>Ga0247721_100045_pt1 | contig 71718 bp, 67 predicted proteins | sample MSEWel2017_08_16_FD_189089 | JGI IMG/M metagenome (GOLD analysis project Ga0247721, IMG submission 189089) | Subsurface sediment microbial communities from gas well in West Virginia, United States - MSEEL Well Study Marcellus 3H_2017_08_16 | ecosystem: Environmental > Terrestrial > Deep...
TAATGAAAACACAGGTGCAGAAAAGGTGCTTAATTTGCAAATATTATAGTTTAGCAAATAGATTGCATAAAAAAATGCGCACAGTGGAGGAATATCTACTTGACAAAAAACTTGTTATGGGTGTCCCTTTTTCCTTTACCTGTCCCTTTTTCCTTTGGTGATACCTAAATCCTGATGGGTGTCTGGTGCAGCAAACATTATGCTGACACAATATATTGAAAACACAGGTGCAGAAAAGGTGCTTAATTTGCAAATATTATAGTTTAGCCAATAGATTGCATAAAAAATGCGTACAGTGGAGGAATATCTACTTGACAAAAAACTTGTTATGGGTGTCCCTTTTTCATATTTATCTTTTGTAGCAATCAACCACTCATCAATTACATCAGCAATTACAGGCTTCGCACAAAAAAACAAATACTGGTTTTCGATAAAATAAGTAAAATTACCTCTGAGTAAGGGAAAAAAAGAACACTTGCTTTCCGGCAAATGGGGATTCATATCATTTATCATTATTAACCTCTTTTTATGCAAATGATAACATAGATTAAAAAAAATCACAAAATCCAGAATAAGTGTTGACATAATATAATAAGTTACTTATTATTTTTATCAGAAGCTAATAAGGAGGTCATCATGATTAAAACTAAACATTTTGAAAAAAGAGTTAACCAAAGAGGGATAAGCAATGATTTGTTGGCAATCGCTGAACAATATGGCGAGATCTATGGTAAAGATAAAATTAGATTAGGCAAAAAAGAAATTGATGAGATCATTAAAGAAATGGATAGACTAAGAAAAAAATTTCTCAATGCCAGAGATAAAGGCGGTATAGAAATTGTGCATGAAGATGAAGTTTTGGTTACTTGTTACAAAATACATTAAGAGGAGAAACTTATGTTTAACAATTATACACTTATGTTAGATTTAGAATGTGATCTACCTTTAGATTTTACAGGAACATACCCAGAAAGTACTTTCAGAGACGATGCCCTTGTTTTTGTGTTTCAACTTTTACTTTGGAAAAAATCTACGGATAGTACTTTGATAAAAGAAACTGAATTGCAATATGATAAAAAATATAGTTCAAGGGAAAAGTTGATAGAGATTTTTTCAAAACTCAATTCAAAGTACTTTTATAACACTAATGTTTTTGATTGGGTGTTATCAGATGAGTTTAAGGATCAAATTATAGCTTATGTAGTTAATTTGGTAAATAAATGTAAAGTAGATGAGTCATTTTTTAATAAGTATATTTTTGATGAAACAAAAACACATTCAGAAAATTATTACAGGCTAAATCTATATAAAGAATATTTTGCAGATAATCTCCCCATAATTATTATGAGGAGTGATAGAGATATATGTCTATCTTATGAACTTAAAAGCATTCCTAATAATTACATTATTATTACTAATAACAAATTAGAGTTTCTTTATCATAAAATTTACAATATTTTGTTAAACAAAGGCTATAATTTCTATTTCGATGATTTTTATTATATTTATAAAGAAAACATAGGTTTAAACGATTATCAATATAATTTAATTTTGGACTTATCAAACTCAATCTTCAGTAAGGACAAGAAGGATTATAGCATATTACATGCTTTTGTTAAAAAATTATATAAAAAGAGTAGCAAGTTTCTCCTTAAAATATTTAACAATACTTTTATAGCAAAAACTGTAGGACAAGAGAGTTCTTTTAAAAAAGATATATTCGAAAATAGTGTTACTCATTTAGTAGTATGTAGAGGGTCTTATCCAACATATGAAGAAAAAAAACGATACCACAATGTTATCGAATTTTATGTTAATAACACAATTAGCAAAAATACAGAGATTTGCTTCTATGAACAAAATGTAAGTCGTTTTTCTTCTTCTGAAGATTCTGTAATTTTATTTGAAAATAAAATAATAAATTCAGAAATAAAAGAAGGTGAAAGTTCAATAATCAAAACTGAAGATATTTTTGCTAATAAATATGATTTAACACCAGAAAATTACCTTATAACTAATCCTTTGATTTTGGAACTTAAAGAGAAATATGGGTTAGTAAAGTTATCAGATATAACTTATATAAAAAGGGCACAACCTATCAAAATGGGTTCCAAATCAACTGTCGATGATGAAATTTTTACTTATGCAGACGAGTGGTATATTAATGAAAACAACCATAACGAATCAAATTTCATAGATATTATTAGCCCAGATAATTTGTTAAATTACGGTTTTACTAGATCAGGATACTCTTACTATGATCATGAGATTTTAAATAAAGATAAACTTAAGAAATTAAGATTAAAAAATTATGATATTTTGCTTGCCTATAAAGGTCGAGTAGGAAAAATAGGACTTTATTATAACGAAGAACCTGACAAAGAAGTTTATGCGAATCAAAGTTTATTGATAATAAGAATAAAAGAAAACTTAGGTAGTGATTATGCTTACCCATTATATATGCATTTAAAGTCTAAGTACGGGCAAAGTTTCATCAAAGAAAACACCATGAACATTAAAGGTGTAAACCAAATTTTTACTAAAAACATTGAAAATCTATTAACTATCGAATTTGATGAAACAATGATTACTCAAGCAAAAGAAGCATTTTATAAAGAAATAGAACTATATGAAAAATTACATGAAGAGGAAAAGCTCATTAAAAGTCAAATTGCAGAAATTTCCGATAATTGGATTAAATAACAAAAGGAGAGAATTATGAATAATAATATGAGGTTAATTCATTGGAATGTTGGCGGTTTCTCAACTGCTACTGCTAAAGATAGAACAAAAATTTTAGATAAATTAAGCCCAGATGTTATTTTAATGACTGAAGTCAGAAATAATAATGGTTTCGAAATATTATATGACAAATTCATCACAAAGAAAAACATGCAACATTTATCTTCAGTTAATATAGCTAATAACACAGATTCTCATCCTGCAAATGCTAGAGACAAAGGGAAAAATGGTAACTTAATAATTGCAAAAAATATTGATTTTGGAGAGATTATAGGACCCCCGGGAGTTTCAACTAACAATAATTTAAAATGGATACATGTATTATTACCTGATTTTGATTTAGAAATTGGTTGTTTTCATTCAGCCAACTGGTCTAACAAAGCAGATTGCTTAAATATGTATAAATGGCTTTGGAGTAAATTAAAAAATAAAAAAGAGAAATTTATTTTAATGGGTGACTTTAATGCAGTGCTTTATCAGCAGGGAAGAGAGAAAGATTTTCCTTTTAAAGCAAAAGTAAACAGGCATGGTCAGGTGGTGTGTGATTATAAATTAAAAGGACATTCACATCCTTTGTTAAAAGCTTTTATTAATCATCCAGAACATTTAAACTATGTGGTACCTGAAGGTGGGATGCAGCAATATAGTCAATACAAATTCAAAACTTTAATTGACCATGCACTGGTAACAAATGACTTATTTAAATTAAAACCTGTTCATTGGTATCATCCTGGTCTTGGTAAAGACCATAAAATCAGTGTGCTGGACTTTCACTAAAAGAAAAATATAAAAGGAGATATAAAATGAATGTTCCTAATAATAAGATTACAAATGAGGGTAAAGTGTTAGTAGGTCAATTTTTGAAAAGTCAAAGAAAGACAAAAGGGTTAAAGCAAATTGACATTGCAAATGAAGTTGGTTATGATGCTGTTAATTTTATTTCTCTGATAGAAAAAGGACAATCAAAAATTCCTTTTGAGAAAATAGATACATTTGCAAAAGCTTATAAACTTGATTTTTTTGAATTTGCAATGTTTGTTATAGATAATAGTTATCCAAATTGTAGAAAAATTATCAATAAAATTATTTGCGGTGCAGATATAAATAAGTAAAAATATAGAAATACAGGATAGTTGCCAATAATATTTTACGAAAAGGATGCGTCATGCGTATTTTTATAATTTCAGTTATTTTTTGTTTATTATCATTACAGGGATTTGCAGAAACATTATCAGGAAAAATAGTAGATATTGCAGACGGAGATACAGCCACTTTACTTACTGCAAATCATCAGGAAATCCACATTAGACTTAACTGTATTGACGCCCCGGAAAAATCACAGAGTTACGGACAAAAGTCCAAGAAATCATTAGTCGGTTTAATAGCCGGAGAATATGTGAGAATAGAAAAACACGATGTTGATTGTCAAAATCTGGATCAATATGGATATCTTTTTCTGTTCTAGGGGTGTGTAATCATCAGGAACATCAAAAAATTCTAAAAGGTTGTTGCTTTATCTGTTTATAAGGTTTACTGATTAATTATTACAATGGTATTAAATAAAATTAATAAGGATTAAATATGCGCTTCGTGTCTCTAATTACAATAATGTTTTTGATTTCTGCCTGTGTTACTACCTACCAACCAATACCTGTACCACCTCGTGATGGGGTATCAAACGATGTGTTAAGCAAAATCTCGCCAAGCAAACAAACCGTCAAGTTAAACCTTCAGTCAAAAATTGAAGGAACTATACATAGAGCATATGAGTATGGATCAAATAAGACAAAGCTATCTCAAAGAAAATTTAATATTGATGTCAATGCTGATGTCAATAAAGCTCTTGATAAATATGTGTCTACAAAATTTTTGAACTCATCCTCTACACCAGATGCTACTTTAAGTGTTACTATCGAAGAGTTTTTTGTTGAATATTCTTACAAGTCAGCGAAGAATGCTGGAGCTTTGTTGGTCATTACAAACACTTATCAAGGTAAACATATGGAAAGAGTATATCTCAAGACGAATGTAGTTTATGAAAATAATAATAATAAGTTTAGTAAAACATTTGTTTTCGATGAGAACACTGAAAATGATGTTGTGTCGGCTGCGGCTGTGGGTAAATCTAAGCCTACAGTAGAAACAAAAAATGTTGATCATATTGAAATTATGCGGCAACTATTAACAATAGGCTACAATGATTTAATTATTAGGATAGATAAATTTATTGAAGCGGCAAATCAATAGATGTTACTGTGCAAATCTAAATAATATACAGTAGTTACTTTTGGTTTAAGTGCAAAATCCGGGACCCTGTAAATAATTCTGTGTAAGTGCCATTTTATACACTCAACTGTTCCTCATATTCTATCAGAAACCTATTCATAGCGGGCTTCTGTATATTCCGGCTCGAAAGAGCCAGGTGTCCGATGTGAACGGAGCCACCCTTCCGGAACTGAGAGCCATTTAATTCCGATAGCAAAACCAGCACCAGTAAAAATTTATTCTATCGATTTATTCAATTATTTCTTGCAATTTTCGGGAATTCCTGTTTGCAACTTTGCCCATTTTTAGTATGCAATAAATAACACATAAAGAGGTATAGCGTTTACATGACTGCTGATAATGAAAAAAGTGATCTTATTCTTTGTCTTAATCGGCTAAAAGATAATTACATTGCGCTTTATAGTTTAATATCCAACACGATACACTTAAAAAATACTAACCCACTTAAGTCATTATCAGCTAAGCAAAGTGAAGATTTTTGGAGAATCCAATTTGCATTCTTAATTGAACAAGTTGTACTTACTCACTGCAAATTGCTAGAAGTAAAAAATCGTTATGCAAAACTTTTGCCAGCTAATGAGAGGCAAAAGCTAAATCAATATTTTACTAATGATAGAGTTGCAGCCTTGCAAGCATTTCGAAATAAATGCTCTGGTCATGCCATTGACAAAGATACAAAAAGGCCACTAGATACAAAAATTCTACAAAATTTAATAATAAAAATATTTGATGAAAATAACCTAGAAAAGAGTATTGTTCCTAGCTTTTTTGATTCAAGTAATCCAAGCAATCCGAATACTTTAATAGGTATAATTGAAGATGTCTTAGGCCATTTTGATGAAACTAAAACATAAATAAAAGAGATGTAAATAATACTTGCTTCTGTTTTTTTACATAAACATAAGTGTTCCAACATTAAATCCAAAAAAGTTTGACAGTCTGCAGATAGTCAATTATAATTCCGATGTTTAATTTTGTATTTCAAGATTTATGTATACCCTTACAACCTACTAATGTACAAGGTTTTTCTAAATGATAACTGATCACCACGCAAAATATTACGCATACGAATTTATTAAAGCAGGTGGAAGTGGTATTGAACGTCTTGGCCGGGCGTTATTTGATGCATGTGTGGATTTGAACCCCCATCAAATTGAAGCTGTATCTTTATATGAAGACTATTTTTTATGAAGCTTAACTTTATTTTCTTTAAAATAAAATGGACTGTAGTTTAGTATACAGGAGTGAAATATGCCTACAAAGGAAAAATTAAGAGAAAGACTTGTAAATAAATTAAAAGAACTTTTTCAACTGAATCAGCCGGACTTGGATTTTGGTTTTTACAGGGTAATGCACTTGAAGGCTGAGGAAATAGAGAATTTTATAGAAAACGATTTGTTAGATATTGTGGAACAAGCCTTTAGTGATACAAACCAATCCAAAAAAGAAGAATTTAAAGCAAAAGTGGAAGAAGAAATAGAAAAAGCAAGGAGTTATGGTGCTCCTGACCCCGAAAACACTGATGCGGTAAAAAATGCCCAGGCTGAGTATCATGCTGCGCTCGATTCATCAAGTAGTGAAGCTGATATTTATGATCACTTATACAGATTCTTCGAGAGATATTATGATAACGGCGACTTTGTTTCTCTAAGATATTATACAAAGGAAACCAAAAATAAAGCAGCTCCATACGCAATACCGTATAATGGTGAAGAAGTGAAACTCCATTGGGCGAATGCTGATCAGTATTATATAAAAACTTCAGAATATTTTACAAACTTTACTTTTGATTTGCGTAAAACCAAAGAAGTGCTGGATATAGAAGAGAAAGATAAAATAGGTGCTTTACTCAACAACAATGATAATCAGCCGTTAAGAGTTCATTTCAGGATTGTGGACGCTTCAGAAGGTGAACATGGAAATATCAAAGAATCCGACAAAACAAAGCGATATTTTATAATAAATAAGCCTAATCCGGTTGAATTTAACAGTGCTAATGAACTGGTGATAAATTTTGAATATCGTCCCGATCCGGAGAAAACAGGTAATGAAAATAAATGGCGGGAAAAGCGTAATACGGAAGCCGTTGATATAATTTTAAAGGAGCTTGAAAGTAAACAGACTGAAAACAATAGTATATTAAATGAATATTTGAATATGCTTACAATAAAAGCACCAACAGATAATAACCAAAACCGAATATTACTTGCAAAATACATATATAAATATACCAGCCGAAATACGATGGACTACTTCATACATAAAGATTTGGGCGGGTTTCTCCGTCGGGAACTTGATTTTTATATCAAAAATGAAGTCATGCATCTGGATGATATTGAAAACTCAGATTTGAAAAGTGTCGAAAGTTATCTCGAAAAAATAAAGGTGATGCGTACTATTGCAAATAGAATTATAGACTTTTTAGCACAACTGGAAGATTTTCAGAAGAAATTATGGCTGAAGAAGAAATTTGTGGTAGAAACAAATTATTGTATCACACTCGATCGTATCCCTGAAAGACACTATCCGGAAATTGTAGAAAATGAAGACCAGATTAATGAATGGATACATCTATTTGCAATTGATGAAATAGATGGTTTTAGTAAGCCTTTAACAACTGATTTTCTAAAGGACAATGATAAGCTGGTTTTGGATACACAGTTTTTCAGCGAAGACTTTAAGGTAAGGCTTGTTGCATCAATAGATGATTTTGATGAACAGTGTGATGGTTTAATGATTCATTCTGAAAATTTCCAGGCATTGAATCTCATGCAAAATCGATACCGAGAACAAATAAAATGTACTTATATTGACCCGCCATATAATACAGCTGCAACAGAAATTTTGTATAAGAACGGATATAAACATTCTTCTTGGTGTTCACTAATGTTAGATAGATGTGTCTTGTCAAGAAGGCTATTATCTGAAAATGGTATTCAACAGACAGCAATTGACGATCTTGAATTTCACAGGCTTGAAAGTGTATTAAGAGAAGCTTTTGGAAGTGGAAACTATATCGGCAATATAGCAATTATGCATAATCCTAAAGGAAGGGCACAAACGCATATTGCTGATTGCCATGAGTATGCTTTGTTAGCATCTAAAAATATCAATCATGCTGAAACTTATAGAATTTCATTGTCTGAAGAAGAGTTTTCTAAGAAGTATAGCAAAGGTGATGGTATTGAAAAGTTTCGAGAATTGCCTCTTAGGAGATCTGGCTCTGGGGCATCACGCGAAGAAAGACCATATATGTATTTTCCTTTTTTATATCATTTAAAAGCTAAAAAGCTCACAGTTATACCAAAAAATGAATACGAAAAAATATATAATGGGTATAATTTTGATGATAAATATGTCAATAGCCTCAAAAATAAATATGAAAATGAAGGCTATTTATTTATCTTGCCAATCAGAGAAGATGGTAGCAAAGGTCGTTGGCGTTGGGGGTATGACTCTTCTTTGAAAGGCTGCGAAGATGGAACATTATTTGTGAAATTTAATAAAAGTACTACAGTCTATCAAATTGACAAAGCTATAGAGAGCTACCTACCAAAATCTTTGTGGTATGGAGAAAAATATGATGCTTCGACAAAAGGGACAAATTTGTTGAAAAATATTATACCAAATAATTCTTTTGATTATCCAAAGAGTTTATTTCTGGTTTCTGATATGATTATTATTGGTTCAAGAGAAAAAGACAAATTGTTGGACTTTTTCGCAGGCTCAGGGACAACGGGGCATGCTGTAATTAATCTCAATAGGGAAGATGGGGGTAAACGCAAATATACTCTTGTGGAGATGGGTGAGTATTTTGATACAGTTATGAAACCTAGGATTTCCAAGGTTATTTATTCAGATAAATGGACAAATGGTAAGCCTGAAAACAGGGATACCGGTATTACACATTGTTATAAATATATAAGGCTCGAATCTTATGAGGATACTCTTAATAATCTGGAATTTGATGAAAATGGTGCCAGAGAAAAAGCAATTAATTCAAGTGATTCATTAAAGCAGGATTATTTACTCAGATATATGATGGATGTAGAAACAAAAGGAAGCCAGTCTTTATTAAATATAGATAATTTTACTGATCCTTCCGAATACAAACTGAAAGTAAAAAAACCGGGCTCAGATGAATACGTTTACCGAAATGTAGATTTAATAGAAACATTTAATTATCTAATTGGTTTGAGAGTTGATCATATCGATATACCAAGAGAATTTACCGCTGACTTTGACCGTATTGATGACCCTGAAGTACCCAATGATTATAAAACTAAATTAATCCTCAAAGGTAATCTACAGCAGGTAAATGAAGAAAATAAAACGGACAATAATTTTTACTGGTGGTTCCGCAAGGTTGAAGGGTGGGTGCCTAAAAATCCTGCATCACCAAATGATGGACATACTGAAAAAGTCTTAATTGTCTGGCGTAATTTGTCCGGTGACCTTGAGAAAGATAATGCAGTGCTTGATGAATGGTTCAGAACAAACAGGATTAATACAAGGGACTTTGAGTTTGATGTAATTTTTGTAAATGGCAGTAATAACCTCCCCAATCTTAGGTTGAAAAATGAAAACTGGAAAGTTCGTTTAATAGAAGAAGAATTTAAAAAACGCATGTGGGATGCTGAGGTTATATAAATGGTCGAAGATAATAATGTAACTCCAAAAGGAGAAATCCTCGTATACAGCAGTGAAGATGGACAGGTAAAAATAGATGTACGGCTCCAAAATGAAGATATATGGCTGACTATCAATCAGATGGCAGAACTGTTCGGAATTGACAAATCAGGAATCAGCAGGCATTTGAAAAATATCTACAACAGTAAAGAATTGCAGGAAGAGGGAACTGTTGCAAATTTTGCAACAGTTCAGAATGAAGGGGAAAGGCGTGTTTCCCGCGATATTGAATATTATAACTTAGATGCGATTATTTCTGTAGGATATCGTGTAAACAGCATAAGAGGCACACAGTTTCGCATATGGGCTACACAGAGGCTTAAAGAATATTTAATTAAAGGCTTCACAATGAATGATGAACGCCTTAAAAATCCTCCGGGACAAGATTCTGGAATCCCTGACTATTTTGATGAAATGCTTGAACGAATAAGAGATATTCGGGCAAGTGAAAAAAGAATGTATTTGAGAGTAAAGGAAATATTCGCAATGGCAGCTGATTATCAACCTAACCGGGAAGACACCAAAAAATTTTTCAGTATAATTCAGAATAAACTACACTATGCAGCTACTGGAATGACTGCAGCGGAACTGATTTACTCAAGGGCAAATCATGACCTTCCCAATATGGGCTTAACAAACTGGAAAGGCGATGAATTGCGTAAAACAGATATAATTACTGCCAAAAACTATCTAAAAGAAGATGAAATCACCGAATTAAACCGAATAGTTACAATGTGGCTTGATTTTGCAGAAGATAAGGCCACAAGACGTAAACAGATATTTATGGAAAACTGGGAAGCTAAACTTGATGAGTTTTTGAGATTTAATGATCGAAATGTATTAAATGGTTTAGGTAAAGTAAGTAAAAATACCGCTGATGAACACGCTAATAAAGAATATGAGAAATTTGCGTTAAGACGAAGAGAGTATAAAGAATCTCTGGGGGAAGAAGAATATCTGAAGGAACTTGAAAAAGCAGCAAATAAACTTCCGGAATCCAAAAAAGGAAAAGGTAAGTAATGGCAAAACGTAAATCTAATTCCGATGTAAGAAAAAAACATGATTTCCGAAATAAATTGATATTAAATCAGTGGATTATAAGCTTATTCGGTATTGACCCTTTAATAGATTATAATTCTCTTGGAGATTCTGAACGTCCTTTCCATAAACTGGCAAAACCCATAAATGATTCCCGAATGGAAGGAATGGATACCGACAACATTCATAATTTTTTCCATAATTTAGTTGAAAGTTCAATATTCTGGGACGAAGAAAATGTCAAACTTACTAAAGACCAATTGATGGCATATGAAGAAAACATAGCAAGCCACACATTAAAGCTTAGTGAGAAACGCAGCCAAAAACTAATTTGGAAGTATTTTCAGTGGCTTAATCTTCTTTTTGTTGAAATATATCTCGATAGATATTTTTCAGACAGAGAAAATCTATTAAATGAACTGAATTATTTTATAGACAGGTTTAATTCACAATGGACAGATTACGCAGATATCCCTTACTACAGCTATGACGACTTGAATAAAATCTGTTTTCAAAATGCCACTGGTAGCGGTAAGACCTTGATTATGCATGCTAATTTACTGCAGTTTAACCATTATGCTGAAAAATATGGCGATAAAGACGATATTTCGAGAGTTATTTTATTAACTCCTAATGAGAGATTAAGTGAACAGCATTTGGCTGAATTTGAAATCAGTGGAATTGATGCGGAACCTTTTTTTGCATCCAAGTCATATAATTATGGAATGACTCTTGGGCTTGAAAGTGTTGATGTACTTGAAATCACTAAATTAGCGGAACAGGAGGGACCTAATACCATAGCAACCCGAAGCCTTGGGGATCAAAATCTTCTGTTGGTAGATGAAGGACACAGGGGGATGAGTGGAACCGAAGAAGGAAAATGGTTTTCAAGAAGGGCACAATTATGTGAGAAAGGTTTTACCCTCGAATATTCTGCTACATTCGAACAGGCTGTGCAGGCTTCCAGTAATATAAATTTTGAAAACACATATGCCAAGACAGTAATATTTGATTATTCATACAGGTGGTTTTATGAAGACGGTTTTGGGAAAGATTACCAGATATTAAATCTACCTGACTCATTTGAGGAAACAAGATATACATATATGACTGCGTGCCTTTTAAAATACTATCAACAGCTCAGATTATATGAAGATAAAAAGAGTGAATTAAATCAATATAATATAGAAAAACCTCTTTGGGTATTTGTAGGCAGTACAGTTGCTGGTAAGATTAGTAATAATGATGAAAAAATAGTTGCTTCAGATGTGGCTTTGATTGTGGAGTTTATCGCTGATTTCCTTAATAATAACCAATCTGCAATCAGAAGAATTAATGATATTCTAACTGGATCCGGTCAGGATACGGGGCTGATTGATAAAAACGGAAACGACATTTTTGCCAATTCGTTTAATTATCTTTTTCATATAATGAATAAAGAAAAAAATACAGAACTAATCTATAAGGATATACTAAAAAGGTTGTTTAATAATGCCGGTGCTGGTCGATTATTCCTGGACAGGATAAAAGGTGATTCAGGTGAAATAGCATTATACACAGGAACATCCGAAACGCCTTTCGGACTTATTAATGTTGGTGATGCGAAAAGTCTGTGTGACCATATAAGCAAAAATACTGCTGAAAGCAATTCTATAGAAGTTATAGAAAGTGATTTCAGCAATCCTATGTTTTCATCAGTAAAAGATTCCGGTTCCTCTGTAAACCTTCTGATTGGCTCTAAAAAATTTGTAGAGGGCTGGGATTGTTGGCGGGTCAGTACAATGGGGCTGATGCATGTAGGGAGGACTGAAGGGTCCCAGATTATTCAGCTTTTTGGACGCGGTGTCCGGCTAAAGGGGTATAATTGGTGTCTCAAACGAAGCAGCAGAACCAATATTCCTAACCGTCCTTTGTACATTGAAGAGTTGGAGACATTAAATGTTTTCGGCATTGAAGCTGATTTTATGGAAAGATTCAGGGAATTTCTGAAAGAAGAAGGTTTGCCGGGAAATGAAAAAAGAGAGATATACACTATACCTTTAAATGTTACGTATGATTTCGGAAAAAAATTAAAGATATTAAGGCCAAAGGTAAAAAATGACGGTATAGAGTACAGTTTTAAGAAAGATGCTCCTATACCTGAATTTGGGGAAGTCCCTGATTATATGATCACCAACCGGATTGTGATTGACTGGTACCCAAGGATACAATCTGTACAATCGAAAAATACAGCATCAGCGACGCAGAAAGATGAAGTTTACCTTAAAGATGAACAGCTTTCTCTGATTGACTATGACGAGTTGTATTTCGAAATGGAACAGTTTAAACGTGAACGGGGCTGGTATAATCTGAACATAACAAAAAAAGGTATCAAAGAATTACTTAAACGGTGTGACTGGTATATTCTCAGGTTTCCGGAAACCCGTCTATATCCACAGAATTATGAAGGTGTAGTGCTTATTCAGCGTATTGTCCTGGAAATGCTGAAAAAATATTGTGATCACTTTTATAATTATTGTAAACGCAAATATATAGAACCAAGACTTGAACTTCGTGATTTAAAATCTGATGATGAGAATATTCCGCAAGATGAAGAATATAAACTGATAGTCGATGGTGACGAAAAACAGGTTATAAATAATATAATGAAGCTGCAGGAAGATATAAGGGCTAATAAAAACCAAATATCTTCCATAAGTGATATAAAAATATCTCACTTTGATAAACATTTGTTTCAGCCGTTATTTCATGTACGAGAAAACGGTAAAGTAACAATATTGCCTGTCACATTGAATGAAAGTGAGTTCCAGTTTGTGAAAGATCTTAAAAACTGGTGTGAAACTAATGATGAAGAAATACAGAAAGATAATAGAGAAATTTATTTGTTAAGGAATTTAAGCAGAGGTAAAGGTGTTGGTTTCTTTGAAGCGGGTAATTTTTATCCTGATTTTATTTTATGGATATTGGTCAACGATAAACAGTATATAAATTTCATAGAACCGCATGGATTAAGGCAAGAAGGCCCCGGAAGTGATAAGGTTCTTTTTTATCGAAGAATTAAAGAGATAGAAAAAAGATTGGGAAATCCTGATATTGTTCTAAACAGCTTTATTTTATCCTGGACAAATTTTGCGCATTTAAGCTGGGATATGGGTATTAATGAATTGGAAAAGCGTAATGTGTTGTTTATGAAAGAAGATGCAGGGGATTATATAAGGAAACTTTTTGATAAAATAATAAGTCCTGTAAATAATTCTGTGTAAGTGCCATTTTATATACTCAACCTTTCCCCAACTCTATCAGAAAACGATACGCTGTCCTGAATGACCGATACAGGCATTGAATGTGGACTCCACATCATTTCTCCCTAAAACAATAAGAGAGAAAGAAAATGGTAAAAAAGAGGGAGTATATTAAAAAAACAAATCAAGACCTTTGAATCATTGCCCTACTGTCACCCTGAACTTGTTTCAGGGTCTTGTAACATACTGATAGCAATAGATTCCGAAACGAGTTCGGAATGACAATTTATAGTTATTCAAAGCTCTTAAATCTGAAGAAAAAAATAGGGCATAAGACTTTTGAATAATTTGCTTTTTCAAGTTTTCGTAAGTGGAACTCCAGTCCCGCATGCTTGAAAATGCTGAATTTCCAAAAAAACTTTGCACGGCTGAAGCCGAGCTTACTGATTTATTTAAGGGTCGGCATATAACTTTGACACAATTTGATCTGGATGCTATATTATATTAAAAAGGAAAGGTAAGTATAATGCAAAAAAATATTAACTTAGAAGAGTTTTCGAGAGACGAAAAAATCAGATTGATGGAAGCAATTTGGGAAGACCTATCGAAAAACGAAGAAAATTTATCGTCTCCGAATTGGCACAAAAAAGCTCTTTCTGAGACTGAGAACAGACTAAAAAATAACGAAGAAAATGTTAAGGACTGGCATACAGCAAAAAAAGAACTGTTGAACAGGTTTGAATGAAATTAAAAATACTTTCTTCAGCCATTGAAGATTTAGCTGAAGGAAGACTTTTTTACGATAACCAAGGAGAAGGGTTAGGAGAATATTACTTTGATTCCCTGTTTTCAGACATAGATTCTCTTTTGTTATATTATGGTGTTCATCCAAAATTTTTTGATTATTACAGAATGCTTTCAAAAAGATTTCCTTATGCTATTTACTACAAAATAAACGAAAATGTAATTTTGGTATATAGGGTACTTGACTTAAGAATGAACCCCAAAAGAATTGAAAAATCGTTAAAATAGAAACAGATATTTTTTTAATTTATAATGCTTATTATTCTCTATTGATAAAAATTTACATAAAGAATTGTCATTCCTTTCTTTCTCTGTTTGGGCACCCAATCATTATTTACTTGTTCTTTTTTACTAAAAATTTAATTATACAATGATTCAAAGGTCTTAATATAGAAGTTCATTCCGAGTCCCATAGACCGCTTTTTTTCTCCTTTAATATCAATGAATTATTTTGGATGTGTTCCACATATTTACCAGTCTTTCAGACTGGTGCTATGCGTTTTCCCACCTGTGATAAAATTGTGATAATTTAGGCAATATCCAAATAATTTTCCAGATTGGATTCATTACCATTCGCCGACAACAGGGGACTAAGTATTTATAAGCAGAAACGCAGATATATTTGTTATATAAGAATAGAGATTCCTCGGTTCCACTTCGTTCCACTCGGAATGACATAAAGTCCTGTCATCTCGACCGAAACGGAGTGGAGAGATCTCTGACGTTGTTTGACAAAATGTACCCCCTCCGCATCTCCCCCAAGTTTTAGTTCAATGTTCAACGTTCAAGGTTCGCCGTTTATCAATTATATCTGTTCAGTCCATTCATATAGAAAATACCTCATTCTAAGATAGGAGGGGTTAGGGCTTGCCATGCCAGCCCTGTTGATTATAGCAAAATTCACACAGGGTTGAATGCTGTAAGCAAATGGCTTAGCCATTTATTCAATTGGGGGTGGTATGAAAGTAGCTGTTTGCCTATGAGACCTCTCCGCTTCGGTCGAGGTGACAGTTTTTTGGCTAGCATCCGTCTTGTGCGAATAAATAGAATGTAAATTCCCAGTCTGAAAGACTGGTGCCAGCTGCAGGCATTCTTTACCATATGAAACGATATAGTAAACAAATATGCAAGTGTGCTTATCATCCGTTCTTCCCATATATTTTTGTATATTATTTTTCAGCTAACTCCAATAAAATATTAAGCTCAACTTACAGATCTGAATGAAAAATGAGGCATTTTTTCCAGATCCTGCCGGAGTTTTTCCAGGTACGTTTTTGAAGCTGCCTCCCGGACTAAGTCATTGTTTTTAAATCGTTTATCTAATATTTTTCCATCGATATTGATTTTTTGTACTATTATCTTTTGGTCGTTTTTCAAATGGATATTTTTTTGTTTTAGAAGATGCATAAATTTGGAAAAATCGTCTGCGGAATAGGCTTTCCAAAGTGTGTGCCTTATTTCAAAATTTACTGTTTCTCCTTTAAAAGTTTCGTAAGTTTTTATTTCATTTAATGTCTCTAAAAAGATATCAAGCGTATAATTTTTATTTCTTGTCACATATTGAATGTCGTCGGTACTCAATCCTTTCAGATCGAGGGCTATATAATCCAACAGATCGTTTTGCAAAAGTGTTTTTAATTTTTCCGGAAAGTCTCCGTTTGTATCCAGTTTAACGGAAATATTCATATTCTTTAATTTTTTAATTATCTCAAAAATATGAGGACTTATTAACGGTTCACCACCTGTAATAGTTACAGCATTTATGTTATTCTTTTTAATATAGTCAAAAAAATCACTGCTCACATTATAGCTTGATGGCTGTACGACCAATTCAGGGTTATGGCAAAAACGACAGTTCAAATTACACCCATGTGTAAAGGCAGTACTGGATATTTTCCCAGGATAATCGATCAGTGAAACCGGAGTAAAATCTGCAATACTCATTTTAGTGAATTTAAACTTTTTAAATTTCGCACTTCACAATCCCACGTAATAGACATTAGATTACTTCGGGACTCCGTCCCTCGTAATGACCTCGCAAAACCGTCATTGCGAGCGCAGCGAAGCAATCTTCCATATGGGACAAGAGATTGCCACGGGCTGTCGCCCTCGCGATGACGCCGCTAAACCGTCTGGAATTCACCTTTAGGCGAATGCCAGACCGAACTAAGGGCGAAACTTGAATTTTTAAAAGTTACGAATTCACAGATTCTTTATAGTCCTGTCTGTGATTAAATTCGTCCTTTTTGCCTTCATTCCAGTTTTCAACAGGTCTGTGGTATCCGACAATTCTGCTGTAAACTTCACATTTGGAGCCCTCAATATTTTCAATTTCTTTTTCCAGTTCTTTAATACGTAACTCCAGCTCTTTTTTTGTTTCGTCTTTTTTTTCTTTTTCTGTTATCATGTTACCTCCTTTTGATGTGTTCCACATATTTACCAGTCTAAAAGACTGGTGATAGCCGTAGGCATTCTTTCTACCATAAGAAACGATATAGCAAACAAATCTGCAAGTGTGTTTCTTTATAAATCATGCGCTTGCATTTGCAGTTCTTTAAGCTCATTCATAAGCTTTTCCTGTGCTTCCTGCCTGCAAAGGGGGCAGTTTCCGTATTCGCCTTTTATATATCCGTGTACCGGGCAGATGGAAAAAGTCGGTGTTATTGTGAAATAGGGTAATTTATATCCATGAGATACTTTTCTGATTAGTTCTTTTACTGATGAGGTGTTGTCCACAGATTCTCCGACAAAGATATGGAAAACTGTTCCGCCGGTGTATTTTGTTTGCAACCTGTCCTGATGGTCTAATGCACTAAAAAGATCTGTTTTGCAGCTTACCGGCAGTTGGGTTGAATTTGTATAATAAGGTTTGCTTGTTCCGGCTGTTATAATATCAGGGTATTCTTCTTTGTCTTTTTGGGCAAGTCTGTAACTGGTACCTTCAGCCGGTGTTGCTTCCAAATTGTACAACGTATCATCTTCATCCTGAAATTCCTGCATCTTTTCATTCATAAAATCCATCACTTTATCTGCAAATTCCAGCCCTTCATCATGAGTGATATCCACTCCAATAAAATTCATAAGTGCTTCATTCATTCCTATAATTCCAATTGTGTTAAAATGATTACTCCAGTATTCACCGAATCTTTCTTTTATATTTGAAAGATAATATTTTGCATAAGGATACAAATTTTCCTCGGTCAGTTTTTCCAATGTTTTACGTTTTATGCTTAAACTATTCCTTGCTTTTTCCATAAGTTTCTCTAATCTAAGGAAGAATTCTTCTTCATTGTTTGAGGTATAAGCCAGTCTTGGAAGATTTATCGTTACTACCCCTATTGACCCGGTCAGGGGATTTGCCCCGAAAAGCCCGCCGCCCCTTTTTCTAAGCTGCCTGTTGTCGAGTCTCAGCCTGCAGCACATGCTTCTTGCGTCTTCAGGATCCATGTCGGAGTTTACAAAGTTTGCGAAATAGGGGAGACCGTATTTCCCGGTCATTTTCATTAAATCCTCAATAATTTCCCGGTTCCAGTCGAAATCTTTGCCTATGTTATAAGTTGGAATGGGGAAAGTAAATATTCTTCCTTTGGCATCTCCTTCTGTCATCACTTCGATGAAAGCTTTATTAATAAGATCCATTTCATTTTGAAATTCGTCGTAAGTGTTTTCAATAAGTGTACCGCCGTATACAACTCTTTCATTTTTCATCATGGATGGTATTTCCAGATCAAGTGTGAGATTTGTGAAAGGGGTCTGAAACCCCACTCTGGTGGGAACGTTCAGGTTGAAGATAAATTCCTGGATTCCCTGTTTTACTTCCCTGTAGGTTAATTTGTCAAATTTAACAAAAGGCGCCATATATGTGTCGAAGCTGGCCAGGGCCTGAGCCCCTGCCGCTTCTCCCTGCAGTGTATAGAAGAAATTTACAATTTGCCCCAGTGCGCTTCTGAAATGCTTCGGAGGGTCACTTTCCACTTTACCGTGGACACCCCTGAATCCTTTTAAAAGTAAATCCCTTAAATCCCAGCCGCAGCAGTACACCGACAGAAGTCCCAAATCGTGTATATGAAAATCACCGTTGGTATGGGCGTCTCTTATTTCTTCCGGATATACTTTATTCAGCCAGTATTTTGCAGTGATAGTGGAAGAAATGAAATTGTTTAGTCCCTGAAGAGAGAATGTGGTGTTACTGTTTTCCTTAACTCTCCAGTCAGCACCTTTGATATAATTTTCTATCAACTGCTCCATTTCATCAAAAGAGGCTTTCAAATCGCGTATATCGGAACGCTGCTTTCTATAGAGTATATATGCTTTCGACGTTTTCGCATGGCCTGCTTCAATTAACATTTTTTCCACTTCATCCTGCAATTCTTCTACAGTTATCACACCGATATCAGCATATTTCTCATTAACAACCTTAACAGTCTGCAGTGCAAGTTTATTGGCTGTTTTTCTGTCTTCACCTCCAACTGCTTTTGCAGCTTTGAATATGGCATTTGCAATGCGCTCGTAATCAAAAGGAACAACCCTCCCGTCCCTTTTTATTATTTTTTCTATTCCCATGTTTCCTCCTCTCTCTCGCTCGCCCGTCCGCCGCTGGGCAATGGTTTTTTGCGATTATTTTCAAAAATGCATTCAGATGAAAATGCAGTAACAGTCCGGTGTCTGGCTGAGTTTGTAAAAAAACAGGGATTTATCAGTTTTTATCATCCTTATTTGATCCAACAGTATGAAGGGCGGAATATGGGGAAAATTTAAAACGTATGGGTGAAGTAAGAAAAGTTAACAAATATACTGAAATCAGTAATAGTATGAAGTTTGTCATCCTACCCTCCGTAGATTTTGCCGCTGAGGATTTGTCCCATATATTCATCGGCCTTCCAGACTGGTGTCAGCGGCGAGGTTAGATATCCTGGCTTGCCATCTCTTCTGTTTGCCTGAAGACAGACAGAACAGAAAACCTACTAACCGACCTTCCCATCACGCCCCAAAATTGTTATAAAGCAAATTTGTGGCTGGACAGTGGCCAAAAACGGCTTTCGTCCGGTTTACAGTTGCGGGGGCAGCACCGGCTTTTCACCGGTTTCCCTAACCTGATTAAAGAGTACCAAACTTATACTCGCCTTTCAACAAAAAAGACAAAAAAATTACAGAAAGCCATTATAAGATCTTTGGATAATTCGGAATGTGCGGCTGGAAATGCCGTTATGAGTGATAGGTGAATTCAAGGTTCACCCTATTGAATGCCGCAGGCAAATGGCAGAGCCTTTTATTCATACAGGGTGAAATATTTATCCAATTAAATATGAAGCTTATTTAATAGGGACGGAGTCTATTTCACAAGGAATTCAGGGGCTCATAGTTTTCGTATGCAAACTAATTAAAACATGAGTCCTTTGACTTCTTGTAGATTTTTGCAGGATTTTTCAATAATATCAGCTAACATTTGCCACCGGTTTAAACTTTTCCCGGTCAGACTATAAATGCTTTCCTGGTCTTCTGAATAGTTTGTAAGATAGATTCCAACCCCGATTACTACTAAGACACTTCTATCCCCTTCTGAAAAATGCTCTTCAAGAATTCCACCAATTTTTCTGCCGTTTATAATTAAATCATCCCCTGAAACAGCAATTTTTATCTGATGGTTATTAAAAGCATATTCTACAGCCTGTTTGAAAATATTCGTTATTTCACCCAAATTATTCTGAAATAGTTTGAAAGGTAAAAAACCGGCTGAAAAATATATTCCACCTTCCGGTGACGGCCAGTTTGTATTTTCATGTCCCCGTCCTCCGGTTTGCTTGTCAGCAAATACAATAATATTGTGCTTTTCATTAAAAAGATATTTAATAGCTTCCTGTTGTGTGGAAATTGTCACTTTATGATAACTTATTTTTTGGAAGCACAAAGATATTTTTTTTAAAATCCTTATCATAGGGTGTATTTCACTAAGTTTTATAAGTCTGTAACCCTTTTTCCTGGAAGAATCTATTTCGTAACCGAGATTTGTAAGTTTTTTGATGTATTTCCACACAGCTGTTCTGGAAATTTTGAGATTATTAGCCAAAAGTTCTCCGGAAACCCAACTGTCTTCAGACAATGTGTCCAAAACACGAAGTTCTTTTTCATTAAGCATAAAACATTATATACTTAAAAAACATTTCTTTCAAAACCTTTAATGTTAACCTATTTTAGAAAATGGTTGACAAATATTGATGATTATAATAGTTGTCAAAAATGGAATTTGAAAATCTAATAAAAAATGACAAAAAGCTATTGCAGCATCCTTACGATTCATCCATTAGCCCTTCAGACACATTTTTCATAAAGAGAGCAGAAGGTGAATTCCTGTACCTTGATGATAACAAACCCCTTATCGATGGAATGTCATCATGGTGGTGCGTTATTCACGGATACAACAACAATTTTATAAATGACGCTTTAAAGAAGCAGATTGAACGAATGTCCCACATTATGTTCGGTGGTCTTACTCATGAGCCTGCGGTTAATCTGGCTGAAAATCTTAATGAAATCCTTAAAGGCCGTTTCGATAAGTTCTTTTATTGCGATTCCGGTTCTGTTGCTGTTGAAGTTGCAGTGAAAATGGCATTTCAATACCAAATGGGCAAAGGGAACAAAAAAAGAAACAAAATATTGTCTTTTAAAGGTGCTTACCATGGAGATACGTTCATGGCGATGTCCCTTTGTGACCCGGTAAATAGTATGCACAAAGACTTTGGCGGTGTCCTTCATAATAATATTTTTGCACCGAAACCAAAATCAGACTTTTTTGAAAAGTATAATAACGATCATTTGGAAACTGCCCGGTTGTTGGAAGAAAATACTGAAAATATTGCGGCTGTCATAATAGAACCTATTGTGCAGGGTGCCGGCGGTATGTGGTTTTACCATCTGGAATTTTTAAATAAAATCAAAAGTCTGTGTGATTATTACGATATCCTTTTGATATTTGATGAGATTGCTACCGGCTTTGGAAGAACCGGTAAAATGTTTGCCTTTGAATATTCGAATATTACTCCCGATATAATTTGTCTTGGAAAAGCAATTACAGGGGGTTATATGAGCTTTGCTGCAGTAGGCACTACTAAGAATATAATGGACAGAGTGTGCAGCCCGAAAGGTCCCGGTGCATTTATGCACGGGCCTACATTTATGGCTAATCCACTGGCCTGTGAGTGTGCCAATGCCAGTATTCGTTTGCTGAAACAAATGGAGCTTTCAAAAACATTATCCGGTATTCAGAAAATAATTTCGAATTATTTTTCAGAAGCCTCCGAATTTCCTTTTGTAAAGGATGTGCGTATTTTAGGTGGAATCGGAGTTATTGAGACCTTTGAAGATGTAAACATAAAAACATTAACAGATAAATTTATCAAAAGAGGGGTGTGGGTGAGACCGTTTAAAAATCTTGTCTACATTATGCCTCCCTACATTATCTCTGAGAAATCATTAAAAAAGCTGTGCAAATCAGTTCTGGACGGATTATGGGAAGATTTTTCGAAAAAATAATAAATTCCTCAGATGGATTTTTCATAACAGCTACCGGAACAAGTGTTGGCAAAACATATATTTCCGCACTTCTTTTGAAATATACCGGAGGCTTATATTTTAAGCCGGTTCAGACCGGAACAAAAGACAGCGATACTGTAAAAAAGTTGTCAAAATTAAACAAAAAACATTTTTCTGAAGAGATTTACCACTTTTCTAAGGCTGTAGCACCCAACATAGCTGTAGAAAGGAATAATGATGTAATAGAAATAGATAAAATTGCTCTACCGAATTTAAATGAACATAAATCTTTAATAATAGAAGGTGCCGGTGGTATATACGCACCATTATCCAATAACTATTTTATGATCGATCTTATAAAAAAATTTTCTCTTCCTGCTATTATAGTTGCAGAAGATATTCTCGGTACACTGAACCATACTATCATGACTTATAAAGCATTAACAGAAAACAGGTGCGAAGTTGCATTCATTGTACTTAATAAATATTCCCCGGAAAGTTATAACTTCAGATGTTTAAGTGAAATCATAAAGATACCTGTACTAAGGGTTCCGTATTACAAAAACTTTCCGGGCATACATAAAATAAGGGAGATAATAAATGAATCAATTTGAGTTGCTGGCGGATAAAATTTTAAAAAATAAAACTTCTAAAGACGAAGAATTATTATCAATTTTGGAAACGGATGATTTAGAGGATTTATTAAAAGCTTCGGTTAAAATTAGAAAACATTTTTTCGGCAATACAGTACATCTTTGCAGTATTCTGAATACCAAATCCGGCATGTGCGGTGAAGACTGCAAATTTTGCGCTCAATCTAAGCATTATAACGTTGATATTGTAAAACATCCTTTTGTGCAGGAAGAGAAAATTAATAACTTTATTGATAAAAATGAAAACACGAATCTTCACAGGCTTTGTTTTGTTACTTCCGGCAAAAAACTTGTTAGAAAAGAAGTAAACAAACTGTCTGAGCTTATAAGAGATAGCTCCACAAGTAAAAAATTTTGTGCTTCAGTGGGGGTTCTAAGTGAAGAGGAACTGAAGGTTTTAAAAGAAGCAGGTGTCTCAAGATACCATCACAATCTGGAAACTTCCAGAAGTTTTTACGATAAAATATGTACAACCCATAGTTATAATGAAAGAGTGAAAACTGTTAAAAAAGCCAAAGAAATAGGTTTCAGTGTTTGCTGTGGAGGGATTTTCGGAATGGGAGAATCTGATGAAGATATTCTGGAACTTGCATCTACTCTTAAAGAGCTTGATGTAGACTCGATACCTATTAACTTTCTTAATTCTATAAAAGGAACACCTTTTGAAAACTATAATTTTCTCACGCCAGAAAAATGTCTGAAGATCATAGTTTTTTTCAGATTTTACTTCCCTGATAAAAAGGTACTTGTTTGTGCCGGAAGAATTGAAAACATAAAGCATTTACATGAAAAAGTTTTTGACGCCGGTGCCAGCGGAATTATGACAGAGGATTATCTCACAAGAAAGGGAAGAACTTATAGACAAGATTTACAAATGATAGAAAAGACAGGTTATTCGGTATTATGACAGTGTATTCTCATATTTCAGATGAACTGAAACAGTTAAAATCGAATGGGCTTTACAGAAAGATACCACCTATTACTAAATCAGCTAACAAATTTATTGAGATCAATGGCAGTGTAAAACTTAATTGTGCCAGCAATGACTATCTGGGGCTTTTGCACAACAGTCAGGTAAAAGAAGCCTCTATAAAAGCTATAGAAACATACGGCAACTCATCGGGAAGTTCCAGGGTAGTGTGCGGCAATTATGACTTATTCGATAAGCTTGAGCAGGAAATGGCAAAATTTAAGAATTGTGAGTCCTGCCTTGTTGTCAATTCCGGATTCATGGCTAATCTGCTGATAATTAGCACTCTGGCCTGTCCTGACAGCATTATATTTACAGATAAATTAAACCACGCGAGCATATATGACGGAATTAAATTAAGCGGAGCCAAAATGCTGAGGTACAAGCACAATGATATTGACCATTTAAAAACATTGCTCAAAAAATATGCAGAACATTCGAAAAAAATTTTAGTAACCGATACCGTATTCAGCATGGACGGAGATAAAGCAAAACTTAAAGAATTATCAGATTTAAAATACAAATATAACTTTCTATTGATGGTCGATGAAGCTCATGCTACCGGCATATTCGGTAAAGGCAAAGGCCTGGTTCATGAAGAAGGAGTTGAAAGGGATATCGATATAAATATGGGGACTTTCAGCAAGGCACTGGGAGGTTTTGGTGCTTATGTCTGTGCTGATAAAACGATTATTGAATATCTTGTCAATAAAGGCAGATGTTTGATTTTTACCACATCTCTGCCACCTGCTGTAATCGGTGGAAATTTAAAATCTTTAGAAATTGTAAGTCAACAACATGAAAAATACGGAAAAAAATTATTAGATCACTGCAGTATTTTTAAAGATCTTCTGGCAAAGGAGAATATTGATTGCGGAGAAACCGAAAGCCAAATATTTCCTATTGTTTTTAAAAATAACAACTCAGTTATGGAAGCACAAAGAAGACTCTTAGACTCAGGCATATATGCAGCGCTTGCCAGAAGACCTTCTGTGCCCACTCCAAGGTTGAGAATCAGTTTAAGAGCAGATTTTACAAAGGAGGATCTTGTTAAAATAGTAAGATGTCTGAAACAAATAATTTAAATAATATTTTTATCTCCGGCTGGGGAGGTTATAAAGAACTATTGCCAGGCATTGCTGAAAAAACTAATTTTTATGTGCCGTTTATCGATCCTCCGGAAATAATAAAAGACAGTATAAAAAGAGGTGGTAAAACACTTATGGGGTGGTCAACAGGTGCACATATTCTTTCAAAAGAGATTCCTGAAAATACAGATAAATGGGAAAATATTGTGTTAATAGCACCTTTTTCAGACTTCACTAAATCTTTCGGGACAAAAATACTGGATGCCATGATCAAAGGTCTTCATTATAATTTTTACAAAACAATGAATCTTTTTTATCAGAGATGCGGGATAAAAAAGCAAATTGATGCAAAAGAGAATGATGCTGGTAAATTAATAACAGGGCTCGAATTTCTTAAGACTTCCAGATTGGTCAAAAACAGCAATTCTGGTAAAATTACAGTTATATATGGTACTAATGATCAAATAGTCAAAAAAAAGGAAATCTTTCATCTGCTGAAAATATTTAATAATTCTCATTTTACTGAAGTGGATCAACCCCATTTTATAAATGAGGATATTTTATCAGAATTTTTATGAGTATGTTGACAAATAATTTTGATAAAAGGGCAAAACACTACAAAAAATATGCACGTATCCAGAAAATTGCAGCCGAAAATCTTGTGAACATATTAAAAGATTCAGGAGAAAAAGATTTAAAAAGAACGCTGGAACTGGGTGCCGGCAGCGGCATTTTTACTGATCTTATAAAAAGTAATTTTGACTATGAAAATATATTCTGCGTCGATCTTGCCTGTAATTTTCTGAAGCTCAACAGAGAATCAGAAAAAGTACAGTGCAATATATTAAAACTTCCGTTCAAAAAACAATCATTTAGCACTGTACTCTCATCATCGGTTGTCCAGTGGATCAATAATTTTGATGAGCTTTTAAAAGAGATAAATTATGTCGGCAAAAACAATTTCAGAGCAGCATTCAGTATTTTCCTGAAAGGTACTTTTTATGAAATGGATAAGGTAAGCAAGATGACAGGGTTCGGTAATGTTTTAAAGATGAAAGAAAGTAGTTATTATCTTGAAAATTTTTATAAAAACGGTTTCGTTGTGGATTTTTTTTATGAAGAAAAGTACACCCACTTTTTTGATTCCGTCAGAGATTTTTTAAACAATCACAAGCACACAGGAGCAACGATCAAAGCGAAAAGAACTGTAAACAAAAGTGACTACAACTCATTTATAAAATATTATGAGAGCCTTTTTTCATTAAAAAACAAAATCCCTGCTTCTTATAATGTGGGTTATTTTGTAGTAAGCAAAGCTTCATAAATAGGTTAAGACCTTTGCATAGGTACCCCTCCTATCAAAGAGTTAGGAGGGCATACATTACAGCTGGCGAACTATCCGGCAAAACTTTCCAATCATATGAAAATAACAGTTTCCATAAATACGAAGGAAAGTGCAAGGATAATGCTCAGGGTGGTTTCTAAGCCTGAAGAATATCAGAAGTCAATTTATACTGCCCTTGGGTATTCTAGTAAAATTTTACGAAATAAAAAAATCTGTGGTGAATAATTTTAAACCCACATCTAAATATACCAATAAGTTACGCAAAATTTCGACAGACTTGGGTTAAGTGCTCGGTTGGTAGGGGATATTTATTCAAAAATCTCAGTTTTTTCAGGTTTTTTGAAGACATGGTTTTAATATATTGACATAGTTTCAGACATAATATATATGTAAGCCCACTTGGCTGAGCGGCTGGGGTCTTTTGTTTTAAACAGCCGGAACTATTGGATATTTTTAATGAAAATTCGTGTGATACTTAATTCCAAATTCAGAGATAAAAGTTATGAAAATATTGTTAATGAGTATATAAAAAGAATTTCTGGCTTCAGTGAAGTGCAGATGATACAGCTTCCTGATAGCAAACGCGGAAGCGGAGACGGCGAAAATGTTATGACAAACCGGGCGGTTGAGAAGGTTTTGAAACAGACTGAAGGTTATTACTTGATTTCATTGGATCTTACAGGCAAGCAGTTTAAAAGCGAAACTTTTGCTTCCTGGCTCAAGAAACGCAGCGAACTGCATAAAAACCTGGCTTTTTTAATAGGGCCATCAGAGGGATTGCCAAAAAGCTTGACAGAAAAGTCTGATGAATTAATTTCCTTGTCAAAGCTGACATTTGCCCATAAAATTGCCGCTCTTGTTTTGTTCGAACAGATTTACAGGGCGATATGTATAAATACGAATCATCCATACCATAAGTAGGAGGACTTTTATGGAAGAAGAAAAACTCCAGTATTTTAAAACTAAACTGCAGGAGCAGCGCAAGCAACTTCTGGAAGATTTAAAAAACAGATATGATGAAGCAATAAATCTTGGTAAAGATACAGGTAAAGATTCGGCTGACGAGGCTTATAGCATTTATAGCAGGAATTTGATGCTGGGAAGAGTGGAAACGGATGCGCTGAAACTCAGACTGGTTGAACAGGCTTTAAGCAGGATTAAAGAAGGTACTTACGGTGTTTGTCTTGAGTGCGGTGAAGATATTGAAGAAAGAAGACTGGAATATGTTCCTTTTGCCAGGTATTGCACTGAATGCAAGAGTGAGCTGGAAAAAAAGGGCATGATTAAAATGTAACTTTAATCATTATTTGTAATTCTAAGGAAGGTTCTTTATGATCGGGAAAGAAAGGTTGATTCTTTTAATTTTGGACGGTTGGGGGTTCCGGGAGAGTAAAGATCATAACGCTGTACAGTTGAGCAACCCCGTTAATTTTAACAGACTTTGGAATAATTCGCCGCATATGCTGCTTAATGCCAGTGAAGAATATGTCGGACTGCCGGCCGGGCAGATGGGCAACTCTGAAGTCGGACATATGAACATCGGTGCCGGAAGAGTTGTTTATCAGGATTTCCTCAGGATAAACAAAGCAATAGACTCCGGAAAAATTTTAGAAAATGATAATATCTCCTCTTTTTTTGCCAAAATCAGAAACTCCGGCGGGACACTTCATTTTTTCGGACTTGTCAGTGACGGCGGAGTACATAGTCACATAAATCATCTCAAAGGGCTTGTTAAAGCAGCTAAAGATTCCGGCATCAAGAAAGTCTGTATTCATGCTTTTATGGATGGGCGGGATACACCTCCAAAAAACGGTATAACTTATATAAAAGAGCTGGATGAATATCTGAATACAACCGGTTACGGAAAAATTGTCACTATTTCCGGGCGTTATTATGCGATGGACCGGGATAAACGCTGGGACAGAATAGAGAAAGCTTACAATGCAATAGTAAGAGGAAAGGGCAGAATTGCCGATTCCGCTGAAAATGGCGTAAAACAGGCATATGAGAACGGAGAAACAGACGAATTTATCACCCCTACGGTTATTGATGATGATTTTGTCAGGATGAAAGAGAGTGACGGAATATTTTTCTTTAATTTCCGTGCTGACAGGGCAAGACAACTCACAACGGTATTTATTGACGACAACTTTAATCAGTTTGAAACAGAATCAATAAAGCCATATTATATGACAATGACCAACTATGACAAAACTTTTGATATTCCGGTGGCTTTTCCTCCATTGTCTCTGAAAAATATTTTTGGTGAGGTATTGAGTGCGAACAAACTTACTCAGATGAGAATTGCCGAAACGGAGAAATATGCCCATGTGACTTTCTTTTTTAACGGCGGCAGAGAAGTTGAATTTGAGGGAGAGACACGTGAGCTTATACCGTCTCCCAGAGAAGTGGCTACCTATGACGAAAAACCGGAAATGAGCGTTAAGGAAGTTTGTGACAGATTCGAGGAAAAATTTTTGAATGAGGATATAGACTTTACCGTTATGAATTTTGCAAATCCTGATATGGTGGGGCATACCGGTGTTGAAGAGGCGGCTGTCAAAGCATGTAAAGCTGTTGATGAACAGTTGGGCAGAGTTGTAAAAATTGTCCGCGATACCGGTTCAGTACTTGTGGTAACAGCGGATCACGGCAACAGCGAGCAGATGTGGGATGAAAAAAATGATCAGCCACATACTGCTCATACGCTGAATAAGGTTCCCTTTATTATTTTCAATTACGATTGTAAGTTGCGGGCATCTTCAGATGGTAAACTGGCAGATATCGCCCCGACGTTACTGGATATTTTAAAAATAGAAAGACCTAAAGAAATGACCGGTGAATCGCTGCTTGCTGAGTGAAATATTTTATTCAGAATGTGCTGGTTGTGGTACAACAATTGGGCCTGGAAAATATCTTTGCAGCCGGTGCCTTGAAGATCTCCCATTTGTAACCGAAAGATGTGAAGCGTGCGGTTATCCTCTTGAAATTTCCTCTTCTTACTGCAGAAATTGTTCTTCAAATAAATTTTTTGATTATCTCTTTATCCCTTTCTGGTACAAAGGCGTAATAAAAGAAGCGCTTAAAAATGTGAAATTCAGATACGGTTTCAGAGAGATAAATTTTTTTAAATATATTACGGGTTTTATAGATTGCAATGTCGCCAATTACGACTTTATAACGCCTGTCCCCTCTCATTTTATAAGAAAATTCAGACGATTTATACATCCTGCGGATATTACCGCTTCAAATATTGCCAAAAAATATAGTAAGAAAAAGGTGGAAATTTTAAAAAGAAGAAAGTATACAAAATATCAGTGGCAGCTGAAAAAGAATATGCGGCATACTAATGTCAGAAAGGCGTTTGAACTCAGAGAAGAAGTAAAAGGTTCAAAAATTTTGCTTGTTGATGATATTATGACGACAGGAAATACTTTAAATGAGTGCGCTAAACTGCTAAAAAGAAACGGTGCTTCCAATGTGGATTGTTTGGTTTTATCCAAAGGTGTTTTTATTTGAAATGAGAGTATATTGAGTACGCTTGCAGTTAAGTGTGAAATTGTATTGATAAATAAATTTACAGAAATCAATTAGATAAAAAGGAGGAACAAATGTCAGTCAAAGTTGCGATTAACGGATTTGGAAGAATCGGAAGGTGTGCATTCAGAGCTGCAGTGGAAAAAGGTATGGATATTGATTTTGTTGCCATCAATGATTTGACAGATGCTGCTACCCTTGCTCACCTGCTTAAATATGATTCTGTTCACTCAATAGCCGATTTCGAAGTGGATCATACCGATGATTCCATTATTGTTAACGGTAAAAAAATAAAGGTTTTGGCAGAAAAAGATCCCGCCAGTCTGCCGTGGAAAGATTTGAACGTGGATGTTGTTATAGAATCCACCGGACTTTTCAGAAAGAGAGAACAGGCCTCCAAACATCTTCAGGCCGGTGCCAAAAAAGTCGTTATTTCAGCACCTGCTGAGGATCCGGATATTACAGTTAACTTGGGTGTTAATTTTGATAAATATGACAAAGAGAAACATCATATTATTTCAAACGCTTCCTGTACAACAAACTGTCTCGCACCGGTTGCCAAAGTGCTGAACGATAAATTTGGTATAGTCAACGGCCTTATGACCACAATTCATTCGTATACGAATGATCAGAAAATTCTTGATTTACCCCATAAAGATATCAGAAGAGCAAGAGCTGCCGCCATTTCTATGATACCCACCTCAACAGGGGCTGCTAAAGCTGTGGGACTTGTACTGCCCGAACTGAAAGGTAAACTGGACGGTATTGCTATCAGAGTGCCCACTCCGAATGTCTCACTTGTGGATTTGAGCTGCACACTTCAAAAACAGGTCACTAAAGAGGATATTAACAATGCAATTAAAGAAGCCTCGAAAGGTGCTATGAAAGGTATTTTGCTGTACACTGAAGAGGAACTTGTCTCCATAGATTACAACGGAAATCCGTATTCTTCAATTTTTGATGCTCCGCTTACAAAAGTTATGGACGGAAACAATGTTAAAGTTTTCAGCTGGTATGACAACGAGTGGGGATATTCAAACAGAATTGCCGAACTTGTAACAAAAATACTGTAATTTTGTTTGTCCGGTAAATTTGTTTGTTAAAAATCTTATGCTAATAAAAGTGAGACTTGTGGAGGTTTAGCAATGCTTGAAGGTGTGAAATTTATAGATGAAATGAATTTGCAATCTAAAAAAGTTTTTATTCGTGTTGATTTTAACGTCCCTGTTAAAAACGGGGTTATTCAGGACGCTACAAGAATAGACGAAGCTATGGAAACAATTTCATATGCTAAAAATGAAGGGGCTAGGGTTATTCTGGCTTCCCATATGGGAAGACCAAAAGGGAGGTTTAACCCTGAATTATCCCTTAAACCGGTTGCAGAATATATTACCGGCAGATATTTTCACACTTATTTTGCTGAGGACTGTACAGGCGGTGATGTGAAGAAGCAAGTTAATGGTCTGAAAGATGGTGAAGTGCTTCTTTTGGAAAATCTTCGTTTTCATCCGGAGGAAAAAGCCAACGAACCTGATTTTGCGGCAAAATTGTGTGAATTCTGCGACGTTTATATCAATGATGCGTTCGGATCAAGTCACAGAGCGCACGCATCGGTGGACGGACTGCCCAGAAAGTGTAATGAGAAAGCTGCCGGCTTTTTGATGAAAAGAGAGCTTGAATATTTCGACATGCTTCTTAATAAGTCTGAAAGACCGTTCTATGCTATTCTGGGCGGAGCTAAGGTCAGCGAAAAGATCGGCGTTATCGAATCGCTTATGGACAAAGTTGATAAGATTCTCATAGGTGGCGCCATGGCTTATACATTTTTAAATGCACTTGGCGTAAAAACCGGCAAATCATTGGTGGAGAATGAGCTTTTTGATACAGTGAAAAAAATTATCAAAAAGGCAGATGATAAGAATATGAAGATAGTTCTTCCTGTGGATCATATCTGTTCCACAGAATTTAACGGTAAGCCTGAATATGTAGCTGAAAAAGATATTCCGGATGACCTGATGGGTCTTGATATCGGTAACAAAACCGTTGAACTTTATAAGAAGGAATTGAGTGATGCAAAAATAGTTATGTGGAACGGTCCTATGGGCGTTTTCGAATCAAATGATTTCTGCAAAGGGACATTCGATATTGCTGAGTATTTAGCCACATTGGATGCTGTTTCTGTTGTCGGCGGTGGAGATTCTGTCTGTGCTGTGAAAAAAGCCGGAGTGAGTGACAGTATAGATCATATATCAACAGGCGGCGGAGCCTCACTCGAACTGCTGGAAAAAGGGACATTGGCAGGGATTGAAGCACTTAAAACGTGATGGTGGAAGAGGGAGACACAGAGGCAGAGATGGGGAGATGGGGAGATGGAGAGATGGAGAGTTGGGGAAAAGGTGTATTAGTGTTAAGTGCTAAGCGCTAAGTTTTAAGTACCTTATTTCACAGACAGGGCAGGTTTTTCCGGTTAATAACCACGAATAACAATTAACTATTTTCTTCCACTTTCACTAAGCTTGAACCTTGAACCCCGTTGAATAGCAGCTCCGCTGCTTACCTGAAGGTATTCAACAGGGTAAACTTTGAACATTTCGCATCACCTATCACCCATGACCCATTACGGCTTTTAAATGCGAAAATTTTGGGAGTCGTCCAAACTATTTTGGCACTTGATTATTATACTGATTAGTGATAAAAGTCACTCTTTAAAAGATTCTTGTTATAAAAGGAGTAAGCATGGATTACAAGGATACACTCAATCTTCCTAAAACCGGTTTTCCAATGAAAGCCAGCCTTGCCAACAAGGAACCTCAGCGGCTTAAGGCATGGTATGACAAGGAGCTTTACCAACGAATTCTTGAGAAAAGAAAAGGGGCGGAGAAATATGTGCTGCATGACGGCCCGCCGTATGCAAACGGTCATCTTCATATGGGACATGCCCTGAATAAAATCCTGAAAGATTTTGTTGTAAGAATTAAATCAGCCCAGGGGTATTTTTCACCTTATGTGCCCGGCTGGGACTGCCACGGTCTGCCTATTGAGCATCAGGTGGATAAGAAGCTCGGTTCCAAAAAGAAGAATATGAGTGTATCAGATGTGAGAAAAGAATGCAGGAAATATGCTGACAGATTTATAGATATTCAACGGGATGAATTTAAACGACTCGGTGTTCTCGGTGACTGGGATAATCCCTACATTACGATGGATTTTGAGTATGAGGCCGTTACACTCGGTGAATTGTATAAATTCTTTAACAACGGCGGTGTTTATAAAGGTTTAAAGCCTGTGCATTGGTGCACAAGCTGTGTTACGGCATTGGCAGAAGCTGAAATTGAATATGCTCAGCATACTTCGGATTCTATTTTTGTGAAATTTGGAGTTGATGGGAAAACTGCCGAAGAATTCGGCATTGACGGAGAAAAAATCAGTGTAATTATCTGGACAACCACTCCGTGGACGTTACCTGCAAACCTGGCGGTGGCATTTCACCCTGAGCTTCAATATTCGTTTGTCAAGATTAAGTCCTCTGAGAATGATAATCTTAAAGCCGGTGAGATTGTTATTGTTGCTAAGAAACTGGTTGAGGATCTGATGCAGGAATTCGGTGTGGACGATTACGAAGAAGTCAAATCTGTATCCGGCGTGGATTTTGAAAATAAATATGCACATCATCCTTTTTATGACAGAAAATCCTTAATGATTCTCGGTGAACACGTTACTACCGAGCAGGGCTCCGGTATCGTACACACTGCTCCGGGGCATGGTCAGGAGGACTACGAAGTCGGAAGAGAATACGGACTCGAAGTTCTTAATCCAGTGGATGATTACGGAATTTTTAAAGACGGTCTGCCTATATTCGGCGGTAAGAATATTTTCAAAGCGAATTCCGAAATAGTTGATTATATGAGGGAAAACGGCTCACTGATTAAAAATTCAAAAGTGGAACATTCATACCCACATTGCTGGAGATGCAAAAAACCTGTCGTTTTCCGGGCTACTCCGCAGTGGTTCATATCGATGGAAAATAATGATTTGAGAAAGAATGCTCTGAATGAAATAAAAAAAGTCAAGTGGATCCCTTCGTGGGGGGAACAGAGAATTACGTCCATGATTGAGAACAGACCCGACTGGTGTATTTCGAGGCAGCGCACATGGGGCGTTCCTATAGCTGTTTTCACCTGCCGGGATTGCGATAAAACAATAATTGATGAAGATATACAGGAAAAGGTACTTGAAGCTTTTAGAAAAGAAGGCGCTGATGCATGGTTTGATCATTCTGTCGAGGATTTTCTCGGCAAAAATTTTTCCTGCCCCGATTGCGGAAGCAGAAAAATCAGGAAAGAGACGGATATACTTGATGTCTGGTTTGATTCCGGCACAAGTCATGCGGCTGTCTGTGAAAAAAGGGATGAGCTGACATGGCCGGCAAATATGTATCTTGAAGGCAGCGACCAGCACAGAGGGTGGTTTCACAGTTCATTACTGGAAAGTGTGGGAAGCCGCGGGAAAATTGCCTATAAAGAGGTTTTGACTCACGGTTTTGTTGTAGACGGCCAAGGACGGAAAATGTCTAAGTCAGTCGGCAATGTTATAACACCTGATGAAATTGTAAATAAATACGGAGCAGAAATTCTCAGACTGTGGGTCAGTGCGGAAGATTATTCTGAAGATGTGAGAATTTCCGCTGATATAATAAAGCGCCTTGTGGAATCCTACAGAAAAATACGAAACACTTCCAGGTATCTTCTCGGCAACCTTTCCGATTTCCAGCCGGATAAGGATATTATCAGTTATGACCAACTGCTGGATCTGGACAGATATATACTGATCAAATGGGAGAAGGCCAAAAAACGTATATTGACAGCTTTTGATAAATATCAATTCCATACATTTTACCATACATTTATCAATTTCTGTATAAATACGCTCTCATCCTTTTATCTGGATATTTTAAAAGACAGATTGTACACATATAAATCCGATTCTCATTACAGGAAGTCGGCGCAGACGGTTGTTTTTACTCTGATAAAAGAGATGAGTATTATTATGTCACCCATTTTATCATTTACAGCTGATGAAATCTGGGAATATATCCCCGAATATGAAGGTAAAAGTGAGTTTGTGTTTGAGGAAACTTTTCCTGAAATACATGAATACAATGAAACGCAGCTTGAGCAAAAATGGGACAAAATTACGGCTGTCAGGAAGGAAGTAAACAAAGCTCTTGAACTTGCAAGGACAGAGAAACTCATCGGGCACCCTCTTGATGCAAGGGTCACACTTGGCTCCAAAGAAGATTTAAAGGATATTTTGACAGCTGATGAGGGTATTAACAGAATTTTCATCATTTCTGAGCTGATTATTAAAGACTATGACGAAATTTCCGATGGTTTTGAGTCAGAAAATATGCCCCTTAAAATTTTTATCGAACAGGCTCCATATGAAAAGTGTGAACGGTGTTGGGTGCGCTCAAATTCAATAGGTGAAGATGAAGAGCATCCTGAAATATGCTCAAGATGTGTTTCTCAGGTTAAATAATCTTATGAGGGGCTTGACCCCTCTTTTTATTCCGGTGGTTTTGATGAAAAAATACATACTGTTTATTGCCGCTGTTGCAGGTTTGGATCAGTTTACGAAATATCTTGTTATACACAATATGGAGCTTTATGAAAGTTTTTCAGTAATCGAAGGTTTTTTTAACATTACTTTTATATTGAATCCCGGTGCGGCTTTCGGGATGATGGCCGATCTGAACGAGGCTTACAGACAGCTTTTTTTTATAATAATCACCATCATTGCTATAATTATAATTGTAAGCCTGGCATACAGGGAAAAGCAGCATAAATTGCGACTTTTTTCATACATGCTGATTATTTCCGGAGCTTTAGGCAATCTTATAGACAGGATATTCATTGGAAAAGTCGTGGATTTTCTGGACTTTTATATTGGAAAATATCACTGGCCGGCATTTAATGTGGCCGATTGCGCTATTTCTGTGGGTATATTTTTTCTGATTGTAGATATTATTTTTTTCGAGGAGGTAAAAAGTGCTGATAAAGCCTAAAAGGGCTCTTTTGAGTCTTTCCGACAAAGAGGGACTGATAGAATTTGCAGAAGGTCTGGACAGATGCGGTATCGAAATAGTTTCCACCGGAGGAACTGCAAAACTCTTAAAAGAAAAAGGTTTTAATATTGTTGAAATTTCTGATTTTACAGGTTTTCCCGAAATTCTGGACGGAAGGGTGAAAACACTTAATCCTAAAGTCCATGCCGGGATATTGAATATAAGAGAAAATGAAGAGCACAGACAAACAATGGAAAAGTACGGTTTTGTTGATATAGATATTGTTGCTGTGAATCTTTATCCATTTGAGAAGACTATAAATTCCACTTCAGTAACCACATCTCAGGCAATAGAAAACATAGATATCGGCGGCCCCACCATGATTAGAAGTGCTGCAAAGAATTTTAAATATGTGACTGTTGTGGTGGATAAGCAGGATTACGCCGCTATTTTGAATGAGATAGATACAGACGGCGGTGTCACGCTTGAAACAAGAATGGATCTGGCGCGAAAAGCTTTTACACATACGGCAATGTATGACAGTATCATTTCAGGATATTTCAATAATCTAATGGAGATAGATTTTCCCGATGAAATTGCTATTCCCATGAGGAAAAAACAGGGGTTGCGTTACGGAGAAAATCCCCATCAAAAAGCCTCATTTTATACATCACCGGCGGTTTCTGAGCCCGGTGTGACCAATGCACATCAATTGCACGGTAAGGAACTTTCATTTAATAATATTATTGATACCAATGCAGCTCTTGAGTTGGTCAAAGAGTTTGATACGCCAGTCTGTGTAATTGTGAAACATACCAACCCCTGCGGAGTTGCCTTGGCTGATGATATTACACAAGCTTACAAAAACGCTCTGGAATGTGATCCTCTAAGTGCTTTCGGGGGGATCGTTGGATTAAACAGAGAGGTGGATAAAAATCTGGCTGAAAATTTATCCGAAATTTTTCTGGAAGTTGTCGCAGCCCCTTCTTTCTCAAAAGATGCCGTGGAAATTTTGACAAAAAAGAAGAATATAAGACTGCTTGAAATAAAAGGTGACTTTTCTGTAAAAAAGAAAGAATCCGATATGAAAAAAGTTGTCGGAGGTTATCTGCTCCAGGAGAAGGATATACAGACATTACCTGATGACAGGGAACTGAAGATTGTCACAAAAAAACAGCCTACTGATGATGAATACAATGATTTGCTGTTTGCATGGACTGTAGCTAAACATGTCAAGTCAAACGCTATTGTTTATGCAAAGGATAACAGAACCATAGGCGTGGGAGCAGGGCAGATGAGCCGTGTGGATTCCAGCAAAATAGCGGCTGAAAAAGCCAGAAGTTCGCTCGAAGGATCAGTAATGGCCTCCGATGCTTTTTTCCCTTTCAGAGACAGTATAGACGAAGCTGCGGATAGGGGAATAATGGCTGTAATCCAGCCCGGCGGATCGATCAGGGATGATGAAGTCATAAAAGCTGCCGATGAGCATGGAATGGCAATGGTTTTTACAGGGATGAGGCATTTTAAACATTAATTTAGGACTAAGTGCTAGGTGTTAGGTGTTAGGTGTTAAGTGATAAGTGATAAGGGCTAGCACTAAGTACCGCTGTCTAATTTAACACTTTAGATGGCTGAAAAAGTTGAAATGGTTGAGAGAGTTGAAGTGAGCAAAGGGAAATTAATAACTAAACCTTGAACGTTGAACCTTGAACAAAAACGGGGGTATTGAATGAATGTTATGGTTGTTGGCGGTGGTGGCAGAGAGCATGCCATAGCCTGGAAAGCAGCGCGCAGTGAAAAAGTTGGGAAAGTGTATTGCGCACCGGGTAATGGAGGGACAGCTGCTGAAGATAAATGTGAAAATATAGATATAAAACCTTCGGAATTTTCAGATTTAGCTGATTTTGCCAAAAAGAATAATGTTGAATTAACAATTGTCGGACCGGAAGATCCCCTTGTGGACGGCATTGTTGATTTTTTCGAAGAACAGGGACTTAAGATATTCGGTCCCGACAGTAAAGCGGCTCAGATTGAGGCAAGCAAAGCTTTTTCCAAAGATGTAATGAATAAGGCCGGTATCCCTACGGCAGAATACCAGCGTTTCACTGATTACGATGAGGCACTCGGGTACGTGGATAAAAAAGGTGTGCCGACTGTGATAAAAGCTGACGGCCTGGCTGCAGGTAAAGGTGTTACCGTTGCTTTTGACAGAGAAGAAGCAAGGACAGCGCTTAACAGTATTCTTGTTGATAAAATATTCGGTGAGTCAGGAAATTCAGTTGTCATTGAAGAATACTTGGATGGAGAGGAAGCTTCATATCTTGCCTTTACCGATGGCAATACAATCCTGCCGCTTCAGTCCAGCCAGGATCATAAACCTGTGTTTGACGGAGATAAAGGGCCGAATACAGGGGGGATGGGTGCATATTCCCCAGCACCGGTTGTCACTGAAGATATTATGAATTATGTGACTGAAAATGTGGCTTACCCTCTTATAAAAGAACTTAAAAAGCGCGGAATTATCTATAAAGGAATTATTTATGCCGGACTGATGATAACCGATAGCGGAGTCAAGGTTCTGGAATTCAACTGCAGGTTCGGAGATCCGGAAACACAGCCCATTCTTTACAGAATGGATTCGGATATTACAGATGTGATTAGCAAATGCATTGATGGAAAACTTGAATCTGCAAATATTGAATGGAATGAGAAGCCTTCGGTTTGTGTGGTGGTTGCTTCAGGAGGTTATCCCAAAGCTTACAACAAAGGTTGTGAGATTACGGGTATTGAAGATGCCGAAAAGATTGAAGATGTAAAAGTATTCCACGCAGGAACATCAAATGTGAACGGCAGACTGGTTAATTCCGGCGGCCGTGTTCTGGGTGTCACTGCGAAGGGTGACAAACTTCAAAATGCTATAGATAATGCTTACAAAGCAGTGAAAAAAATAAATTTCTTAAATATGCACTACAGAAAAGATATAGGTAATAAAGCGCTCCGGAGGATGAAATGAGTAAAGTTGGCATTATTATGGGCAGTAAATCGGACATCGAAATTGCGGAAAAGGTCATGGATACTTTGGATGAATTTGGTGTGGAATGGGAGGTTACCGTTTCCAGCGCCCACAGAACTCCTGAGAAAACCGCAGAATGGGTAAAAAACGCTCCGAGCAGAGGAGTAAAGGTGATTGTTGCTATAGCCGGTGCGGCAGCTCATCTGGCAGGTGTTGTAGCCAGTGAAACACATATACCGATTTTGGCTGTTCCGGTGGCTTCAACATCTTTGCAGGGAATGGATGCTCTTTTGTCAATGGTTCAGATGCCCGGCGGTGTGCCTGTAGCAACAATGGCTATCGGTAAAGCCGGTGCTAAGAATGCTGCAATATTTTCTGTACAGGTGTTAAGTGCAGGCGATGAGGAACTGGAAAAGAAACTGCTTGAATACAAAAAAATGATGGCTGAAAAGGTTTACAAGGATGACGAGGAAGTTCAGAGGAGAATAGAAGATAGGGGCTGACAGTTGCTTATAATGAAAGCAGATACGGCAAATGCTGTTAAAGTATTTAAAAAAGCAGCATTGTCTAACAGTCCGGTTGTTTTTCCCACAGATACTATTTATGGTATTGGTGCTGATTTTTTTGATGTTTTTGCCAATGAAAAAATCAGTAAAATAAAGAGAAGAGAGGCTGATAAACCATTTCCTGTATTGATTTCTGATATCAAACAGCTGGATAACTTGAAAATTACAGTTACGGATAAAACGAAAAAAATTCTTAACAAATCATGGCCGGGCCCCATTAGTTTTATTTTAGAAACTGAGCTTGATGGATATTCTTATGCTGTTAATAGTGGTAAAATAGCTGTCAGGCTACCGGATAAAAAATGGCTGAGGGAGACTATCAGGAGGATGGATACTCCATTTACAGCCACAAGTGCAAATTTGTCCGGGAAAAGTTATACCGGGGAATTTAGAAGTATTTTTGAAATTTTTAAAAAGGATATAGATTACTTTTTATATGAAGAATCTTACTCCCGGAAAAATACGCCTTCGACGATTGTCGACGTTTCCGGTAAAGAAGTAAAATTTTTGAGAAATCCTTTGTCTATAGATATTAAGGATTTGCAGTAGATTGGCATGGATATTCTTAACCTTTTGCAAAATGAAACGTTTATATTTTATGCGGCGGTTTTTTCTGTTTTGTTTTTTTTTATAAGTATTATTTTGATTCCTTATGTTATTTTAAAAATTCCGCATGATTATTTCAGTTATTCATCCAAAAAAGAATATTTCTCAAGAAAAAGGGATATTGCAGTATATTATATGAAAATGGCACTTAGGAATATCGCTGCACTTTTGTTGTTTTTTTTAGGTATTCTTCTTCTTGTTACCCCCGGCCAGGGACTTTTAACAATATTATTATCTTTTCTTCTTGCCGATATACCCGGCAAATATAAAATAGAAAAATATCTGATAAGAAAAGAAAAAAATTATAATCTGCTTAACAGATTCAGACGAAAACACGGTAAAAAATCCTTCATTCTGCCTGAGGATTAAAGAGAGGGAAATTCTCTCCCTTTTAAAGTTACGGATAGGAACTCTTCAGCCTATTTGTTACCTCTTTTCGTTAAGCTATTTTGATTGCTGATTACCGTAAAAAGGTACGATATAATTATGGCCGGGCATATTTTTTTGATATCCGGGCACCCTACCTTTTTTATAATCAGGCTCACCTCTGTGATATCCGGGGCGTCTGTCATAAGGCTGCTGCCTTTGATATTCCATCATTCCGCCTTGGTCTTCCATGCCACCTTGATTACCCATCATTCCATTCTGGTAACCTCTTCCCATTCCAGGGCCGTAAGCAAATGCCATTGTAACCCCAAGTGCCAAAATACCTAAAATTACAACTAATTTTTTCATGATTTCCTCCTTTTATTTATTAATTTCATAGATATAATAGCATAAAGCAAGCTAAAAATGTAAATAGTATATTGGTATATTGGTTAAGTGTATAAAATGGCACTTACACAAAACTATTTACAGGGTCAATGTTGAAATTCAACTTTCTCAACCATATCAATAGGACAAAAATTAACTACCACGCACACAACTCTTTAATGTAATACAATTTTTAGCGGAATAATTTTATAAGATTTATGTGAAATAAATAAATAAAATGTTGTGTACGCGGTTAGCACCTCAACTACCTCTAACTACCTTCTCATCACGCATTACGGTTTTTACAATTCATTCATTATGGACAGGTAAGTTTCAGCTGCTTTTTCCACTTCGTTAAAATTGATGCATTCTTCTTTTGTATGGGCGTATGAGATGTCACCCGGACCGAGTATAATAGGCTTAATACCTGACTGCCATAAAATGGGGGCGTCAGAATCACTTTTAAAAAAGAGAGGATTATAATCAAATTTTTGTTTTTCGAAAATTTGCTTTATAAGCTGAGGCAGCATACCTTTTTCTGTCAGTTCAAAACCATGATGAATTGTTTCAAGGGAGTAATTTACTTCGTTGTTTTTAAAACTTCTGAAAATAAGATCTTCGATTTCTGCAGTTAACACACCGATGGGGTATCGTGTGGGAAGGTGCAAATCCAGATATGCTTCACATCTGTCGGGTGTTGCAAAACCGGCCTGAGAGCTGCTCAAATCTCTTATGTTGTAAATAATATCGCTGACATCCTTTTCTATGTAATTGATTATAATGTTTAAATAATCCATCATCTTTTTCACTGCATTTTTATCGGGTTTGGAAAGAGATGCGTGAACTTTTTGTCCATATGCGGCAAGTGCAATTTCAACATAACCGAAATGTCCGTAACACGGCTGTAGATTGGTGGGTTCGCCTATAACAGCCCAGCGAAAGGAGTAATCTTTTGATAATGCATATGCCCCGTCTCCGGATTCTTCCTCTCCGACAACCAACGCCAGTCCCGCGGTAAAATCTTTCTTATTATTTTCCTGAAAAGATAAAAAGCTTTCAATCATGGCGGCACAACCGCCTTTCATATCAACGGCTCCCAGCCCGTAAATTTCATTTTCATAAATATCCGATACATAATTTTCATAGTCGAAAGCTGGAACGGTATCTATGTGCCCTACAAAAATTGTGTCGCATTCTCCTGATTCCGGCATTACAATAATGTTACCTCTCTCACTCTCAACTTCCTGGAATTCATAGGGAATATTGTGCTCTTTCAGATAAGCCTGAAGAAAATCGGTCAGCTCGGTTTCTTTGCCGGAGGGACTGTAAATATCTATCATTTCTGTGAGCAGTTTCTGCAATCTTTCACTGTTTATCATTATCTGGCACCGCCTCATCAAGGTTTAAAGTAAGATATATCTGCTCATTAGGTTTGGCAAAACCTTTTTTCATGAAAAATCTTAAAGCTTTTTTGTTATCAGCTTCAGTATCAACGAGAAGAACCTTTACATCATTTTCCAACATATATTTTTTGAATTCGTCGAAAAGTTTGGAGGCCAGTCCTTTGCTTTCAAATTCCGGGTCAACGCACATCCACACAAGGTATCCATATTTTTTTGGAGATTTATTGACAATGTAAGAAAGTATGAATCCCGCGATTTGCCCGTCTATTTCGGCCACAAAACTGCTCTCAGGATCGTTTGTGTAAAAATTAACTACTTCGTATTCATCCCATACTCTGTACAGATTGGGAAAACTCTGAAGCGTGAAAATTTTTTCCCCCAGATGGTATACCGGCGCCAGGTCATCAATAGTGAGATTTCTGACTTTAACTCTTTTTTCATTTTTTTTGCCCATTGAATTACCTCTCAGTGTTTTTTTATATTACAATATAACACATTCATGTTCAATAGTTTTCATTTCTGTTACCCTCCTATTTTTGGCAATAGCGGGATGTAATTGGTGAGATAGTGAGATGGGGAAGTAGTAATTTGTTGAGTAGTGGCTTAGTGCCAAGGGCTAAGGATTAAGTGCCAAGTGTTAAGTACTAAGTACTTCTGTTTAATGTAAAAATTTATATATTCGGGGGAAGAGTTGATAGGATTGAACATTGAACCTTGAACCTTGAACCTTCAATACCTCCCCCTCAGCGTCACGCCTTTTTAAATGAGTAAATTTTGGGAGGGCGCCAATACAAAAAGTAATTGACAAATAATAAAATTTATAATATAAGATGCGACTCATTCGGGGCGTAGCGCAGTTTGGCAGCGCATCGGTCTTGGGAACCGAGGGTCGGAGGTTCAAATCCTCTCGCCCCGACCATTTATCCCTTTACTAACAAGGCTTTACTTATTCGTCTTCACTCATTGTGATAAAAAATTAGTCAAGTTTCGCACTTGTATCTGTATAAGTCTTTGCTCGCCCTGTTAAATGCTGCACTGCAGCCCGGTAAAACCGGATTTAACAGGGCGAGGAGTGAATACGACGAAGCAATCTCCCTACTTTTCTTATTTTGAGATTGCCACAAAGCTATTTTCACAGGGTTTCGCAATGACAAAAGGAAGTGTGAAACCTGATAAATTAGTTTAAAACCACTTTAATACTGAATTGTGAAATTTCGCAAGTGTCTCAATTGTTTTGCATTTGTTTGAGTAGCATTTTATAAGTTTCGCAGCTTTTTTGGAGATTCATATCGCAGGCCTTTTTGAACAAGTTTTTCGCTTTCTCAAGATTTTTTTCAATAACCTTGCCGTTATAGTACATTGCAGCTAAATTGTAACATCCTTTTGCCTTTTTGCCGTCACAGGCTTCGGTGTATAAATCTTTGACTTCAGAATAATCGTTAGTTGTAACTTTGCCGGTATCATACATGACGGCTAAATTGAAACATGCGTCTAAAAGCCCTGCATCACATGCTTTCTTGTATAATTCTGCAGCAGCAGTATAATCCTGCTCAACCCCCTGACCATTTTCATAAATATATGCCAGATTTAAGCATGCTTTTGAAATTCCATTGTTGCAGGCTATGCTATAAAACTTTGCAGCTTTTTGATTGTTTTGCTCTATACCTCTGCCTTTGTTGTAGATAATTGCCAGATTGTAGCAGCTTTCAATAATACCGTTTTCACATGATTTCTGATACAACGCCTCAGCTTTGGCATAGTTTTGCTTTACTCCCTGACCGTTTTCATACATATAAGCTAAGTTTGCACATGCTTTTGCATACCCGTTATTACAGGCTTTTTCAAGTTCAATCGCTTTATCGTTTGCAGTGACAGGATTAACTGCAATTAAAAATATAAAGATGACGAAACAGGAAATATTCATCCGTTTAAAGCTCATAAATCCTCCGGGTAAAAGAATTATTTTATTATATCATCCACATCTGTTTGTTGCAAATTATAGAAATGTTGGAAGCTATTTTAGTTCGATAATAAAGTGGCGCACAATTATATCAATAGCTCTATTATCGAGAGCTTTGAATAACTCAGGAAGCGAGGCTTTAGCCGGGCAAAGTTTATATCTGAAATCAGTATTTGCAAGCATGCGGGACTAAAGTCCCACTTCCAAAAAAATAAAAGAGTACATTATTCAAAGGTCTATTATCGTAATTGCCACCCTCCCAAAAACTACACATTTATAAAGTTTGACAATATGTTAGATTGATAGAAGGATTTTCACGAATGAAGAGATCGATGTTTGAGAAACGTACTGCCAGTTAGCGATCACACCCTGTGAATAAACTTTTTAACTGAGTAAGTGTTTGCTATCAAAATCAATTATGAGAGGAGGGGGTAGGCGGTTACTGGCAGTAGTTACGAGTTCCGATCTCATATATGAGTGAAAATCCTTCTATTGCCATAGCTCTTAAAAAATGGGAGGGCGCCAATATCGTAAGTATTGAATAAATTTCTTCGTTCGTTTAAAATCATAAAACATGTTATTATATTTGGAGATTAAATGCCTGGAAAAATAATTCTAAGTGTATCATTGGCTGCTTTATTGTTCTTTTCCGTTTTTGCAATTACAAAGCCGGAGATAAGAAATACGGTGCTTGTTGACAGGGTAACCACTGAATATCTTGATGCCAATATGGAAAGAACAGCTGTTTCCTTTGCAGTATCCAGAGGGGTGAATGCGCTGGTATCTTTCCTTCAGGATGCTGATTTGGAAATGGGAGTAGGAGTCAGTGCGCAATTTTCACCGGGTGAATTTCTCGATCCACTTAACGATATGGTTGAACGTTTTTCCTGGCTGATGCTTTTATGCTTTACCGTTATCGGCGTTGAGAAAATATTGTTTGAGATTTTCCAATCTATCGGTTTTTTCTTGCTGGCTTTCTCTTCTTTCTTTTTTTTGTTATGCATATGGTGGGAAAAGGTGTTCAAGTACTCTAAAGTTTTTGTGAAACTGGCTTTTTTAGGGCTGATCATGATTTGTTGGATACCTGCACAGGCAGTGATCGGTGATACGATACACAATAATTATTTGAAGTCCGATTACGAACAGGCACAGACTTTTCTTAAACAACACGATAGTAAAAAGGAGATTGAATCTTCGGGCTGGTTTGGTGACATGAAAAACATGCTAAGTGTTAAAGAAAGAGTGGAAAATTTAAAAAATGCCGCTGAAGAATATTATGATAAAATAATGAATTTGATTGTGATTTTTACTCTTGAATCTATTATCTTGCCTCTGGTTACTTTATTTGCCGGTTTAAAAATGCTCTCTTTTACATTCGGCAGAAACACGAACATGAACGATTTCGCAAATCATATTACACAAAAATTTTCAAAGGGCTGACCTCCTGTATGTTAAGGCTTGCCTTTTTATGAATTGATTTGTTAAATGGAACGTCCTAAGAGAAATATCGGATAATTTTAGAGCGAAAAAACAAAATATAGCTTGACTGAACAGCCGGATTGCATTAATTAATCTAAAATAGGAATGTTTTTAAATAATGAACAAAATATTGGGAGGTAATGTTATGAATACTGGTTTTAAAGGTCTTTTGGCAGTTATTTTTGTTTTAACAATGTCTGTATCCGTTTTTGCAGCGGATACTATTAAGCTGGGAGTTGCCGGTGCTCATTCAGGTGATTTGGCATCTTATGGTATTCCCACAGCAAGAGCGACACAATTTGTCGTAGATGAATACAATAAGAATGGCGGCATCGACGGTAAGAAAATCGAACTGTTGGTAGAGGATGACGAGTGTAAACCGGAAAAGGCTGTAAATGCTGCAACTAAGCTAATGTCACAGGGTGCTGATGCAGTTGTTGGTCATATATGCAGTGGTGCTACAAAAGCTGCCCTTTCTATCTATCTTTCACAGATGATTCCCGTTATTTCCCCCTCTGCAACCAACCCTGCTCTTACACAGAGCGGTAACTATCCTAATTTTTTCAGGACAATTGCTCCTGACGATGCACAGGCCAGACTTGAGGTGGATTTTGCAGTTGAGGAGATGGGGCTTAAGAATATTGCAGTAATACACGATAAAGGTGATTATGGTAAAGGACTGGCAGAATTTGCCAAACAATTTATTGAAGAAACTAAAGGTGTGAAAGTTGCTCTTTTTGAAGGTGTTACACCTGGAGCACTTGATTATTCAGCAGTTGTTCAGAAAATAAAAAATTCCGATGCTGATGGTGTACTTTTCGGCGGATATCATCCGGAAGCTTCAAAAATTATCTCTCAAATGAGAAAGAAAGAAATGGATATCCCTTTTATTTCTGATGATGGGGTAAAGGATAATAAATTTATTAAGGTAGCGGGAAAGTATGCTGAAGGTGTGTATGCAACCGGTCCGAAAGATGTTTCAAGTAATTCACTGGCAAAAGAAGCGGAAAATAAACATATGGAAAAGTATGGCGAGCAGTCAGGTGCATTTTATCTTAACGGTTATGCTGCAGCACAAGCCATACTGAAAGCAATAGATAATGCTGATTCCACAGATCCGCAGAAGGTTATGAAAGCCATGAGAACTAACTATGTGAAAACACCTCTTGGTAAAATCAAGTTCGATAAAAAAGGTGATGCTATTGGTGTCGGCTTTTCGGTTTACCAGGTACAGGACGGTGAGTACGTAGAGTTAGATTACTAATATTCAATAATTTCTGCCGGGCTTTTTAGCTCGGTTTTATTTTAGGCAACTGAATAAAAAGGGGATTTCACAATGGAATATTTTCTTCAGCTATTTTTTGCCGGTCTCACCAAGGGCAGTATTTACGCATTGATAGCTCTCGGATACACTATGGTTTACGGTATTATTCAGCTTATTAACTTCGCCCATGGAGAAATTTACATGATAGGGGCTTTTACAGCGCTCATTGCGGCGGGAGTTTTATCTGTTTTTAACTTACCGGTTGCCGCTATTTTTGTTATTGTGACTCTTGTTGCCATCCTTTATTCCTCTGCATACGGCTATACTATTGAAAAAATCGCCTACAAACCTTTGAGAAATGCTCCGAGGCTTTCCGCTCTGATAAGTGCAATTGGTATGTCCATTTTCCTGCAGAATTATGTTTTACTGGCACAAACATCTGATTTCCTGCCTTTTCCTTCACTTATAGGACAATTTAAGTTTATGGAGCCTTATAATCATGTCTTGTCATCTTCCGGACTTGTTATAATAGTATCAACATTTATTGCTATGGTGTTGCTGTCCTTATACATTAAATTTACCCGCATGGGTAAAGCGATGAGGGCTACCGCTCAGGATAAAAAAATGGCTCTTCTGCTTGGTATCAATGTGGATAGGGTTATTTCTACAACATTTATTGTCGGATCTGCACTAGCGGCGCTTGGTGGGGTACTGATCGCCAATCATATAGGTCAGATAAATTTCTTTATCGGTTTTATTGCAGGTATTAAAGCTTTTACCGCCGCTGTACTAGGAGGTATTGGAAGTGTGCCTGGTGCTGTACTGGGTGCGTTGATACTTGGATGGACGGAAAGCTTTTCCACAGGTTATATTTCAAGTGATTACCAGGATGTTTTTGCCTTTATTCTGCTGGTGGTAATACTTATTTTTAAACCCAGCGGGATATTGGGTAAAAAGACGGATCAGAAGGTGTAATAAATGTTTTCTGAAATTAAAAAATCCGTGCTTGTTTCCGTCTGGTTCATGTTTCTGACTTTCCCTATTATGGTTATAAAAGTAAATACTATTGAAAATACCATTATATGGAGATGGGAAAATCTTGTATTGATAGGTCTCGGATCATTTTTTCTTTCTTTCTTATGGAGATTTATGCACAACAAGAAAGCCACAAAAAGAAGGCAGGATTATAAAGATGCATTATCAAAAATTTTTTACGATAATTTGATAGAAAATAAGAAAGTATTTATTCCAATAGTTGTGGCTGTAACGATTTTTATTTTGCTGTTTCCGAAATTATTTTCAACATATCAGGTCACGATTATGACAACAGCTCTCATTTATGTAGTGTTGGGATTGGGGCTTAATGTTGTTGTAGGTTTTGCAGGTCTTCTTGATTTGGGATATGTGGCTTTTTATGCAGTCGGTGCCTATACATATGCGCTTCTTAACTTCACTTATGATATAAGCTTCTGGATAGCACTGCCTCTTGCCGGTATACTCGGAGCTCTGGCAGGTATTCTGCTCGGTTTTCCCGTGCTAAGGCTCAGAGGTGACTATCTGGCCATTGTTACCCTTGGATTTGGTGAAATAATACGTCTGGTATTGGAAAACTGGGGTGGGTTTACTCACGGTCCTAGCGGTATTGCCGGGATCGACAGACCTAATTTTGGTTTTGATTTAAGTATTGTGGGCAGTATAAACGCAATATACTATTTTGTATTTTTCTTTGTTCTTGTGACTATATTTTTTACAAACCGTCTGCAGAATTCACGGATAGGAAGGGCATGGGTCGCTTTGAGAGAGGATGAAATCGCTTGTCAGGCCATGGGTGTGGACAAAACAAAAACAAAGCTTTCGGCTTTTGCTTTTGGAGCAACATGGGCAGGATTTATGGGCGCTGTTTTTGCAGCTAAAACCACTTTTATCAATCCGGCCAGTTTTACATTTTTGGAATCAGCCATAATTCTTTCCATTGTCGTTTTAGGCGGTATGGGTAGTATTCCGGGGGTTATTCTTGGTGCACTTATTCTAATTTTGTTGCCTGAATATCTCAGAGCTTTCTCTGAGTACAGAATGTTGATTTTCGGTGGTGCCATGGTTCTTATGATGGTCTTCAGACCGCAGGGATTGATTAAAAGTAAACGAAGACAGTATAACCTTGAATCCATGTCCAAAAAAGAATTAGAGGTGAGACAAAATGCAGCCTCTTCTTGAAATAAACGGTTTAACGATGGACTTTGGCGGATTGAGGGCTGTTGATAATATTGATTTTAATATTTATTCAAAAGAGATAGTGGCATTGATAGGTCCGAACGGTGCCGGAAAAACTACTTTTTTTAATTGTGTGACCGGTATGTACAGGCCTACGGGCGGGGACATTTTTGTGCACTCAGATGGTGACAATAAAAAGCGTGTAAACGGTCTTAAACCTAATAAGGTTACCGAAATGGGGCTTGCCAGGACTTTTCAGAATATCAGGCTTTTTAAAGGGATGACGGTTCTCGAAAATGTTATGATAGGCAGACATTGTAGAACTCATGCCAATATTTTCTCCGCTCTGATGAGAAATAAACGTATAATCAGGGAAGAGTATGAGTCAGCCTCCTATAGTTATCATATTCTTGAAAAGATGGGGCTGGATGACTTTGCCAATGAGATTGCTGAAAATCTGCCCTACGGAGCTCAGAGGAGACTTGAAATAGCAAGGGCTCTTGCAACGGAGCCTAAGGTTTTGTTGCTGGATGAGCCTGCTGCCGGCCTCAATCCGCAGGAGACGGATAATCTGATCGATATTATAAAAATGCTGCGTGATGAAGAAAATATTTCTGTTTTGCTTATAGAGCATGATATGGGTATGGTGATGAAAATTTCTGAAAGAATCACGGTAATGGATTACGGCAAAAAGATTGCAGAAGGCCCTCCTGATGAAATAAAAGAGAATCCTGAGGTGATAAAGGCTTATCTCGGAGAGGAGATTGATGCTTAGGCTTAATAATGTCAACACATTTTACGGAAATATACAGGCTTTGCATGATGTAAACCTTGAAGTGGAAGAGGGCGAAATTGTAGCTCTCCTGGGTGCAAACGGTGCCGGAAAAACCACTACTCTCATGACAATCAGCGGGATAGTTCCTCCGCAGACCGGTGAAATTTATTATAACAAAACTCCCCTTCACTTGATGAAGCCAGATGAAATTGTAAAGCTGGGTGTTTGTCAAGTACCTGAGGGCAGACATATCTTTCCCCATCTGTCGGTAAGTGAAAACATTGACTTGGGAGCCTTTCTCAGACGTGACAAAGAACAAATCAGAAAAGATATTGAGTATGTTTATGATTTATTTCCACAGCTGGCGGAACGTAAGAATCAGATGGGAGAGACCCTGAGCGGTGGAGAACAACAAATGCTGGCAATATCCAGGGCTCTTTTGTCAAAGCCTAAAGTACTTCTGCTTGATGAGCCTTCATTGGGTCTTGCGCCTATCATCGTGAGACAGATTTTTGATATTATTAGACAGATTAATAGTGAAAGCAAAACCACAATACTGCTGGTGGAGCAGAATGCTAATCTGGCCCTTCAAATTGCCAATAAGGGTTATGTTATGGAGACAGGGAAAATCAGATTATCAGGGGATGCCAAAGAGCTTCTGAACAATGATGACATAAAGAAAGCATATCTGGGCGGTGTCTAATTAAAATTGTAATCGGTCAGTTCACCTTCGCCGTTTGTTTTGAATTGTAATACGAAAGCTTTATGGATATTTTTATCAAATATATTTTCGTTAAGCATAAATTTCAGGTCGAAAATTTCATAGTCGTAATTCCCGCCGGTTTTAATAATCACCGGATAGTCAACGAACCAGAGGTAAGTCTTTAAAAATTTGTTGTTGAAATCATAAAAGCTATTTTTTCTGTCAAATTTTTTGTAATTTGTGAATGTATCCGGCTTTATCTGTCCGAATGTTGTTATATCTTTTACTTTGTATAAATTTTTGTCTTCTAATATCACTTTCCAGTAAAGGGGCGTAAAAGCAGTCGTGGTTACTATTACTTTGTTATCCGTTAATTTTGCTGTTTTAAATTTAACAAAGGATTTTACTCCCAGATTAGCGAGTGGATATAGAACAAGAAAAGAGGCTGCAATTATTGCTGTTTTGCGGCTTTTTAATGTAAGAGCAAAAATTAATAAGATGAGAAGCGCCAAAGTATAAAAGGGGTCAATGATGTAAACAGAGGACAGAGCAAATCTGTGCCTGCTGAAAGGGGCAAGCAGCTGGGTTCCGTAGCTGGTAATATAATCCAGATATATGTGAGTATACATTATTGCGACACCGGTGATTGCTGAAAACGAAAAATTTTTGTTAAACATATTTTTTAAAATAAAAGCAGCCAAAATTCCCAGTAACAACCCACCCCACACGGAATGAGTAAAGCCTCTGTGATAGAGCAGATAATCGGCTTTATTGCCGAAAAAAGAGATGAAATTGTCGATATCAGGCAATAAAGCAAAGCTGCCGAAAAGTACAACTGATTTTGTATTGCCTTTAAAACCGAGTGTTTTTGACAAAACAACACCGCTGGTAAAATGGGTAACAGGGTCCACGTTTAGCTCCGAATATTATATTATTTATAATTGATATGACATTTGAAGATAAATTCAATATTTTATGTGGAAGTGAGAGTGAGAGTGGAAGTGAAAGTGAACACAGGTAACAGTATGAAATTTTGAATAATTATAATAATCAGAATCAGAATTGATTGCATATTAGTTTAACATATGGACTAACATAAAATAGATTTCTCATTTCCTTCGAAAGAATACCTTCGGTATATTTAGCTTTCGCTGTTAGGAAGTACGTTACGCCATAATCGAGCAATTTTAATTTCGAAAAATCTATATGTTTAAAATATAAAAAATTCTGCGCTGGCTGCAAAATTAACTTTTAGACTTATTCAAAGCTTTAAGTGTTTGTTGTATGGGGGGGGGTAAGCCGAAGTTCGGGCTAGGAATAGCTTGAGGGAAGAAGCTATAGCCTTTTTTGTTCTATATCGGTGCTGCCGAATACTTTCATCAGCAGCCGTTCTTTTACTTTTGTAACAATCTCATCATAATTGTTTTCTTTTAAGGGGATTTGACCGCCTGCCGATTTCATATGTCCACCGCCGGTTCCAATACCCCTGACGAGTCCAAGAGCAATATGACCTACTTTTCGTTGTGTGGATTTACATCTGAGTGAGAAGTAACAAATATTGTTTATCTTTCCAATTACAAACGTCCATTTGATATCTCTCATTCTTAAAAAAAAGTCGGAAGTTTCCGCAATGAGATCGGCATTTCTAACATCTGACAGATTACAGAATATCAGATCATTGATTACAATAGCATTCTCAGTAGCTTTATTCATATTTTTAAAATAATATTTTGGCAGCTCAGGATTTTCTATTTTTGCCAGCTTGTTGAGAGATATACCGGGAAGTATGTATCCCATCATTTCGGTATCAACTTTACTGTTACTTCTGCCTGAGCCAAGAGTGTCTGTTTTTATACCGTAAAACAGAGCAGTAGCCGTGTTTGTATCAGGGGTAATATTCAATTGTTTATAATATTCTGTTATGATTGTACTTGTACTTCCGTAATTCTTTCGTATGTCGTGCAGATCCACTTTTTTGGTATGGGACCTCAGGTTATGATGATCAATAACTATATCGGGTGATATCTTTTTCTGGATAAATACGTTGCCGGCTGTAGGTTGTGTATCCACCAGTACGAGACAGTCATACCTGACAAAATTAAGCTTGGCGGACAGGTGCATATCTATTTTGCATAATTTCACCAGCTCTCTGTTTTCAGCTCTTCCTATTAAACCGTGGTAAGCCAATGTACATCGTTTTTTCTGAAGTGCACTGAAAAGGGTTTGTAAAGCAAAAGCCGAAGCTATGGTATCAGGATCAGGGTTATTATGCATCAGGATTAATATTTTTCGTTTTGGTTTGATATATTCAAGAATCTTATTGATCATAATTTACATCTTTTCCCCGAAAGTGAGTATAATATTATTTACACTGCTGTCTATAAGAAAATTGTATTTATTTTTGTACAGATTTAGTTTACTGATTAAATCTTCCCTGGAAAATTTGCTGAAAATTTCCATCTGCATATCACTTTGGGAATAACTGATAACTTTGAAATCGAGAATTATCCTTTTGTCTTTTAGATTCTGCATAAATTTCTGAATTTTGGCGAGTGAAGGAAAACTTTTTGCAACTATTTGATATTCCTGAGTCGGCAGGTTCGTCTCCGGAAGCTTTATAAGATTTTTTCTGACATATTTCAATGTATTGTTCAAGCTTTTTTCAAAGGCGTCGATAAAAGCTTGCTCTTTTGTGTTTTTCAGCGAAGAAGCTACCGATTTTATTTCCGGGAAGCTGTTGTCTTTCTTGTATATATTCGTCAGTAGAGTAAATTTGCATATATAATTTTCATCAAGTTTGTTATATTCTGTACTGATTTTCATAAAGAAAAGAAATTTTGCTCTGCTGCTTCCGAAAACAGTGATAATATCTTTAAAAGAAGGGTTCTGAGGTATCTGTAGGCTAAACTCCTCCTGATGTTTGGTGGTAAAATTATATTTTTCGAAAATACCGGATATATTTTCATTTAGATCGGAGATACTGATAAAACCGTTTTGTGTTGTATTGTCCTGAAAATTTATATTGTAAACTGCAGAATGCAGAAAATTGTTTAGAAAATACTTTAAATCACTTATTGCTACTTCATCAAGGTTCAACTCGACTTTATGTTTAACCTCAAAATTTTCCACTTTTCTGTCTAAAATTCTGTAATATGATATAAACTTGAAAAACTCGGGAGTTATTTCCGGAATATTGGTTTTGTCAGATTGCTGATAATATTGAGCTATCCCATTGATCAATGCATTCTGAAGTGCCTGGTTGTTTGCCTTCTCGACATTACCTTTTTCAATCACTGCGCTGCCTTTACTCGTTATAAGAGCAGCGTTCACATTGAAAGCGATAAGTGTCATAAAGACAATTAAAATACTTATTTTTTTCATATGAAAAAATTTATAAAATTTAATAGGACCTTCCTTGTTGAAGAATGTATATACTTTTGCAAAGCCTTTATGATATAACATGTCATATCCTAATTCAATAAATTTTTATTTTCCGCTTAAAATTTCTTTTTGAGCTCCACCGAGTCCTTTCAGCCTTACAATAAAATACACCGTTTTTTCAGTGTTTGTGTTGGTACCGCTCTTTGTAACTTTTTCATATTCCTCTTCGGAATAGCTGAAACCAAGACTCCAGCAGTCTGAGTTATAGATCACCTTAGCAGTGTATTCCTGAGTTTTAAAGTTTTTAAAATTGTATGAAAATTTATCCATATTTTTGTAGGATTCGTGCACGAATGCCAGTTCAAAAGGCTTAATATTTACACCGATGCTTGACTGCCATGTGGTATTTTTATTCTCATCGGCTACAGTTTCATCGTAAATAAATTCTGTTTGAGCGTAAAAAGGTTTATAATTGATTCTCAATCGGTTCTCCATATATTCGGTTTCGTTCTTTTCATAGTTATAATGATTCTCGAGATAAGCATGGGCCAGATTTTTATAATTAAAATTGATTTTAGTTTCTAACGGTTCCCATTGGTTTTCATCTGAAGCCACATTGTACCCCTGGGTGAACGTTTGTTTAAAATTCCAGTTTTCAGCGGACAGATAATTTGTAAGGGTGTAGGTGTAAAGTTTTTCATCCTCAATCCTGTCGTCTTCTATAAAGTCGGGAATTCCTTTTTGATTGAGATAGGGTGTCTGTGAATATTCAATAGTATTATATATAGAATGCTTAAAGTATTTATAATTTTTATAAATTTCATTAAACGAAATCTTATAACCTATATTATAGATATATCTTTCTAATTCATTGCCATTCTGATCTAATTTCAGAAGATTGGCCTCATTGCTTTGGGTTACATCAAACTGCTTGGAATAATCGTACCATCGGGTATAATACTGCCTGTAGTGGGGGGTAAATGTTAAAATTTTCAGATTGAAAGGTTTGTAAAAATTAATATAGCCGTGATAACGCTTTATTTTTGTTTCTTTGAACGATGTTTCTTCTTCATTTTGGTAAACCATATCGGTTTTCTTTATCCTGTTATAATCGAAATGATAGTCCAGATATAAAAGCTTTGCGTCAATAAAGTTTTTCTCAAGTGTAATTTCAGGTTGTTTTATAAGATGGCTTTTGGAAAAACCTTCCTGACGGTCAAAATATTCCATTTCATCCCTGTATTTTATATACAGATTTACCAAAGGCTTATAAATGTTCAGCCGCATTTCATTTATATAATAATTTTCAGACTCGTCGTCGTTATTTTTTTTCTCAGACGGAATCATTGAGTATTTGTCGAAATCTCTTTTATATCTGAAATCAGAAACATATTCCGTGTTAAACCTCAATTCAATGTCATCAGTCAGGTAAACATTACTTTTATTAACGATTTTCCATCGTGTGTCTTTATTTGCTTCAGAATCTTTGTCAGAGATGTATTCGCCGTAAAGGTAAATGTCCTCTTTTTTGCTTTTATTATATCGGAATTCACTCAGATACTGCACTCCGCGGAAAGAATAATAATTCAGCCCGAATGTTGCGTCCTTATCCACACCCATATCCCAGAAAAACTTGGGAGTAAAAAAGGTTCCCATTTCACTGCTGTAACCTGCACTGGGAACGAGAAAACCACTTTCCCTTTTAGTTTTAATAGGCCATATGAAATAGGGAAAGTACAGCACAGGTATGTTCTTTATGTTGGCTGTTGCATCGCCTGCTTTAAAATATTCCCCGTAATTAATACGGGCTTTTTCCGAGCTGAAAGACCAGTCAGGGACATCTCCGCTGCAGCTTGAAATTCTACTGTTGTGTAATATATAGTCATTTTCTCCGATTTTTTCGATCTTTTGTGCTGTGAAATAATGATAAGGCTTATAAAAACCTTTGCCATCCCTGATAATACCTTTTTTCGTATCAATGTCCATTTTCATGTAGGAAGCATGTAGTATATTGTCTTTGTCTTTAAAAGTCACGTTATCCCATGCCCGGGCAACATTTTCTTTTTTGTTAAAACGCACTTTATCCGCAGTTAGTGTCATGTCTTTATATAAAATCAATACATTGCCGGTAGCTATAACTGTATTATTGTCCTGTGATGTTACACTGTCAGCTTCCAAGGTGACTTTGTCTTCAGCTTTAGCCGGTGTAGATATTAGAAAAAAAGAAAAAATCAAAAGTAAAATTATTTTTTTCAAGCCTCACCCTTAATATATTTTCTGCACCAGGCACAAAAATATAATGAACCTGTGATTAAGACATTTTGCGGCTCATTTTGATTTATAAAACTGTTAATTATTATCTTCGGGTCTTTTATCCTGTAAACTGCATCTATGTCAATATTGGAAATATCGATGCTTCTGTCATTGTCCGGTATTTCGGTCAGATAAATTTCTCTCGTTATTGATTCAAGAATATTGAGAGAGGTTCCTACGTCCCGATCATTTGTGCATGAAAATATTATCGCGTCATATTTTTCTTTTGATTTCTGTGTTCTGTAAAGGGCAGAGATGTTGTGTGCCCCATCCAGTGTAAATTTCCCGATTTTTTCCATTCTGCAGGGCGGAGCTTTTAAATTTAGTGAGGTCAATTCAGGTTCTTTATTTGTGAGAAAATTATAAATTTTAGCTGAGAGAGAAAGGTTAATATCTGTCGTATATGAATTTTTTAAATCATTCAAGAAGTAAAGTTTTTTGTTTGGCAGGAGTTTGGATATATAGGCATTAATAAAATTTTTGTTGTCTCCAATAAAAATATCGGGATTATCTTTGCATATGGCAATTTTCTCTTCAATTATTTTGTAAATATTTTTACCGAGAAATCTTATGTGATCCTGGGAGATTGTCGTAATAACGGGGATTTTTTTATTTAAAATGTTTGTAGCATCATATCTGCCGCCGAGCCCCGTTTCGATGATTGAGACGCAGGGGTTTTTGTCTGAGAAAAAATCAAAAGCGATCAACGTAAGTGCCTCAAAAAAAGTAAGTGCATGTTTTTTAATTGTATCCAGATTTTTATGAAAGTAATACTGAAATTCTTCGTATTTTATGTTTTCGAGATTGTATTGTACACGTTCGGTAATATCCTCTATATGAGGAGAAGTAAACATTGCCACATTATAGCCTTCTTTGCTAAGCATTTGTGCCAGATAATACGCTGTAGAGCCTTTGCCGTTTGTTCCTGCTATATGTACAATTCTGCCTAATTTTTTTTCTTCAAAACCGATATCTGTTAATGCATTACGGATGCGGTCAAGGGTAAGGTCAAGTTGCCTGAACTCTTTGTAGGGGCTGAAAAAATCTGAAAAATTTACATTCATTTATCCGAAAAAATCCAGCATTTTTGAAATGGTGGGTTTCCACTCTTTTCTGTGAAGAACCATGTCAACCATTCCGTGTTCAAGGAGAAAATCGGATTTCTGGAAATTGTCGGGTAACTTTTGCTTAATTGTTTGCTCTATTACACGCGGCCCTGCAAATCCTATAAGTGCATTGGGCTCGGCTATAATAACGTCACCGAGCATTGCAAAGCTTGCGGTAACTCCACCTGTAGTAGGGTCTGTTAGAATACTTATGTGAGCCAGTCCGGAACGCTCTAGTTTTTTCAAGGCGGCTGAGGTTTTTGCCATCTGCATCAGTGAGAGTATGCTTTCCTGCATACGTGCACCGCCGGAACAGCTGATTGTGATAACATGATTTTTGTTGACAATTGCTGACTCTATCAAGCGGGAAATCTTTTCCCCGACAACACTGCCCATACTTCCGCCGAGAAAACTGAATTCAAAGGCTCCGATATTGACACTTCTGCCGTCTACACTGCCTATTCCCGAAATGAATGCATTGTTAAGATTTGTTTTTTTAGTAGCAGCCTTGAGCCTGTCTGTATATTTTTTCGAGTCTCTGAATTTTAATGGATCCTGGGAGACAAGGTTTTGGTCAATTTCCACGAAAGAGTTTTCATCGACAATAATCTGAATTTTCTCCCTTCCGGAAATTTTAAAGTGATTTCCGCACGACGGACAGGCATGAAAATTCTTTTTTATTTCGTCTTTATAGCTTATTTCATGACATTTATCGCATTTTATCCAGAGATTTTCTTTTATTTCTTTTTTATTTGCTGTCTTTACTTTTTTAATTTTATCAAATAAAAGTCCTTTAAGTCCCATGTATACCTCCAAAGGTTTGAAAAATATATTCTATCGGTTTTAAAACAAGATGCAAGAAAAAAGTGCGATTATATATTCAGTATAGCCAAACTTAAGATCTTTTAAAAAGTCAGATAGAGAGGTAGAGAAGTAGGGAAGTTGAAAAGTGGAGTATTTTAAAATATAATATTCATGTTATAATATAAGCAGATGATGCTAAGAGATTTTTGAACAACTCATTTAGACATGCTGTAGCAGCAACTGAAGTTATTAAACATCCAGTTTATCTTCACTAAGTTCAGAGGCTACAGGGTGACATATCCAAATTGTTCAAAAGTCTCACTAAGGGAGGTAAGTTATGAAAAATACAATAATAATTTCAGATGAAGCCGATGAAAAGGGGTATCCGGACGCCATTATTTTGTGTGAAAATGACGCATTAAATCTTTATTCGGCGAAAAGCGGGGAGCAGGTAGTATGCAAAAGTCCTAATGTGGACTATGTTAAAGTGGAAGATGATTTTTTTGAGTTTTTTGGAGAAGATTACGGGAGTATCCGTTTTGACAGGCGTTTTGTGAAATTGGTGATTAATAAGTCATATTATGTGGGTCAGAAACTCAAAGCTAACAAACCTTACGATATCCGATAAAATTTTTCAGATTATTTGACAAAAAAAACACATTTTTTGCCGTGGTAAAAAAATTACAAATACTGCTTTGATACCTTAATCAAGCAATTAAAGGGTGGGATTCCCTCTAAACAACATCTAAATACTTCCTTGTCACCTGTTACGCTTTTCGGCTTTTCTTCGCGATTCCTAAGTTCTTAAAAAGTCTTTCTTTTGTTCATATAATGAGTCCTTTGAACAACTCAGGGAGCGAGAGCTTTGAATAATTGAAACATTATAAATTTTACCACCCCGGTTGAATAAATGGCTAAGCCATTTGCTTACAGCATTCAACAGGGCAGGCCCTCGGCTCCTCCAAACTCTTTGATAGGAGGGGGTCAAGTTCCTCCCCTAATTTAGGGGAGGTTGCTAATCGAGCATCGAGCACATAAATTCTTATATGCTCAGTGCTTGAATAGGTGTGGGTACTTATTCAAAGGTTTCATAACTATTTCACCAATGATATATAAAAAAATTAACAGATTTCCACTTTTAAAAACATGCAAAAATCCATCTCTGAAAAATTCCGATATTTGTTCATGAAATGTCTATATTTTTCGCTTACAGTTAAAAATAACAGTGTTCTGCTAATATTGGATAAAGTGTTCAAAGACTTTTCAGAGAATAAATATCAATATGACTGCAACTTTTTATGAGGCAGATACTTCTTTAATACACATTAGTTAGAAAGTTATAATGAATGTATATTCGCTCAGTAAATATATAACATCTTTTTGTATATAGTAATAAAAAACTTGCCATTTAGCAAAAATTAATATATGTTTTAATAATACCAATATAAAGGAGGCTTTATGAGAAGGGTAAAGATAGTGTTTTTATACGTACTTATGATTCTGCTTGTATCTACTTTTGTTTTTGCTGGCGGTTTCCAGATTAATGAGCAGGGGGCGAAGGCTCTCGGCATGGGTGGAGCATTTGTTGCCCAGGCTGATGATCCTTCGGCACTTTATTTTAACCCTGCGGGTATCACTCAGCTTGACAGGGCTCATCTTTCACTCGGTTTATCACCAATAACACCTTCAGCTTCTTTTGAAAGTGACATAACTGGAGAAACTACGGACGCAGATGAAAGTTCTTTTTATATCCCCAACTTTTATTACACGATGAAAAACACCGAAAAAATAAGTACAGGTCTGGCGGTGTTTTCAAATTACGGTCTTGCAACAGAGTGGCCTGAAAATTGGGAAGGAAGGTATATCACCGGAGGTACAAAGGCCGAGATTATAACTATGACGATTAATCCCAATATTGCGTATAAAGTTACTGACAAGCTAAGTGTTGCAGCAGGTGTCGATATCCAGAATTTGGATGTTACACTGGAAAATAAACTTAAAATGTTTCCCTACAAAGGTAAAACCATTATGTTGAATTCCGACGGTAATTCCGAGCTTACAGCAGATGACTGGGCTTACGGATGGAATGCTGCAATTCATTATAAGATTACTGAAAACTGGAAAGCGGGGATTTCTTACAGAAGCAAGATCAAACATGAAATTAAAAACGGAACGGCTGATTTGTCACTTCCTGAAGGAGAATTTATCGGTGGCGGGGCTGTGCCTGCAATGAATATTGAGAAAACCGGAAGTACTGAGATAACGTTGCCTGAAATTCTTTATATAGGTACTTCATACGAAATTGGCAAATTTACTTTTGAACTGGACGGCCAGTGGACAGGTTGGTCAAGTTATGATGAATTAAAAATTGAATTTGAAAACGGAGACCAACAAGTAAGCCCCAAAGACTGGGAGGATGTTTGGGCTATAAGGCTTGGAGCACAATACAGTGTAAATAAAATTCTGGATTTGAGATTGGGAGTTATCAGAGATAATTCGCCGATTCCTGATGACACTGTTGACCCGCTTGTACCTTCCGGGGACAGATGGCTTTATGCTGTAGGTCTTGGATTCAATTTCGACCGCTTAACAATAGATGTTGCGTATAATTATCTTGATGATGAAAACAGAGAATTTGACAATGAAGTGGGTAAAGGGGCTCCTTACGGCTATACTGACCCGGAACTAACTGGAGAGTTTAAGGATATAGATGCACATATTTTCGGTGTAAATGTTTCCTATAAATTTTAAATAATATGATTTTCTCAGGAGGAGTTTATATGCTTAGAAAAATGACGTACATTATTTTGGTGTTATTTGCTGTTTCTGCTTTAGTATCGTGCGGCGGTGGAAGTTCGAATGATGTGGAGACTGTCAATTATAATCGTCTGAAATTTGTTACTGCTGAATCGAATATGTCCATACCTTTTCCCAATGATATTATGTGGCAGGATTCAAATGGCATTGTCGATCTGACAGCACAGGCAGGGGATGCTTCTGAAACTGCCCTTTATTCAGCTATCAAAGCTCTTGGTATTGAAGGTCTCAGCCCCAACACACCGATCGCTATTCCACTGGCGAGCGATATTAAGCTGAGCAGCAGCTCTCTTTATAACAGTATTAGAATATTTGATCTCGCTTATTTGAAAGCTAAGAATGCTAATCCAGAGGGAACAAATCCTCTTAATTATTTCTTTACGGATATCGAAATCAAACAAAACGGCGATATGATAAATATTTATCCGTTAAAACCTATGGCTGCAGGACATCAGTACCTTGTAATTATTACCGGTGATCTTAAAGATGCACGCGGATATCCTGTAATGCCTTCTCCTATTTACAAAACATTAAAAGAGGCAGATAATTGCAGCACTATAGACCGGGAGTTACAAGGGCTTTGTGGAGCTTACGAACCTCTTTGGGATATGGCTGCGCAGCTGACGTCCAGTAAAAAAGAAAATCTTCTTGAAATATTCACATTCACAACAGCTGATAAAACGTTGGGATTGGAGGATTTTGGTGTAATAAGTGCAACACAGGAGAATAATTTATTGCTGAATGATTATGATAGCTTAATTAAGGGGTACAGTTATGATAATTTGACGGCCGATAATGCCTCGAATGAATATGTTGAAGTGGATGCTCTGAGTGATCTGCCTTTGTTATGTCAAAACTTGCCCACACAAAATTCAACACAACTTCCAGTAGTAACTGATGGTTCTACCTATTTTAAGTCACCGAATCTTTATGAGCTGGCTTCAATTCAGACAATTCTTGAAACCTATAGTTTTCCGGACAATCAGTCGAATTACGGTGCAGTTTGCACTGCAGTTTTTGATAATGCATCCCTTTACGATAATGTTACTATAAAAACTGCAATTAATACACAAACTCCGACGGGTGTGCTTATCTTTCAGCACGGTCTCGGTCAGAGTAAATCCAATGTAGATATAATTGCCGATAAATTCAGTAATTATATGGTAGTGGGTATGGATTTGCCGTGGCACGGCGACAGAGTTTTAAATACAGATTTACCTGATACATCCTGTAATGAAACTAAGTCCGGAAACTGTTATTTAACGGCTAATCTGATATATGACAGACTGAATATTTATCAGTCCATTCTTGATATGCATACACTTACAAAGATGTTCGGTCTGCAAACTTTAGATAATTCATCACCATTGTATGGTGCTCCTCTATATTTTGCCGGACAGTCCATGGGATCTATTACGGGCTCTATGCTTATGAATGTTGATAATATTACCACATCAAGTGTTGCTTTACAGGCAACTGGTGGTCAGAAAGCCAATAATTTTATCAATAAAGGCTTGCTGAATGCAGGCGGCGGCAATTATGCGGCTCTTCTCAATGAAGCAACGAACAGTCTGATAACAGGACTTCTTTCATCACTGAAGCTTGAAAAACACAGTATTCAATATTATACGACACTGGGTATGTTTCAGCTGATTCTTGATCCGGTTGATCCTGCATATTTTGCTGATAATACAGCGATAAACAGTAAAGTCCTGCTTCAGTCTGCAAATCATGACACTGTGGTAGCCAATGTATCAAATAAAGTGCTTGCACATGCGTATAACTTTGATCCCGGTGTAACAGTTACCGGAGATTATACAGCAGCTTCAGGTGCGATAGCTTCTCCAATCGCAGGTTGGTATATGTTCGGCAGCGGTGATAACTGGGTGAATCACGGTTTCCTGCTTAATACTTCTAATTTAGACAATTTATATCCCGAAGCGTTTGGCTATCTGAATCAAACTTATGTGGAAAATATGCAGGGACTTGCAATAACACAGGCTCTGAATTTTTTGAGTACTCCGCCTCAATAAGCAAAACACTCAAAGGCGGCTCAACTGAGCCGCCTTTTTATTTTATCACAATATCGGAATATCACATAAGTACCCCACCTATCCTCCCCTGGGTTAGGGGAGGAAATTATTATTCTATCAAAGCGTTATTCAAAACTTTCAATAATCAAATATATCTTTATTGTTTTTATCCTTAATAATTTTTGTTTTCCCTGCTGCTTAATGTTATAATAAAATATAAATCAAGTTTCGCACTTCTTTCTGTCTATCATTTCTCGCCCGGGGGCGGATCCTTGTAATGACACTGTTGGTAAGTCATTGCGAGCGTAGCGAAGCAATCTCACGTATGATACATGAGATTACCACGTCGCCTCCGGCTCCTCGTAATGACTTCTTTTTTCGTCATTGCGAACGGACTCCCCGCCCGTTGAATAAATGGCTTTGCCATTTGCCGGTGAGGTATTCAATGGGGCGTGCAAAGACGTGTAAAAAGTGCAAGTGCGAAACTTGAGATAATATTTTAAAATAAATAAAAAATATTAAATTTTTGTTGCAGATAATTAAAAAAGTTTTGCTTTTGTAAATTTTTTTGAAAATATTTGCATTTGAGCTGAGATTATGTTATTACACGTATGAAACTTTTAACTTACAAATATGTAATAATGAAAAATATCAAGTGGAGGAAGCAGATATGGAAGATAATATAATTATAAGAAGACCCGAAGTGAAAGATGCCTATGGGATATGGACTTTAATCAAAAATTCCGAACCTTTGGACTTGAATTCTAAATACGCTTACATGCTTTTCTGCACCCATTTCAGGAATACATCTGTAGTTGCCACCGATCCGAATCAGGACGATAAAGTTGTGGGCTTTGTCTCCGGATACAGACCCCCTGTGCAACCGGATGCACTTTTTGTGTGGCAGGTTGTTGTTGACAGTTCCATGCGGGGAAGAGGACTGGCTCCGAGAATAATCAGAGATATTTTAGAGAGAGAATATAATCTGGATATGAACTATATACAAGCAACTGTGGGCCCTTCTAACAAGCCTTCAGAGGGACTTTTCAGGAAACTGGCCAAGTATTACAACGCAAAATGTGAAACGTCCGTATTTTTCAAAAAAGAAGATTTTGGTGAAGGGGATCATGAGCAAGAAGTACTGTTTCACATCGGGCCCATTAAAAGGGGGTGATATTCATATTTTTGGAAAGAAAGTGTTAACAATATCTATTTTATGAATTGATAATAATTATAAATAATCAGGAGGAATTTAATTATGAGAATTTTTGAAAATCTTGAATCTGAGGTGAGAGGGTATATACGCTCATTTCCGACAATATTTGAAAAAGCGAAGGGTGCACTTTTGTACGACGAGCAGGGTGAAAAATATATCGATTTTTTCGCTGGAGCCGGTACTCTGAATTACGGACATAATAATGACAAAATATCTGAAGCTCTGATTGAGTATTTAAAGAATGATGGAATTGTTCACGGTCTCGATCTGGCAACAACTGCAAAGAAAAATTTTCTGCAGAAATTTTCTGACACAATCTTAGCTCCGCGTAATCTGGAATATAAAATACAGTTTACAGGCCCCACAGGAACTAATGCTGTGGAGACTGCTATTAAAATTGCCCGTATGGTTAAGGGGCGTTCCAATATTGTTTCTTTTACCAATGGTTATCATGGTTTGACAATGGGTGCTCTTGCTCTGACAGGTAATGCATTTTACAGAGATGAAGCCTATATCAGCCGTAGTAATGTTTCGTTTATGCCTTATGACGGATATTTCGGTGATGACGTAAACACAATTGACTATTTTAGAAAATTTTTAGAGGATCCCAGCAGCGGCCTTGATCTTCCTGCAGCTGTTATTCTTGAAACAGTTCAGGCTGAAGGCGGAGTTAATGTTGCCTCAAGTCAGTGGCTCAGGGATCTCGAGCAACTCTGCCGCGAATATGATATTTTGCTTATTGTTGATGATATTCAGGTTGGCAACGGCAGGACAGGTGAATTCTTTAGTTTTGAAGAAGCCGGTATTAATCCGGATATCATTACAATGTCCAAGGCTGTAGGTGGTGGTCTGCCTCTGGCGCTTGTTCTTCTAAAACCGGAGCTTGACCAATGGAAGCCGGGAGAGCACACAGGAACATTCAGGGGGAATAATCTTGCTTTTGTTGCATCAGCGGTTGCCCTTGAATACTGGGACAACGATGATTTGAGTCAGGCTGTAAAAAGTAAATCTGAGGTCTTGAAAAACAGACTGGAAGAAATGATAGAAAAATATCCGGATGCAAACGCTTCCGTGAGAGGAAGGGGTCTGATTTATGGTCTGGAACTTCCTGAAAAGAATTTTGCTTCTGAAGTTTCCACCAAATGTTTTGAGAAAGGCCTTATTATAGAGCTTGCAGGGGCTTTGGATCAGATTGTTAAATTTCTTCCTCCCCTTACAATTAAAGAGGAAGTGTTAAAAGAAGGTTTGGATATTATTGATGAAAGTATAGGTGAAATTTTACAAGAGAAGAAAGAGCATTTAAAAGGAGAGTTTTGATGATTGTAAAACATGTAAGTGAAGTGAAAGGAACTGATGACGAAGTTTATGCGGAAAAAGGGACGTGGGTAAGCCGCAGGTTCCTATTGAAAAAGGACGAAATGGGTTTTTCTTTTCATGAAACAATAATTTTTGCCGGAACCGAGACATACCTTTGGTATAAAAACCATTTGGAAGCTGTTTACTGTGTCGGTGGGGAAGGCGAAATAGAAGATCTGGGTACCGGAGAAATCCATCCTATTAAAGATGGAACCATGTATGCTCTGAATAATCATGACAAACATTATCTCAGATCGAAAAAAGATATGAGGTTAATTTGTGTGTTTAATCCTCCTCTTGTGGGACGCGAGGATCATGATGAGGATGGAGCCTATCCTCTTTTAGATGAATAAAAACTAAAAAAGGGGAATTTCCCCTTTTTTAGTTCAACGTTCAACGTTCAAGGTTTTTACAAATACCCTTACTACCTTTATAATCCATAAAACCCCTACTACCTTTAAACCCCTTCCTTCCACGGCTCATATATCTTAAATCCTTCAGAAATCAGATGATTTTCCACTTTCTTTTTGAACATACTGTCTATTCTGATCGAAACGATACGACTGTTATTTTCGGTGTGTATGGTCATGATGCTTATTATGTTAATATCCAGCTTTTTAAACTGAATTGCCAGTTCCTCAAGCATACCCGGCTTATCCTCAAGGATAACATCAATTCTGCTACCTACCTCCTCCAGACTCATAATTTTTACCATTGCCCTGAGAATATCGTATCTTGCAATTATACCATGCAGGAAAAAGTTGGTGTCAACTACCGGCAATGCTCCGATCATATTCTGATAGATTAACAAAAGCGCATCGTCCAGTGTGTCATACTCTGAAATTGTTATAGGAGTATCTGACATGACTTCACTGACACGGATATTCTCCGTTGATGTCTTTTTGGCGAACACTTTTCTTATATCACTGCTTGTGACAATCCCCTTGAGTATATTTTCTGCGTTTATTACCGGAAGGTGTTTGATATTTTTTGTGTTTATAATATCGGCGGCGGTACTTAACAAAGTGTCGGGAAAAACAGTGACAACGTTTTCACTCATCCAATTTTTAACAAACATAATTACTCCTTAACAATTAAGTTCAATGTTTACCCTGTTGAATGCTATAAAGCAAGTAGCGGAGCTGCTATTCAACAGGGTTCAACGTTCAATGTTCTATGTTGAACTGGCACCAATAACCAATACACAAATACACCAATACACTATTTAACAAATTATTAAAAAAATCCGAACATATCAGCTGTTGCAAGGGCATCGAATATACTTGTATTGTATCCGTCAGTCATCACGTCGAGTGTATTTAAAATACAACGCGATAAAACCTCAGGTTCATAACCACCTTCCAGAAAAATCATAATTCTGTCTTCGCAGTATTCTGCAGCCAGATATTTAAGAGCATAAAATATTCTGCGGAAACCGTTTGTGCTCAAACATATATCGCCCATGATATCATTTTTATGTCCGTCGTAACCCGCCGAAACCAGAATAATCTCCGGCTTAAATTCGCAAACTGCAGGGTACAATTTGTTAAGCAGTTCTTTGAAATAATCATCGTCCTCACTTTCCGGTTTCATCGGTGAGTTTAAGGTAAAACCTTTTCCGTTTTTTTTGCCGGTGTCAAAAAATCTGCCGGTTCCTGGAAAGAGGAAAGTGGGATGCTCGTGAATGCTGTAATAAAAAACATCTTTACTGTCATAAAAGATATTTTGAGTTCCGTTTCCGTGATGTACATCGATATCGATAATCATAATTCTTTGAAAAATTTTTGAGTCCAAAAGATATTTCGCTGCAATTGCAATATTGTTGAAAAAACAGAAACCGTATGCTCTGCTGAGATCTGCATGGTGTCCGGGGGGTCTTGAGGCAATAAAAAGCTGCTTGAAATCTCCGTCTATAAGTAGATCTGCTGCGTACAATCCGCTGAAGGCGCTCTTTACAGCAGTATCAAAAGTGGTTGCATCTATCCTGTTTTCTTTATTCTGAAAATAACTACTTCCTGATTCGCATTCATTTTTTAATTCTTCTATATAACCGGGTGAATGAATTTGTGTAATATTGTTTATATCATAATTGAATTCAGCTTTTACCGCTTTTACCCGATTGGTTTTTATCAAATCACTATTAAACACATTATCGTAAATAGATTGTAATCTTGAGGGATGTTCCGGGTGGTCTTTGCCGGTATCATGTTTCAAAAAGTCGTTGTGATAGATAAATCCAAGCACTTGTTAACTTTGACTGCCACAATAATTGTTAATTGTTTTCATTGGGCAGACTTCTTCACATTTTCCGCAGTTTGTACAGATTTCGGGATCGATTTTAGCCAGGTTGTTCTCAACTGTAATAGCATCAACGGGGCAGTTTTTGGCACACAGTCTGCAGGCGATACATCCGACACTGCAAGCCTTTTTTGTTTCCGGTCCTTTATCCTTGGAGCAGCAGTTTACAACAAATTTATTTTCAGCTGGCATTAATTCAATGATATCTCTGGGGCAGGCTTTTACACACATACCACAGGCGGTACATTTATCTTCAAAAATACGCGGGATTTTGTCTTCACCCATTTCCATTGCATTGAAAGCGCATGCTTTTACACAGCTTCCGCCTCCTACGCATCCGTATATACATTCTTTATTGCCGCCGACAAGCATCGTTATACTGTGGCAGTCGCCCGGGCCGTAATATTTATATTTTTCAGGCGAGTTGTGGCATCCTCCGTTGCATTTTACACGTGCAACATTTTTAACTTTGGACCCTGCTTCAATACCAAGCAGCTCTGCAATTTTACCTAAAGACTCATCGTCAGCTACCGGACATGCAGATGGAAGAACATCTCCGTTTACAATAGCTTCCGCCAGAGATGAGCACCCGGGCAAGCCGCATGCCCCGCAATTTGCTCCGGGGAGGAGTTCATTAACCTCTTCTATTTTTGGATCCTTTTCCACAGCAAACTTTTTAGATGCAATAAAAAGACCCAATCCCGCCACAAAACCTGTGGAGCCGAGCACAATAATCGATGTAATCATATTTTTAACCTAACATGTTGTATCATTTTACAAGCCCGCTGAATCCCATAAATGCAAGAGCCAGAATGCCAGCGGTAATGAATGCTATCGGTACTCCCCGAAAATATTTCGGAACATCGGCCAGTTCAACCCTTTCCCTTATTCCGGAGAAAATGATAAGTGCAAGACCGAAACCGAGTGCCGACCCGATTGTGAAAACAAGCATCTGTATAAAAGAAAAACCTTCCTGAATGTTCAGTATTGCGGCACCTAAGATGGCGCAGTTTGTCGTAATAAGCGGCAGAAATATTCCGAGACTGTTATATAAGGCGGGGGATATTTTCTCAAGCACAATTTCCACAAACTGAACGAGTGAAGCAATAACCAGAATAAAAACAATTGTCTGCAGATAACCCAGCCCGAAAGGATTAAGAACGCTGTATTGAATAATCCATGTAATAATGCCCGCCACAGTCATGACGAATGTGACAGCAAAACTCATGCCTATTGCAGTATCCAGTTTTCTCGAAACTCCGAAAAAAGGACAGAGTCCCAAAAATCTGCTGAGGACGAAATTGTTTACCAAAACAGCACTGATAAAGAGTAAAACCAGTTCAGCCATAATATATCCTTGTCAAATTACTTTGTTTTCTCATACCACCCCTAACCCCTCCTATTTTAGGAGGGGAACCGGTATCTCTCCCTACTTACTTTAGGGGGAGAGTAAGAGGGGGGTACATTTTGTCAAACAACGTCTGAGATGACAACAACTTATGTCATCCCGAATTATATGCTAATAATTTCTGCGAACCCGCTTACTATTTAGTCAACTGCACAATGTTCTTTAGTTTGACTTTCTTCTCCGCCGCTTCTTTTATCTTCAATATAATTATAGCCAACTAATAAAAACCCCAATGCTATAAAAGCTCCCGGCGGCAGTATCATCGCTATTGCCGGAGAAAAACTTTCCGGAAAAAGCGTAAAATTAAAAAAGCTGCCGGCTCCGAGTATCTCTCTTATTCCACCCAAAACAAAAAGGGCAAAAGTAAAACCGAGCCCTACGCCAAGACCGTCAACTACAGATTTGAAAGGTGTATTGTTTGATGCGAAACTTTCAGCTCTGCCCAGAATCATACAGTTAACAACAATAAGGGGGATAAACAGTCCCAGAACTTTATTTAGCTCATGGGCATAAGCGTTTGTAAGCAAATCCACCATAGTTACGAAGCTTGCTATTATAACAATGTATGATGGTATACGTACCTTTGCCGGGATTATGTTTTTAATCAGAGAGACTACAAAGTTGGAACATAAAAGAACAGCTGTGGATGCCAGACCCATAGCGATACCGTTTATCGCTGATGTGGTTACAGCGAGGGCAGGGCACAGACCGAGCACCTGTTTAAAAACAGCGTTGTTTTTCCAAAATCCTTCGTTAAATATTTTGCCTATCAATTTTTCCGCTCCAGTACATTTTGCGTTATAAATTTGAGACCTTTATCAACAGCTTTACAAACAGCTCTCGGACTTATGGTTGCCCCGCTGAACTGATCTATTATACCACCATCTTTTTTTACTGCAATATCGTCTTTAACTGTCAGATTATTAAAAGATTTTTGCCACGATTCTTCTGTTATTTTATTACCCAGACCAGGGGTCTCTGCATGTCTTAAAATTTCTATTCCGTTTATCCGGCCGTCAGGTTTGACCCCTATCAAAACAACAATATCTCCCCCATAACCTTTTGGAGATGTTGATTTTATAGCATAAGCAACGGTTTTGTTGTCATTTTTTGCCACATAAATTTTTTTACCTTTTACTTTAAAAATCGTTTTGTCCGGTTCATTGTCATATTTTGGCAAAACAGCTGTCAAACCCCTTAAAAATTCCTGACGGTAAGCTTCGGCAATTTTTTCTTTTGTAGCCATGTTTACCAGTGAAAGAACGAAAGCTGCCACAGCAGTTACGGCAAAGAGTATCAGAACCATTTTGAAATTGCTGTCTTTCATACTTTTTCAGCCTCTCCCAGACTTACAGGTCTTATATAATAATCTATCAGCGGTACAAAGGCATTCATAAGAAGAATTGCAAAAGATACACCTTCCGGATATCCGCCGAAAAGCCTTATTACAGCTGTCAAAACGCCACAGCCTATTCCGAAAATTATCTGCCCCTTTTTAGTAATGGGGGAGGTTACCATATCCGTGGCCATAAAAAAAGCACCCAGCATCAATCCGCCGGTAAAAAGATGGATAAACGGATTAAGCGATTTATCGGGGCAGAATAACCAGTAAGGTATAACAATAAGCAGGAATGATAATAGATAACTCACAGGTATATGCCATGAGATAATTTTTTTATAAATCAGATATAATCCGCCCAGAATGAGGGCAATGGCGGAAATTTCACCTAAAGATCCCCCGATATTTCCCAAAAAGTATGCCGAAGTATCCGAAAAATCGGTAATAATTTTACCGTTTGAAATTAGTTCCGTTTTAGCCTGGCTTAAAGGTGTAGCAGCACTTACACTGTCAAAGTTGAAGTTCTCTATTATGGGCGTCGGTTTTATCCAAGAGGTCATTTGTGCCGGCCATGAGATTAACAGAAAAACCCGAGCCACAAGTGCCGGGTTGAACGGATTTTGCCCGAGACCTCCGAACACTTGTTTTCCCACGATTATTGCAATAAAACTTCCTATAAGTATAAGCCACCAGGGTGAATTTGGCGGCAGGTTCATTGCCAGGAGAATGGCGGTTACAAGTGCACTGTTGTCATCCAGAGTAATTCTTCTGCCACGAATTTTTAAAAACAAAGCTTCAAAAGCGAGGGTGAAAATAATGGTTAGAATGTATGTTTTCAGAGCAAAAAAACCGAAATAATAGATGGAGACCGCAATGGCCGGAATAAGCGCGTATATTACATTGAGCATTACTTTATCAGTCTGCAG
>Ga0247721_100048_pt1 | contig 66657 bp, 67 predicted proteins | sample MSEWel2017_08_16_FD_189089 | JGI IMG/M metagenome (GOLD analysis project Ga0247721, IMG submission 189089) | Subsurface sediment microbial communities from gas well in West Virginia, United States - MSEEL Well Study Marcellus 3H_2017_08_16 | ecosystem: Environmental > Terrestrial > Deep...
AAAGCTCTTACCACTTCTTAAGAAGTAAGTAAGAGCTTTAAATTATTCTTCACCATAGTAATAATAATTTTCATAGGTGTAATATGAACTTTTATTAACCGGATACTTATTTAAAATAGTACCTAAATTTCATCCTGATCTCCGGCTAAATAAGAGCTCAAGCCCTGGAAATTGGGAAGATCAAAAAGTTTATGCAGCATTGGCTTTCTCATATCAGTATCGATCAATAAAGTCTTTTGACCAGTCATTGAAAAGGTTAGAGCTAAGTTGCTGGCAACAGTTGATTTACCAATACCAGCCTCAGAACCGGTAACCATAATAACCTTTAATTCTTTATCAGGACTCATAAACTGCAGATTGGTGCGGATAGTTCTAAAAGCCTCAGTTGCTGGAGACTTTTTATGATGTAAGGCGACCAATTTATCACTTTTTATTTCCTGGCTTTTATTCTTCTTTTTGGCCATTCTGTTCCCCCTCCCCGTAATTTTTATGGTGATCTATTTCGTCTAAGTCCGGAATAATCCCCAGCACAGGTAAATCTGAAATCTGCTGCAGATCATCTTCATTTTTAATAGTGTTATCTAAATAATCAAGGAGGAAGATAATTCCTACCGAAAGCATTAGAGCCAGCAAAACTGCAACTGCCAGGTTGAGCATTAAATTAGGTTGAATTGCATTGATTTCTGGGTTGCGGCTGATAGATTCTGAGCTGATAATTTTTTGATTAATGTTTTTTAAATTTTTATCAGGGCAGTTTGTTCATATTTTTAGCTTAAAAAATAGTTTTATTCCAGAGTAAATTTTTCTGAAAATAATTTCTTAATCAATTTGTTTGACTTTCGAACAAATATAAATTATAATTAAAATAAACCAGAATATTATTTTTAATGAAAATATTCAGAAAATAAATAATATTAAAAACTAAGCTTATAATAAAGAAGGGACAATTATGGTTAGAATAGATAGCAAAAAAATTTTTGGCTGGTCTGGTCCGGCAGCAGGAGCAGCTATCTTTAGAATAATAAAAAATATTGGGCCTCTCTCTAGAACAGATATAGTAAAAAAGACAGGCTTGTCAAAATCAACTGTCAGTGTACATACCAAAAAACTGTTAGAAATGGGGCTGATCAAGGAAGCTGAAGCTGAGAATAAATCTGTCGGCAGTGTCGGCAGAAATCGACAGCTGCTTAAATTTGCTAAAAATAATGGCTTTATCATAGCTATCGATCTCGGAGCAACCAGCCTTAATGTTGGCCTCTGTAATTTAGATGCTGAAATTATTGATTTAAGATCTAAAGCAGTTTTAGTTAATAATGGTCCTAAAAAAATCATGAAAGAAATTAATAATTTTATTGAAGATTTATTAAAAGTAAATAAATTAGCTGATAAAAAAATTTTTGGAATTGGAATGGGAGTTCCCGGGCCGGTTGAATTTTCAAAAGGACTTCCGGTTTCACCACCTATTATGCCGGGCTGGCATCTTTACCCGTTAAAAAAAATACTGCAGGAAAAGTACAGCTGTCCAGCCTTTATTGATAATGATGTTAATGTGATGGCAGTTGGAGAAAAACATGCAGGTTTAGCTCAAGATGTTTCAAACTTTATTTTTATAAAAATAGGTACCGGTATCGGAGCCGGTATCATTTGTGAAGATGAATTATACAGAGGATCTAAGGGCTGTGCAGGTGATATCGGACATATCGCTATAGATGGAGAAAAGGAATTATGTCCCTGTGGTAATCGAGGTTGTTTAGAAATTGTAGCAGCCGGGCCAGCAATTGCCAAAAAAGCAAAAAAAGCTGCCCAAAATAAAGAAAGTGAAATTTTAGAATCTATGTTAAAAGAAAGGGGAGAACTGACAGCTAAAGATGTAGGAGAAGCATTAAAACGCAGTGACAGAGCTGCAGTTGAAATTGTCAAAAACAGCGGTCAAAAAATTGGGGGGGTAGTATCCAGACTGGTTAATTTTTATAATCCATCTTTAATTATTATTGGAGGTGGAGTTGCTAATTTAGGGAATTACTTAATTTCTGCCATCAAAGAAGAAGTGCTCCGCCGCTCTACTTCGCTTGCAGTTCAGGATTTAGAAGTAGAGTTATCACAAAGAAATGATGAAGTCGCAGTTATTGGAGCTGCCGCAATGGCAGTTAACGAAATTTATTCCCACGACAATGTGACGGAAATGGTGTATCGCGACAGCAGTACTGATTGAAGAATGTTACAACAGAGGGGGTGAGAGCTTGAAAAAAATAATTGCTATTAACTCAAATACTTACCACGGATTTTCCTTATCAGAAGCAGTAGCTGGTATCAAAAAAGCTGGTTTCAAGTATATTGAACTTACTGCCACCAAAGGCTGGACAGAACATGTTTTTCCAACAATGTCTTTTAGAGACCTATATCGGATTAAAGATCAGCTAGAGGAAGCAGGGTTGACTCCAATCTCTTTAAGCGGTCACACCAATTTGATGGATGATCAGCGGCTTAACGATTTTATAGCTAATATCAGATTGGCTGCTTTTTTCGAAAGTAAATATATAATTTCTTCTATCGGAGAGGCCCACTTAGAAGATCAGGCTGAAGCCTCAGACGAGCAGGTGGCTCAAAATATTAAAAACTTACTTCCCTACCTAAAAGAATATGATCTAATCTTAGGTTTAGAAAACCACGGCAGACACGCGACAGGAAAACATTTAAAAGAAATTGTTGAGCTGATTGATTCTAAGCGGGTTGTAGTAAATTATGATACAGCAAATGCTGTATTTTACGGTGATGTAGACCTGGCTAATGATCTCAAAACTGCTGTTGACAAAATAGGTCACATTCATTTAAAAGATAAAGCAGGAGCCCAGGCTGAATGGAATTTCCCTGCAATCGGTAAAGGTGAGTTGGACTTCAAAGAAATATTTGAGATTTTAGCAGCAAATAATAATGAGGCTCCCTTAAGTATTGAGATAGAATTTACCGAGGCTGGCCCGGCAGATTTAGAAGCAGTAAATCAGGCTGTCCAGGATTCTTATAATTATCTCAAAGAATTAGGAATAGACTTTTAATTTGAAAGGAGGGAATAAATGCAGAAAATAGCTATTGTTGGTGTAGGGGGGATGGGAACAGTTCATTATCATAATTATGCCCAGATTAAAAAGGCAGATGTTAGAGCAGTTGTCGGTCCTTCGGAATCTGACCAAAAAAAAGCAAAAAAGTGGGGAGTTAAAGTTTATCAGGATTTGGATACCCTGCTGCAGGAAGAAACTGTTGACTTAGTAGATATCTGTACACCGACTTTCCTGCATGTTGAGCTGGCCTTAAAGGCTTTAGCAGCCGGCAAAAATGTGATCATTGAAAAACCGATTGCCCTGCATCAGGAAGAAGCAGAAAGGGTTTTTGCCCTGGCCTCAGAAGAAGAGGCACTGGTCTTTGTCGGTCAGGTCCTGCACTTTACCAGAGAAGTTGAAATTTTAAAAGAAGCTGTTCAGAGTCAAAAATATGGAAAGGTACTCGATGCCTATTTTACTCGTCTAACTGCCGCACCGGACTGGTCAGCAGAAGGCTGGCTTTTTGAGAAAGAAAAAAGTGGTCTGCTGCCCTTTGATTTACACATTCATGATCTTGATTTGATTGTCAGCTTGTTTGGACCACCCAAAAGTTATAATTATCAGGCTGCAGGCAGAAAGAACAGTAAATTTAGAGAACACTACCGCTTTAATTACCAATTTGACGATTTAAATGTAGGGGCAGAAGCTGCCTGGTATAATGCAAATTATCCCTTTACTGCTCGCTGGCGGGTATATTTTGAAGAGGGGCTTTTAGTCAACGAGGATGAGCTGATTTTTTATCCGGCAGCAGGAGAGGCGGTTAGATTTAATACAGAAGCTGAGCCAAAGATTGAAACGGGAATTAATTTACCCCCAACAGCAATGTTTTACCATGAACTTTCTCATTTTATCGACTGTGCTGAAAGAGAAGTTCCTTCAGATAGAATAACGAAAGAGCAGGTAATTACAACTGCTGGAATTTTAGAAGAGATAGCAGGTCTTTAATTAAAGGAATAAACAGCAGGCTGCTGTTATTTAAATAAAGATCTTCAAAATTAAAAGGAGGAGTAATATTATGAAAAAAGGTTTAGTAATTTTTGTGGTTTTAGCTATGTTTCTGACTTTAGTTTTTGCAGGTGGTGTAAGTGCTCAGGATAAGCATAAGATCGGTATTTTAGCTCCGGCAGTTACCCATGGCTGGGTTGCAGCAGTAGCCTATCATGCTGAAGCCCGGGCTGAAGAACTTTCTGACAAAATTGAATATCGAATTCAGACCAGCAGTAATGCTTCGGAAATGACAGCCCAGCTTGATGACTTAAAAACCTGGGGAGCAGAAGCCATTGTAGCCTTTCCTCAGTGGACTGGAATGGAAGTTCCAATTAGAATGGCAATTGAGGATGGTATCGAAGTAGTAAACTTTGATATTAAAATTGATGTAGATGGTGTTTATCGTGTAGCCGGTGATAACTATGATATGGGTGTTCAGGGAGCTTACTATATAGCTGATAAGATTGGGAAAGAGGGAACAGTTGTAGTTCTTGAAGTACCAACAGCTGGCTCAGTTTCTGAACTCCGTAAAGCCGGATTTTTAGACACCCTAGAAAAAATTGGTGCTGACTATGAACTGCACACCTATGCAACTCAGTTTACCAGAGAAGCCGGTTTAAATGATATGTCAGATATTTTAGTCAGACATGACCACATTGATGCAGTATATTCCATGGATGATGAAACTTCAATCGGTGTTTTAAAAGCTATCGAAGAAGCAGGCCGGAAAGATATTAAAGTAGTTACCGGTGGCGGTGGAATGCAGGAATACTTCGAAATGATGCCCAAAAATAAAGATATCTGGATTCAGTCAGCTCTTTATTCACCAGCAATGGTTAAAGATGCAGTTGATGTAGCAGTTAAAGTTTTAGAGGGAGAAGAAGTACCTCAGGAAACAATTATTCCGACAACTATAGTTGACCGCACAAATTACAAAAAATTCTTAGATCCAAACTCTCCCTATTAAAAGCAGAATAATTTCTCAAAAAAGATCAGTTTTGATTAAAAATTATAATTGAGAAATTCAATAGAAAATAGAGTCAGAGGTTATGGTCTCCATAGCCTCTGATTTGAATTGATGGGATGTGATAGAGTGAAAATAGAAATGAAAAATATTGATAAAAGCTTTGGCGCAATTGAAGCGGTCAAAGATGTCTCTTTTGCGGTGGAAGGTGGAGAAGTTTGTGCCTTAATTGGTGAAAATGGTGCCGGCAAATCAACCTTGATGAATATTCTTGGAGGGGTACTGCCTGCAGATAGAGGAGAAATTTTAATCGACGGCCAGCAGGTTAAGTTTGAAAAACCGGCTGATTCTCTGAGTGCTGGGATTGCTTTTATCCATCAGGAATTGAATTTGATCAACGACCTTCCAATCTATGAGAATATGTTTATCGGCAGGGAGTTAAAGAAAAAAGCTGGAGTTTTAGACTTAGAAAAAATGATCGATAAAACGCAAGAGGTATTTGATGAGATGGAAATCAGCTTAGACCCGAAAACAATGGTGAGAGATCTCGACACATCTTATAAGCAGATAGTCGAAATTTCAAGGGCAATTATGATGGATGCTTCAATTATTATTATGGATGAGCCTACTACTTCTCTGACCGAACAGGAAATCGAGCGGGTTTTTAAAATGATGGAAACTCTAAAAAAGCAAAATGTGGGTATAGTTTTCATTTCACATAAATTAAATGAGGTAATAGAATTTTGTGACCGCTATTCAGTGCTCAGAAATGGGGAACTGGTAGCTGAAGGCCTGGTTAAGGATGTTGATATAGATCAGCTGGCAAGAAAGATGGTTGGGCATGAGCTTGTATCAGAGTCTTTTCAGAGAAAAGAGATTAGGGGTGAAGAAGTCTTAAGAGTAGAAAATTTAAGCTGTGCTAATGATTTTAAAAATATTTCATTTGCCGTGCATAAGGGAGAAATTTTAGGAGTAACAGGGCTTTTAGGGGATGGCAGAAGAGAACTCTTCCAAGCGATTTTCGGCAGTGGTGGCATAGAATCAGGCAGCCTTTATTTACACGATAAAGAAGTGGAGATTCAAAATACCACAGATGCTCTAAAAAAAGGCATCGGTTATCTGCCCCGGAACCGTAAAGAAAATGGAATCATAAAAGATATGGATATTTTTGATAATGCTTCAATTGTTACCTGGCCCCTATTTGATAATTGGGGGGTTATTGATGAGGAAAAACAGCAGCAGAAATTTGAGGAGCAGGTTGAAAAGCTCAGGATTAAAATGGGATCTAAAACTGATTCAATTAACAGCCTCTCCGGTGGTAACCAGCAGAAGATTGTGCTGGCCAAATGGCTGACTGCCAATCCTGATATTTTTATACTGGATAACCCGACCCAGGGAGTTGATGTAGGCGCCAAAGAAGATATATATGACATTATTTTAAAGCTGGCCCAGGAAGATATAGCAGTTATCATCTTATCGAGTGAGGCCAAAGAGATAATTAGAATTTGTGACAGGACCCTGGTGATGTACCACGGAGTAATCCAGGGAGAACTGGACAGAGATGAAATGACTGAACACGAGATTATGCGGCTGGCAACTGGTGCCAGGGCAAATTTAGGTCAGGAGGGGGCATAAGATGCAGAATAAAGATCAAGAAAGAGGATTTAAAGAGTGGTTTTTAGAGAACTGGACAAACAAGCCAATATTCAGCACCACTATTGCCTTGATAGTGATGATCATATTGCAGACCTGGAGTCTTGGTTTTGATTATGACTCTGTCGGCAGCTGGTTTTTTACCTGGACTAATAACTGGATAAATATTTTAAGAAATAACGCTGGAGTTGGTCTGATTGCACTTGGTATGTCTTTCGTAATCATGTCAGCCGGAATCGATCTATCGGTTGGCTCAACTATGGTTGCAGTTGGTGCAGCTTTAATGATGCTGATAGACAGAGGCCCAAATGGGATCTTAATAAATTTAGGAATAGAAGGAATCCCTGCAATTTTAATCGCAATAGTACTTGCGTTAGCCTTTGGCTATTTTTTAGGAAATTTAAATGGATTATTAATTACTCGGGGTGGAATTCCGCCCTTTGTGGTAACTCTAGCTACTATGAAGTTTTACCGCAGTGTGACCCAGCATTTTATGCAGGGCTATAATCCACGAGTGCCAATGGAATTTTTACCGATCTCTAATTTTCAGATCGGTCGTTTTCGGATGATGCCAATTATTTACTGGCTTTTAATAGCAGCGGTACTCTATTTTATGTCAAAACGAACGACATTTGGCCGCCAAATAATTGCAGTTGGCTCCAATGAACGTTCATCTAATCTTTCCGGTGTTAATGTAAAAAAGGTTAAACGCAGAGTTTATGCAATTACCGGATTTTTAGTAGCCTGTGCAGCTATTATTCAGGTTTCCCGAATTGGTTCGATGGATTATGCTAATGCAGGTAGCGGCTATGAGATGGAAGCAATTGCAGCTGCTGTTGTTGGTGGAACAAGTATGAGTGGTGGTCGGGGTACTGTTATTGGAACTCTACTGGGTGTTTTAATTATTGCCGTTATGAATAATCTGCTCAACTTGATTGGAGTACCACCATTCTTAAGAGAAGCCTTTAAAGGAATAATTTTAGTTGGGGCTGTACTAATGCAGAAAAAACAGAAGACAGTTTAGGCAAAAAGGAGGAGTACTTTAATGGCTAAATTGAAAGTAGGGATTATCGGTGTTGGTTTTGTAGGTGAGGCCCATATTGAAGCTTTAAGAAGGTTAAGCAGCATAGACCTAGAGATTAGAGCAGTTTCAGTTGGCTCTCTCGAAGCTTCAAAAGAGACTGCAGAAAAATTAAATATACCTAATTACTATGCTGGTTATAAAGAGATGCTGGCAGAAGAAGATTTAGATGTAGTTCATAACTGCACTCCAAATAATTTTCATTTTCCGATTAGCAAAGCTTTTTTGGAGGCCGGAGTGCATGTGTTTTCCGAAAAACCACTGGTGCTGAACAGCAGAGAAGCCGATGAGCTCTTAGAAATCATAGAAAATAGAGATATTTATGCCGGGGTAAATTATAATTATCGGCATTATCCCCTGGTTAAAGAAATGAAGCAGAAAGTTAAAAATGAACTGGGGAGGCTCTTTCATCTGCGGGGTTTTTATCTGCAGGATTGGATGCTTTTTGAAGATGATTACAGCTGGCGAGTTGATCCCAAACAGGGTGGAAAATCCAGAGTCGTTGCTGATATAGGTTCCCACTTTTGCGACCTGCTGCAGTATTTAACTGATAAAAAAATCAAGCGTTTAACTGCTAAAACTGCAGTAGTTCATTCAGAACGGCAGAAACCTACTGCTGATATTAAAACCTTTGCTGAGAAAAGTGATCAGCAAAAATATGAGCAGGTTGAAGTTGAAACCGAAGATTATGCCTCAGTCCTTTTTGAAATGGAAGACGGAACTGCAGGTAATTTTACTGTATCTCAGGTTGATGCCGGCCATAAAAATGATCTATTTATAGAAATCAGCGGCAGCAAAAAAAGTTTAAGTTGGTCTCAAGAAAATGCCAACCAGCTGTTTATCGGTCACCGTGATCAAGCTAACCAGATTTTAAGCCGAGATCCTTCTTTATTAAGCAGTGAAGCATCAGAACGCTGTTATTATCCGGGCGGCCATATTGAAGGCTGGTCAGAAGGATTAAAAAATTCAATTAAAGATTTTTATAACTGTATTTTAGAAGCAGGAGACCCTGCTGATTATGATTTTGCTACCTTTGCTGATGGAGCCTGGGAAGTCAAAATTACTGAAGCAATTTTGAAAAGTTCCAGAGAAGAAAAATGGGTTGAAGTTTAAGAGAAGACTAAAACTGTAAGATTATAAATGATAACTTTTAGCTAAAGGGGTGTAGAAAATGGGACGTAAAGTAACTATTTTTACCGGTCAGTGGGCAGATCTATCGTTTTCAGAACTGGCCCAAATAATGAGTGGGATTGGCTATGATGGTTTAGAGATTGCCTGTTGGGGTGACCATTTAGACGTTCAGAAAGCAGCCGAAGACAGTTCTTATGTTGATGAAAAGCTTGAAATACTGGCTAAAAACAACTTGGGTGTCTGGGCTATTGGGAATCATTTAGCCGGCCAGTGTGTCGGTGACCGTTATGACCCTCGGCTCGACAATTTTGCTCCAGAAAAATATGCAGGTCAGCCGGAAGAGATCAGAAAATGGGCGGTAGAAGAGATGAAACTCACAGCTGTTGCTGCCAAAAATTTAGGAGTTGAGGTAGTAACTGGTTTTACCGGTTCACCGATCTGGAAATTTTTCTACTCTTTCCCCCAAACAACAGAAGCAATGGTTGACGAAGGTTTTGACCGGATTGTGGAGCTCTGGAATCCAATCTTAGATGTGTTTAAAGAAAATGGAGTAAAATTTGCTCTTGAAGTCCATCCAACTGAGATTGCCTTTGATTTTTACACTACAGAAAAACTCTTAGATAAATTTGATTGGCGGCCTGAGTTTGGGATTAATTTTGACCCCAGCCATTTAATCTGGCAGGGCATGACTCCCCACCTATTCTTGAGAGATTTTAGTGAAAGAATTTACCATGTGCATATGAAAGATGCTGCTGTCAGCTTAAATGGGCGGGAAGGAATCTTAGGTTCTCACCTTCCATTTGGTGACCGCCGCCGCGGCTGGGATTTCAGATCTCTGGGTCATGGCGCTATTGATTTTGATGAAATTATTAGAGAGTTAAATAAGATGGATTATACAGGTCCCCTTTCTGTTGAATGGGAAGACAGCGGTATGGATCGGATGTATGGAGCAGAAGAAGCCCTCCGCTTTGTTCGCAATGTTGACTTTGATCCCTCCAATTTGGCCTTTGATGACTCGATGGAGAAGTGATTTTTCAATTTTTAAAAATTAATAATTAATTCTAAAGCAGTTGGCTGATTGTTTCGCTAACTGCTTTTTCTCTTCTCTAGATTCGACATAAACTGACAGTTAATAGTATAGATGTGTGTACATTAACACAAAAATCCTATATAATAAGTTATGATGACAATAATTAAAGCTAAAACACTATTTTTAGTATTAGGATGTGATAATTATCCCAAAAAAAGATAAGATCCTAAAATTGGTTGAAGAGATGACTCAAGACAATGAGAAAGGTATGACCGCAAAAGAAGTTGCTAAAGAAGCAGATATTACTAGATCAACTGCCAGCCGTTATTTGAACAAATTAGTTAAAGAAGGAAAGATGAAAAAGACAAATAGTCGTCCGGTTTACTACAGTGTTATTAAAACAAAAAGAATTTTAAGAAGTAAAAAATTGGATCATATAATAGGAGCAGATAAAAGTCTTAAAGTTTCTGTACAGCAAGCAAAGGCTGCTATTTTATACCCACCAAACGGCCTCCATACCCTTTTATTAGGAGAAACTGGAGTAGGAAAATCGATGTTTGCAGAGTTAATGTATAATTTTGCAGTTGAAGAAGAAGTTATTAATTCAGATGCACCATTTATAAAATTTAACTGTGCCGATTATACAGATAACCCTCAGCTTTTAATGGGGCAGCTATTTGGTGTTAAAAAAGGAGCTTATACTGGTGCGGAAAAAGATTCCAAAGGTTTTCTTAAAAACGCTGATGGAGGCATCTTATTTTTAGATGAAATTCACCGGCTGCCACCTCAGGGACAGGAGATGCTCTTTACTTTTATTGACAATGGTTTTTTTAGAAAACTTGGAGATACAGATGAGATAATTAAAGCAGATGTTAAGATTATTGCAGCAACAACAGAAACTCCAGGTTCCTACTTACTAAAAACTTTTCAACGCCGAATTCCGATGGTGATAGAACTTCCAGCTTTGTCTGATCGAAGTTTAGAAGAACGATTTCAGTTAATTAAATTTTTTATTAAAGCAGAACAAAAAAGAATTGGTAAAGGTATTTATATTTATAAGAATGCTTTGAAATCATTTTTATTATATGACTGTACTAATAATATTGGCCAGCTTAAAAGTGATATTCAGCTAGCCTGTGCTAAATCCTTCTTGAATTTTAAATCAAAACAAAAAAGCAAGTGCAGCTGTCTTAGAATTGGTCAGGAGGAACTGCCCTATCATGTCAAAAAGGGTATTATGAATTTACCGAACAAAAGAGACGAACTTGACAAAGTGATCAAAAGTAAAGGTAATTTTATATCTTTCAGTGAAAATCAAAATGATAGTGAATTAAAATCCTCATCAAAAGAACGTGATAAAACTGACTATCAGTTTTATGATGTTATAGAAGAAAAAATGAACACTCTGGAAGATAATGGCCTGCCAAAAGAAGAAATTAATCAGATTTTAAATATAGATATAGAAAAACACTTCAAAAATTATATTGGAGATTTATCAGCTAACTTTAAGAAAAGTAAAATTGAAAAAATTGTAGGAGAAGATATAGTAAATCTTGTTCAAGAAATACTGGATTTAGCTAAAAACAGATTAGACAGAAGTTATGATGAAAAAATTTATTATGGTCTGGCTTTGCACTTAAAAAGAAGTATTGCGCGGATTAGAAATAATAATAAAATTTATCATCCTAATTTAAATGAGATTCGTTCAGAACACAGCCAGGAATTTATAACTGCAATGGAAATTGCTACAATTATCGATGAGAAATTTTCAATTAAGACTCCACTTGATGAAATTGGTTATATCAGTATGTTTTTAACTGAAAAACCTTATAATTACGGTGAAACTGACGTCAATAAAGTTGGAGTTTTAGTTGTAATGCATGGCAAATCTACTGCCAGCAGTATGACAGAAGTTGTAAATAATCTGGTTGGAGAAGATCATGCTGTAGCTGTTGACATGCCTTTAGAAATGAGTCCAAATGACGCTTATAAAAAAGCTAAAGCTAAAGCAAAAGAAATTGATAATGGCAGTGGAGTTATAGTAATGGTTGATATGGGTTCTTTAAACAGTTTTGGTGGGATGATTGAAGAAGAGACTGGTATTAAAACAGAAACAATTACAATGGTCAGTACTCCAACCATTTTAGAAGCCTCCCGCAAAGCAGTACTGGGAGATTCTTTTGCTGATATAATTGAATCAGTTAATGAAATTGGTGGAGAAAGCTATCAGCAAAACTTTGAAGTTGAAACTGAAGAAGATAGTAAGCTAAGTTTTGGTGAAACAATTACTAATCAAAATGATTTTGCAATAGTAACTGCCTGTTACACTGGCGAAGGAGCTGCCAGGGAGTTAAAAAATATAATTGAAAATAATTTAAGCAGTGATTTGAACTATAGAATAATTAATTTGAGCTTGATGGAAGAGAACAATTTAGAAAAAGAAATTAAGAAACTAAAAAAGCAATATAATATATTAGCAGTTGTAAGTACTATGCCGTTGGAATTAGATTCGGTTCCTTATATTTCTGCTTTAGATATTCTGGCCCAAGATGGAATAAAAAAATTAAGCAAAAAATTAAAACGCGAAGAAATGTTATTTAATATTAAAACTTCACTAAAGGATCAATTTAACAAGATAAATAGTTTTAAAATAGTCGAAGATCTAAGATATTTGATAAACAATATTGAAAATAAGTTTAATAAAAATTTAGATTTTGGCGTACAGATTGGTATAATAATACACATGACTTATATGTTTGAAAATGCAATAAAAAATGGAGAAAGAAAAAAACACAAAAAGTTACAAGACTTTATTAAAAATAATGAAAAATCATTTTTGATTGTAGATAAAGAAATTAGCAATCTAGAAAAAGAGTACAATGTTAAAATTACTGATGATGAAAAAGCCTATATAACAGAAATGTTTTTATACAATTAAATATTATCTCTTTATTAAAGTGTGCATTTTAAGATGTACACTTTTTCTTTTTGCCATCATTTTTATTCTGCAAAATTTATATTAAATTAAAAATCTTTGATTTAACGAGGATTATAGTTAGAATTATAATTATATAAATATATTTGGAATAATTTATGCATAATATATTAGTAGTGAATTTTTTAAGACAATTTTATTTATATGGAGGTTATATAATGTCACTAAAAGAAAATTTTTTATGGGGTGGAGCTATATCAGCTAATCAAGTTGAAGGTGGATGGAATTTAGATGGTAAGGGAATTTCAGTTGCAGATGTTAAAAGATATAAACCGAATTTAGATATTGAAGATTATGCAGGTCAGCATCAGATTAATACTAAGATGATAGAAGAAGCTTTAGAAACTAAAAACACAAAATATTATCCAAAAAGAAGAGGAATAGATTTTTACCATAAATATAAAGAAGATATTGCTCTTTTTGCAGAAATGGGTTTTAAAACTCTGCGGCTTTCAATTGCCTGGACTAGAATTTTCCCAACAGGGGAAGAAAAAACACCTAATCAGGCTGGAATAGAATTTTATTTAAATATTTTTAAAGAACTAAAAAAATATGATATTGAACCGATAATTACTCTTTCACATTATGAAATGCCATTAAATCTAGTTTTGAAATATAATGGCTGGGCTGACAGAAGATTAATTGATTTATTTATAAAGTTTGCTAAGACTTGTTTCGAATATTTTGGGGATTATGTTAAGTATTGGTTGACATTTAATGAAATTGATAGTGTCAGCAGGCATCCTTTCATTACTGCGGGGATCGTAAAAGATAGAAGTGAAAAAGGGGAATATCAGAACGATATTTATAATGCTTTACATCATCAATATCTTGCCGCAGCATTAGCAGCTAAAGAATGCCGCAAAATTGTTGATGACTGCAAAATAGGTTCAATGTTAACTAAATTAACAAGCTATCCCCATAGCTGTAATCCTAAAGATGTGGAGTTAGCTTTTAAAAGTAATTTTGAAAATATCGTTCATGCTGATATTCAAATATTTGGTGAATATTCAAAGTTGTACAAAAAAATCTTAGCAGAAAAAGGAATAAAGATAAAATTTGAAAAAAATGATGAAAAGATACTAAAAAATAATACAGTTGACTTTCTTTCTTTTAGTTATTATATGTCTAGAACTGTTTCAGCAGCAGAAGATAAAGAAGAAGTAGCAGGAAATACAATGACAGGAGTTAAGAATCCTTATTTATCATCAACTGATTGGGGATGGCAGATTGATCCGATTGGTCTTAAAATTTCATTATTAGAATTATATGACCGGTACGAAATTCCTCTTATGATTGTAGAAAATGGCATGGGAGCTAAAGATATCATTGAAGAAGATGGCAGCATACATGATGATTATAGAATTGAGTATCTTAAAGAACATTTAAAAGAAATGAAAAAAGCTGTTGAGATGGGTGTAGAATTACTTGGTTATACAAGTTGGGCTCCCATTGACTTGATCAGTGCTTCAACTTCTCAAATGAGTAAGCGCTATGGTTTCATTTATGTTGATCAGGATGATGAAGGAAAAGGAACATTAAAAAGGTTAAAAAAAGATTCCTTCTATTGGTATAAAAAAGTTATTGCTAGTAATGGCAAAATATTAGATCAGTAATTGTTGACCCTTTTCGAGGCAATTCCACAAGTTTTGCCAGTAGATTTTGATTAAATTATTAGAGTCAGTTATGAAATCCATTATGCCTTTAGTATTATTAAATAATTTAGAATAAATAGAATAGTGTGCAAAATAAAATAGTGTGCAGCTATAAATTGCACACTATTTTAGACTTTATTCGACTTTATTTCACTACTTTTTATAAATTCATAAAATAAAAAAAGGGCCTAAAAAGGCTGGTTTAGCAAGCTTTTTCAAAAAAATAAAAAAGTTTAAGCTAAAATTATAGCTTTTGGAATGAAAAATGCATAATTATATAGGTGAAGATAATAAAACTAATTGCACTTATAATATTTATGGAAAAGAAAGGGGGTAAATTTTTTGCAAAGTTGTTCGATAGAATTAAAAAACAAAACTGGTTTACATGCTAGACCAGCAGCAGTTTTTGTAAATAAGGCGCAGACATATGAATCAGAAATAGAAATTGAAAAAGATAATCGTAGTGTTAATGCTAAAAGTATAATGGGCTTAATGAGTCTTGGAGCTGCTTTTGGAGATACAATTATATTAAAAGCAGATGGGAATGATGAAGAAAAAGCCGTAGAAGAGTTAACTATATTAGTAAATGATTTTGAATAGCTATTATTAACTTTAAGGATTTTATAATTTAATTAAAATGGAGGAATAATTATGAATATTTTATTAGTATGTAATGCAGGGATGAGTACCAGTCTGGTAGTTCAAAAAATGGAAAAAGAAGCAGCAGCTCGTGGATTAGATGTAAATATTAAAGCAGAGCCTGTAGAAAAATTTGAAGATATCATTGAAGAATATGATGTAGTATTATTAGGTCCACAAATTAGATATAAGCTAAAGCCATTTAAAAAAGTTGGAGAAGAGCATGGAGTACCTGTTGAGGTAATTGATACAGCTGCCTATGGAATGGCTGATGGAAAGAAAGTACTTGATCACGCTATAAAATTAGCTAAGTAAAACAGTAATAATAATATTTTAATAAAAGCATCAAAAAAAATAAGGAGGATTAAAAATGAGTAAGTTACAAGACAAATTTATGGATTTTCTAGAAAATAAATTTATGCCAGTAATGGGTGAAATCTCTAACCAAAGACATGTTAACGCAGTTAAAAATGGTATGATTGGTATTATTCCTTTTACAATTCTTGGTAGTATTATGTTAATAGTTAGGTTCCCACCAATTGATCCTAATACAGTCGGGGCAGATCCGAATTTCATAGTTCAATTGCTGCTTTCCTGGAAAGGCTGGGCAGATGCACATGGTTCAATGATTATGATGCCATTTAATATGACAATGGCATTACTGGGTATTTTTGCTGTTATTGGAATTGCCGATAACCTTGCTAAACACTATAAGTTAAACCAATTAAGTGCTATAATGCTTTCATTGATGTCTTACCTAGTAGTAACAGCTCCCGCTACTGATAGAGCTTTGCCGATGGCGTATTTAGATGCTAAAGGGCTATTTACGGCTATAATAGTCGGTATAGTCTCTGTTGAAATATTAAAGTTTATGGATGATAAAAATCTTGAGATCAAAATGCCAGATGGCGTACCACCAGCGGTAGCTAACTCTTTTGCAAGTTTAATTCCAGCATTTGCCTTAATGATTATTTTCTATGGATTAAGTTTATTAGTGCAAAATTTTGCGGGAATGTTAATTCCTGAGGCAATAATGGCTATGATGAGACCTTTAGTAGGGGCAGTGGATAGTGTTTATGGAGTCTTCTTTACAGTATTATTGTGTCAATTATTGTGGTTTGCTGGTATTCATGGAGCTACAACAGTTGGAGCTGTACTTACTCCCTTTTTAATCCAGAATTTCAATGTAAATGCTCAATTACGAATGGCCGGAGAAGCAATGCAGTATTCTTATACAAGACCAATGTGGTCATTTATGATCTGTCTTGGTGGTTCCGGAGCTACTTTAGCCCTTGCTTTTTTAATGGCTAATAGTAAATCTAAACAGTTAAGTAGTGTGGGTAAGATCGCAATTTTACCGGGTTTATTTAACATTAATGAACCTATTATATTTGGTGCCCCAATTGTACTAAATCCCATTATGTTCTTCCCATTTGTATTTATATCTCCAATTTTAGGAGTCTTATCATACATAGTTACAGATTTAGGTCTTATAACTAAAGGATTTGCTATGGGTCCGTGGACTACACCGGCACCAATTGGAGCTTTTATTGCAACTCTTGACTGGAGAGCAGTGGTCTGGGTCTTCATTTTATTTATATTGTCAGGAATAATGTATTATCCATTTTTCAAGGTATATGAAAAACAATTATTAGAAGAAGAAAGAGCTAATGCAGAAGAAGCCGATAATGTTGAAGAAGCTGCTACTGCATAAATACTGATAAATGATATTAAAAAATAGTTATTTTGGGGTGAGTTTATGACTAATGAACAGGTAGTTTTTAAAATAATAACAGCAGCTGGTAATGCCAAGGGCATTGCATTTGAAGCTCTAGCGCTTGCCAGGGAAGGCAAATTTGATCAAGCAGATGAAAAATTGAAAGAAGCAAAAGAATTTTTCCATGAAGCTCATGATATTCAAACTGAGTTAATTACAAAAGAAGCACAGGGTGAAAAAACTGAGGTTGGTATCTTAATGGTTCATGCACAAGACCATTTAACAAGCGCAACTTTAACTAAAGATTTAATTGAAGAAATGATTAAAACTCAAAAAGAATTACATGAACTAAAAAAGGAGAGTGTAGTATAAAATGGCAACTGACAGAGGAATTAAAGTAGCAACAATTGGTGGAGGAAGTAGTTATACTCCAGAAATTGTTGAAGGCTTCATTAAAAGATATGATGAATTCCCTATAAAAGATCTATACTTAGTTGATATTGAAGAAGGTAAATGGAAATTAGATATTGTTGGCGATCTTGCTAAAAGAATGGTTGCAGAAGCAGGTGTAGATATCAATATTCATTTAACTTTAGATAGAAGAGAAGCAATTAAGGATGCAGATTTTGTGACAACCCAATTTAGAGTTGGACTTCTCGATGCCAGAATTAGAGATGAAAAAATCCCTTTAGAATATAATTGTATTGGTCAGGAAACCACTGGAGCTGGTGGAATGGCAAAAGCTTTAAGAACAATCCCAGTAATTCTGGATATTGCAAAAGATATGGAAGAACTTGCACCAGATGCCTGGTTAATTAACTTTACTAATCCCAGTGGAATTATCACGGAGACTGTTAGTAAATATACAGATATTAAAGCTATCGGCTTATGTAATGTTCCAATCGTAATGGAAAAAATGGCAGCAGAAATATTAGACGCTGATCAAGATCAATTAAGAATGGATTTTGTTGGTCTAAACCACCTTGTCTGGGGAAGAGCAGCATATTTAAATGGTGAAAATAAAATTACAGAAGTCTTAGATAAGCTTGCTACAGGAAACTTTAAAGATGTTGAAAATGTTCCAGACTATGAGTGGGGAAAAGAAAGACTCCAGTCACTTGGCATGCTTCCCTGTCCTTACCATAGATATTATTATCTTACAGATTTAATGCTGCAGGAAGAGATTGAAGCTGCTAAAACTGAAGGGACAAGAGGAGAGGTAGTTAAAGAGTTAGAAGCGAGTCTCTTTGAACTTTATAAAAATAAAGATTTAAAAGTAAAGCCAAAAGAATTAGAAGAACGTGGTGGACAATATTATTCGGATGCCGCTTGTGATTTAATAAGTGCTATTTATAATGATAAAGGTACATTACACTATGTAAATGTTAAAAATGATGGAGCTGTAAACTGTTTACCTGATGATTCAGTAATTGAGAGAACATCTTATGTTGGCAAAAATGGAGCATCTCCACTAAATGTTGAACCACTACCTTCTCAAGTTAAAGGATTACTTCAGGTTGTAAATGAATATGAAGCTTTAACAATTGAGGCTGGTGTACATGGTGATTATAATGCTGCATTTCAGGCACTAACAATTCATCCACTTGTAGAAAGTAGTATTGTTAAAGATTTGCTTGATGATATTATAGAAAAGAATATTAATTATCTACCTCAATTTCAAAAATAATTATAAAAAGTTTGAAAATAAGGAGGAATATATAATGATTCATAAAAAATTAAAAGATTTTCCCGAAGACTTTCTCTGGGGAGCCTCTACTTCAGCCTATCAGGTTGAAGGAGCATGGAATCAAGATGGCAAAGGACTTTCGGTAATGGATCTTGGTAATCATCCTGAAGATGTAACTGATTTTAAAGTTGCAAGTGACCATTATCATAATTATAAAGAAGATGTAGCTTTGATGGCAGAAATGGGTTTTAAAACCTATAGATTTTCAATTGCCTGGACCAGAATAATTCCAGAAGGAACCGGTGAACTAAACCAGAAAGGAATTGATTTCTACAGCAATTTAATCGATGAACTTTTAAAACATGATATTGAGCCTTTAGTTACGATGTACCATTTTGATCTTCCACAGGCTTTACAGGAAAAAGGCGGCTGGGAAAATAGAGATACAGTTGATGCTTTTGTTAATTATGCTGAAGTTTTATTTGATGAATATGGAGATCGAGTTAACTACTGGTTAACAATCAATGAACAAAATATGATGATCTTACACGGAGATGCTTTAGGACTCTTAGAAGGTAATCCCGATGATGTTCAAAAGGGATTATATCAGGCAAACCACCATATGTTAGTTGCCCAATCTAAGGTTTTTGATCTCTGTCATCAAAAAGTTGAAGGCGGAAAGATCGGTCCCGCTCCAAATATTTCAACAATTTACCCTGCTTCATCTAAACCTGAAGATGTTTTGGCAGCAAATAATTATTCAGCAATTAGAAACTGGCTCTATTTAGATGCAGCAGTTTTTGGCAGATATAATGCAACTGCCTGGAGCTTTATGGAAGAAAAAGGTATAACCCCAGAAATTAAAGCTGGAGATATGGAAATTTTGGAGGCTGGTAATCCTGATTTTATAGCTTTCAATTTCTATACAAGTGAATCAGTAGAGGGCGATTTTGGCGGTGAAAATAGCAAAAGCAACTTTACCGGTGATCAGCAGGTTGTAGACAATGAACCCGGTTTTTATAAGCGCCATCAAAACGACAATCTGGAAACAACTGATTTTGGCTGGGAGATTGATCCGGTTGGCTTTAGAACCACTTTAAGGAAAATATACAGCCGCTATAATCTACCATTAATAGTAACAGAAAATGGTCTTGGAGCTTATGATAAGCTTGAAGATGATGAAACAGTCAATGATGATTATCGAATTGATTATTTAAGAAAACATATAAAACAGGTTCAACTTGCAATAACTGATGGGGTTGAAGTCTTCGGCTATTCACCCTGGTCAGCAATTGATCTAGTAAGTACTCATCAAGGGATTAACAAACGTTATGGCTTTATTTATGTTAATCGAGATGAATTTGATCTTAAAGATATGCGTAGAATTAAAAAGAAAAGTTTCTACTGGTATCAGAATGTTATTGAAAGTAATGGCCAGGAATTGTAAATGGTAAACCAAAAAATAATTTAACTTAAAGCTCAAACTCCACCTGTTTATAAAAGTGGAGTTTGAGTTACTATTATATATAATTATTTAATAGCTCATATTTGGACCTTATTATTTCTGTTTTAGAGTTCCACTATGTCATCGTCTGGAGCATTTAAAATCTAATTTTAAGGCAATTATTATTGTTTTTTAATATTCTATAAATGTAGCGCGGTTTTGAATAGAAAGGTAGGTGAAATCCGTTATTTTTTTAATAACGGTATAAGGATGGAATGGATTGGAATAATAGCAGCTTCTTTGACTACCATATCTTTCTTGCCACAAGCAATTAAGACAGTTAAAGATAAAGATACATCTGGTATTTCTTTAGGCATGTATAGTTCATTTACTCTTGGAGTATTTCTTTGGTTAATATATGGCTTTATGCAGCAGGATATGCCAATTATTGGTGCCAATATGATTACTCTGGTATTTGCTAGTATTATACTAATTATGAAAATAAAATATAAATAAAATAATATATTTTTAAATACAGACAGCATCTGAGGTGAATTTTTTGTCAAAAAAAAATAATATGTTAATTTTAATTGATTTGGATGGTACATTATTAGATTCAGACTCTAAATTGTCAGAAAGAAATAAAATTGCAGTTAATAAGATGATTGAACTGGGAAATTATATTGCTATTGCTACTGGCAGAAATTATAAAGAAGCAAAGACTTTAACCAAAGATATTAATAGTTCAGCAATAATAAGCAGTAATGGAAGTCATATAGTAGATTGGGATGGCCAAACAATTGTAGATAACTCTATGGATAAAAATTTAGCTAAAAAAATAACTAATATTTTAAATAATTATAATGGCATTAGATATTATTTTACCTCTGCTGATGAAATAATAACTGAAAATAAATTATCATTTTTAAAAAAATTTATTTTATCATCTAAATCCTCTGAGAGAATGACTTTTTTTGAGAAAATAAAAAAAGCAATAAAAGTATACAAACATTTTAATTCAATGAATATCAACAGTGCTAAAAATTATCAAGCATATTTTGATAAAAATAATTTTTCTATTCATAAATTTTTTGCTATTGGAAAAGTAGAAGATATAGCAAAAGCCAAAATGGAATTATCAAATAATTTATCAGAATATTTAAAAATAACTAGTTCTGGAGATAATAATTTAGAGATTAATTCAAAAAATATAAGTAAGGGTAAAGCATTAGAATTTATTCTTGAAAACACAAAAATAGATCCAATTATAACTCTTGCCTTTGGTGACAGTGGTAATGATGTTGAATTATTTGATAAAGCAGATTTTTCTGTTGTTATGGAAAACAGTGAACTAAAAGAATTACATCAGAAAGCTAATTTGAAAACTTCAAGTAATAATCAAAATGGAGTTGCTTTAGTTTTAGAGAAGATAATAGATAACGAAAACTTTTTATTCAATTAAATTGGGAGGGAATACTTTGAAATATATTAAACTTGGTAATACTGGTCTTGATGTTTCTCAACTTTGTTTAGGTTGTATGAGCTTTGGAGATTCAGATATTTGGGTGCATGACTGGCTGCTTGACGAAGAGGAAAGTCGTCCAATTATTAAAAAAGCTCTTGAACTAGGAATTAACTTTTTTGATACAGCAAATGTTTATTCATTAGGAAGAAGTGAAGAAATATTAGGAAATGCTTTAAATGATTATGCTAATCGTGATGAGATTGTAATTGCAACAAAAGTTTATGGAGAAATGAGAGAAGAACCTAACGGATCAGGTCTTTCACGAAAAGCCATTATGACTGAAATTGATAAAAGTCTTGAGCGGCTGGGAACAGATTATATTGATTTATATATAATTCACCGCTGGGATTATAATACACCAATTGAAGAGACAATGGAAGCTCTTCATGATCTCAAAAAAGCTGGAAAAGTTAGATATATAGGTGCTTCAGCAATGTACACCTGGCAGTTTCAAAAAGCTCAATATGTTGCTGAAAAAAATGGGTGGACAAAATTTGTATCGATGCAGAATCATTTAAATCTGCTTAATCGCGAAGAAGAGCGAGAAATGGTACCTTTCTGTAAAGAAGAAAACATCGCATTAACACCATATAGTCCTTTAGCTTCCGGGAGACTAGCTCGTCCATGGTCAGAGAGTACAGAGCGCTCTAGAAGTGATGAAATTGCCAAGAGAAAATATGGAGCAATGGAAGAAGCAGATCAAAAAGTAGTAGAAAGAGTTGCAGAGTTAGCTAAAGATAAAGGAGTAGAAATGGTACAGATCTCCCTGGCCTGGTTGATGCATAAAAAGCAGGTAACTATTCCCATTATAGGTGGTACAAAGTTAGCTCATTTAGAAAGTGCTGTTCCAGCTGTTTCGGTAGAATTAACTCAAGAAGAAATTGAGTTTTTAGAAGAACCATATATTCCTCATAAAGTTGTTGGCCATAATTAAAAATTCAAGGAGGTTTTAAATGAAATTAATTGCACTCGATTTAGATGGAACAACCCTTAATTCTAGTAAAGAAATAAATCAAGAAAATGTTAAAATGATAAAAAGGGCTCAAGCATCTGGCAATATAGTAGTTATACTTTCAGGTCGATCTAAAGACTCAATAGAAAAGGAGCTTGCTAAGGTTGATATTAATTGTCCTATTGGCGCAAATAATGGAACATCAATTTATGTGGAAAATAAATTAATAAAACAGATTTCTCTACCCAGGCGGCAGAATAAAAAAATTATTTCCCTACTTGATCAAGAGAATTTACCTTATAAAGTTACAACAAATAAAGGGAGCTTTGCTCCAGCAAATTGGTCTAAGCGTTTTAATGATTTTATTGAATCAGCAAAAGTTCCCAAATCACATTTTGAAAATGAACATTTTTCAGCTTTAACACAATCTCCTGAAAAATTAGGTCAAAAAGTTTTTGAGAATCCAGATGAAATCTTAACTGACAAAGAAATAATGGTTCAAAAATATTTTGTTATTGCTTTAAACCCTGAACAAAAAGAAAAAATTCAGAATGATTTAAAGAAAATCACTGGCTTGAAAGTCCTCAGTTCTACACCTTTTAGTTTTGATGTAAGCAATATAAATGGACATAAGGGAACTGCCTTAAAAGTTTTTGCTGAACATTTTAATATTCCACTTGAGCATACAATAGCAGTTGGTGATGAAGGTAATGACATTCCAATGCTTGATGCTGCTGGATTAGGGGTGACAGTAGAAAATGCTGATAACGAATTAAAGAAATTCAGTGATTTTATAACCTTGAGTAATGATGAAAATGGAGTAGCACATGTTATTGCTAAGTATGTGTTAAATAGATCTTAAAAATTTAAATTGTCTAAGAAAGAGAAACTTTGATGGTTTTAAAAAATGAAAGGGGTTTTAAATTATGAAGTATAAGACATTAAATAATGGAGTGGAAATGCCAGTTTTAGGATATGGTGTTTTTCAAATCACAGATTTAGAAGAATGTGAAAGATGTGTTAGTGATGCGATTGATGTTGGCTATCGTTTATTTGATACTGCACAGGCCTATGGAAACGAAGAAGCAGTGGGAAGAGCTATAGCAAAATCCGATGTTCCTCGAGAAGAATTCTTTATAACCACAAAAGTCTGGATTTCTAATGCCGGTTATGAAAAAGCTAAAGCGTCGATTGAAGAATCTCTGGATAAATTACAGCTCGATTATCTAGATTTATTATTAATTCATCAGCCTTTTAATGATTATTATGGAACTTATCGGGCTATGGAAGAAGCATATAAAGAAGGCAAAATCAAAGCAATTGGTGTCAGTAATTTCTATTCTGATAGATTGATTGACTTAGCAAAATTCAATGAGGTGGTTCCGGCAGTTAATCAAGTTGAAACGCATGTTTTTAATCAACAGCATCAGGCACACGAGATTATGGAAAAATATGAGGTTCAACATCAAGCCTGGGCTCCTTTTGCTGAAGGTCGTAAAGATTTCTTTGAAAACGAAACTTTAAATCAGATTGGTAAAAAACATGGAAAAATTGCTGCTCAGGTTGCCTTAAGATTTTTAATTCAAAATGATGTGATTGTAATTCCAAAGACTACTCATCGGGAAAGAATGGTTGAGAATTTCAATGTATTTGATTTCAGCCTCTCAGATGATGAACTGGAACAAATTGCGGTTCTGGATAAAAAAGAGAGTGCTTTTTTCTCTCATTATGATCCAGAAACAGTAGAATATATTACAGGATTAGAAAGATAAAGTACTAATACTAAAATTTAATTTAAATAATATAATATGGGGTGAACAAAAAATGTTAAAAAATAATTATAATGGTTTTCCAGAAGATTTTTTGTGGGGAGGCGCCATTGCTGCTAATCAAGCAGAAGGAGCTTATAGAGAAGATGGGAAAGGATTATCAACTGCTGACATGATGCCCGGTGGTTTATTAAAAGGTTTAGAAAAAGACAGTGAAGACTTGAACTTATACCATAAGGCAATAGATTTTTATTATAATTTTGAAGAAGATATTGCTTTATTTGCTGAAATGGGTTTTAAAACATTTAGGACATCAATTTCATGGCCTAGAATTTTTCCTAATGGTGATGAATCAGAACCAAATGAAAAAGGATTAGAATACTATGATCGTTTATTTGATGAGTTATTAAAGTATGATATTGAACCTGTAGTAACTTTATCTCATTATGAAACTCCTTTTCATTTAATTGAAAAATATGGAGGCTGGAAAAATAGAAAGATGATCGATTTTTTTGTTAAATATTGTGAAGTAGTTTTTAATCGATATCAAGATAAGGTAAAAATCTGGATGGGGTTTAATGAAATAAATAATATACATAATATCCCAACTGCTGCCGGTGGTATAATTTTAAAAGAAGATGAAAATAAAATGCAGAGTATTTACCAAGCAAGCCATCATCTATTTGTAGCAAGTGCTACTGCAGCTAAGAGGTGTCATGAAATCATTCCAGATTCTAAAATGGGGGCAATGCTCTCACTCAGTGGTGTTTATCCCAATACCTGTCATCCTGACGATGTTTTTGAAACTTATGAGCTGCGAAGGCGTTCTCTTTTTTATAGTGATGTACTTTTGAAAGGAGAATATCCCAATTATATTCAAAGAGTTTGGGAAGAAAATGATGTTGAACTTGAAGTAGAACATGGTGATTTAGAGCTCATTAAAATACACACTGCTGATTATTTAGGTTTTAGTTATTATAGGACTACTACTCATAAAGCAGGGACTCCAATTTATGGACATACCGGTGGAGTAGTTGGAAGCAAAAATCCTTATCTTGAAGAAACTCCTTGGGGCTGGCAGATTGATCCTAAAGGTTTTAGATATGTCTGCAACGAACTGTATGATCGGTATCAAAAACCTCTCTTTGTTGTTGAAAATGGTATGGGGAATGTTGATAAGCTTGAAGATGGTAGAATAGAAGATGACTATAGAATTGATTATATAAAAGCTCATCTTGAAGCAATGAAAGAAGCCATTAAAGATGGTGTTGATTTAATGGGGTACACTTACTGGGGACCTATTGATATTGTAAGTGCAGGAACGGGCGAAATGAAAAAAAGATATGGTTTTATTTATGTAGATAGAGATAATAATGGAGAAGGCAGTTTGGAAAGAAAGAAAAAGAAAAGTTTTCACTGGTATAAACAAGTAATTGAAAGTAATGGAGAAGATTTGTCTAAGATATAAAAATTATCTTAAAAGAGGTGAAACTATGTTAGCTGATTATCATATACACAGTGATTTTAGTGATGATTCTAGCTGTCCAATGGAAGAAGAAGTGAAAAAGTCGATTGAATTAGGTTTTGATGAAATATGTTTTACAGAACATGTTGATTATGGAGTTAAAAGTGACTCTGATGATGTCTCTAATTGTGACTATGAGGCATATCTGGCTGAATTCAAAAGAGTTAAGGACATCTATGGTGTGAAAATCAATTTAAGATTTGGGATAGAGTTTGGAATCCAGACACATACAATCGAAAAATTTCAGAAAGACTTCGATAACTATAATTTTGATTTTGTTATTTTATCCTGTCATCAGGTTAATGATCAAGAATTTTGGAACTATGATTTTCAGGAAGGGAAATCACAGGCAGAGTATAATCAAAAGTATTATGAAGAAATCTTAAAAGTGATAAAAGAATATGATGATTATAGTATACTAGGACATCTTGATATGATAAAACGTTATGACAAACAGGGGGATTACCCATTTAAAAAAACTGAGCCTGTAATTAGAGAAATTTTAAAACATATAATCAAAGCAGGTAAAGGAATAGAGGTCAATACTTCCAGTTTTCGCTATAAATTAAATGATTTAACCCCTTCAAGAAAAATATTAAAACTGTATAATGAACTCGGTGGTGAAATTATAACCATAGGCTCTGACGCCCATAAAGCAGAAGATATTGGTCATAAATTTGACTATATAAAAAATGAACTTAAAGATCTTGGTTTTGATAAATTTTGTACATTTAAAGATATGGAAGCTAGATTTTGGAATCTGTGAGAAATTTAGTTTTTTGTTGTATACAGGAATATTTTATCAAATTTAAATAATAACTGCTTGACACTCAACTCAATAAGTTCTAAAATACAATCAATCGACATAAATATTCAAAATTTTAAAGCAGGGAGGTGAAGAAGAGTCTTTAGTAATAATATATTTATTAAAATTATAAAAATATGAGAAGTTAAGAATTGAGGAGTGTTATTAAAATGGCAAAAAATAAAGAAAAACCAAAAGAGTCAAGCAGAGGAAATGATTTTAATTCTTTTTTAAAATTATTTATTTCCGTACTTATTATAGTAGTAGCAACAGAAATTTTTGGTACCAAAACTTTTAATATTGGTCCGGGACAAGTTGTGCTGCTGCCGATGCTGTTTGCAGTTATTATTGGAATGTTAATTACACCGGATCTTTTAGGGAGCAAAATTAAAGCACTTAAGAAAGTTATTTCGATGCAGGAAGTTGAGAAGGCGGGTACATATGTGATGATTGCCCTGCTTCCTTTAGGAGTTAAGTATGGAACTCTTGTTGGACCTAATATTGTTGAAGTAGTAAAGGCTGGCCCAGCTTTTTTACTGCAGGAATTAGGTAATCTTGGAACAATTTTTATCGCTTTACCGCTGGCCCTATTTTTAGGTATGAAAAGGGAAGCTGTTGGTGCAACTGCCAGTATTGCTCGTGAACCTACCCTGGGGGTTATTGGAGAAAAATACGGAATCTCATCACCAGAGGGAACAGGAGTACTTGGTACTTATTTAATGGGGACAGTATTTGGTACAATATTTTTTGGCCTTTTAGGTGGAATTGCCTCTGCTACAGGTCTCCATCCTTTAGCCCTTGCAATGGCTAGTGGAATGGGTAGTGGCTCAATGATGGCTGCAGCTTCTGGTGCTTTAGCTGAAGCTGTTCCAGCAATGAAGGATGAAATTTTAGCCTATGCTGCTACCAGTAATATGCTGACAGGAGTTACCGGATTGTATTCTGTTATTTTTCTAGGTTTACCGTTAGTTAATTTTCTTTATGATAAGTTGAGTCCGATTATTTCTAAAAAAGATAGAGGTGATGAATAATGAGCCTCAATTTTGATAGAAGTTTAGAATATCTAAAAATGTTGATCATTGTTGGTATTTTAATTTTAATCGGACAGAGATTTGGCTATGGTATTGCGATTATGCCTGCTTTGCCAGGGATGGTAATAGTTATCTTAATCTCATTTTTGGCGCTGACGATTAAAGACAGTTTTCCTGATTTAAAATTTCCAGCATTTGCCTGGGCTTCATTAACTGCTTTGATTTTGAGTATGCCCTTTATGCCGACAGCAGATTTATTTTTAAAATATACAAATGAAGTTAACTTTTTAGGAACAACAACCCCAATTCTTGCTTTTGCAGGAATTTCTGTGGGGAATAAGATTGAGAAGCTAAAAAAATTAAGCTGGAAGGTATTTATCGTAGCTATTGCAGTATTTATTGGAACTTATTTTGGTTCAGCAATTGTTGCTCACATAGTGCTTAAAGTGCAGGGAATAATTTAATCTAGTTGGAAAAGGAAGTGTTGGATTTGCAAAAAGATGAGATTAAAGCTAAGATAATCGAAGTTATTGAAGAAAACAGCGATAAAATTATTGAGCTTGTGGATGAAATTTATAAAAATCCAGAGCTCGGCTATAAAGAAGAAAAGACGACTGAAATATTAGCAGCAGCTTTTTCAAATTTGGAAATTGATTTTAAAAAGAATCAGGATTTAACTGGAATTAATGCTCTGCTGGAAATGGGAAAGCCTGGACCACAGATTGCAATTCTGGGAGAATTGGATGCAGTCACCTGTTCTGAACACCCAGATGCTGAGCAGGAAACAAAAGCTGTACATGCCTGCGGTCATAATATCCAACTGGGTGTGATGTATGGTGTTGCAGCTGCTTTCAAAAAAGCAGGGCTGGAATCTGAATTAGCCGGCTGCCTCAACTTTATAACTACACCTGCAGAAGAATTTATCGAATTGGAATACCGGTCTCAGCTAAGAGAGTCTGGCAAGATAGATTATTTTGGTGGTAAACAGGAATTAATTAAACGAGGCAGCTTTGATGATGTTGATATTTCAATTATGATGCATTCACTTGATTTAGGAGCTACAAAAGCCCTAGTAGCACCTAAGGGTAATGGTTTTGTCGGCAAGAACATTAGGTTTATCGGTAAGGAATCTCATGCAGGTTCAGCCCCTGAAAAAGGAGTGAACGCCTTAAATGCAGCTGTTTTAGCAATCAACAATATTAATGCTCAGCGGGAAACTTTTGCTGAAGCAGATCGGGTTAGAGTCCACCCAATTATTACTAAGGGGGGAGATATAGTTAATATTGTTCCAGCTGATGTGAGGATGGAAAGTTATGTGCGGGCCCGAAATATTGAGGCCATTAAAAAAGCTAATGAAAAAGTTGACCGCTCACTTAAAGGGGCGGCTATGGCTGTGGGAGCAGATGTGAAAATTACGGATATACCGGGTTACCTGCCGCTTTTAAATAATCAGAGCCTTGACTCTATATTAGAGGCAAATCTTTTGGAGCTGATAGAGGAAGAAGAAATCACAGTTGGTGGTGATTTTACCGGATCATTTGATTTCGGCGATGTGTCGCATTTGATGCCGGCACTACATCCCTTTTTTGGTGGAGTAAGCGGAGATCTGCACACCAGAAATTTTAAAACTGAGGTTAAGGAAGATGCATATATCCTGCCGGTTAAAGCTCTTGCGATGACAGTTGTTGACCTTTTATATGATGATGCAGCAGCAGCTGAACAGATCATTGAAGTCTTTGAGCCTCCATTAAGTAAAGCAGAATATCTCAATCTAATGGAAGAGTTCGCCGGAGAAGTAATTTATAAAAATTAATTCTAAAGCAGTTAGCCTAGAAAATGCTAACTGCTTTTTTTTGCTGTCAATTTTATATACTGACAGGCTAAGCATGTATTTACTTGCTGCAAATACATGCTTTTAGAGCAGATCTTTTTTAATCTGATCATATATTTCTTCAGCCCTACTGCTCTGGTCCATGGAATTATAGATGGCTTTAATATAATCTCTTTTTTTGATTATTTCCATTGTTTCTTTAAAATTAATATCGTAGAGCCAACCCAGCTGCATTGCCTTTAAGTCATTAATGGTCTGCAGCTTGTCATAATTAATGGCTTCTCTTTTTAACACCTTTTCATAGATTTCGTCGTTGATCTTAGGATCTTCAGTCAGCTTGTAGATATAATCTTTCTGGCTGCCCTTTTTAAATCTTTCAACAAAGATATTGAATATATCAAGCTTATCAGCATCTCGAATTAATTTAGCAAATAATAGTTCTTTTTCGTTCTGAAATTTTTTCACATCTAAACTTGCCTGATTATGTTCTTTAATTGCCTGATAAATAATCTGTTGATCGGAAATTGATAAATCTTCAAGCAGTTTCTTTTCCCGGAGCAGTTTGACTCCCAGCAGGCCATGATCCTCAGATTTATAATCAGAAAAAGTCTTGTATTGCTGATACTGTTTAAAACGACCAATATCATGTAGAAGGGCAATTATTTTGGCCAGATATTGATCAGATTTAATCAGGTTCATTTCCGCTATAATTTCTTCCATATTCTCAACAACTCTGTGGCTGTGATCTATTTTTAAATTTATATTTTTTTGATCTTTATTTTTTTCTAAATTAAATTGATCTGTATAGGAATCGAAAAACTTCAGCAGTTTTAAATATTTACTTTTCATTATTTAAAGCCTCCTTTTACTATATATATTATATTTCATATTTTAAGAATTGTAAATTATAGTTAATTTGAGTCAGTAAAATGTATTTAAAAAGAGGATATTTAATAATTTTAGTGAATAATATAAACAATATGGTGGTTTAGCTTTGAATTTTATCAGGCTTTTATTAATTCTAGATTGGAGTATGAGATAAATGAACAGGCTGTTTAACAAACTGAAAAATATTTTTGCGATCATTATTATTTTAATTATTCTTGTCTCTTATTTTGGAGTCTATCTTCCTCTAAAAAATGAGCTGGAAGAATCATTACATGCTGGTTTTAAGTCTATGGTTTCTAATGCAGAAATTATTTTAGAAAACCATTTAAATAGGGCTTCGGAAGTTGCAGCTGCACTCTCAAATCGAACGATGATCGGGAGTGAAATTGAAAAATACCTGAATGGAGAAATAACTTTTGTGGAACTTAAGAACTTTACCCGTGATAAATATCTGCAGGGAGCTGAAGTTCATGATAATTTGCTGGCAGCCTATCGTTATGTTGATGACAGAATTTTAGCCCAATATGGAGAAGAATACTCCTGGTTTTTGGATAAATATGACTTTGATGAAAATAGTGCAGATGGGATAACTATAACAGCTGATCAAAAATATATTATTGCTCACTCAAAAATAGAAAACCATGCTGGTGAGAATATTGGTAGTGACTACATAATTTATGATTTAAGTGCTATATTACTAGAATTAAACCAACTTAATTCAGAAGAAATCAGTTATAATATATCAAACACTGAGCCTGCTCTGGAGAGTGCTGTTCTTTCTGATAAAATTGTAGAGATACGAGAACTGAACGATACGGATTATTTTTTAAAAGCAGAAACTTCAACTTCTCTAATTTATAGCACTATCAGTAGGATTTCATATCAGATCATGTTGGTGATTTTTGCAACTATTATTATTATCTCTTTTTTAGTAATTAAAATCTTGCATAATACCTCAGAAAATATAGTTAAAAGTTTAAAAAAAGAACTCAAAGAAAAAACAATTTTAGCAGAAAACGATAAGATGCTGGGGATATATAATCGATCTAAATTCAACAAAGAGCTGCAAAGAGAAATGAACAGAGCTGATCGCTATAATAGTAAGTTATCCTTAATTATGATTGATATCGATTATTTTAAGAAATTTAATGATAATTATGGTCACCATGTCGGGGATGAGGTTTTAAAGAAAATTGTAGAAATAGTTGATTCTGGAATTAGAGAACATGATATTTTAGCTCGTTATGGTGGAGATGAATTTATGTTGATCTGTCCAGAAACTGATCTAGATGAGGCTGAAATCTTGGCTCAGAAACTAAACTGTACAATTGATAATTATAATTATAAACAGCATAATGATCTAAGTTGTAGCTTTGGAGTTGCAGAATATAAGGGAAGAAAAGACAACTCAGTAAGCTTAGTTAATCGAGCAGATGAGGCTTTATATAAGGCCAAGCGAACAGGTAGAAACAAAGTTTGTAGACATTTTAATTAGTTATTTAATAATTTAAATCTTTATGAGTAGAGAGGAATGGTTATTTATGCAGAAAAATAGCAAGACTTTTTGGCAGCTCTATAAATCAAAACCCTTAGTTATGAGAATAGGGATTGCTTTTATTTTAGGATCACTTTTAGGTTTGTTTTTAGGTGAATCAGTACTTGTCATCGAACCTCTGGGAACGCTTTTTATTAAACTATTACAGATGATTGTAATTCCCATTGTCTTTTTGACTCTGGTAGCAGGCATGAGAAACTTAACACCATCTAAACTAGGTAAAGTGGGAGGACAGACCGTTGCGCTGTACCTGATCACAACTGCTGTGGCGATTGTGATCGGTCTAGTCACAGCAAATATAATAGCACCGGGAATCGGCCTAACTTTACCTTTAGAGGCTGAAATTATGACCAAAGAGGCACCGTCTTTAGCAGAAGTTTTTATGAACATAGTTCCCGATAATCCTTTTTCAGCCTTTGCAGAAGGAAATGTACTGCAGACAATATTTATTGCTATAGTTTTTGGGCTGGCACTGGCTGTTTTACAGGAAAATGCCGAAGGCAGTGTAAAAGAGGGAGTAGAAAGCATTTTTAATATTGTTGAAGCTGGCGCAGAGGCAATGTTTAAAGTTGTTTGGGGAGTTATGGAATATGGAGTTATTGGTGTTTTTGCGCTTATGGCCTCGGTTTTTGCTAAAACCGGTGTTAATGCTTTAATGCCTTTTGCTAAATTAATTTTAAGTTTGTTTGTGGCAGTTGTAGTCCATATTGCAATTACCCATCTTTTTGTGATAGTCAAGCTTTTATTAAAACAGAAGCCGATGAGTTTTCTCGCAGGTGTAAAAGATGCAATGATTACCGCTTTAAGTATCAGATCGAGTAGTGGAACTTTACCGGTTTCGATGGCAAATGCAGAAGATAATCTCTGTATTGATGAAGAAATTTACAGTTTCACCCTTCCACTTGGTGCTACAATTAATATGGATGGAACTGCAATGTATCAGGGTGTAGCAGCTATATTTGCAGCAAATCTTATCGGGCAGACTTTAACCATTGCTCAACAGGCAACGATTGTGGTGACTGCAGTTTTAGCTAGTGTTGGAACTGCTGGGGTACCGGGTAGTGGGCTAATTATGTTAACTCTAGTTTTAACTCAGCTGGGGCTGCCGCTTTCCGTAGTTGGTTTTGTTGCAGGTATTGACCCAATTTTAGATAGATTCAGGACTGTGAATAATATTACCGGTGACCTTGCTGTGACAGCTTTAGTAGCTAAGTGGAATGATGCTATTGATTTCAGCAGAGGAAGCTGGAAAAAGTAGAATAGAAGAGGCCCCAATTAAGGGGCCTTTTAGCAATTAGTTGAAATTTAATTCCATACTTTTAACATTAACCCCACCGATCTCGGTTAAAGCGGCCTCTAATTCTGAAACTTCTTCTTTTGAACCAACCAGATCTAAAATAATCATCCCTTCTTCTTCACAACTGCTGCTTTCGTGCATTCCAAGACGGGTAGAAATTAAACAGCCATAATCAGTTAAAACTTTTTGAACCTCAGGTGCAGCATCAGTTCTTTTGTCAATCAACACAGCCATAATTGTAGAATGTTTCACTCTATCACTCCTTAATTTATTCTAGTTGTTGTATTATTTCTCTATAGACAAAAAATATCCTTTTAAAAAATACTCATTTCTTTAAAAATCTTTAAATTTAGTGTACAATTAAGGATAGATCTTGAAAAGTTTGGAGTGAATATGATAAACCAAGTTGGATTGAAGGTAGAATTGATGGCCCGAGGGTTTGTTATTGTATTAAAGAAGATGTTTTTACTAAATATAGAAAAGAACTTGAAGGCTTATTTAAGCTTTAAAAAATATGAACATATGAATTAAATAGTTAATTTCAAAAAATATTTTTAATTAAGGGTGAAATAATGGCTGGAAATAAAAGATCTGAGATCAAAAAAGGTTTAAAGGTTAAGGTAGTTCAGAAAAAAGATCAAAGAAGCGGTGAACTGACAGAAGGAGTAGTTAAAAGAATTTTGACTAATTCTGCAACTCATCCGCATGGAATTAAAGTAATGCTCGAAAATGGAAAAGTTGGTAGAGTTAAAGAAATAGAAAGAGAGGATATATAAGATGTTTGGAAAGATCAAAAGCTTTATTCAGAAATTCAAGGATAACAAAAGTTTTAGAGAAGCTTCTAAAAAAATTGACGAAGGCTATTTTAAAGAAGCTGAAAAAATATTGGTTGAAATCAAAGATAGTCCTAATGTTGAAAAAGAGCTGCTATTTTTTAATTTGGCGGGAGCATTAATTGGTCAAGACAAACTGAAAGAAGGAGAAAAATATCTACATCAAGCAACTGAAGTGAATGCAGAGCAGGATTATATTTGGGCCACTCTGGCAGAAGTTAATATCCTTCAGAGAAAATGGGATGAGGCTGAAAAAGCAATCAATAGAGCAATTGAGCTGGAACCTGATAAATCTTTTTATGAAATCAAAAAAGAAGTTATCTGTGGTGATGATGAATTAAAGGAAAATTATTTAAAACATTTTTCCCTGTTAAAAGAGGCAATTGAAGAACAGAAAAAAGAAAACTGGAAAAAAAGTGTAGAAATCTTGAAAGAAGCAGTTGAGCACTATGACCGCACCGGTTATGTTTATAATCAGATTGGCGCTATATATAATAATAATCTAGGTAATAAAGAGGTTGCGGCACAGTTCTTCAAAAAAGCAATAGAAAAAGAACCTGATAATGATGTCTTCCAGAAAAATTTAAAGCATGTTTTGAAATAAAGAGGGTATAATTAATTATTAAATACACTAAAAAGTAGGCTCAATAGTGCTTTGAGCCTACAAAGTAATGTGAAATTTGTTGATAATTAAGAAAAAAAGGAGTATAATTAACTTAGATGAACAAATCAACTGTAATACTATTTATAATACAGTATAATAGTTCAAGGTGGTGAGAAAATGAATCCTGAAACAAAATACCGAATTAAGAAGATCTTTTATGAAAATAAAGGCTATCTTCATGCTAAAGATTTAACTAAAAAAGGTATTCATCGAAAATATCTAAGTGATCTTTTAAAAAATAAAGAAATTATAAAGTTGAAAAGAGGACTCTATAAATGGAATGATGATAAATTTAATTCTCTGAATGAATTGATCGATATAGCTATGATAATTCCGGATGGTGTAGTATGTCTTGCCTCCGCACTTTCCTATTATGAGCTTACAACTTATAGCCCTCTCGAATATCAGATAGCAATTCCCAATCAAAAAAAAATAAAAAAAGTAAGTTATCCTCCGATTAATTTATATTATTTTTCTAAAAAGTATTACAGGGAAGGTATTAAAGAAGAAAAAATCGATGACTATGAGATTAAGATTTATGATATTGAAAAAAGTCTGTCTGATTCTTTTCGGTATAGTTATGAAATTCCCAAAGACATCTTAATTGAAAGTCTAAAAGAGTATATATCTCGTTCAGATAGAAATATTAATAAATTGACGAATTATGCTAGTGGTACTTCAGCAGAAAAGAAATTAACAAAATATCTGGAGGTTTTGGTATGAGCAAAAATATTGCGGCTTCAGTAATGGGAAGATTAAGAAACATCTCAAAAGAATTGAATATACCATTTAATCTGGCTATGCAGTTATATGCACAGGAAAGATTTCTATATCGACTTTCAAAGTCAGAATATAAAGATAATTTTTTGCTTAAAGGTGGGTTATTGCTTTATTCGATGGATCAATTTAAGGGAAGACCTACAAAAGACATAGATTTTTTATTAAAAAACCAAAATAATAATCCAAACAATATTAAAAAGATCATAAAAAAGATTATAAAAATTAAAGTTGAAGATGGAATTTCTTTTGATCTTAATAAAATAAAGAGTCGCTCAATAAATGAAGGAGCAAATTATAAGGGCCAGCGAATTAAGATCGTTACTTTGATTGGAAATGCTAGAGTGCATCTACAAATAGATATAGGATTTGGAGATGTAGTTGTACCTGAACCCGTAAAAATACAATATCCTAAACTGTTAGATTTTGATGGACCAGAAATTATTGCCTATTCTTTAGAAACTGTAATTGCAGAAAAATTTGATGCAATGATTTCCCTTGCTCTTTTGAATTCAAGAATGAAGGATTTTTATGATATTTTTCAATTGATGTCAAAGAAGAAATATGAGTCAAAGATTTTAAAAAAATCAATTAAAGAAACATTAAAAAAAAGAAATACTGAATTAGATTCAGATTTGATTGTCTTTTCCGAGAAACTCAAAAACGATTCTCAAAAAAATAAGCAGTGGCAGTTATTTTTAAAAAGAATCAAAAAGGATAATTTATCTTTTGATTTTGTTATTAATAATATAGAAAAGTTTTTGAGTCCAATTTATAATTCTATCCTAAGTGAAAGAGAAATCAACTCCACCTGGGATCCTGAAAAGCTCCACTGGTTTGAAAATTAGACCAATGTTTTTCATGATTGCCATTGTTCTCATGTCCCAAATATAATATAATGGAATATAGACCAAAATTGGAGGCCGCAAAAATGAAAGTTGACTTCGAAGCAGTAAAATCATTTTTAATAAAAGAGCTGCAGGCTGAAATGATTTATTTGTTTGGCTCATATGCAAAGAGAAAAGAGCGACCAGATAGTGACCTGGACTTGGCATTTTTAAGCTCCAAAGAGATAGATGATTATCAGCGGTTTTTAACAGCCCAAAAACTGGCTTCCAAATTAAATATTGAAGTTGATTTGATTGATCTGAAAAAAGCCTCTACAGTTTTTAAGGCTCAGATTATTCAGGGAAAGCTGTTTTATGCTGAAGATAAAAAGCAGAAACAGGAATTTGAAATGCTGACATTAAAAAAATATCCTCGTCTAAATGAAGAGCGAAAAGAAATAATAGATAAAATTGAGGGAGGTGCTGAGAATGGATGATATCTTGATTAATAAAAATCAAACAGTTAAGCGCTGTCTTGAAAGAATTAATGAGGAATATCAGGGTGATCCAAAAAATCTTGAAAACTATACAAAACAGGATTCGATTACTTTAAATATTCAGCGTCTCTCAGAAGCCGTAATTGATATTGCGATGCATATTGTAGCAGAAAAGGATCTCGGAGTACCTCAAAATATGATTCAAAAAATGGTAGAAAATAATTAGCAGCACAGGAGCTGAAAGAATGAGCAGCAAAGATTTTATTAAAAGCTTAGTTTCAAATAAAATATATCAGCGTGGAATTAATTACTACAATATAGGACGCGTTCTGCAGTACCGGATTAATAAAAAGAAAGCAAACCATTATCAAATTTCAGCTCGAGTATCAGGAACAAAGAAATATCAGGTACAGACAGAGATCAAATTAAAAAGAAAAGGTATAGAAGTTGAAAGCAGCTGTGACTGTCCCTATAACTGGGAAGAATTCTGCAAGCATGAGGTAGCTGTGCTCTATAAATTTATGGAAGAAGATTTCCGCTCTCCTAAGGTCAAATACGAGGCAGAAGCTGATAATGAAGAGGAAATATCTGTATCGGATTTTCCCCAAAAGCAGGCTGTTCCAAATATTGTCCAGCAGCGGCTTGCTGACCGCAGCTTTAATAAGCTAAAAGAAATTGCTAAAAATTATGATGAAAATGAGATACCAAAACTTAAATACAGTGTTAAGGGCTTTTTAAAGGGAAATTTGGTTAATTTTAAGCTGATTTTTGATTCAGACTATTTAAGCCAGCAGGAGCTGGAGGAAGTTGTTAATTCAATCAATGACAATGGGAATTCTGTTTATTATCAGGAAAGTCTGCTGCATAAATATTTTTATGGAGCTGAATTAAAGCTTTTGGAACATCTATCAGCACTTAACAAAAGTAAGGGGCGTGGTAGTTCTCTGCTTTTGAGCAAAAATGAAGAAAACCTGGATTTTCTGCTGGACTTGAGTCAGACTTTTAAGCTGCAGCTGGAGGAAAATGGATCATATCTGAAAGCGGGAAAGACTCTGCAGCCGGAACTGAAATTAGACGGTGATTTAACAAAGATTGAAATTAATTTAGCAGAGGATGATTTTCCGATCTATCAGGGTGATAGAAAAGGCTGCCGCTGGACTGTAATTGAAAATACTGTCCATAAAATAGATTTTTATAATTTTGATAAACTTCCCACTTCCTTTATGATTCCAGAACAGCACCGGGGTAATTTTTTGTTTGAAATTCTTCCAACTTTGGAGAAAAATCTTAAACTTGAACGATCGGAAGAGCTGGAAGGCTATGAGCTGATTAAGGAGAGCCCGGAAATAAATCTTAAACTTGATTATCAACAGCAAAAAATTAGCTGTCAGCTGGAGGTAGAATTTGATGGAGAAAACTACAGTAATACGGAACTTTTAGGTCTGGATACCGACCAGAACATTTATAAAAAAGACCCGGAAAACTCAAAACTGTGGTATGGAAGAGATAATAAAGCTCTGGCTGAAGTAATTAATTTTCTGGAAAACTATAACTTTAAAGTAAGGCCCGAGCATTTTATAATTAAAGATAACAACGAGATTCAGGAGTTTATTACAGATGGAATGATCCATATTCCCGAAGATTGGAATGTTGAACGTAGTGAAAGTTTTGATCAGATAGAAATTAAAGAAGTTAAGCTGGAACCGATTATTGAAATTGACGATAGTGAAGGAATCAACTGGTTTGATTTTTCAATCAGCTATAATTTGGGTGGTAAAACCTACAGCCGGCAAGAGCTGCAGCAGCTGATTTCCTATAACAAAAAGGGGGAGGCCTATATTAAGCTTGATAACCAGTACTATATTTTAGAGAGTGGTACTCAAGAAGAAAAAGTGGAACAGATGCTTAAAGATGCGGAATCACAGGCTGAAGGCTACCGAGCTCCCTATCATAATTTACTTTATTATAAAAATTTAGTTCAAAAAAGTGGGATTTCTTTTAAGGGTAATAAAGTTTTTAATGAGTTAGAAGCTGAAATCAGTGGTTTAAATGTTGTTAAAAAAAGAAAGATACCAGCTGAGGTAAAAGATAAACTACGGGATTATCAAAAAAATGGCTATAACTGGCTGCGTTTTCTGCATAAATATCACTTTGGCGGTATTCTGGCCGATGACATGGGTTTAGGAAAAACATTACAGATGCTGACTCTTCTAAAAAGTGTCGAGCCTGAAAAGGCAGCACTAGTACTATGTCCACGGACTTTAATTTATAACTGGCAGGAGGAAGCTGATAAGTTTTTTGATAATCTAAAAACTTTAGTTTATTACGGAACCCCGACCGAAAGGGAGGAAATGAGGCAAAATTTTGCTGAATATGACCTCATAATTTCTTCCTATTCAACAATTAGTCGGGATGTTGAAGAATTGAATCAAGCAGGAATTAGTTTTTCTTTTGCAATTTTGGATGAAGCTCAGCATATTAAAAATCACCGCACTAAAAGAGCCAAGGCAGTAAAAAATATTCAGGCCAGTTCGAGGCTTGCCTTAACTGGAACTCCTCTTGAAAACTCTGTTGAAGAGCTGTGGTCGATCTTTGATTTTTTGATGCCCGGCTATTTAGGCAATTACAGCTATTTTAAAAAGACTTTTTTAACACCGATCAACAAAAATAATGAACAACAGAAAATGACCGAACTGAAAGAAAGAGTGGCTCCCTTTATTTTACGCCGCCGCAAAGACCAGGTACTAAAAGAGCTGCCCGATAAAATAATAAATATCCATCCAGTTAGTATGACCCAACTGCAGGAAGATAGCTATCAGGCTGTACTGGAAGATGTGAGGGGAGAGTTGGAGCAGACTGTGGAAGAAAAGGGCTTTAATCGTTCACGCATTAATGTGCTGGCTGCACTAACAAAGCTTCGTCAGATCTGTAACCACCCTGCGTTGGTTTTAGGGGAAGAGGCTCAGGCTCATAATTCGGGCAAACTAGATGCCTTAAGGGAGCTTTTAGCAGATGCTCTAAGTGGTGGCCATAAGATAATTGTTTTCAGTCAGTTTGTCAAGATGTTAAAATTGATTAGAGCAGATTTAGAAAAAGAGGGAATTAAACATCTCTATCTTGACGGTTCAACCAGAAAAAGGATGGAAAAGGTTAGAGAATTTAACAGTAATCAAGAAATTAAAGTTTTTTTGATCAGTCTGAAAGCAGGGGGAGTTGGTCTCAACCTGACAGCTGCTGATATGGTGGTTCATGTTGACCCCTGGTGGAACCCAATGGTAGAAAGACAGGCTACCGATAGGGCACACCGCCTGGGTCAGGAAAATAGGGTTATGGTCTATAAACTAATTACCAGAGGCACAGTAGAAGAAAAAATGCTGAAGCTGCAGCAGCGAAAACAGGATTTATTTGATAATATTATTGAAAATAATGTGAATCCAATCAAAGCTGTCAGCTGGGAAGATATCCAGGAACTTTTGGCTTATTAAAATTATTTTTAAGGGGCTGCCTATCAGAGAGAGTCATTTATGATATTCTGGAAGCAGTGAGGCTGGCACCATCAGCTACTAATGGCCAGCCCTGGTATTTTATTTCTAAAAAAGATCAGATTTATCTGTATCAAAAGGACCCTAATTTTATTAAATAATTTTTCTATGAGCGGATGAATAAAATCGATATGGGGATAGCACTGGCCCACCTCTGGCTGGCAGCAGGGCATGACATAAAAAAATTGTGATTGAAAAATTAGACGAAAGTCCAGAGCCGGTAGAGGGATTTAATTATTTATTAACAGTAAAGTTATAATAAGATTATAGGAATAGCAATAATTTGACAAAAAAAGAGAAGAAGTTAACAGGAGATGGTGGAGTGAAGAGAATAATAATAGATACTGATCCAGGGATAGATGATGCAGCTGCTTTAACTATTGCTTTAAATAATCAAGAGTTAAAGGTGGAAATGCTGACAACTGTCGCTGGGAATGTTAATTTAGATTATACAACTGAAAATGCCAAAAAAATACTTGATTTTTTCGATAAGGCGACTCCGCTGGCCCGGGGGAATGCACTGCCTTTACTGCAGGAATATGAAGACGCCAGCCAGTTCCATGGAGAAACCGGAATGAATGGTTATGATTTTCCTGAGAGCAGCCGCCAACTGCTGCCGGAACATGCTGTTGTAGAAATGAAAAATAAAATACTAGCAGCTGAAGAGAAGATAACTTTAGTCACAATAGGTCCGCTGACAAATGCAGCCCTTTTATTAACTATGTATCCAAAAGTTAAAGAAAAAATTGAAGAAATTGTGATCATGGGAGGCTCAACTGTTGCAGGCAATACAAATTCTAGTGCCGAATTTAATATCAAAGTTGATCCACATGCAGCTCAGATGGTAATTAATTCTGGTCTGCCGATTACTATTTTTGGCCTCAGGGTAACATCTAAGGCAGTTCTTCATAAAAAGGATATTGAATCAATCAAAAATCTTGGCCGAACAGGAGAAATGCTCCATTCTTTATTCACCCATTATCGTGGTGGGGATCTAGAGACTGTGGGTTTGATGATGCATGATATTTGTACGATCTGTTATCTATTAGAAAGTGATATTTTTAAATTTCAAGAATGCTTTCTAGAAGTTGCAGTTGAAGGCCCGGCTGCTGGAACCACAGTGGCAGATTTGGCCGGCAGATATACGGAAGCTAAAAATGTTAAACTGGCTGTAGATATTGACCAGAAGCGTTTTAGAGATTGGGTACTAAAAGAAATAGCTAAGTTGAAGTAGTTAAGAAATATTTTAAAGCTAAATTTTATTTGAGTATAAAATAATTAAAGGAGGTCTTCTGCAGATGGAATATAAAACTTTAGCTTCTACTTTCCAATGACTACGATGCTCGTTTTAAGTATTGTTCTGAGTATTATCTTTAAGATCATCCTTTATTTTTTAATTAGCTTTAATTATAATTAAGTTTCGAATAATTTGTGACGAAATAAAATCCCGCTCTTTTAAATTTTCACTTAAAAGAAAGCGGGATAATTTAATTTAGAACTATTTAATTTTACTAATTAATCCTTTTTATATCTGTAAATTGACTGGTATACCTTTTCAAGATTATAGGCATCAGCGGAGAAAATATATTCAGTATTCCCCAGAAAGAAGTAAGAATCCTGATTTAAAACGGAGAGAAACTTTTTTATCAGCTGGTCTTTCATATCTTTGGTCAGGTAAATAAAAAAATTGCGGCTTAAAATAAGGTCCCAATCGCGATCAAAACGACCATTGATTAGATCTTTTTCTTCAAATTTAACTAAATTTCTAATCTTGCTATCTAAAACATAAAAATTATCTTTAGTGGGATCTTCTTTAAAATATTTTTTCATTAACTCTGGAGAAACATTTTTGACAGCATTTTCTCTATAAACACCACTTTTTGCCTCATCTAAAATAGCAGGGTCGAGGTCACTTGCATAAATTTCAAACTGACTTGACCTGAGCCCCATTTCTTTTAAAATGATTGCCAGTGTATAGGGCTCACAGCCGTTGGAACAGGGAGCACTCCAGATTCTAATCTTTCGCTTTTTGTCTGCCAATTCAGGCAGCACTTCATTTTCTAAAAATTTAAAGCTTTCCGGGTTCCGAAAAAACTCTGAAGTGTTAATTGTAAAATGGTTAAGATAGGCTTCTCTAAAAGTGCTGTCGTTTTTAATCAAATCAATACATTCATTAAAATCATCAACTTCATATCTGCGCATTAAACTCTTGGTCCTTCTTTCAACTCGGTCCAACTTATAACCATCCAGATCAATATTTAAAATTTCTTTGGCTTGATCTTTAAAATCCGAAAATGTTAATGTCATCTAATTTATCCCTCCACTATTTCAATTAGTCTTGCTGCAATATCATTAATATTTAAAATTTCATCGTAAGCACCCTTAGCTGCAGTTGCAGAGGGCATGCCGTAAACAAGAGCGCTTTCTTTAGCTTCTATTATACCATAAGCACCATTGTTTTTAAGTTCTGCCATCCCTTCTGCTCCATCACGGCCCATTCCAGTTAAAATTAGAGCTGTTATTCTTTCACCATTATAGTTTTGAGCCAGGCTCTTTAACATATAGTCAACTGATGGACGAACTCCATGTTCCTTTGGTTTTTGATTTAACTTAACCCGACCTCGCTCATCGATTTCTAAGTGGTAATCTCCAGGGGCTAAAAGTGCATGGCCCCTTTTTAATTTATCTCCTGCTTCTGCTTCCTTTACATTTAGACCTGATAAAGTGTCCAATCGATCAGCCAGAGTTTTGGTAAAACCAGCCGGCATATGCTGAACAATAACAAAAGCAGCAGGAAAGTTATCAGGGATGCCGCTTAAAAGAGTGCTGAGGGCTCTCGGTCCTCCAGAAGAGGTTCCAATAGCTACAATTGGGAAGTCTTTAATTTTTTTAGTAATCTTTACTGGTTTATTCAACCTTTCTTTTTTTGATTGGTGTGCAGCTTTTAGTTTTGTCAGCAATTCTTCTTTGATAGAATCAATATTAAGAGAAATAGATCCTCCGGGTTTGGGGATGAAATCAAAAGCCCCTATATCCAGAGCCTTAAAAACAGTTTCACTATTATCTAAGGCGCTGACCATAATCACAGGTAGATCTGAATATTTTTCTTTAACTATTTTGAGAGTTTCTAAACCATTTAGTACGGGCATTTCTATATCAAGCATTAATAAGTCAATTTTTTCTTTTTCTAATTTATCAAGCAAATTTTGACCATTATAAGCTGTATCAACTACTGTGAGTTCCGAATCGGCTTCAACAGTATCTGAAAATATTTTGCGCATAAAGGCAGAATCATCGCAAATCATAACTTTTAACATTTTTAAAACCTCCTACTTTATCCTACTATATAGATTATATTCTTGAAATATATTAAAAAACCTTTTTAAAATAGTTTTAAAATTCATTTTAAAATGATACAATAAAAATAAATCTAAGAAAAAAGTCGAATTTTATAATAAATCTTATTTTATCAAATTATTAATGAAAATGATAGGAGGATTAAGAATGAATCTAATCAACTGTAAAGAATGTGGTAAGGTTTTTGCATCTGCAGGAACGAAAATTTGTCCTGACTGCAGGCGGAGTGAGGAAGAACAATTTGAACTGGTTAAGGAATATCTCTGGGATAATCCTAATTCTACAGTGCCTGCTGTTTCTGAGGCAACTGGTGTGGAAGAAAAAATGATTATTAAGTTTATCAAAGAAGACAGGCTGCAGAGTGAGGGCTTAGATATTGATTACACTCTAAAATGTAAAAGCTGTGGCAAAGAGATAGAGTCGGGTATTTACTGTGAAAACTGTAGAAATAAGCTGGTTAGTGATTTTAATACTAAAGAAGAAAAAAAAGAAAAGAAAAAGGACAAGGGTAAAAAGAGTGATAAAATGTTTATCAGCGATAGATTTAAAAGAGATTAATTATTTTAAAAAAGATGTTAAAGTAAGTATTAAAGAGAATGTAGAATTTAATCCCGCCTGAGAACTATATATTTTAATCAAATGGCGGTTTATTTTTATGTTTTTAAACTTTAGTGTTAATTAAGAGTATTTGGGAGAAATTATGATCTAATCAAACTTAAAACCCTGTAAAGCTCTTAAATGAGGTTTAATTAATTACAGCTATCCGCGATAATAGTAGTAGAAGATAAAAAACTTGGATAAATTGGAGGGGAAAGCTGTGAAGATTAATAATATAAAAGCAGGAAAAGTTGAACAGTATTATCAGCAGTTAAAGCAAAATCAAAAAAAGACTACTGAAGGATCAAAAAATGACCAAATAAAAATTTCTTCGCAGGCTAAGGGGATTTTAACTGCAAAAGCTGAGTTAAAAAATAGACCTCAGATTAGAACAGAAAAAGTAGAGGCATTAAAAGCAAGGCTCGAAAATGGAAATTATCAGGTTGACAGCAAAAAAATTGCTGCAAAAATGTTAAAAAACATCAAGTAGGTGAAATAAATGCAAGCTGAGCTAAAAGAAGATTTATTAAAGCTTTTAAAAGAAGAAAAAGAGCTTTACCAAAAACTTTTTGAGGTAGCTGAAGCAAAAAATGAGGCCCTTTTAGAAAATAATACAGAAGCCTTGAGTGAAACTCTAGCAGCTGATCAGGAAGTAATAGAGAAGATAGAAGCAAAAGAAAATGAAAGAAAAGAAATAATAGAAAAAATTAAATCAGAATTTGATTTAAAACTTGAACACGATAAATACAGTGATTTTATCAAAGAACTTCCAGCTGACTGGGAAGAAGATTTAAAAGATATTAGAGAAGAAATAATTGAGCTGACTGATGATTTTTACAGCTTGAATGATCAAAATCAAAAACTGCTCAGTCAGGCTTTAGAAGTTAATACATTTTCGATAGAAAGTATTTTAAAAAGTATTAAAGAAAACAAAAATACATACGGTAAAAAAGATAAAGAGCAAAAAGAACAGCCGCGATTGTTAAATAAACAGGTCTAAAGGTGGTTATATAAATGAATAATATATTCAGCGGTTTACATGTTGGGTTGAGAGCCTTAGAAACTCAAAGAAAATCACTCGATGTAACCGGACATAATATAGCAAATGCTAATAATGAAAATTATAATAAACAGCGGGCGATACATAAAGCCTCTTATCCATATACAGCTCCCGGATTATCTAACCATGGTGGAGCCGGACAGTTTGGTACAGGAGTTGAGATTGAAAAGGTTGAGCGGGTTAAAGATCAGTTTATTAATTCCCAGATTTTTAATGAAACTCAAAGTGAAGGTTACTGGACTGAAATGCAGCGGGGATTAGAAAAAATTGAGTATATTTTTAATGAACCTTCTGATTCCGGAATAGATACAGCTATGAATCAGTTTTGGAATTCACTTCAGGATCTAAGCAACAACCCGAGTGATGATGCAGCCAGAAATATGGTAAGAGAAAATGCCAGAAATTTAATTGATTCTTTTAAGAGTGTGGAGAATCAACTCACAGATTATAAAGAGAGTTTAGATCAAAACCTAAATAATGCAGCCACTAATGTAAATAAAATTACTACTAATATTGCAGATCTAAATAAACAGATTGTTTCTGTTAAGGGTAGTGACCAGAGTCCAAATGATTTACTAGATGAGAGAGATGCCTTGTACAAAGAGTTAAACTCAATGATAGATGTGCAGTCCAGAGAAGATGAGCAGGGTAACTTAATAGTTTCTGCAGATGGGAAACAGATTGTTAATGGCTCAGATGCTTATGAGCTGGAGATGATTGAGGATCCATCAGATCCTAACAAAATGGTGCTTGGCCATAAAAAAACTGGTTCTCCAGTTGATGTTAAAAATGGTAAGATTAAAGCCTGGATGGAAGTACGAGATGAAAAACTAACTGTAAATATAGAGAAGTTAAATGACCTTGCTGAAAATATGGTAAAAGAATTTAACACCCAGCATAAAGCTGGTTATGATGCAGCTGGAGCAGCTGGAGGAGACTTCTTTAAATCTATTGCAAGTATGGATGCAGATCAAACAGTTATTTATCAGCTGGCCTTAGATGAAGACATAGCTGATTCTGAGACTGGTTTAGATAAGATAGCAGCTGCTTCAGAGCAGGCAATTGGTAATGGGGAAAATGCAAATGCTCTTTCTGATATTTTTAATAAAGATGGAGATAATGTTAAATCTGAATTTAGAAAGATTATAACTTCTGTTGGTGCTGAATCATCAAGAGCACAAAAAATGGTTAATAACCAAGAAGTTGTTTTAAAACAGCTAACTACACTTGATAGAAGTGTTTCTGGGGTTTCGCTTGATGAAGAAATGGCTAATTTGATTAAATACCAGCAGTCTTATGCAGCAGCAGCTAAATATATAAATAAAACTGAAGAATTACTTGATTCTTTAATGACAATAGTATAAATAACAGGAGTTGACAGCAATGAGAGTTACAAACTCAATGATGGTTAGAAATATGTTAGATCATCTTAAAAACAATATGGGAGATTTAAATGACTTAAATGAACAGTTAAGTTCAGGTAAGTTATTCCAGAAGCCATCTGATGCCCCGATTAAGGTGGCAGACAGTATGAATTATAAATCTCAGTTAAATAGGAATTCACAGTATCAGCGAAATCTGGGGCAGGCTGAAAACTGGCTAAATACAACAGAGAGTGCTTTGAAAAGTGGAACTAAGGTTATTCAGCGGGCAAGAGAATTAACAATTTATGCCGCTAATGATTCGATGACTTCTGAGGATAGAAAATCGGTGGCCCAGGAGATGAAGCAGTTAAGAGATGAATTAGTTGATATTTCTAATGCAAAGCTTGGTGATAGTTATATTTTCTCCGGTCAGAAGACAGATCAGAAACCTTTTGAAGTTGATAATTCAGATCCAGATAATTATAAAATTAATTATAATGGTGATGAAGAGAGTGTTAAGAGACGCTTAAATGAAAATGTAGAGATGAATGTTAATTTGAATGGAAAAGAAGTTTTTGAAAAAGAAATCAAAGCTTTAAATAAAATATATGATGATCTTGAGTCAGGAAAAACTGGTGAAGAAATAGGAGAAAACTTATCGGCAATGGATACTGCAATTAATGATTATGCTGAATTAAGATCTCAAATTGGAGGAAAACTTCAGCGAACAGGAAATGTTATTGATCGTTTAGAAGCAAATGAGATTCATTTAAGAGATTTGAAATCTAAAAATGAAAATGCTGATTTAGCAGAGGTAATAACAGAACTCAAGATGGAAGAAACAGTTTATCGTGCTTCTTTAGCCTCTGGTTCCAGAATTATGCAGCAGTCTTTAGTAGATTTTATTAGATAAATTTTAGTGGCTTTTATAACTATGGTTTAAAGAACACCATAGTTGTAATGGTTACTAAAACACCGTTGCTGGCAACACTATCGGCCGAAGTGTTGCTGCTGAGGTGCTCATATAACCAAAACAAATTAGATGAACTGGCAAGGATGCCAGGAACAACACAAAATTTCAAGGAGGAATAAATAATGAGAATTAATACAAACGTTGCTGCGTTGAATTCATACAACCAGCTAAACAAAACACAGAATAACTTAAGTAAGTCTTTATCAAGGTTGTCTTCAGGTAAAAGAATCAATGGTGCTGCTGATGATGCTGCAGGTCTAGCAATCAGTGAGAAAATGGGTGCTCAGACTAGAGGTTTAGCAATGGCTCAGAGAAACGCTCAGGATGGCATCTCAATGATTCAGACTGCTGAGGGTGCTCTTAAAGAAACTCACTCAATTCTGCAAAGAATGAGAGAATTAGCGAACCAGTCAGCTAACGGTACAAACACTGAAGCTGATAGACAGTCAATCCAGGATGAGATTTCTCAGTTGAAGAGTGAAGTTAACAGAATTGCTGAAACTACTGAATTTAATACTCAGAGCCTATTAAAAGGTGATGGATCAACCAATTTGTCAGGTACTTCTGTTGTAACAGAACAGGAATTAGCTGGTGGAACTGAAGCATCTAAGGACCAAGAAACTGCTACTTTCCAAGTTACAGATGCGACTGTTGCTGCAAGTGATACATTTTCAGTAAGTATAAATGGAGAAACTTTGACTGGTACTTGGAATGCAGAAGATAGTAGCATTACTGATGATACTGCTTATAATGTAACTGCTAATTCTGCTGATATTGATAATGTTCCAGGTAGTGTTAATGAAACTGCAACTGGAATTAAAAATGCTCTTGAAGCAATGATAGCCGAGAATGAAACTTTGAAAGGACAATATGAAGTTTCTGTAGCTACAGATACAGTTACTATTAAAGCAGTTGAAGGTGGAACTTTTGATGGAGCAGCTGGCGACATTGGAACTTTGTCAATGACTGGTGCTGGTACTGGTACTTTTACAACAACTACAGAAGGTGAAGATGTAGCTGCAGGTAAGGCTACTACAACTGTTGATTTTAGTTCTTTAGAAGGTGCTGATGCAGCAACAACAGATTCTAATTTAGAAGATTTAGTTGGAACAGGATTTACAGTTAATGGACAACAATTAGAATTTTATAATTCAAATGATGGTTCTTATGAAGGGGATGCTGTAGGAGTTGACATTAGTTCCGCTCTTTATGAAACAACAAATACAAGTAAGGCAGATGCTTTAGTTTCTTCAATTGCTGCCCAAAGTGATAAGATTGATGGTGTTGATTTAACTGTAAATACAACTACAGATTCTTTAGACATTACTGCTAGTGAAGGTGGAGAAGCAGGCAATAATATTACTGTGGAAGACGGTGGAGTACAAGAAGAATTTACTTCTGTTTTCCAGATTGGTGCAAATAGTAATCAGACAATGGACGTATCAATTGGTGATATGAGTAGTCAGGGACTTAATATTTCTGATATTGACGTTACTACCCAGGAAGGAGCTCAAGAAGCTCTTGATACTTTAGATTCAGCTATTTCTGAAGTTTCTGCTCAGCGTTCTCAGTTAGGTGCTGTTCAGAACAGATTAGACCACACAATCAATAACTTAAACACAGCTGAAGAAAACTTAACAGCTGCTGAATCTAGAATCTCTGATGTAGACATGGCTAAAGAAATGATGAGCTTTACTAAGTCACAGATCTTAAGTCAGGCTGGTACAGCTATGTTAGCTCAGGCTAACCAGTTACCACAGGGAGTACTACAGTTACTCGGTTAATTTCTTGAAGAGGATAATATAGATATAGATTAACAATCAAGCCGGCCGGTTTTCCGGCTGGCTTTTTTTAAAAGAAAGGGTGGAAGCTATTATGAGAGTAGATAGTGTGGAATCTCTTTCCAACCGTCAGATTCATAATAATAATAGTAATAATCAAAGCACTAGAGTTAATAGAAATGATAATAGCAAACTTAAGCCTGAATCTCTTCGAGAAAAAGAAGAATATTCTGAGCAAGAACTTGAAGATGAAGTCAGAGAATCAGTTAAAGATGTAAACGAAATAGTAGATAAAGTAAAAGAGGGGCTTTCCTTTCAGATTCATGAAGATACAGAAAAGATGATGGTTAAGGTAGTTGATTTAAATACAGATGAAGTAATTAAAGAACTGCCACCGGAAGAGATGCTTGATTTACAGGCAAGAATTCATGAAATGGTAGGAATCCTGATAGATGAGACGGTTTAGGAAGAAGGTGTTATAAATGAGTGATTTAAGTCTTGGTGGATTAGCCACTGGTATGGATACAGACTCAATAATAAATCAGCTAGTTCAGCTAGAACAGCGTCCAATCATCAATTATCAGCAGGAAATATCAGAACTGGAACAGACTAAAGGTGCTTGGAGAGATGTTAATAGCAGACTGGATAGATTAGAAGATAGAACTACTGATTTGAAATTTGCTGCAACCTATAATTCACGCAGTTCAAGTTCCAGTAATAGTGATGTTGTTACAGCTACAGCAACAAGTGATGCTGATGAAGCTAATTATTCTGTTACTGTTAATAGTGTGGCTACTAGTCAAAGAATTGCTGGTGACAGATTAGATGATTCTGCTACAGCTATCAATGAGCTTGCACGATTTACTTCAATAGCTGCAGAGAATAATATCCAGGTCAATGGTGCAGATATCACAATTAATGAGACAGATACTTTAAGTGATATCAGCAATAAAATAAATGATGCTGATGCCGGAGTAAATGCTTCTATTGTAGATAATCACCTTGTGTTGGAAAGTACTGAGACTGGAGAAAAAAACGAGATTGCTCTAGTAGATGATAATGATCTATTTAAAAGTCTGGGTATACTTCAGACAGGAGATAATGATAAAACTCTATCTTCAAATTTATTTGAAGTCAAAGATGCAGGTACTGCTTTAGGATTAACAGGAAGTTTTCAGATTGATATAGAGGGTGGTACTGGATCTGGAGAAATAACAATAGATGAAACCATGTCATTAAATGATATTAATAATCAAATTAATGATCTTGATGGAGATTTTTCTGCTGAAGTTAATGAAACACCAGAAGGAAAGTTTTCTCTGTTAATCACTAGTGCTGCAACTAATTCAAATATTAAGCTAAGTAATACTGGTGTTGATAACAATGTTTTATCTGATCTTGCTTTTGGTAATCGTAGTTACAAGGATGAGTTACAAACAGCAGAAGATGCAAATATTGATATTAATGGTATTACAGGAATAACAAGTTCCAGCAATACCTTTTCTGAAGCAGTGGATGGTATGACTTTTAACCTGAATCCAGAAGCTGAAATTAATAGTACAGCTACTGTTTCAGTTACCAAGGATACTGGTAAAGCTACTAAAGCAGTTCAAGGCTTTGTTGACCAATACAACAGCGTTATGAGCTTTATTGATGGCAAAACTGACTATGATTCTGAAGAAGATAAAGGCGCAATTCTTCAGGGAGATAGTAAAGCAATGCGTCTTCAGATGCGGTTGAGAGAACTCGTTACTTCTCGAGTTAAAGAAAATGGAGATTATCAATCCCTATATTCTATTGGTATAGAAGTTGATCGTGATGGTGTTATGAGTATTGATAATTCTAAGTTTGAAGAAGCTCTTGAAAATTCTCCAGAAGAGGTTGCCAATCTTTTTAAAGCTGAAAGTGAATCTGAAGGCTATGATGGAATGGCAGTTCGTATGGATAGCTATCTTGATCAATTAATGCAGTCTAATACTGGTTTAATACCTAGAAGACTTGATTTATATGATAACCAAATTGAAGGTTTAAATGATGATATAGAAGATGTTCAAAGACAGGTAGAAATGACTCGCGAACGTTATGTTGAGCAATTTGCTGCAATGGAAGAAGCTATCTCTGAAATGCAGAGTCAGCAGAGCTGGATGATGAGTCAGCTTCAGGGTATGGGAGGATCTACTTTAAGCAGTATGATGTAAATATGATAGTAATTAATGTTTGTTGAGGAGATTGGTGAGTTAAATAGATACCGATCTCCTTTAATTGTTTTAAGTTCTAAAAATAGTATGTTTTAATTATTTTTTGTTTTTAAAATCTTAACAATAAGGTGGTTTTATATGAGTAGAAAAGAAGGCCTTAAAAGAGAATTAGAAGAAATTCTTAGTGAAGTAAAGGATATAAATCCTCTAACAACCGATTCAACTAAAAAAGAAAAACGAAAAGAATTATGGCAAAGAATGGTTGATAAAGCTGTAAAATTACATGAAATTGTTAATCCGAAACATCATTCTTATATGATAAAAAATCGCGGTGTGGATCCAGAGAATGATCCAAAGAAATTCTATAATCATATTCATCCAGTTGAAGATTTAATTGCTTATATGAATGATGAGCATGCAAATGATGAAATTGAAGATAAGACAATTGGTGAAACCTTTAAATTTGAAGTCTTTTCAAAAAGACAGGGTCATGCAGATGAATATCAATTTGTTAGAATTGAAAATGGTTGGGAGATTTCATTTATGACTATTGGAGGAGAATGTGATAAGTCTGGTTCTCCTTATTTATATGAAAATTTCAAACAGGATTTTATAGAATATCCTAACGGATTTCCAGGTTATTTAGAATGGTTATGGTATAAAGCTAAAGAAGAAGGGTTAAATAAACAAGAAGTTCAATCTGAACTAAATAAACTAGCTGATTGGGTCACTAAGTGTGAAGAAGAAAAACCTGATAGTGGTTTATGGAGTAATTACTAATATGAGGGGTACCGTAACAATTAAAGAAAAGAAAACAATCAGAAGTGGAGCTGTAACTTTTTTAGATGTTTTGGGATGGAAGGGTATATGGAAAAATAATAATAGTTCTGAAAAAGATTTATTTTCACTCATTAAAGAGATTAAATATTTTTCTCGTGGTTCGGATACAGATGTGAAAAGTATTTCTGACACTATAGTTATATTTACGCCAGAAGGTAATATGAATTCTCAGGAAATATTAGAACATCATGGTTATATATGTATGGAGGCCATTAAAAAATCAATAAAAAAAGAAATTCCACTTAGAGGTGCTACTGCATATGGGGAATTTTCTGTAAAAGAAAATATTTTTGTTGGTCCAGCTATAGATGAAGTTGCTGCATGGCATGAATTGACTTCATGGATTGGTGTTATTATGACTCCATCTGCGTTTTTTGAGATTGATAGTAATTTAAAATTAGAAAATTGGATGATTTATTCTCCTCCAATAAAAGGTAAAATGAAATGGGACACTTATTGTGTTAATTGGCCTTCAATTTGGAGTAATAAGGCTAATGAGCATGAAAAAATTAGAGAGTTGAAAAACAATTTCAAAATAATGGGTCCATTCCTACCAGAATATGCAGACAAATATATTAATACACTTAAATTTTTCAAAAAACATTTAGAAAAAGAAGGTAATAATTAATGAATATTTATATAAATGATAAACTAATAGAAGATACAGACAAAACAGAAAAAAATAATATTTTAAAACTGGTAGAATCAAAGTTAGAAAATGAAATAATAGACACAATCCATTTGGATGAAGTAGAGGTATCTTTAGAATATTTTCAGGAAAATGAACTTGATCTAGAAAGAATAGATGAGATAAAGTTTGAAAGCAAAAAAGTCGAGCAGCTAATAACTGAAACTCTTAAAGAAGCAGAAGACTATCTTCCTAAACTAAAAAATGCTTTAAATAACTCAGCTGAGCTTTTTAAAAATGGTAAGGAAGCTGATGCTTCTGACCTGCTTGATAAGACTCTAGAAGGTATCCAGTGGTATCTGGAAGTTATCAATGGTATAATATCCTTAATAGATAATGAAGAGCTAAAAGATAAAGGTAATAAGATACTATCTGATTTTAACCAGGCACTAAATAGAGCTATGATTGCTCTGCAGAATGAGGATTATGATTATCTGGGAGATCTGTTAGAGGTAGAAATAGTAGAATATCTTGGGAAGTTAAAAGACTTCAATCAGGAATTATTAGAAGAATACTAAAAGGAGTGACCAAAAATGTCTGCTGTAGATAATACTAATTCTGTTCTAACCCAAATTATAAATGTAATCCATAATCAAATAAATCAGCCTGATGAGAGAAATGATCAGAACGAGAAGGTTCTAAAAGGTGACAGATTCAACAAATCACAGCAGCCAGAAAAAGTCACCTATGATTTAGAAGACTTTGCAGCTAAAGATTCAATTAAAAGACCGATTAAAATCAATGACAGCAATAATATCTTTTTTATTAACCACAATGACCGCAATAGAGCTGTAAAAATAGATCCGGGAGAATATAACTTAACAGAGATTCAAGCTGCCATTCAGCAGCAGGTTAACGAAGAATTTGGAATCGGTAAGGTTAGTGTTAAAATGACAGCTTCCTGTTCAGATCGCTTTATCTATGCTGAAGAAGGAAATAGTGAGAACCTATTAGATGAGAAGGTATAGGTAATTTGAAAATATATGAAGTTTTTAACCTTTAATATATAAAGAACCTCTATTTTACTAATGATGATAATGATTAAATAGAAGCTTGTTTTCGATAAGCGTTAAAATTACTTTTTCTGAAGAAAATTCATTTAATTTAGAATAATTTTTTTAATGATTTTATTGTTTTTTTTGTATAATTAAATTCTTGAAATCGACCAAAATAAATATTTAGTTACATGATCTAACTAACTAAAATCAACTCAAAAAATTTAAAATATTAGAATCAATAGGCTTTGAATGAGCCTGCATAGTCAGAGAGGATTGTTGTAGTATTTGAGTTATTGTCAGATCGGATATTTCTTTAGCTATATCAAGATCTTTAATTCTAAAAAAACCTGGATATTTAACCATTTATTTGTTAAAATATAGATATAATAATAATTATTATAATAAATGGAGGATAAAACATGGTTTCTAACTGCTATATCTGCAGTTCACTTACTAAAAATAATTCCGGCCTCTGTGATGAATCTCAGAAAAAAATGAGTATAAATTAAGAAAGATCAAAGATTTTCTCTGGGATCATCCAAATTCAACAGTTCAAAAAATTCATGAAGAAACTGGTGTGGACGAAAAATTAATCCGTAAATATATTGGAAATGATAAATTTATAATTTCTAATGTAACAGAATATGACGAGTAAAATACCGTTACCTTTTTAGGTAGCGGTTTTTAGTTGTGATGTATTTGTTGTAAATCTTGATGGAATGATTAAAGATACTAATCAATTTGAAACCAGTGTTGCTGGCTATAGAAGCAGAAATGTTTTCTCTTTTGGACACTATTCGCAATAATAGTCTCTTTGCACCTAATTATTAATTAGGTAAAGACTACTTGATCAGGGACTGGTTGCTTCCAGTGAGGAATTGAGAGCCAACGGCTCACAGGTAGAAAAAATACTGAAGAATCAAAAAAATTGTAGACCAGTTCAAACTTTAGTCTGAAAATCTGAAGCTGCTAATGGAGTAATAATATATTTTCAGATAGAGATAGTTCTTTTAGAGTCATCTCTTTTTCAGGACATATGTCCTTCATTTTTTCTTTTAGATATCTTAAAATTAGGGTGAGAAGAATGAATTTAAAAAAAATTATAAAAAATGATGAAAAATTTGCCGAAATTTTTGCTAATTCACCTGCGGAGATAATAGATAAATGGGAAGTTAAAGACTATGATAAAGCAGAGGTTATCTGTTATCAGGGAGAAATTTCCGATTATTTTTATTATGTAATTGAGGGATATCTCAATATTTACTTAATGGCTGAAAATGGTAGCAAATATGTACAGTCGATTTACAAAAGTGGTAATTATTTTGGTGAATTAGAAATTTTTAATCAGCAGCCATATGTTTGCACTGTTGAGACTTTAACTCCGGCAAGAATTATCAGGCTGCAGAGGAAGTATTTTATGGAATGGATTAAAAAAGATCATGAGTACCTGCTTTATTTGACCAAAACTCTCTGTGATAGCTTTTATAAGCTTTCACATAAAGCTGGTGAAGATATGCTTTATTCTCTTCGCTATCGGGTTTGTAATTATCTGGGTTATAAAGTTGAGGAAAGAGGATCTAATTCTCAAATAATTGAACTACAGATTGATAGAAAACAGCTTTCTGATCAGCTGGCTGTTACCAAAAGAAGCATCAATCGGGTTTTAAAAGGACTCAGTGAAAAAGGGATTATTGAGCTTAAAAATACCAGTATTATTATTAAGGATATTAAAGCTTTAAACAAAGAAGAGGAAATAAGCCGCTACAAATAAAGCGGTTTTAAATTAAATCACATTACATTATTAAGAGAGGGGATATTAAAATGAAAAAAGGTTTATTATTATTAGTTTTAGTTTTTATCTTTGCTTCAATCTTTGTAGGAACAGCAGCAGCTGAGGAGGGCTCAGATTTAAAAGTGGCTCTGGTAGTAGCTGGTGGATTGGGAGACAGATCATTTTATGATTCATCTGCCCAGGGAGTAGAATGGGCAGAAGATGATTTTGGTGTTGAATCAAGAGTTTTAGAATGTCGAAATGATCCTTCACTATTTAGAGATCGTTTAATCCAGGGTTCAATGTATGCTGATGTAGTAGTGGTTGTTGGGTTCGAGTTTTTTGATGTAGTTCAGAGCATAGCTCCAGAATTCCCGGAAGTTGAATATATTTATGTTGATAATAACATTGAAGGGCACTCTAATATAACTTCAATAGTTTATAAAGAAAATGAAGGTTCATTTTTAGCAGGAGCGTTAGCTTCAATGATGACTCAAAGAAGCGATGTTGCTAATATTACAGATGAAAAAATGATCGGGATGGTTGGTGGAATGGATATTCCTGTAATTAGAAATTTCCAGGTTGGTTATCAGGAAGGTGCAGCTTATGCTGACTCTGAAACAGCTGTAGAAACTGTTTTTGCAGGCGATTTTGAAGATCCAGCTCAGGGTAAAGAATCAGCTTTAACTCTTTTCTCTCAGGGAGCAGATATTATTTTTGCAGCAGCCGGAAAAACAGGAGAAGGTGTATTCCAGGCAGCTGAAGAACAGGGCCGTTATGTAATCGGGGTTGATGCTGATCAGCGCTACATAAATCCGGATGTAATAATTGCCAGTGTTGTTAAAGCAGTTAATGTTTCAGTTTACGAATCAATTGAAAGAATCATCAATGACGAACTGAATTCCGGTGGCCTTTATACTTATGGACTGGAAGAAGAAGGAGTTTACATTGGCTATGGTACAGAAGATATGGAGCAGATTGTTCCTGCTGAGGTTAAAGAAAAAGTTCAGTTAATTAAAGAAAAAATTATTAATGGTGAAATTGAAGTTTCAGACGCGTATTAATTTAAAATAATTTAAGCTCTTTAAATTAAGTCTTAAAAGAGTCAAAAACCAAGATAAATATTAGGTTTAGTCATTTAGGAGGGGCGAAAGTTGCTCCTCCTTTAAATTTATTAATTTTATAGAGGTGAAAGTAATGGCAGAAGAATTAATTCGCTTTGAAAATACAAGGAAGGTCTTTCCTGGAGTTATTGCCAATGATGATATTAATTTAGGAATTAATAAAGGTGAAATACATGCAATTGTTGGTGAAAATGGAGCTGGCAAAACAACACTTTTAAAAATACTTTATGGAATGCATAAACCAACTTCAGGGGATATCTACATTAAAGGCCAGAAGGTTAAAATAGATAATCCCTCTAAAGCAATTGAGATGGGAATCGGAATGGTTCACCAGCATTTTATGCTAATTCCTTCTTTCAGTATTGCTGAAAACATAGTTTTAGGTTATGAGCCGCGTAAAAAGAATATCTTTACCGACTTTAAAAAAGCCGAAAAAATAACAGAAAATCTGAGAGCAGAATATGGGCTTGAAGTTGATCCTGCGCAAAAGGTTGAGGATGTTTCAGTTGGAATCCAGCAGCGAATTGAAATTTTAAAAGTCCTCTATCACGGAGCTGATATTTTAATTTTAGATGAACCGACAGCTGTTTTAACTCCACAGGAAACAGAGGACCTTTTTGAGGTAATTAAAACTTTAGTTAAAGAAAAAAATAAAACAGTAATTTTTATCACTCATAAATTAAATGAGGTTATGAGCATTTCTGATCGAGTAACAGTAATGAGACGGGGTAAGAAATTAAAAACCATGCAGACCAAAGATGCCACCAAGGAGAAAATAGCTGAGCTGATGGTTGGACGAGAAGTACTTTTATCTGACCTGGATCGAGATGATAAAAAAGGTTCAGTGCAGCTTGAGGTCAAAAATATTAAGGCCAGAGATAGCAGGAATCTACAAGCTGTTAAAAATGTTTCCTTTGAAGTGCGCCAGGGAGAAATTTTAGGAATTGCCGGGGTAGAAGGTAACGGCCAGTCAGAGTTAATAGAGGTGATTGCAGGTCTACGCAAATTAGAAGCCGGAAAGATCTTCATTAACAATCAGGATTTATCAAATGCTGACAGTGCTGAAATAAGAAAAAATGGAGTAGTTCATATTCCTGAAGACAGATTAAAAAATGGAATGAGTAAAGAGGCAAGTATTGCAGAAAACTTATTAATGGGTAAACAGTATCAGCAGCAATTTTCTCATCACAAAATTCATTTAGACCAAAAGAGTGTAAAAAAAGAAGCAGAGAAATTAATTGAGGACTTTGATGTCAGAACACCTTCGGCTGAGGTAAATGCGGGCAGCCTGTCAGGTGGTAATATGCAGAAAATGGTTATTGCTAGGGAGTTTTCTTTTGAGAGCCCAATACTTCTAATCTCACAGCCAACTAGAGGGGTTGATATCGGTGCAATAGAATTTATACACGAAGAGATAATGAAGAAAAGAAATGAGGGCTGTGCAATTTTACTAGTTTCGGCCGAACTTGATGAGGTTCTACGCCTTTCAGATAGAATTTTAACTATTTATGAAGGTGAGATCACAGGAGAATTTAAAAATGACAGCAGCTTATCAAAACAGGAAATTGGTCTCTACATGACCGAAAAAAGAGGTGAAAGGCATTGATTAAAAAAGATAAATATAAAGTAGAATATTTAATCTCATTATTTATATCTATTGCAGCTGCCCTTCTGCTCGGTGGAATAATTATGTGGTTTTATGGAAAGAATCCTATTGTAGGGTATAAGGCAATGTTTGAGGGAGCTTTTAATTCACAGTATCGCTTTGCAACCACTCTTTCTAAGATGGTCCCCCTTGTTTTAACAGGACTTGCTACAGCTGTTTCTTTTAGGGCTGGAATTTATAATATTGGTGGTGAAGGCCAGCTTTACCTGGGAGCATTTGCAGCTGCCTATGTTGGGATAACATTTACTTCTCTACCCGGTTATTTAGGGATTTTAATTGCAGTTTTACTGGCAGCAGCAGTTGGAGCTGCATACGCTTATATTCCTGCACTGCTAAAGGTATATTATGATATTGATGAAGTAATTACTACCATTATGTTAAACAGTGTTGCTATATTTTTTACCGGTTATCTGGTCAACTATCCCTTTGCAACTAGTCAGGGTAAAATGGGAGGAACGGATGTAATAGCTGAAGGCTATCAATTAAGTAGGCTGGTAAGATTATCAAATTTAAACAGCAGTATATTTATGGTAGCTGTAATTGGAATTGTAATTTACTATCTGATGGAAAAAACAACATTAGGTTATGATTTTAAAATGGTAGGCCAGAATAAAGACTTTGCTGATTATGGTGGAGTAAATTCTAAAAAAAGAATGATTACAGCAATGCTGATTTCTGGAGGTCTGGCCGGAATCGCAGGAGCGTTCGAAGTTCTTGGAACTCATTTCCGTTTTTTACAGGCTATTTCGCCCGGTTATTATTTTGATGGAATGCTGATAGCACTGATTGTTAAGAATAATCCGCTTGGAATTATTTTCATGTCTTTCTTTTTTGCAGTTTTAAAAACCGGTTCAATGTCTATGGAGATGGCAACTGAAATTCCTTCTGAACTTGTTTTAATTATTCAGTCAGTAATTATCTTCTTCATTGCCGGAGAAGCCGGTATGAAAAAAATTATTAAACCATTATTTAAGAGAGGAGAGGAAGCTTAAATGGAAGAAATTTTAGCAAGGATTTTTAACCTATCTGTGATTCAAAATACTATTCGAACCTCAACTCCTCTTATTTTAGCAGCTTTAGGTGGACTTTTAACCATGCAGGCAGATATCTTAAATATCGGAATGGATGGAATGATTTTAATTGGAGCTTTTTTTGGAGTTCTGGGTAGTTATCTTTTTGCCAGCTCTTTTATGGGAGTAGTTTTTGCAATTCTTTCAGGTATAATAATTGGTATTTTCTTTAGCTTTATGGTGGTTAAGTTAAAGGCAGATGAATTTATAGTTGGGATTGCAATTAATATTTTTGCCGGAGGTTTAACAGTTTTTCTTTTAAGAAGTGTTTTTGGTGTTAAAGGTGCTTTTTCTTCTGATCAGATTATTGCTATTCCAAGAATTCAGATGCCATTTTTAGAAAATATAGAATTTCTAAATATTATTTTTAATAACCACTCGGTTACAGTTTATCTAAGCTGGATTTTGGTTGTTTTAGTGACAATATTTCTTTATAAAACACCCTACGGAATGTGGCTTAGAGCTTCAGGAGAATATCCGGAAGCTTTGGATACAGTCGGGGTTAGTTCTCAGCTGATGAAACATTTTAGTTCAGTTATGTGTGGAGTTTTTTGTGGACTGGCAGGGGCCCATCTTTCATTAGGCTACCTAACCCTATTTTCTGAAGGTATGAGTGCTGATCGTGGTTTTATAGCACTTGCAGCAATAATTTTTGGCCGCTCTCATCCTGTTAAAACCTTTGGAGCCGCTCTTTTATTCGGGTTTTTTGATGCTGTCGGAATGAGACTGCAGGGAGTGGGAGTGCCATCTCAGTTTAGTAAAGCTATTCCCTATCTATTTACAGTCATTGCTCTCTTTATTATTGCCAGAAGACACCTTAATAAAAAGAAGAATAATTCGATGGAAACAGTCAGCTAAATTACTTATCGGAGCTTTCTTTATTAATTTATTTGATCGCTTTTAGAAAAGCTGGAGGGGAGTTAAAGTGAAGAGAAAAGAATTAAGTTATGATCTATTAGTAATTGGATGCGGGGCAGCTGGCTTTTATGCTGCCCGCCAGGCTGGAAGGTGCGGTTTAAAAACTGCTGTTGTGGAAAAATCAAAACTCGGGGGAACAGCCTTTTACTGGGGTAGTTTAGCTGTCAAGAGGATTTCTGATAGAATTAAAACCTATCAAAAAGCAGTGAAAAATATCAGGGGAATTAGATTTGAAGGCTGGCCGGAAAATTTTCTGCTTCAAAAAAAAGATTTTGAAGACATAGAAAATAAAATTGAAAAAGATCTGAAAACAGCAGGTGTCGATATTTACTTTGCTGATGGAGAATTTATTTCAGCTAAAAAATATCAGCTAAAAGATAAAATAATAAAAGCTGAAAATATTATTATTGCTACCGGAAGTCAGGCAAAGGGAAGCAGTAATTTAAAAATTGATGGCAAATATATAATCTCTCATCAGCAGGCGGTTACACAGAAAAAAATGCCTCAAAAAATGATGATTGTCGGCAGCAATATTGAAGGAGCAGAATTTGCTTCGATCTATAGTTTTTTAGGAGTTAAGGTTATTTTAGTTGAAATGGAGGCTGATTTTTTACCAGGCATTGATAATGATTTAAGTGATCAGCTTAAAGAGAGATTAAAATCAGAAGGAGTTGAAATCTTAACTTCAACAAAGGTAGAGTCAGCAGAACTGCTTCAAAAGTCTGAAAAAAAAGAGTTGAATATTAACTTAAGCGGTGATTTTATGCCAGCTGCCAGGGCAAAGATAGGAGAATTAACGGCAGATGTAGATCAGATGCTGCTTACTGCCGGCAGAAAAGTTAATTATCCAGCTGGAATTGAAAAGACAGGAATTAAAACTCTTAAAAATGCAATTGCGGTTGATCAAAATCTGCAAACAAATATTGCTGGTATTTATGCAGCCGGTGATGTTAATGGAAGCTACGGTATTGCAAGTACTGCAATTAATGATTCTTTAAGAATTATTCAGGCTATAAAAAATAAAGATACCATGGAGTCTGCGGCTGATTCTATTCCCCAGGAGCCGTGCAGTAAAAAACTTAAATCAGCCTCTGAACAGCAAATTCCTCTTAATATCTTTACTATTCCTGAGATTGCAGGAATTGGAATGAGTGAGGAAGATCTTAAATCCAGAGGAATAGAATATCGAATTGAGCGATATCATTTTAAAGACTGCTGGCGCAGCCTAAATGCTGAGAGTGGAGGTTTTGCAAAAGTTATTTTAGCAGAGAATGAAAATAAGGTTCTGGGAATCTACCTTGTTGGAGATGATTTATCAGAAATAATTTCGAGTTTATCAGTTAATAGCGGCAATTTAAGCTGGGAGAACCTTGCCGGAAATATTTATGTCCATCCAAGCAGAAGTGAAATTTTAGCAGAAACTGCTTTGAAATTTAATAATTTTTAGTGATAATAAGGAGTTGATTATATGAAAGAAGCACATCTACTTTGTAGAAAAGATGAAATTGCCAGTAATGTACTGCTTCCTGGTGATCATGAGCGTGTTTTAAGGGTTGCTGAATACTTAGATGATGCAAAAGAGGTTGCTTTTAACAGGGAGTTTAGAACAGTAACTGGGAGCTACAAAGGAGTTCCAATTACCGTTACTTCGACTGGGATTGGCGGCTGTTCAATGGGGATAGCACTGGAAGAACTTATCAATTGTGGGGCAGAAAATTTTATTCGAATTGGAAGTTGTGGAGCTTTACAGCCGGATTTAAAACTTGGTGATTTAGTAATTGCTTCCGCTGCAGTGAGAGAAGACGGTTTAAGCAAAACTTATGTTGATCAGGTTTATCCGGCAGTTAGTGATTTTGAAATAACCTCTCTGCTGAAAGTTAAATCTGAAGAGTTTGATTTTGCCAATAAGCTCGGTATATGCCGCAGTCATGAATCGTTTTACATTGACCATAATCAGGAAGTGATCGATTACTGGAGTAGTAAAAACGTTCTGGCCTCTGATATGGAGACAGCCTCACTTTTTACTCTTGCTAATTTGCGAGGTGTTAGAGCAGCATCTGTTTTAAATGTTGTGGTAAATGATGCTCAGGATTCTTCGGCTGGAATTAATAGCTATGTAAATCAGGAAGAGGTAGTGATGGAGGGTGAGAGAAGAGAAATTAAGATTGCATTAGAGGCTTTAGCAGAATATAATAGTTAATTTTTAAGGACAGTTTTCACTAAGAAAGCTGTCTTTTTATATGCTGAAGATAAAAAAGAAGAGCATATTTTGGATGAGCAGGGTTAGTTTTGAAAAAGTCTTTTCAACTTAAATGAAATAATATAGATGACAATAAAAATAGATTGAATGATGGAGGACATAAAGATGGTTACAAACTGCTATATCTGTGGGTGTCCACTTCAAAAAGTATAATTACCACAAAAACAGGCAAAAAAATAAGCAGAATAGGCTAACTTCCAGAAAAATAAATCAGCTTGCTCTGCTTTTTTGTTATTGAATATTTAGTTTTGCTAAACTTATAAAATTTTAGGCATGACAAAATATCCTTCCAAATAGAAGGACTAAAAAATTTAAATTTAGAAAATTATTTAAGCAACTTTTTCATATGTATGGTACAAACCATTTAAAACAGGAGTTGCTTTTAACTTTGTATTCTCTGCAGTTGTTGCTGGATAAGCAGAGGATGGAATTGGAGTTTTTCCATCTAAACCTTGATGAGTTCGATGCGTATTATAATATTTTTCTACATATTCTCTTATTGATTTTGATAAATGAATTTGATTAATTATAATAAGATGATCTGTTAATTCTCTTTTTAAAGTGCCTATAACTCTCTCTGCATAAGCATTTTGCCAGGGTGATCTATAAGCCGTTCTTTTTGATTTTATATTCGTTGATTTTAAAAATCTTTGAAAATCTTTAGATCTAAAAACCGGATCATTATCATGAATTAAATATTTAGGAGCTGTTTCATATGGTGTAGCACTTTTAAATTGTTGAATAGTCCATTTCGCATTAGGAGAATATGTAACACCAATATGCAATATTTTTCTCGTTTTATGTTCAATTATCACTAAGACATAAAGCACCTTATTAGTTATAGTGGGAACCGTAAAGAAATCAGTAGCCCAGATATCTGGATGATGATTTTTAAGAAAAGTTTTCCATGATTGAATCTGTTTTTCACTTGGATCTTTTCGTGTTTCAGGTATATATTTAGCTATAGTATTTGGTGCTGGTGGGTTTTTGATATTTTTAAGTAATAATTGCTCATGTATTTTTTCTGGTGATAAAAGATGATTATCCTTAGAAAGTTTTTTGATAAGTTTTATCATCTCTTTTGAAATAGGTGGTCTGCCGGTTCTTTTGGATATCTTTTTCCAATGATCTTTAAAACTTTTTCTCTGCCATCTAATGACCGTGGCTGGTGTAAAATTATAGCTTATTTTTTTCCAGTTTGGTAATATTTTTGATACTAAGACAGCAAACTGCTTAAAAGCAAAACGTGATCTTTTAGCTTTTGGAATTTTATTATTTTTTGCAAGGTGTTTATATTGAGCCAACGGTATTTGTAAATAGACTATTTGAGTTTTCTCATATTTAAATGATTTTAGAAATAAAGTTAAAATCTTTAGCCAGTCTTTAAAATAGATGAACATTTCTCTAATTGTTTTCATAATTATCTCCTTTACAAATTTATTATATTAGGGATATAATTAAATATAAGATATAAAAGTCCTGCTAACTAACAAAAAATAGTAATTTATAATAAGTTGAGCAAATAAAATTTTGATACTTATTCAAAATAAAATAAGAGGTGACCAAAAATGTCTGCTGTAGAAAAAACCAACTCAGTCCTAACTCAAATCAAAAATCTCCTTGCCCAGAAATTAAATCAACCTCATAAAACTAAAGCTCAACCAGAAAAAGGTGACAGATTTACCAAATCACAGCAGCCAGCCAAAGTCACCTATGACCTGGAAGATATTGTAGCTTCAGATGCGATTAAAAGACCGATTAAAATTAATGACAGCAATAATATCTTTTTTATCAACCACAATGACCGCAATAAAGCTGTAAAAATAGATCCGGGAGAATATAATTTAACAGAGATTCAGTCTGCTATTCAGCAGCAGGTTAACGAAGAATTTGGAATCGGTAAGGTCAGTGTTAAGATGACTGCCTCCGGTTCAGATCGCTTTATCTATGCTGAAGATAAGAAGTAAGAACATGTTCTGGATGAGCAGAGGTAACTCAAGAATCGAGATTATTTCTACTTGTATTAAAGGTATAATGAATTTGAAGAATTATTAAAATAATATGAGAGATACAATATATTATTCATAAATATACTGTTATCTGACATGCTAAAAAATAGGGGGAATAAATCATGAGTAAACAAGAAGCTATTAAAGCAGGTTTGAAGGAGGCAGTTGTTCAATTAGCCGAAAATGTTCCAGGATTATCAAGTCTCATTGAAGGTATTCGGACTTATCAAGAAGATATTCAAGAACAGCAAAGACAAGAGTTTATTCTTACTTTAGATAAGAAAGTATCAGAAGTAGAGAATGTTTTAAATAAAGAATGGTATAAAACTTCTGATGGTAAAGAAATAGCGAATAAAATTTTTTCATCTGCTTTGAATTCGGAGTATAATGATAAAATAGATTATTTTGCAAATGCCTTTATTAATTCTGCTCAAGAATTTAATCAATTTCAGAGATTAAAATTTATTGAAGTATTAAAAATTGTATCAAAACCTGCTTTAATTGTGCTTTCAAAAGAATATGAATTACAAAATCAAAGAACAATAAATGATACTGGAGAAGTAAATTTACCAGCGTTGATAAAGAATTTAGATATGGATCCACATTTGATAGAATCTTGTGTGAAAGAGCTTTATAATATTGGAGTTTTTTCATCAGTTATAGAATATAGTGAATCAGGTAATAAAAAGTCTTATTTTCAATCTGGAACATCCGCTTACACAGAATTCACTGAAAGATTTATTGAATTTATTCGTGATCCTAGAATAAATTAAGAATACCGGAATATAACGTTAACAAAACTAGGGTTGTTGATTTACGCACATCAGATAGCAGAATATACCCGTAAAGCCAAAGCCCAGCTACTATTGAGATATGGCTTTTTGCAAGCTATGCAAGTCAAGGGAGAGGGTGTTGAATTGATTATTAATACAAATATAGCAGCCTTAACGCTTATAACAATCTCATGAAAAATTATAATTCAGTGATTAAATCTTTTAGGCGCCTTTCATCAGGTAAAAGAATTAATAGTGCTACAGATGATTCAGCTGGTTTAGCTATTAGTGAAAAGATGAAAGCTTAAATTAATGGCCTCTAACAGTCGGAGCGAATGGTAGTTTTAATGGTGTTTTTCAGATCAGAGTTAATCAGGGCCAGACTCTTAAACTTAAGATTTCTGATATGAGCTCAGAAGCACTGCAGGTTGTAGAAGATGATGGAAAAACAGTTAAGGTTACTGATCATGAGACAGCAGCTGAGTCAATTAACCACCAGTCGTTGAAATTATTGGGCTTTCTTTGTTTTTTTTTGCTGATCCAAGAGTCTATGACTGGATCTATTAAACAACATTATCTTGCTGTTGTGATTCAGATACATAATTTAGCAAAATGAGGAATGTTGTAGATGATAAAACAGATTTAATAGTAGGAGAAAATTAAGTTTTAGCGAAATAGTTATTAAGGAAATAGAGTTTCCCCATTTTTTATTTAGAAACAAATCAAAAGTTATCAACAGGCAAATTTGTGGATAATTCTCCTTCAAAACTGATGAGAATTAGTTATCAACAGATTACGCAAAAAAGGTGAAACA
>Ga0247721_100049_pt1 | contig 66017 bp, 82 predicted proteins | sample MSEWel2017_08_16_FD_189089 | JGI IMG/M metagenome (GOLD analysis project Ga0247721, IMG submission 189089) | Subsurface sediment microbial communities from gas well in West Virginia, United States - MSEEL Well Study Marcellus 3H_2017_08_16 | ecosystem: Environmental > Terrestrial > Deep...
TGGAGATAACATTGAGATGACAGGAGAACTAATTACTCCAATAGCTATGGAAGAAGGACTGCGTTTTGCAATCCGCGAAGGTGGTCACACAGTAGGAGCCGGAGTTGTAACTGAAATTATTGAGTAGGTATAAAAAAGCAGAGGAGGCAGCCTCCTCGCTTTTTCTATGCTCCTAACTGAGCTTAAATCGTAAAGATTAAGGAGGTAAGCAAATGGCAAAACACGAAAAAATTAGGATTCGCCTGAAAGCTTTTGAACATGAGCTCCTAGATCAATCAGCAGAAAAGATTGTTGCTACTGCTGAGAGAACTGGTGCAGATGTATCTGGTCCAGTACCTTTACCAACAGAGAAAGAGGTATTTACAGTGCTTCGCTCACCTCATGTTCACAAAGATTCTAGAGAACAATTTGAAATGAGAACACATAAAAGATTGATCGATATTCTCGATCCTACATCAAAAACTGTAGACTCACTGATGAGGCTTGATTTGCCCGCAGGAGTAAATATAGAAATTAAACTTTAATGTCAGGAGGTGTATTAGGCCATGGTTAAAGCTATATTAGGAAAAAAGCTGGGTATGACTCAGTATTTTAAGGATAATGGAGAGCTGGTACCTGTAACTGTAGTTGAGGCCGGTCCCTGTGTTGTTACACAGATCAAAACTACAGAAAAAGATGGATATAATTCAGTACAGCTTGGATTTGGAGAAGTTAAAAAGCACAGACTTAATAAACCTGAACTTGGTCAATTTGAAACCCGTGATCTTGAACCAAAGAAACACTTAAGAGAGTTTAAAGGTTTAGATCTGGAATTAAGTGAAGGTAGTGAAATAAAAGCTGATATTTTCGAAGTTGGAGAAAAAGTTAATGTTAGTGGCATTTCCAAAGGTAAAGGATTTGCTGGTAATATTAAAAGATGGAATCAGCATAGAGGACCTATGACACACGGTTCACACTTCCATCGTGCACCAGGTTCAATTGGTGCTGTTGATGCAAGAAGAGTATATAAAGGATTCAAAATGCCTGGAAGAATGGGGCATAATAGAGTTACTGAAAGAAACTTAGAAGTAGTAAAAGTTGATTTAGAGCGTAATGTTTTATTAATTGCTGGTCCAGTACCAGGAGCTAAAAAAGCAGTGCTCGAAATTAAATCTGTTAACAATTAAATAAGTTTAGAAAGGAGGATTTTTGATGCCGCAGGTAGCAAAATTCAATCAGAGTGGAAAAGAACTCGAAAAAGTAGAATTAAACGATTCTGTTTTTAATGATAAAATAAACAAACATGTTGTACATCAAGTAGTTAATGCTCAATTAGCTGCTAGAAGAGGCGGAAATGCTTCTACAAAAACACGAGGAAATGTTCGCGGTGGTGGACGCAAACCCTGGAGACAAAAAGGTACTGGACGTGCTCGTCACGGAAGTATTCGATCTCCTTTATGGGTAGGTGGAGGAATTACCTTTGGACCTTCTCCCCGTAGTTATGATAAAAAGTTAACTAAAAAGATGAGAAGATTAGCTCTCAGATCTGTTTTAACCGATAAGGTAGAGAGAGATGAACTAATTTTAGTTGATAAGATTGAGCTTGATCAACCAAAAACAAAAGCAGTGATTAATATTTTAGCTGATTTAAATTTAGAAGATAAAAAAGTTGTTTTAGTTATGCCCGAAAAGGATGAAAACTTATATCTTTCAGCTAGAAATATTCCTAATGTAAAAACTCTGCTGGCCGGTTCAATAAATGCATATGATCTTTTAGATAATGAAATGGTTGTCTTCATCGAAGAAGCGGTTAAAATGGTTGAGGAGGTGCTGGGCGAATGAAAGATGCAAGAGATATTATCATAGCACCTATTATTTCTGAAAACACTATGGATCAGATGCAGGAGGCTAATACTTATACATTTAAGGTAGCTAAAAATGCAAACAAAGTAGAAATTAGAAACGCAGTAGAAGAGATCTTCTCTGTAGATGTTATAAATGTTAATACAATGAATGTTAGAGGTAAAAAAAGAAGACTCGGCTTCCATGTTGGTAAAAAACCTGACTGGAAAAAAGCTTTAGTTAAGCTGGCTGAGGGCGATGAAATAGAAATTTATGAAGGCCTCTAAAAAATAATTAATAAAGGAGGGAAAAAAGATGGCGATTAAAAGTTTTAAACCAACCACACCTTCAAGGCGTTATATGACTGTTGCTAGTTTTGATGAAATCACAACAGATACGCCAGAAAAGAGCCTGCTGGCTCCAATCAAGAGAAAGGGTGGCCGTAATGCAAATGGTAGAATTACCAGCCGTCATCAGGGTGGTGGACATAAGCGCCGCTATCGTATAATAGATTTTAAGCGGGACAAAGATGGAATTCCTGCTAAAGTAAAAACTATAGAATATGATCCAAATCGTTCTGCAAGAATCGCTCTGCTGCAGTATGCAGATGGAGAAAAGAGATATATTTTGGCTCCAAATAAAGTAGAAGTTGGTGACACACTTGATACTGGAGCAGCTGCAGATATTACTGCAGGTAATGCACTTCAGTTAAAAGATATTCCTGTAGGTACAGTAGTACACAATGTAGAAATGCAGGCAGGAAAAGGTGGCCAGATTGCTCGTTCTGCTGGCACAATGGCACAGGTTCTTGCTAAAGAAGATAAATTTGTACATTTAAAGATGCCTTCCGGTGAAGTGAGATTAATTCACCAGGTATGTAAGGCAACTATTGGACAGGTTGGTAATATTGATCATGAAAATATTACAGTTGGTAAAGCCGGACGCAGCCGCTGGAAAGGTAAAAGACCTCATGTACGCGGTGTAGTTATGAATCCTCATGACCACCCACACGGTGGTGGAGAAGGTAAATCACCTGCTGGTAGACATCCTGTAACTCCGTGGGGTAAACCTACTATGGGTAAGAAGACACGTAAACCAAAGCGCTCAGATAAGTATATTATTCGTTCACGTCACGCCAAGAAGCGCAAATAGTAGAAAGGAGGATTATTGATGGCTAGATCTATAAAAAAGGGACCTTTTGTCTCAAAGAAACTAATTGCCAAAATCAGAGAAATGAATGAGAGTGGAAAAAAGCAGGTTGTAAAAACCTGGTCTAGAAGCTCAACCATTTTCCCTGAAATGGTTGGACATACAATTGCTGTTCATGATGGTCGTAAGCATGTACCAGTATATATATCTGAAGAAATGGTAGGGCACAAATTAGGAGAATTCGCTCCAACCAGAATCTTTAGAGGTCACAGCCGCCATACAGAACGTTCAACAGCACTTAAATAGGAAATATTGTTATAGAGTAAGGGGGTTTTAAAATGGAAGCAAAAGCAGTTGCAAAGCATCTGCGTATTACTGCCCGCAAAGCACGTTTGGTTACAGATTTAATTAAGGGTAAGGACGTTAATACAGCAGTTGCAATTTTAAAAAGCACACCGAAAAAAGCTGCGAAGATGGTAGAAAAAGTATTAAATTCAGCTACAGCAAATGCTGAAAATAATCATGATATGTTTGTAGATGACCTTTTTGTTAAAAAAGCTTTTGTTGATGAGGGTCCTACAATGAAAAGATGGAAAGCACGTGCTCAGGGATCGGCTAGTCCTATTAATAAAAGAACAAGCCATATCACAATCGTTTTAAGCGATACAAAGGAGGGATAGAATTTGGGTAATAAAATAAATCCACATGGTCTCCGAGTTGGAGTTATAAAAGATTGGGAAGCGAAATGGTATGCGGATAAAAGTGATTATGCCAAGCTTTTAAATGAAGACCGTGAGATCAGAAGTCATGTTAAGGAAAAAATGTTTGAAGCTGGAATTTCTAGAGTTGTAATCGAAAGAGCAGCAAATAGATTAAAATTGGATGTTCACACTGCCAGACCAGGAATGGTGATTGGACGTGGTGGATCAGAAGTTGAAGCATTAAGAAACGAAATTGAAGCTTTAACTGGTAAAACTGTACAGATCAATGTTGTAGAGGTTAAAGATCCAGAGGTGAACGCCCAGTTAGTTGCTGAAAACATTGCTTCTCAATTAGTTAGAAGAATTTCTTTCCGGAGAGCAATGAAGCAGGCTATGAATCGTGCAATGCGCATGGGAGCTGAAGGTTTTAAAGTTCAGAGCAGCGGTCGTCTTGGTGGAGCAGAAATGGCTAGACGTGAAGGCTACAGTGAAGGCAGTGTTCCAATGCATACATTAAGGGCTGATATTGATTACGGATTTGCAGAAGCAGACACAACATACGGATTAATTGGAGTTAAAGTTTGGATTAATAAGGGAGAAATACTTCCAGAAATAGATGATGAATAGATAGATTATGCAGGAAAGGAGGCTCTTTGATGTTAGTACCTAAAAGAGTAAAACATCGTAAGCAAATGAGAGGAAGAATGAAAGGTAAAGCTCATCGGGGAAATAAAATCACTTTTGGTGAATACGGCCTACAGGCCTTAGAACCGGTTTGGATTACCAATAGACAGATAGAGGCTGCTCGTGTTGCCCTTACTAGAAGCATTAAGCGTGGAGGTAAAGTTTGGATCAAAATTTTTCCAGATAAACCTGTAACCGCAAAACCTGCTGAAACACGTATGGGTAGTGGTAAAGGTGCACCTGAGAAATGGGTAGCTGTTGTTAAACCAGGTAGAATCATGTTTGAGCTGGCTGGTGTACCAGAAGAGGTTGCCAGAGAAGCAATGCGCCTTGCATCTCACAAACTGCCTATTAAAACTAAATTTGTAGCAAGAGAGGGAATGGATGGTGAGGCCAATGAGAGCTGATGAATTAAGAAATTTAACAGAAGCAGAGTTAGAACAAAAAGCCCGCGAATTTAAAGAAGAGTTATTTAACCTTCGTTTTCAACATGCAACAGCACAGTTGGATAATCCTATGAGGATTAAAGAGGTTAAAAGAATTATTGCCCGAATTAAAACTGTTCTGCGGGAAAGAGAACTAGGTATAAAAAGGGCTTAATTCTTTTTGAAAGGAGGTTTCTCATGGAAAGAAATAGTCGTAAAGAGCGTAAAGGTGTTGTAGTTAGTGATAAAAGAGATAAAACTATTACTGTCGCTGTAGAGCGTAGAACACAGCATCCTAAATATAAAAGAGTTGTAAAGAAAACTAAAAAGTATGCAGCTCATGATGAAGAAAATGTTTGTAATGAAGGTGACATTGTAAGAATTATGGAAACACGCCCCTTAAGCAAGACTAAGAGATGGCGTTTAATCGAAATTATTGAAAAAGCAAAATAAGTCCTGTAAGTAGAAAGGAGGGCCTGAAAATGATACAATCAGAAAGCCGTTTAAAGGTAGCGGATAATTCAGGTGCCCGCGAACTTTTATGTATTAAGGTACTTGGAGGCTCCAAAAAGAAATATGCTAAAGTTGGAGACACTATAGTAGTCAGCGTTAAAGAAGCTATTCCAAATGGAATGGTGAAAAAGGGTGAGGTTGCTAAAGCAGTAGTTGTTAGAACCAAAAAATCTTTAAAGCGCAAAGACGGCACCTATATTAGATTTGATGAAAATGCAGCAGTAATAATAGATGATAATAATAATCCTAAGGGTACACGTATTTTTGGTCCTGTGACCCGTGAACTGAGGGAAAAGAATTATATGAAGATTATCTCCCTTGCACCGGAGGTATTATAGAAGGAGGGGATTGGATTGAGAATTAAAAAAGGTGACACTGTGGAAGTTATATCCGGAAAGGATAAAGGTAAGCGCGGTGAGATTTTAAAAGTAATTCCTAAGAAAGATCGCGTAATTGTTGAGGGTGTGAATATTGTACACCGTCATGTAAGTCCTACTCAGGATATGCCGCAGGGTGGAATTATAGAAAACGAAGCAGCAATTCATGCTTCAAATGTTCAGCTCGTCTGCCCCCGTTGTGACGAAAAGACAAGGGTTGGCACAGAGCGTTTGGAAGATGGTACTAAAGTAAGAAAATGCAAAAGATGTGACGAAGTTGTTGATAAATAAATAAGCGGAAGGAGGTCCAGAAATGTCAGTATTAGCTAATGAATATAAAGAAGAAATTCTACCTCAACTGGTGGAAAAATTCAATTACAATAATGTAATGGAAGCGCCAAAGTTAGAAAAGATTGTTGTTAATGTTGGGTTAGGAGATGCTAAAGAAGATACTAAACTTCTGGATACTGTTGTTGATGAGATCGCAAGAATAACAGGACAGAGTCCTACTGTAACTCGTGCAAAAAAATCTATCGCTAATTTTAAAATTAGAGAAGGTATGCCGGTTGGAGTAAAAGTTACTCTTCGTGGTGAGCAGATGTTTGAGTTTTTATATAAATTGATTAATGTTTCAATGCCGCGTATCCGAGATTTTAGAGGTGTATCTCCTAAATCGTTTGACGGTCGCGGTAATTACAGCTTAGGAATAAATGAGCACACTGTTTTCCCTGAAATTAATATTGATGATGTTGATGATGTTCACGGTATGGAAATTACTATTGTAACTTCTGCTGAAACAGATGAAGAAGCATTTGAACTATTATCACTAATGGGAATGCCTTATAAGAAGTAAAGACTTATAAATTAAGGGGGGTTTAGTTTGGCACGTAAAGCTCTAATCGAAAAGGCCAATAAAGAGCCTAAATTTGAAACACGTAAAGTGAATCGCTGCAGTAGATGTGGACGGTCACGTGGATATATGAGAAAGTTTGATTTATGTAGAATTTGTTTCCGAGAATTAGCCCATAAAGGCGAAATTCCTGGAGTTAAAAAAGCAAGCTGGTAAAACTGGAAGGAGGTTTGTAAATGAATTTAACAGATCCAATAGCAGATATGCTGACCCGGATTCGCAATGCTAATAGTGTTGGGAAAGATAGAGTTGATATTCCCGCTTCTAAGGTTAAAACCAGCATTGGTGAACTTCTAAAAGATGAAGGTTTCATTAATGATGTAAAATTAGTTGAGAGAAAGCCTCAGAACATGATTCGGGTATATTTAAAATATGGAGATAATGATGAAAAAGTAATCAGTGGAATTAAAAGAATCAGTAAGCCTGGTTTAAGAGTATATGTAGGTAAAGATGAAGTACCTCAGGTACTAGGAGGATTGGGAATCGCTGTGATTTCTACTTCCCAGGGTGTAATGAGCGATAAAAAAGCAAGAGAAAAAGGAATCGGTGGAGAAGTTCTCTGTTATGTTTGGTAATTAGAGAGCTTCTTTAGATAAAATCTACGGAGGTGAAATTTATGTCACGTATTGGTGATCTACCTATTGAAATACCAGAAAAGGTTGAAGTAACTGTTGCTGGTCAGAATGTTAAAGTTAAAGGGCCATTAGGCGAATTAGAAAGAACTTTTAAAGCTGGTATTGATATCAAAGTCGAAGACAATGAGGTTGTTGTTGAACGCAATGGTGAAGATATTGAATCACGCTCCATGCATGGATTAGTTAGAAGCTTAATCGAAGGTATGGTTGAAGGTGTCAGCAAAGGCTTTGAAAAGAAATTAGAAATGGTAGGTGTAGGATATAACGCTCAGGTTCAGGGAGATAAACTGAAGCTTGAAGTTGGATATTCTCACCCAGTAATTATTGAGGCTGAAGGTGATATTTCATTTGAGGTTGAAAAAAATACAAATATCACTGTTAAGGGTATTGATAAGCAGCGTGTTGGAGATACAGCCGCAAAGATTCGTGAAGTAAGAAAACCAGAACCTTACAAAGGTAAAGGAATTAAATATGTTGGAGAACATATTAGACGTAAGGTTGGTAAAACTGGTTAATAGAAAGGAGTGAAAGTGATGGGAAAAAGAGAAGCAAGACAAAAACGCCATCAGAGGATTAGAAATAAAGTTGTGGGCACACCTAGTCGACCTAGAATGAATGTAACCCGCAGTTTAAAACATATTTATGTGCAAATTATAGATGATTTATCTGGAGAAACTATTACTTCTGCATCTACTCTTGATCCAGCTCTTAGCGATTCAATTGAAGTAGCAAGTAATATAGATGCTGCTAAAAAAGTAGGAGAGCTAGCTGCAGTTAGAGCACTGGAGAAAGGTGTAGATACAGTAGTATTTGATAGAAGTGGATATAAATATCACGGCCGAGTAAAAGCTCTGGCTGATGCTGCCCGCGAGGAAGGGCTAAAGTTTTAAATAAGGAGGTAAATTAATGAGTAAAATTAATGCTGATAAACTCGACCTTGAGGAACGCGTAGTTAATATTAATCGTGTTGCTAAGGTTGTAAAAGGTGGCCGCAGATTTAGCTTTAGTGCCCTAGTAGTTGTAGGGGACGGAGAAGGCCATGTTGGAGCAGGTATTGGTAAAGCAAACGAAGTACCTGAGGCCATCAGAAAAGGTATTGATGCAGCTAAAAAAGAATTAATCGAAGTTCCAATTGTAGATACTACAATTCCCCATGAGAAAACTGGAGTTTTTGGTGCAGGTAGAGTATTACTTAAGCCCGCTGCTCCTGGTACTGGTGTTATTGCTGGTGGTCCTGTTCGTGCGGTAATCGAACTTGCAGGTATTAGTGATATTTTAACTAAATCTCTGGGAACATCAAATCCGATTAATATGATCAATGCTACAATTACAGGTCTAAGTGAACTTAAGAGCGCAGAACAAGTTGCCAAATTAAGAGGTAAATCTGTAGAAGAATTAATTGGATAAATATTAAGGAGGTGTAAGGATGAAATTAAATAATCTTAAGCCTGCTGCTGGATATAAGAAAAATCGTAAAAGAGTTGGTCGCGGTACTGGCTCTGGAAGCGGCTATACTTCCGGTAGAGGTGCAAATGGACAGAACTCTCGTGCGGGAGGAAGAGTACGCCCTACATTTGAAGGTGGTCAAACTCCACTATTCAGACGTCTTCCAAAACGAGGCTTTAATAATAAATTCAAAAAAGAATTTAATGAAGTAAATGTATATCAATTAAACAGATTTAATGCTGATGAAACAGTAACCCCTGAGGTGTTATTAGATCAGGGAATTATTGATAACATTGCTAAAAATGGTGTTAAAATATTAGGTAAAGGTGAAGTTAATGTTGCCCTTGATATTAAAGCACAGGCATTTACTGCTTCTGCCAGAAAGAAAATAGAAGCTGCTGGCGGAAAGTCAGAGGTGATTTAAGTTGCTTAAGGCTCTCGGTAATGTTTTTAAAGTAAAAGAACTTAGAGATAAAGTTTTATTTATGCTTGCTATGATGGCAGTTTACCGCCTGGGAGCACATATACCTGTTCCTGGAGTAGATGTGGCATTACTTCAGGAGAGACTTTTTGGTGGAAATTTTGGCGGAGCACTTGATTTCTTAGATTTATTTGCAGGTGGTGCGTTAAGCAACTTTACAATTTTTGCGATGAGCATTACTCCCTACATTACTGCTTCGATTATTCTGCAGTTGTTAACTGTAGTTATACCGAAATTAGAAGAACTTTCTAAACAGGGTAATGAGGGCCGCAAAAAAATTGCTCAGTATACTAGATATGGTACTATTGTACTTGCTGTTATTCAGGCAGTCGGTATCACACTTTATATTCAGCGTTTTGGAGCAGTACCTAATGCAAGTGTATTTGATATTGCTTTAATTATTGTAAGTTTAACTGCAGGAACAGCTTTCTTAATGTGGTTAGGTGAACAAATTACGGATAAGGGAATAGGAAATGGTATTTCTATTATCATTTTCACATCTATTATTTCACGTTTTCCATCAGATATGTATAACACATATGAGTTATTACAGGCAGGAACAATTTCAATTTTAAACATTCTCATTTTTGCTGTTCTGGCGATTATAATCATTGCTGGTATAATTTTTGTGCAGCAGGGTGAAAGAAGAATTCCAGTTCAGTATTCTAAGAGAATTGTTGGCCGTCGAGTTTATGGTGGTAGAAGCACTCATATTCCAATGAAGATTAATCAGGCTGGAGTAATTCCGGTAATTTTTGCTTCATCTGTGCTTTTATTTCCTGGGATTATTGCTCAAGTATTACCTTATGACTGGGCAGCTGGCTTAGCAAATGCTATTAGTCCTGGTTCAACACTTTATATGGTATTATATGGTTTGATGATTTTATTCTTTACTTATTTCTATACTGCTATTACCTTTAATCCTGAAGAAGTAGCAGATAATATGAAAAAATATGGTGGTTTTATTCCTGGAATTAGACCTGGAAGACCAACTATTAATTATTTAGATAAAGTATTAATGAGAGTTACACTTGCAGGAGCTGTATTCTTAACAATAGTTGCATTACTTCCTTTTGCAATGCAGCCATTAACAGGTGTAACAATTAGTTTTGGAGGTACATCCTTAATAATTATGGTAGGTGTAGCTTTAAAAACTATGGAACAGATCGAATCACATCTCCTGATGAGACACTATGAAGGTTTCATGAAATAAAAAGGAGGAAATAAAATGGATATGATTTTACTGGGTTTACCTGGTGTAGGTAAGGGAACTCAGGCAAAAAAATTAGAAAACGAACTTGAAATTCCTCACATTGCTACTGGAGATATTTTTAGAAAGGCAATAAAAAATAAAACTCCTTTAGGAAAAAAAGCTAAGTCATTCATTGATGCTGGTGAATTAGTACCGGATGAAGTAACAATAGGGATTGTTGAAGAAAGATTGACAGAATCCGATTGTGAAAATGGATTTATCTTAGATGGATTTCCCCGCACAATTGCACAGGCTGAGGCTTTAGATCAAATCTTAGCAGGGCAGAATAGAGAGCTTGATTTAGTTATTTATCTGCAGGCTGAAATTGATGTTTTAGTTGAACGGCTAGCAGGCCGCAGAGTTTGTGTTGATTGTGGTGCTACCTATCATGTTAAAAATGATCCACCTCAAGTTGAAGGTGTTTGTGATAAGTGTGGTGGCGAAGTTATTCAACGCAGTGATGATCAGGAAGATACAGTTAAGAAAAGAATTGAAGTTAATAAAGATAAGACTGCTAAACTTGCAGATTATTATCAGAATAAAGGAATACTGCATGAGGTTCAAAGCACCGGTGGAATTGATAAAGTGCAGAAAAGACTTTTGAAGTTAATTGAGGAGAATAAATAATGATTATCTTGAAATCAAGGCGTGAAATTGATATAATGCGTGAAGCAAACCAAATTGTTGCTGAAACACATGCTTTTCTATCTGAAAAGATCAAACCTGGTATTTCAACTGCTGAACTAGATCAGCTTGCTGATGAATTCATTCGTAGTCGAGGAGCAGTACCTTCTTTTAAAGGATATCAGGGTTTTCCAGCCGCAGTTTGTATCTCAATTAATGAAGAAGTTGTACATGGTATTCCTGCTGAACACCGTTTTTTAGAAGATGGTGATATAGTGAGTGTTGACATTGGAACTTTTTATGAAGGTTTCAATGGTGATGCTGCCAGAACCTATGCAGTTGGATCAATTTCTGAAAATGCCAGCAAATTATTAAAAATAACCGAAGAATCTCTTCTTAAAGGTTTAGAAAAAGCAGTTATCGGCAACAGATTATTTGATATTTCTCATGCTGTACAAGAATATGTTGAAAAAAATGGGTTTTCTGTGGTTCGAGATTATGTAGGTCATGGTATTGGCCGTGATATGCATGAAGATCCACAGATACCTAACTTTGGACCAGCAGGTAAGGGCCCAAAGTTAAAAGAGGGTATGACCCTTGCTGTAGAACCAATGGTTAACATTGGTAGTTATGAAGTCAAAACTTTAGAGGATGATTGGACAGTAGTAACAAAAGATAGAAGTTTATCTGCACATTTTGAGCATACTATTGCCATAACTAAAGCTGGAGTGGAAATATTAAGTAAACTTTAACTTTTATTGCAGAGTTTATCTTATCTATGGTATAATGAACAGTACGTGAAAAAAGAGTCTAAAGCTTATCTCAGCAAAGAGGAGGTAAAATAATTTATGGCAAAAGAAGATCCTATTGAAGTCCAGGGTACAGTAGTTGAACCCCTGCCAAATGCAATGTTTAGAGTAGAATTGGAAAACGGACACAAAGTTCTGGCACATGTTTCAGGAAAAATGAGGATGAATTTTATACGAATCTTACCTGGTGATAAGGTAACAGTAGAACTTTCTCCCTATGACTTGAGTCGTGGCCGGATTACTTATCGACATAAAGCGAAATAAATTACCACAAGGGGTGATTGTTAATGAAAGTAAGACCATCAGTTAAGCCGATTTGTGATAAATGTAAAGTTATCAGACGCAATGGTAAAGTAATGGTTATTTGTGAAAATCCCAAGCATAAACAGCGTCAGGGATAAAAAATACTGGAGGTGAAATCATGGCTAGAATTGAAGGTGTTGATCTTCCTAGAAATAAAAGGGTAGAAATTGGATTGACATATATTTATGGTATTGGAAAAACTACTTCTCAAAAAATTCTTGAAAATACAGGGATTGATCCTGATACAAGAATTAAAGATTTGACTGAAGCTGAAATTTCTGATTTAAGAAGTGAAATTGATAATAATTATATTGTTGAAGGTGAATTAAGAAGAGAGAGAAGAGCTGATATTAAGAGATTAAAGGATATTGGCTGTTACCGTGGTCTTCGTCATCGCAGAGGTTTACCTGTACGAGGACAGAGAACTAAAACAAATGCACGGACACGTAAGGGACCTAAAAAGACTGTTGGAATCAAATCCCGTTCAGTTACTCCAAAATAGTAAGGAGGGAATTTAATTAATGGCTAAAAACAAGAAAAAAGCACGCAGAAGAAAAAAAGTAAAACGTAATATTGAAAAAGGTCAGGCCCATATTAAATCTACCTTTAATAATACAATCATTTCAATTACAGATGAAGAAGGTAAGGTAGTTGCCTGGTCAAGTGCTGGAAAAGTTGGTTATCAAGGTTCGAGAAAAAGTACTCCTTTTGCTGCTCAGCTGGCTGCAGAAAATGCTGCTGATGAGGCAAAAGAGATGGGAATGAAGGAAATTGAAATTTTTGTTAAAGGACCAGGTTCTGGAAGGGAGTCTGCAATTAGAACTCTGCAGTCTGCAGGACTAAACATTACTTTAATCAAAGATATTACTCCTATTCCACATAATGGATGTAGACCCCCAAAAAGAAGACGAATATAATTATATAATAGAAAGTTGAGGTGTAAAAATGGCAAGATATACAGGACCAGTATGTAAATTATGCAGGCGTGAAGGTGAAAAATTATATTTAAAAGGCGCCCGCTGCTACAGTAAAAAATGTTCTTTTGATCGCAGACCATATGTTCCAGGTGAACATGGTCAGGGACGTCAAAAAGTTTCAGAATATGGATCTCAAATGAGAGAAAAACAAAAAGTTAGAAGAATTTATGGAATTATGGAAAAGCAGTTCCGTAACTATTTTGAGACTGCAGAAAATATTCAGGGTGTAACAGGTGTAAACTTTTTGCAGCTTCTGGAAAGAAGATTGGATAATGTTGTTTATAGAATGGGTTTTGCTCGCTCAAGAAATGAAGCAAGACAATTTGTAAGACATGGTCATATTAAAGTGAATGGACGCAAGGTTGACATTCCTTCATATCAAATCGATGTGGATGATGTGATTAGTGTTAAAGATTCAAGCCGCAAGGCCAATCATTTTAAAGAGATCTTTGAATATAATTCTGATTTTTCTACCCAGGAATGGCTTAATTCTGATTTTGAAAAAGCTGAAGGTACAGTTGTTGCATTACCAGAGAGGGAAGATATCGATTATCCGGTAGAAGAACACCTGATTGTCGAGTATTATTCACGGTAAATGAATACCCTCAGTCATAAAATTGTTAATTTAAGGAGGGTAAGCTGATAAGATGATAGAAATCGAAAAACCACGTGTGGAAAGACTGGAAAGTGATGTAAACTATGGTCGTTATGAAATTTCTCCTTTAGAAAGAGGATATGGTACTACTCTTGGTAATTCTTTACGTCGTATTTTGCTTTCGTCTCTACCTGGAGCCGCACTTACTTCAGTTAAAGTAGAGGGAGTAAAACATGAGTTTTCATCTATTCCAGGAGTAGTTGAAGATATGACCGATCTAATTTTGAATTTAAAAGAGGTAGTTGTTAAGCATTCTGGTGAGGAACAGACAACTATTAGGTTAGAAGCAGAAGGAGAAGGAGAAGTTACTGCTGGTGACTTTCATTCTTCAGGGGATGTGCAGATTGTCAATAAAGACCACCATATTGCTACACTAGCTGAGGATGGTAGATTGGTTCTAGAGGCAACTGTTGATAAAGGAAGAGGTTATCATACTGCTGAAGAAAACAAAGACTTATTTGATAACAATGTAATTGGCTTAATTCCGATAGATGCTTCTTACAGTCCTATTGAAAGAGCCAATTTTAATATCGAAAATACCAGAGTTGGTCAGGTAACTGACTTTGATCGTTTAGTATTAGAAGTTAATACTAATGGTAGTATTAATCCTGATGATGCTATTAGTCTTGCTGCTAAAATCATGGTAGAACATCTGGAATTATTTATCAATTTAACTGATGAAATTGAAGATGTAGAAATTATGGTTGAAGTAGAAGAAGAAGAAAAGGATAAAATCCTGGATACAACGATTGAAGAATTAGAACTTTCTGTTCGTTCTTCCAATTGTCTAAAACGGGCCGGAATCAATACAGTTGAAGAATTAGTTGATAAAACTGAGGATGACTTAATGAAAGTCCGTAATCTGGGAAAGAAATCTTTACAGGAAATCAAAGATAAATTAGATGAACTTGATTTAGATCTAAAAGATAATGAAATTTAAGGAGGGATTTTAGGTGGCTAAGCGTAAATTACAGAAAAGATCTTCTCATCGTCAGGCAATGTTTAGAAATATGGCAGCATCACTGTTTCGCGAGGGAAGAATCGAAACTACACTACCTAAGGCTAAAGAATTAAGATCTTATGCTGAGAAACTTATTACTGCTGCGAAGACTAATGATTTAGCTTCAAGACGCAGGGTAATGAGTAAAATCAAAGATAAAGAAGTAGTAACTAAATTATTTGATGAAATAGCACCTCAGTATTCAGAAAGACCTGGTGGTTATACAAGAATTTTAAAGATGTATCCCCGCAGAGGAGATGCAGCTAAGCAAGCGATTATTGAACTCGTAGAATAATACTGAATGTAGGTGTTAATATGAGCCTGATAGAAATAAGTGGGGTAGATTTTCTTTATGAAAATGACGACAGTGATCGACCGGCTCTGCAGAATATTGATCTGCAGATAGAAGCTGGTGATTTTGCTGTTATTATTGGTTCAAATGGTTCAGGCAAATCTACTCTGGCAAAGTTATTAAATGTACTCTTAACTCCCTCTAAGGGAGAAATTTTTGTTGCTGGTTTAAATACTAATAATCCTGATAATACCTGGAAGATAAGACAGCGGGTTGGAATGGTTTTTCAAAATCCAGACAATCAGCTTGTTGCTTCAATGGTTGAGGATGATGTAGCATTTGGTCCGGAAAATTTAGGTATCCCTACCTCTGAAATTCGAAATAGGGTTGATAAAGCCCTGGAAATGGTTGGAATGTCCGGATTTCAAAAATTTGCTCCCCATAAATTATCGGGAGGACAAAAACAGAGGGTTGCTATTGCCGGGGTTATTGCCATGGAACCAGACTGTATAGTTTTAGATGAACCGACTGCAATGCTTGATCCTCAGGGGAGAAAGGAAGTAATGGAAACAGTGCAATACCTAAATAAAGAAAAAGGGATTACTGTTGTTCATATTACTCACTTTATGGAGGAAGCGGTAGATGCAGATCAGGTCATTGTTATGAATCAGGGTCAGATTTTGCATAAAGGAAGTCCTAAGTCCATTTTTAGATTAGTTGAGCAGTTAAAGGATGTAAATTTAGATATACCTGTTGCAGTTGAGGTTGCTGAATATCTGCGTCAGGAGAATATCAATATTCCTGATATTTTAAGTATAGATGAGTTGGTGGATGCATTATGTTAATTGAATTAAATGAGGTAAGCCATGTCTATCAGGATGAAAATAACGTTAAAGCATTAAAAAATATTAATTTAGAGATCAGTAAGGGAGAATTTATTGGAATTGTAGGACATACAGGTTCTGGTAAATCTACTTTGGTTCAGCTTTTTAATGGTCTAATTATTCCAAGCTCTGGTACCGTCAAAGTTAATGGAAAAAATATTACAAATGAAAAAAGTAATTTAAAAGAAACCAGACGTCATGTTGGCTTAGTTTTTCAATATCCCGAACATCAATTATTTGAAGAAACTGTTTTTCAGGATATAGCCTTTGGCCCTAAAAATCTGGGTCTGAAAAAAAATGAGATTCGGGAAAGAGTAGAAGAAGTCATGGGATTAGTTGGACTTGATTATGAGGAATTTAAAGATAGATCTCCATTTAATTTAAGTGGTGGTCAGCAGCGTAAAGTTGCTATTGCCGGGGTTTTAGCTCTCAAACCTGATGTTTTAGTACTGGATGAACCCAGTGCTGGACTTGATCCACAGGGTAGAAAGCAGCTTGCAGAACTGCTGAAATATCTTTATCAGGAATTAGAGATGACCATAATATTAATTTCTCACCGGATGGAAGAAATTGCTGAACTTGCAAGTAGAGTTATTGTGATGCATCAGGGGGAAATTGTAATTGATGATCATCCCATCGAGGTTTTTTCGCGGGAGCAGAAATTACACAAATTATCACTGGATCTTCCCCAGATCACCGAAATTCTGCATCGTTTAGAAGAAAAAGGATTGAAAGTAAATACTAATTTATTTTCTATATCTGAGGCATCAGCAGAAATAATTAAAGCATTGAGGAGCAAATAATATGCTAAAAGATATAACAATTGGTCAGTATATAGCTCGTGATTCTATTATTCATGCACTGGATGCCCGGATTAAAATTATGATTACTACAATCCTGATAATTGCTTTATTTACAATTGACACTTTTACTGGCTTTGGATTTTTTGCTGCTTTTGTGCTGGTAGTTGTCTTATTATCCAAAATCTCAGTCAAAAAAGTTCTCAAAGGATTAAAACCGATTTTAATTTTAGTTTTGTTTACCCTGTTTATTCATATCTTTTTAACAAAAGGGGGAGAGGTTTTGTGGTCCTGGAGGTTTATCTCCATTGAATCTGAAGGAGTATATACAGGATTTTTTATGGTAAGTAGAATTTTTATTTTAATTTTATTTACTTCACTCTTAACCTTAACTACTTCTCCACTGCAGTTAACAGATGGTATTGAATATATTTTATCTCCTTTAAAGAGATTTGGGGTTCCTGCAAGTGAACTGTCAATGATGATGACAATTGCTTTAAGGTTTATCCCGACTTTACTGGAGGAGGCTGATAAAATCATGAAAGCTCAGCAGGCTAGAGGAGCTGATTTTGAATCTGGTAATTTAATTCAAAGAGCTAAAAGTTTAATTCCTTTACTGGTTCCTTTATTTATTAGTGCTTTTAGAAGGGCAGATGATCTGGCTTTAGCAATGGAGTCCAGATGTTATCGTGGTGGTGAAGGAAGAACAAGGCTGCATGAATTAGAGTTTAGATATTATGATTTTATTGCTTTGATTATTATAATTATCCTGGCAGCTGCAGTATCATTTTATTAGGTGAGATTTAAAATGGCACAAAACTACAAAATTATAGTTGAATATGATGGAAGTAATTATAGCGGCTGGCAGATTCAGAAAAATACCAGTCAAACAATACAGCAAAAATTAGAGCAAACCCTTAGTAAAATTAATAAAAACAGGGTTCAGATTACAGGTGCCGGAAGGACAGATGCTGGGGTTCACGCGGCTGGTCAGACAGCAAATTTCTTTCTGGATGTTGATATTCCGCTTGCCAAGATTCCAATTGCTCTAAATACTGAACTACCTGATGATATCATCTGTAAAAAAGCGGAAAAAGTGGATCAGGATTTTCATGCTCGTTATGATGCACGGGGCAAAAAATATAGATATAGAATTTTGAACAGTAATTTTAATTCAGTTTTTGTCCGCAATTTTGTTTATAATGTTTATAAAAAACTTGACTTAGAACTTATGCAGAAGGCAGCAAATATTTTTGAAGGCTGTCATGATTTTGCTTCATTTTGTGCTGCTGGTTCTTCTGTAGAATCTACAGTTAGAGAAATATATTCTTTAGATGTTTATACAGCTGAAGATGCTGAAATCTGGATCGATGTTGTTGGTAATGGTTTTTTATATAATATGATAAGAATTTTAGCCGGTACACTTATTGAAACCGGTCTTGGAAAAAGAACTCTGCCTGAACTAGAGGATATTTTGCAGAGTTGTGATCGAAATAATGCTGGTTTTACTGCTCCGGCTCAGGGTTTAACTTTAATCAAAGTACTTTATGATTAATTTATTTTCGTTTAACTTGACAAAAGCAGAAGATTGTATTAAAATTACTATGAATTATTCTGTACAACAACTAGCCCCGTTGAGAATAATTTCATGTAATTATAGAGAGTATTTTAACTAAGGAGGTATAGTTATGTCAACATATATGGCAAAAAATGAAACTGTGGAGCGCGACTGGTATGTAGTTGATGCTGCAGATAAAACTTTAGGAAGACTTGCATCTGAAATTGCTCAGTATATTAGAGGAAAGCACAAGCCAACTTTTACCCCTCATGTGGATATGGGAGATTATGTAATAGTGGTTAATGCTGAAAAAATTAAATTAACAGGTAAAAAGTGGGATGACAAGAAACATTACAGTCACACAAATTATCCTGGTGGTATTAATGAAATTACTTATAGAGAACTTCGTGCTAAAAATCCTGAATTTATTATCGAAAAAGCTGTTAAAGGTATGTTACCACATAATAAATTAGGTAGAAAAATGGTTAAAAAATTAAAAGTATATAGTGGACCTAATCATCCACATCAGGCTCAACAGCCAGAACAATTAGAACTTTAATTCTGAGAGGAGGAATTTAATAGATGGCTTCTGAAGTACAGTATAGAGGTACAGGTCGTAGAAAGACTTCTACAGCGCGTGTTCGCCTGCTGCCTGGAGATGGAAAATTTTTAGTGAATGATGTTGAAATCGATAACTATTTTAATAGAAAATCTTTAATTAAAGATATTATGTCACCTTTAGAATTAGTTAATGCTGATGGAACTTTTGATGTATTAGTAAATGTTAATGGTGGTGGACTTTCCGGTCAGGCTGGAGCAGTTCGTCATGGAATTGCTAGAGCCTTACTGGAAGTAGATGAAGATTACCGCGGACCACTTAAGAAAGCTGGTTACTTAACCAGAGACTCCCGGATGGTTGAAAGAAAGAAGTACGGCCGCAAAAAAGCGAGAAAAAGTCCACAGTTTTCAAAAAGATAATATTATTTTTGAAATTAATGCAGGCAGAGCTCAGGCTCTGCTTTTTTTTTAATAGCCAGGAAATTATACCTAATGGTTTGTATAAATAATATTTTAAGTTTCATAATTTCTGCTATCAACAAAATATAACCTTACTGTAATACAGAAGTCCGAAGGACATTTTGTTCTTTATCAAGTTATAATAAAATAATTTTTTAGTCACTCATTTTAATGCTCATCTTTAAAATAAAATGTAATAGATTATAAAGACAGAAAAAGCAGGCCTTCTGGTATTAGGTGTTTTTTTATTTTCTAATTTATTGTATAATATAAGTGAGATATATAATTTTTGAATTTTAAATTTTACAGAAAGCAAATTAAATTTATTTATCTTTATTTTAAGCTGTTTAGTTTGAACTTAATTTAAGCCGGAGGTGAAATTTATGGGAGTTAAATGTGCTGCTTTACTGCCTCATCCGCCGATTGTGATTGAAGAAATTGGTGGTCGGGAATTGAAAAAGGCAGAAAAGACGGTTCAGGGTTTTAAAAAGACAGCTGAAGAGATTGCTAAATTTAAAGATGATCTCGACCTGCTGGTTTTTATTACTCCTCATGGGCCTGTTTTTCGATCTACTGCTTCTATTATTATTAAAGAAGATCTTAAAGGAAATTTTAGTGATTTTGGACATCCAAAACTTAAATTTAGCGAAAAATCTGACACTAAATTTGCTGAAAAGCTAATTTCCAGGGTTAAGGAAAAGAATTTATCCTTACAGCCGTTGAAAAATAATGATTTAAAGAATTATGGAGTTGATCAGGAACTTGATCATGGAATTATGGTACCCCTAAATTATTTAGAAAAAGCAGGAATTAAATTACCTGTTTTACCAATTTCAATTGGTTTTATTTCTTATCAAGAGCTGTATAAGATTGGGCAGGAAATTAGCAGAACAGCTTCAGAACTTGATTATAAGATTGCGGTGATTGCAAGTGGGGATCTCTCACATCGATTAAAAAAAGGAGCACCTGCAGGTTTTAATCCTGATGCTCATATTTTTGATGAGAAATTGATACAGTATTTTAGAGATCAGGATTTTGACTTAATTTTAAACTTTGATCAGGATTTAGTCGAGAAAGCTGGAGAATGTGGTTTAAGACCAATTATAACAATGCTGGGGACACTGGATAATTTAGAAGTTGATGTAAAAGTAAATTCCTATGAGGGTCCTTTTGGTGTCGGTTATGGAACAGTTTTTATTAATCCTAAGGTAGATAAAAAATAAATCAGATAAGATAGTTGGGAGTGATTATTATGAATGAAAAAAAATATATTACTAATTTAGCAAGAAAAGCAGTGGAAGAGTATATTGTTTCTGGAAATGAACCTGAAGTTAAAGAAGAGGAACTGCCAGATATTTTAAAAAAGAAAGCAGGAGCTTTTGTTACTTTAAAGAAAAATGGTAATTTAAGAGGCTGTATGGGAACATTTAGGCCTGTACAGAAAAATGCAGCTTATGAAATTATAAGTAATGCCATGACAGCTGCCGAAAATGATCCTCGTTTTCCGGAAGTAAAAAAAGAAGAGTTAAAAGAAATTAAAATTTCAGTAGATATTTTATCTGAACCGGAAGAAGTTAGTGATAAGTCGATGCTTGATCCAAAAAAATACGGAATACTGGTAAAAGGAGGTCATCAGACAGGGCTGCTGCTGCCGGATTTGGAAGGAATAGAGACAGCTGATAAACAGTTAAATATTGCTAAAAGGAAAGCTGGCCTCCAGGAAGATGCTGAAGTTGAAATTTACCGGTTTAAAGTAAGGAGATTTGAGGAGAATGTGGAGAAAAGCTGATTAAGCGAAGAAGGTTGAAAACAGGCTGCAGAATAAGAGATGTCCTAATTGTGGAGAAAGTATTTATGGCGAGTTTTAACTAACCGGGATTTATAAAAAGAAGATCTTCTTTGAAATTTGTTAGTAAAGCAAAAGTGAATGGCTAATAAATTATCAAATAATTTTTAATTTTGTATTTTAAAAAATTAACTTGACAGCTGTTATAAGTACTGCTATACTTTAATTAAGCTCATATAATACTATAACACTATAAGGAGGGCTTAATAATGAGAAATAAAAATGTAAAATGTAATGTCTGTGGAAGTCAGAACTGGTCTGGTGCACTCTATTGTGAAAAGTGTAGTGGAGACTTATATCATAATCATAATGATGAAAAGATTGCAGCAAAAATTAATCAGGTAAATAGTATCTTTAAGCTGTGGGAGTAAAGTAAATAAGAATTTAAAAGGTCGGCCTCTGGCCGGCCTTTTGTGTTATCCAGAGATTTTTTAAATAATAACGAAATTAAAACCATAAATAAAGACGATGTAAAGTGTTAAAAAATAGCTGTAAAAAATAATTGGTGTAAATAGATTATGATCACTTATAATATAAAGATAATTACTGATAACTACCGAAATGAAAATAATTAAAATAAATGCTGGATTAAATTCTAGAAATAATACTGAGGCAAATAAACCACTGAAGATAACTGCTAAAAACACGGGTAAATAGAGGTTGAATAGTGAAAAAATTATTTTATTAAATAAAAATTGTTCTACACTGGCTGTAAAAAGAAGTATAGTGAAAACCATAACCAGTAGGGGTAGATCACTATAAATTACTCTAAAAATATTTTCTCCTAACTGCAGAGGGAAAAAGCTGCTTTCAACTTCGGGTCTATAATTAAGATTAATTAAAATAACCCCGACTGTCAACAGTGTAAAGATAAAAAATAGAGCCTTTAAATTAACTTTTTCTTTTTTGAACTTAAAACCAAGATCAGCAAAGCTAAAGTCATAAAGCAGATTAAAATAACTGTAGATTATAAATAAAAAAACAATATGAGAGAGAACATTAATTGAAAAAGCTAAAATTTCATTAATATAAATTAATGAGGTGAAATCTTTTTCTATAATATAATAGCTGCTCAAAGTAATAAAATACCAGGCGGCAATAATTATTAAAAAATCTTTATAATTTAGTCGTTTATCGGAAAAAATATTATTTTTCAAACTATCACCTCCTCTCTCTTATTTCTATCAAAAATTAGCAATTCCTTTAAAAAATTAATTTTTTATGAGGATTTAAAAAATAAGCAGGGTTTAGGCTGTCTTTTGCCGAATATTTATAGTAAGAGGTGATAAAATTGTCCTGGCAGGTTATAACAAGTTTATTAGATATTTTTATAATTGCGTTTATTATTTACTATTTACTTAATATTATTTCAGGGACAAGGGCAGTCCAGTTGATTAAAGGATTGGGCTTAATTTTTTTAGTTGCTCTGGTTGCTCAGCTATTAGAGTTAAATACTGTTAACTGGTTTTTAGACAGTTTTCTAACTATTATTATGGTTGCACTCCCAATTGTTTTTCAGCCGGAATTGAGACGCGCCCTGGAGCAGATTGGTAGAGGGGGCTTTCTAAAGGAACAGTTCTGGCAGAATTGGGGACCAAAAGAAATTAACGAGATTGTTCTGGCAGCATCAGATATGTCAGAAAAAAAGATTGGGGCTTTAATAGTTATTTCACGTCGGGTTGGTCTAAAAAACTATATAGAAACCGGAATAGAGCTTGATGCTTCAATTAGCAAACAGCTTTTATTTAGTATTTTCCAGCACGAATCTCCTCTCCATGATGGGGCTTTAATTATTGAGAATGGTAAGGTTCAGGCAGCCAGCTGTTTTTTAAATCTTTCTACCCGCTCTGACATTAATCCAAGATTGGGAACAAGACATAGAGCAGCAATTGGTATTACGGAAGAATCCGATGCCCTGGCTTTAGTAGTATCTGAAGAAACAGGTGTAATCTCAATTGCTGAAGACGGACAGTTGAGCCGTCACCTTGATAAGGCAGAATTAAGAGAAGCACTGACTCACGGTTTTGAAAAATCTAAAGAAAAATCATTTATGAGGAGGCATTTCTAATGTTTTCTCTAACCGAAAATCAAAAAAAATTAATTTTAGCTTTTGTAATTGCTGTTTTGCTCTGGGGTTATGCAAGTAATCAAACTGCAAATATTTTTAATTATGGAGAAGAACAGGCTGCATCATTTTTAGTAGATATTGAAGTTAGAAATTTAGCAGAAGATTATCAGATAGAATCAATGTCTGTTGAAAGAGCTGTAGTCAGGATTGATTATGTGTCATATTTTTCTCAGCTGAGCAGAGATGATATTACTGCCTATGTTGATTTGCGTAATGTTGATCCAGGTGATAATATGAAAATAATTGAGGTTGAATTACCTGGTTCAGCAAGGTTAATTGGGGTTGATCCCGGGTATTTACTTGTCAATATTGCAAGAAAAGATGAATAATTAAGCTGAAATATACTGAGCTTATATTTAATTTGCACAGCAAAAAAAATAGAGAACTAATGTACAATACTGGTTGAGTAAGATCAATATTAATTAATTGAGGTGGAAAATTTGGAAAAAAAATTGTTTGGAACTGATGGTGTGCGAGGTGTTGCCAATCACGAGTTAAAAGGTGAACTGGCATTTAAATTAGGTAGAATTGGCGGCTATTATTTAACGAAAAACTCAGTCCAGGAACGACCGGTGGTCATTATTGGTAAGGATACTCGACTTTCTGGTGATATGCTGGAGGCAGCTTTGATGGCTGGCCTGACTTCAGTTGGAATTGATGTTTACAGGCTGGGAATTATTCCAACTCCTGGTGTCTGTTTTTTAAGTAGAACCAAGGAGGTAGCTGGTGGTGTTATGATTTCCGCTTCTCATAATCCAACTGCTGATAATGGGATCAAATTTTTTGATCAGAATGGTATTAAGCTCAGTGATCAGGCGGAATTGGAAATTGAGGAGTTAATTTTTAATGATCATTCAGAAGCATTACCCTACCCCATTGATAATCAGATTGGTCTGATTGAAGAAAAGTATGAGTGGATTGAGCAGTATATTGATTTTGTAATTAACAGTACTGATCAAAAACTGGCTGGATTGAAAGTAGTAATCGACTGTGCCAATGGTGCTGCTTATCAGGCCTCACCGGCTGTTTTTGAGTCACTGGGAGCAGAAGTGGTTGTAATTAACGATCATCCTAATGGTGCAGAGATCAATGTTAACTGTGGGTCAACAGCGCCTGAACTGGCAGCAGAAAAGGTAATAGAGACCGCTGCTGATTTAGGGATTGCCCATGATGGTGATGCAGATAGAGTGATTTTAATTGACGAAAAAGGTGAGATTGTGGAAGGCGACAATATTATGGCTGTTGCTGCCAGAGAAATGATTGCAGAAGATAAATTAAATAAAGAAACAGTGGTTACAACCAGGTATAGTAACCTGGGATTAAAAGAAAGTCTGGCAGAAGTGGGAGCCAATCTTGTGATAACCCAAAATGGAGATCGTTATGTTCTGTCAGAAATGCTGAAAAACAATTATAAGTTGGGTGGAGAAAAATCAGGCCATATTATTTTTAGTGAATACAACACAACCGGAGATGGAATTTTAACTGCAGTTAAAATTGCTGCAATAATAAAAAAGAGAGATAAGCCTTTATCTCAATTAAAAAAAGTTATGAGTTACTGGCCCCAGCTCCTGGCAAATATAAAGGTCAGTCAGAAAAAAGACTGGGAGCAAAACACTAAGATTGGAGCTGAAATTAGAGCTGCAGAAAAGGAGATCGGAACTTCTGGTCGGGTTTTTGTCCGTGCTTCCGGAACCGAACCTCTGATTAGAGTAATGCTGGAAGGTAAGGAAGAAGAACTTTTAAATAAATGGGAAGCAAAATTAACTCAATTAATTAGTGAAGAATTGAACTAAATAGTTTGCTATTTATAGCAATTCATAATAAAATTAAGTTTGTATTTGCTGCTATTTAGTTAAAAATGCTAAATTATTAGCACTTTAAAAACAGATAAAGGAGGTGAGTATAAAAAAAGATGATGATAAAGCGCCAGAACCTGATTGCAGCGGTATTTTAATCAGGTGGACGAGGAAGAAGGTTATCGAATCTTCGGCGGATGCCTTCAGGTAGAGGCTGTTTACCTTAAGTTTATTTCTTAAAATCAGCAGGTAATTGTTGAGACAGAGGAGATAAACAGCAGCTGACAGTTAAATATTGTGTAAATAAATATTAAAAATAATTGATTTAAAAGATACGAATATAATGGAGGTTAAAATATATGTGTGGAATTGTTGGTTATATTGGAAAAAAAGATGCAGCACCGATTTTACTGGAAGGTTTAAAAAAGTTAGAATATAGAGGTTATGATTCAGCCGGGATTGCTGTTCAGGAAACCCAGGGAATAGCATTAGTTAAAAAGAAAGGTAAGTTAAACAGCCTGGAAGAAATACTTAAACAGAAATCTCCTCGAGGAAATGTAGGGATTGGACATACTCGCTGGGCAACTCATGGTAAGCCTTCAACCCCTAATTCTCATCCTCATCAGAGTTCAGAAGGAGAATTTGTGGTTGTCCACAATGGAATAATTGAAAATTACCTGGAATTGAAAAATCAATTAAAAAAGGAAGGTTATATTTTTGATTCGGAAACTGATACAGAAGTTATCCCTAATTTAATTTCCAAATTTTATCAGGGGAATATAGAAGAAGCTGTCCGTAAGGCAGTGGCTTTGCTGGAAGGTTCTTATGCAATAGCTGTATTATCAAAAAAAGAGAAGGAAAAAATTGTTGCTGTACGGAAAGACAGTCCTCTAATTATTGGTTTAGGTGAAGATGAGTATTTTATCGGTTCTGATATTCCTGCTATTTTGGATCATACCAGAAGTGTTTATATTTTAGATGATAACGAAATGGCGGTACTTGAACATCAGGGTGTTAAAACTTATACCGTAGAAGGTGAAGAACTGGACAAAGAAGTATTTAATGTTGACTGGGAAGCTTCGATGGCTGAAAAAGGTGGATATGATCATTTCATGTTAAAAGAAATCCATGAGCAGCCAGAAACAGTCAAAAAATGTATCAATGGTCGTCTAACAGCGACAGATGTGCAATTTGATAGCTTTAATATGGAGCAGGAAGAATTGAATGAGTATAATAAAATATATATAGTTGCCTGTGGAACTGCCTATAATTCTGGTTTAGTAGGGAAGTATGCTATTGAAAAGCTGGCCCGAATTCCAGTAGAGGTTGCAATTGCATCTGAATTTAGATATCGAGATCCTATTGTTGATGAGAATACCCTTGTAATTGTAGTCAGTCAGTCTGGAGAAACAGCTGATACTCTGGCTGCTGTGAGAGAATCTAAAGCTAAAGGTGCCCGGATTATTGGTATCTGTAATGTAGTTGGAAGTACAATTGCCAGGGAATCAGATGATGTTATTTATATTCATGCAGGTCCAGAAATAGCTGTAGCTTCTACCAAAGCCTATATTGGAATGATTACCGTCCAATATCTGCTGGCGATTTATTTTGCCCGGATTAAAGGTTTATTAAAGGATGATAAAAGCAGAGAAATAATCAGCAGCTTCAGACGCATTCCAGAACAAATAAAAGAAGTTATAGAAAAAAATGAAGCAGAGATTAAAGCTCAGATTGGTAATTATGCTGAGCGAGAGAATATATTTTATATTGGCCGCGGTCTAGATAATGCTGTGGTAGAAGAAGCTTCACTTAAACTTAAGGAAATCTCTTATATCCACGCAGAGTCATATCCTGCTGGTGAACTTAAGCATGGAACTCTGGCTCTGGTTGAAGAAGGAGTACCGGTGATTGCTGTAGCTACTCAGCCTGATGTTATTGATAAAACCTTAAGTAATATCAAAGAAGTTAAAGCACGAGATGGAGTTGTGACTGCTGTAGTAACTGAGGGAGAAAAAGATCTGGATGATATTGACTACAGATTTGAAATACCTGCTACCAACGATTTATTAACAGGTATTCTTTCAACCGTTCCTCTGCAGCTGCTGGCATATTATGTAGCAGTTGAAAGAGAATGCGCGATAGATCAACCGCGGAATCTGGCCAAAAGTGTAACTGTAGAATAGGAACAAAACTATATATATTCAAATAAGAAGTTCTTAATTAACCGGAGCTCTGATTTAGGTTTTAGCCTAAACCAGAGCTCCGGTTATTTCTAATTAGAATGTATGAATGATTTGCATCTTCAAAAAATAGATCTAATAATATCTTAGTAAAAGTATTGAATAGTTTTTAAAATTTATCTGGGATTAAATTTGTTAAAAAAGTTTGACAATCAAAATAAATTATTGTAAAATAAATTTAATCGATTACGTAAAGGATTAAATGAATTATATTGCTGAGCTTAATAGATAAACTGATTTGAAGAAGATAATATGGGAGATTTTATGAAAAACCTTAAAAAAAGCAAATAAAAAGATAATAGATTTTTTTATATCTGTTATGAAGCTTATTATATGCGAAAAAAAGTTTTGAAAGATGATACTTTATTTGTGAAAAATTAATAGCAATTTGATTAAATAAAGTAGAATTATACAAAATTATAGTGTCTATTTATTTTAATGGTAAAAATTACTATTTAATCACAGAAAATATTATTTTAAAGTATTTGATAAAATAAAAATTTTGCACTCTATTTAATGGATTACGCAAACGATTAAATAATTTTCAGCAAATGTTTGACAATTCAAAAAAGTTCCTGTATAATCTATTTAATGGATTACGCAAACGATTAAATGAATATTTTTTTGATTTTAAAAATATTTAAAGGAGGTGAGGTCCCAGTTAGTGAAGTTAATAACATAAGTTAGTAATTGTTTCATTGTATTTTAAGGGAAAAAATAACTAAAAATCAAAATTTTAAAACTATTAAAAATGGAGGAATTTTTAATGAGAAATTTAAAATCAGTATTTGTTTTAACAGCAGTGTTTTTTGCTTTAGTTTCACTTACAGGTATGGCTTCAGCTCAGGATTTTAGTGTCGGTATGACAGTACAGGATTTAAGCAATCAGATCTGGGCTTCTACTGCAACTGAACTTGAAAAATTGGTGGAAGCAGATGGTGGAGAATTTACAGCTGTAGATTGTGATAGTAATGCAGCAAAACAGGTAAGCCAGATTGAAAACTTTATTGCTAGTGGTGTTGATGTAATGATAGTACATCCAGCTCAAAAAACTGCTGTTGAAGAGCCTCTAAAAAGAGCCATGGATCAGGGTATCAAAGTTTTTAGTTGGGATGAAAAGCTTAAAAATTCTAACATGAACTGGGTTATTGACAACTATGAACTTGGTAGAATGATTGGAAGTCATGCAGCAAAGTGGATTAATGAAAAACTAGGAGGAACAGCAGAAGTTGGAGTGTTAACTTATCCTCAAATTCAGATATTGAAACAAAGAGGAGACGGAATTGTTGATGCAATAAACGAAAAGGCTCCTGATGCAGAAATAGTTGCTAAAGCAAGTGCAATTAATCCTATAGAAGGTATTGCAAAAACAGAAACATTTTTACAGGCACATCCTAATATGAAAGTTATTGCTGCTATCGGTGGAGGTGGAGCTGTAGGTGCTAATGAGGCTGTAAAAGCTGCAGGCAAATTAACTGAGGATTTTGGTATCTTTGCTGCAGATGCAACAGATCAAGAATTAAAAGCTATGATGAATAATGAAGCAAATAGAATGTCTGTTCTAATCACTGGAGACGCAGAAAAAATGTCAAAAGTTATTTATGGATATGTTCAAAAACTTCTTAGTGGTGAAGAAGTACCTCAGAATGTTTATAGAGAACTTATTCCTGTGACTCAAGAAAATGTAGATCAATATTATGATGAAAAAGAGTAAGTAAATTATTAAAAGACGGCCCCTCATGAGGGGCCGTCTATAAAATAAACAGAGAGGAGCTAAATTATGGAAGATAACATTATACTCCAATTAAAAAATATAACAAAAAAATATCCAGGTGTAACAGCTCTTGATAATGTTTCTTTAGATATAAAAAAAGGAGAGGTACATGCTCTAGTTGGTGAGAATGGAGCTGGAAAATCAACTTTAATTAAAACTTGTACAGGAGCAATATCTCCTAATGAAGGTAGAATTATAGTTGAAGGTAATGAATTTTCAGAGATGAATCCTAAATTATCAGAGGGAAATGGAATTTCAGTTATTTATCAGGAATTTAATTTAGTAGGAGAACTAAGTGTGGCTGAAAATATTTTTCTTGGTAATGCTATCAGAAATGGCATAGTTATAGATAGAGAAAAAATGATAGAGGAATCTCAAAAAATTTTTGATCAATTAAAAATAGATATAAACCCAAAAACCTTGGTTAAAAATCTTACAGTAGGATATCAACAAATTGTTGAAATAGCCAAAGCTTTATCAAAAAATGCAAAGATATTAATTATGGATGAGCCCTCAGCACCCTTAACTAAATCAGAGTTAAAACATTTATTCGAAATGGTAGATAAACTTAAGAAACAAGGTGTAACTATTATTTATATCTCTCATAGATTAGATGAAGTATTTAGATTAGGTGATAGAGTTACAGTAATTAGAGATGGAGAAAAAATAAAAACATTAAATACTGATGAAACTAATGTTGATGAGCTTATTAATTTGATGGTTGGTAGAGAATTGAAAGAAACTTTTCCTCCTCGGGAATGTAATATACAAGATGATATTTTACTCGAAGCAAATCATTTGACTGGTAATGGAGTTTATGATTGTTCTTTTAAAGTAAAAAAAGGTGAAGTTTTAGGTTTTGGAGGTTTAATTGGAGCAGGTAGAACTGAATTATCTGAATTAGTTTTTGGTTATTCTAAAATTGAATCAGGTGAAATTATATATAAAGGTGAAAAAATATCACCAAAAAGTCCAGAAGAAGCGATTGATTATGGGATAGCTTTAGTACCAGAAGATAGGAAACAGCAGGGTGTTTTATTAGATATAGATATTAAGGGAAATATTTCCATGTCAATTTTGCAAAGAATTTCTTCTTACTCTGTAGTAGATAAAACAAGAGAAATAGATATCTCTAGTAATTATAGAAAAAAAATGAACATAAAAACACCTAATCTTGAGCAAAAAGTTAAAAATTTAAGTGGTGGTAACCAACAAAAGGTCGTTATAGCAAAATGGCTAGCCTCAAATCCAGATTTGATTATTTTAGATGAGCCAACTCGTGGTATTGATGTAGGAGCAAAATTTGAAATTTATAAATTAATAAATCAGCTTGTTGCTGAAGGTAAAACAATTATTCTTATTTCTTCAGAAATGGAAGAATTAATAGGGATGTCTGATAGAATAATGGTACTTGCTGAAGGAGAAATTACTGGGATGTTACAAAAAGATGAATTCAGTCAGGAAAAGATTTTAAATTATGCATCAAAAACTGAAAGAGAGAGTGATTAGGATGGATTTAGCCAAAGTTAGAAAGTATGGAATTTATATAGCTTTAATAGTTCTTATTATATTTTTTAGTCTTAATAGTAATGCGTTTTTAAACCCAGGTAATTTAATTAATATTGCTAGACAAAGTTCTATGTTAGGAATTGCTGCAGTGGGAATGGCTTTTGTATTATTATTAGGTGGTATTGATTTATCAATTGGCTCACAAATTAGTTTGGTAAACATTATAGGTGCCTGGTTAATGGCTAAAGCTGGTATGAACCCGATTTTTGCTATTCTTATATCTTTAACTGTTAGTACCTCAATTGGGTTTATGAATGGTTGGATCATTGCAAATATTAAAATGCCTCCTTTAATTGTAACTTTAGCAAGTTTAACAATTTTGGAAGGTTTAGCCTTTATAATTTCAGGTGGTGTTCCAATTTTTGGATTTCCAGAATCATTCTCTGTAATAGGACAGGGTTATGTAGGATTTGTCCCTGTTCCAGTAATTATAATGATTGTTATAATGGCAATAGGTGCCTTTATTTTAAACAAAACATATTTTGGAAGATATTTTTACGCTGTTGGTGGTAATGAGGAAGCATCTGAATTATCTGGTATCAATGTTAAAAGGGTTAAATATCTTGTTTATACTCTATCAGGTTTATTTGCTGGTATTGCAGGTATAGTTATGCTTTCCAGAACAAACTCTGGACAGGCTATTGCTGGTAAGGGTTTTGAACTCGATGTATTAACTGCTGTTGTGCTTGGTGGAGTAAGTATAACTGGTGGTTATGGTAAAATTTATAATGTTGTTGCAGGTGTACTTATTATGGGAGTTTTAAGTAACGGAATGGTATTAATGAATATAGATTCTTACTATCAGTTGGTTATTAAAGGCCTGGTATTAATGTTTGCTGTTGGATTTGACAGTTATCAAAGATTTGTAGTAGCTAGTGATTAAAGCAAGTTAATAATTTATAACTTATTTAAATTTATAAGCGTATAATTTTATAAGAAAATTTTTGAAATGGAAGTGAATTAAATGAAAGCAAGAATGGAAGATGTAGCAAAAAAAGCTGGTGTATCTACGGCTACAGTTTCTCATGTAATTAATGAAACAAGATTTGTAGCTGAAGATACAAAAAATAAAGTAATTGAAGCTATGAAAGTATTAGACTATCATCCTAATTCTGCTGCTAGATTATTAAGAAGTAAGGAATCAAAGATCATTGGTTTTTTAGTCCCTGATATAAGTAATACATTTTTTACAAGAATCGCACGAGAAATAGAAGTGATTTTAAGTGAAAAAGGATATAATTTAATTGTTAGTAATTCTGATGAAAGAATTGAAAAAGAAAAAGAGCAGTTAAAAGTATATCAATCCCAATTAATTGACGGTTTAATTATGGCACCATCTGCAAATGATCACAGTTATTTAGAAGAAGAATCTAAAGATTATCCTATAGTATTTATTGATAGAAAGCCTGATGGTTTTAACCAAGGAGATTGTGTACTTGTAGATAACGAAAAGGGGTCTTATCAGGCAATTGAACATTTAATCAAAAAAGGTCATGAAAAGATTGGAATTATTACTGGCCTTCCTGGTTTAACAACTTCTACAGAAAGATTAAATGGTTATAAGAAGGCCTTAACTGATTATAATATTGAGATCGACGAAAATTTAATTAAAATTGGGGATTCTAAGTTTGATAGTGGTTATGAACTGACTGAGGAATTAATAAACTCTACAAATATTACTGCACTTTTTGTAACAAACAATTTAATGACTGTTGGATCTATGAATTTCCTTAAAGAAAAAAATATTAAGATTCCTGAAGAAATTGCTATTATTGGTTATGACAATTATGAGTGGGCTACAATTACTGATCCTCCTCTATCTGTAGTAAAACAACCGATTAATGAAATTGGAATCAAAGCTGCTGAATTAATTCTAAATCGTATTTCTGATAAAAAGAAAAATTTTGAAGATGTTAGACTTGAAAATGAACTAATTATTCGTTCATCTTGCTGATATTAAATAAAGATATTAAAAATAAATTTATAAAAGGATGTGTATTAAATGGAAGGGAAAATGAAAGTAGCTGTAATGGAAGGTATTGGGGAAATGGGTTTTGTAGAAAGAGATATTCCAACTCCTGATAAAGATGAAGTTCTTATTAAACTTGAGTATGTAGGGATTTGTGGATCTGACATGCATTATTATGAACATGGAGCAATTGGAGATTATGTTGTTGAACCACCATTTGTTTTAGGGCATGAGCCTGGTGGAGTAGTTGTGGAAGTTGGTGAAAATGTAACTCACTTAAAAGTAGGTGATAAAGTAGCTTTGGAACCAGGAAAAACTTGTGGAGAATGTGAGTTCTGTAAAAGAGGAGATTATCATTTATGTCCAGATGTTGAGTTTTTCGCGACTCCACCAATAGATGGTGTTTTTCAGGAATATGTAGCACATGAAGCTGATTTAGCTTTTAAGTTACCTGATAATGTTAGCACTTTAGAGGGAGCCTTAATGGAACCTCTTGCTGTTGGATTTCATGCTGCCTTTCAGGGAGATGCAAAAATAGGTCAAACCGCTGTAGTAATGGGGGCTGGTTGTATTGGCTTAGTAACCATGATGGCCTTAAAAGCTATGGGCTTAAAAGAAGTATATGTAGTTGATATTTTAGAAAAAAGGTTGAAAAAAGCTTTAGAATTAGGTGCAACTGGAGTTATTAATGGTAAAGAAGAAGATGCTGTAGCAAAAGTTAAAGAAATTACTGGTGGTAAAGGCTGTGATCTAGCGATTGAAACAGCTGGGACTGAAATAACTACTAGACAATGTATTGAAATGACCAAGAAAGGTTCAAATATTGTTCTGGTAGGTTATAGTAATTCAGGAGAAATGACTTTACCAATGAGTTTGGTTCTGGATAAAGAATTAACATTTAAGACAGTGTTTAGATATAAACATAAGTATCCAATTGCTATTGATGCAGTAGCAGCTGGCAAAGTAGATTTAAAAGGTGTTGTAACAGATATCTTTGAGCTTGACGATGTTCAAAAAGCTATGGACTATAGTGTTAATAATAAGAAGGATGTTGTTAAAGCAGTTATAAAAATTGGTGATTAAATAATATTGATAAAATTAAAGGTTTACCAGTAATATTTAAATATTACTGGTAAACCATTTTAAATAATTAAGGGGGTAAATTTATGTTAAAAGACTTAGCTTCAGGAATTCAACATGTAGGAATACCAACAATTGATATTAATAAAACAGTTGATTTTTATCAAGGTCTAGGTTTTGATTTGGCTTTTAGTACAACTGATGATTCTGGAAATCTTGATGTTGCTTTTTTAAAGTTAAAAAATTTAGTTATAGAAACATATCAGGAGGGTACAGAATTATCTCAAACGGGATCTATTAATCATATTGCAATAGATGTAAACGATGTAGAAGAAGTATTTAAAAAACTAATGGAAAAGAATTATGATATTTTAGATAAAGAGATTAATTTTTTGCCTTTCTGGCAAAATGGAGTTAAATTTTTTACTATTAAAGGACCAAATAATGAACAAATTGAGTTTTCAGAAATGCTTTAAGTTGAAAAAATTGTTAATCAGATTTGGGAAGGAGATTTTCAATGCAGGGAGTAATAACTTTAGGAGAAGCTTTAATTGACTTTACACCATTAGATGATCAGAACATGGATTTTCGTAAAAACCCTGGAGGAGCTCCAGCAAATGTTGCTGTTGCTTTAAGCAGATTGGGGATAGATGTTAGTTTTATCGGTAAGGTTGGAGATGATGTTTTAGGTAACTTTTTAGCAAAAAAATTACAGACAGAAAAGGTTAATATTGATAATTTGATTTTAACTGAGGAAGCAAAAACAGCAATTACTTTTGTTACTCTAGATGAAGATGGAGACAGGAGCTTTGATTTTTACATAGATCCAAGTGCTGATCGATTTTTGAGAGCAGATGAGATTAACAGCAAATTATTTAAAAAAAATAAGATCTATCATTTCGGTTCAATTTCTTTAATCGATGAATCAGCAAGAACTGCAACAAAAAAAGGGATAGAGCTAGCACATCAAAACGAGATGTTGGTCTCTTATGATCCTAATTTAAGGGAAATGCTCTGGGATTCTCTTGCTGAAGCAAAAGAAATAATTTTATCTGTTATGAATAAGATTGACATTTTAAAAGTTTCAGAAGAAGAGCTTGAATTTTTGACAGGGGAAAAAGATATTAAAAAAGGAGCAGAGGAGTTAAAAGCTGAATATGATATCCCAGTAATATTCATTACCTGCGGCAGTAAAGGTTCATATTATTTTAAAGATCAGCTTGGTTTTGTAGAAGCCTTTAAGGTAGATGCAGTAGATACAACTGGGGCTGGAGATGCTTTCATGTCTGGAGTTTTATACAATTTTAATAAGGTCGATTTAACCCTTACAGAAATTGATAATAAGTTTTTAGAGAAAACTTTAAAATTTGCCAATTATTCAGGTTCGCTGGCAGCATCAGCAAGTGGTGCAATGGCTGCATTACCTACATTAGCAGAAGTACAGGAATTAGAACTATAAAATTACCTAAAATAGGAGTAATAATAATGATTAAAGGAATTATTTTTGATATGGATGGTCTTATGTTTGATACAGAGAAACTTTCTAAAACGATATGGAAGAATATAGGGAAAGAAAAAGGATATAATTTTGATGAGGATTTATTTGACCAGCTTATTGGCACAGATATAAATACTACAAAAAATATTTTTAAAGATAAATTTGGGTCTGATTTTTCTTATGATAAAATGAGAAAAAGAAAAGGTAAAATTATGGCTAAAAAAATAAAGAAAGATGGCGTGCCTATAAAAAAAGGATTAAATGAGACTATTAAATATTTGAAAGAAAATGATTATAGGATCGCTGTTGCTTCATCCAGTTCTAAAGAAACTATTGAATTTTATCTTAGATCAGCTGATTTAAATGGAGAAATTGATTCTATAATTGGAGGAGATGAAGTAAAAGAAAGCAAACCCAATCCAGAAATTTTTAATAAATGTTGTGAAAAAATGAACATAAATAAAAAAGAAACTTTAATTCTAGAAGATTCAATTAATGGAATCTTAGCTGCTGATAAAGCAAATATTAATGTAATATTAATTGAAGATATAGTTAATGTACCTGATGAAGTAAAAAAAATGGCTTATAAAGAATTAAATCATCTAGGTGAATTGCCTAATTTTTTGGAGAAAATTAATAATTAAATATTTATCTTTGAAATTTAATCCATTAAAATAATATTAATAAAGAAAATTTAAAGCCCTTAGATTAAGTGAGAGTCTGCTTAATTTAAATGGGCTTTTTTCTTTTTCGGGGGAAATCTATTTTTAAAGCCTGATTGAGACAATCAAACGCTTAAGTATTTTGCATTTAGGTGAGAATTTTAATATAATTATGATAGACAACTTATTTAATAGTAGAAATGTAAAGTAGAAAGGAAATGTTATGATAATTGGCACCGGAATAGATATTGTGAAAAATAGCCGTATAGAAAGCTTGATTAAAAAATATGGACTGCGGTTTTTAAAAAAAATATATTTAGATAATGAAATTGAATATTGTTATAATAAAGTTAATGCCACTCCCTCTTTTGCTGCTCGTTTTGCTGCCAAAGAGGCAGTACTTAAAGCCCTTGGTACGGGAATGCGCAAAAACAGCTGGCATGATATCGAGATATTTAATAATCAACTGGGGAAACCGGAAGTTAGATTATTTAATAATACTTCTAGTAGAGCAGTAGAATTAGGAGTAAACAATATTTTTTTGAGTATTTCTCACGAAAAAGAATACAGTGTAGCACAAATCATTTTGGAAGGAGCTTAAAAGAATGTATGTTTTGACTCCAGAATCAATGGCAAAGTGTGATCAGGAAACTATAGAGGCTGGTGTTCCAGAAATTTTATTGATGGAGTCTGCAGCCCGGGAAACTGCTGAATTTGCAGACAAAATTATAGAAGAGAAATTATTGAACAGAGTTAATTACTATCAAAAATCTGAAAAGAAAAAAAATAAAAATTTTAGAATTACAATTCTGGTGGGTAAGGGCAATAATGGGGGAGATGGTCTGGCAGCAGCTCGATTTCTGGCCAGTAAAGGTTATCGGGTTGAGATAGTTCTTGCTGCCGCTGTGGAGGATCTTTCTGGTATCAACAAGAAAAATTTTGAACTCTGTCTTTATCATAATCTTAAATACTATCAATTTGATGATTTAAATTCGAAAAAATTATTGAGTAAATTAAAGCATAGTGATTTTATCATCGATGCTCTGCTGGGAACAGGTATCAAAGGTCAAGTTAGAGGTAACAGTAAAGAAATAATTGCTTTGATAAATCAGGTAGTTGAAGAAGATGGCAAAAAGGTTCTGGCTGTAGATATTCCTTCCGGGATTAACGGGGAAGATGGAAGTGTAGCCGGGAGAGCGGTTAAGGCTGATTATACTGTAACCATGGCTGCCTATAAACGGGGACTGCTTTTATATCCTGGTAGTGATTATGCGGGCAGAGTTGAAGTAGTAGATATCGGAATTAAAGAAGAAGTAATAGCTAAAAATAGTGAAGGACTTAAGCTGTTTACAAAAATTGAAGCTTCTGCTTTACTGCCTGAAAGAGAAAATAATAGTCACAAGGGAACTTTTGGCAAAATTGCTTTTCTGGCTGGCTCCAGAGGAATGGGAGGAGCCCCTCTGTTAAGTTCGGAAGCAGCTTTGCGCAGTGGTTCCGGGCTGGTTTATCTTCTGACAGCTGATGAGGTTGAAACCGGTATTGCAAATCAGCTAAAGGAGCTTGTAAGCATTCCTCTGGCTTCCAGGGATGGAATTATAGCAGAACAGTCACTTGCTAAGATTTTAGATTTTAGTGCAAAAGTAGATCTGCTGGCAGCTGGCCCGGGTCTTGGTAATAACGAGGCCACTCAAAAAGTTATCAGAGGTATTCTGGAAAATCTGAGTCTGCCGCTGGTGCTTGATGCTGATGCACTTAATTCAATTAAAGATTTAAATTTATTAAAACAGTATGACGGGGAAATATTAATTACTCCTCATCCTGGAGAAATGGCCAGGCTCCTTGATAAATCAATTACGGAAATCAATCAAAATAGAATTAAAACTGCCACAGATTTTGCCAAAAAATATAAGGTTAATATTATTCTAAAAGGAGCTGCAACAGTTACTGCAGCAGCTGATGGCAGGGCTTATCTTAATCAGACAGGTACTAATGGGATGGCTGCTGCCGGTAGTGGTGATGTTTTAACAGGTATTGTTTCTGCACTTATTGGTCAGGGGATGCCTATTTTTGAGGCTGCAGCACTGGCTGTTTATGTCCATGGTAGAAGTGGAGAACTGGCAGCAGAGAAAAAAAGCGATTTTGGCTTAAAATCAGGTGACTTAATAGACTTTTTGCCAGAAATATGGAAACTTTTGCAAATGAAATATTAAGGAGTTAAATAATGATACTATCAGACAATACAATTAAAAAAATGTTAGCAAATAAAGAACTTATTATAGATCCTATTGATGAAATGCAGATTCAACCGGCTTCTGTTGATATGAGGCTTGGTGATGATTTTCTTAAAGTAGATGAAAATTCCTTACCTTTAATGACCTTAAATGATCAGGTACAGTACGAAGAAGTAAAAGGTTCAGAAATTATTATACCACCGCATTCGTTTTTACTTGCCACAACAAAGGAATATATTAAACTCCCGGATAACTTAACTGCTTTTGTTGAAGGAAGAAGTTCTATTGGTAGAATGGGTCTTTTTATCCAGAATGCGGGCTGGGTCGATCCGGGCTTTGAAGGTCAGATTACTCTGGAACTATATAATGCAAATCGACTTCCAATCAAACTGGAAGCAGACCGCAGAATCTGTCAGCTGGTATTTGCCTCAATGGATAATGAAGCAGATAATCCATACCGGGGTAAATATCAGGGACAAAAAAATACAGTTGGCACCAGAGTTTTTAAAGATCCAGAAAATAAAAAGAGATAAACCTGGAGGTGTAGTTATGGTAACATTAGTTATTTCGAATATAGATAATAGTATTGGACCTGGTGACATTGTAGGTGCTTTTATCAATGAAGCCGGGACAGCAAGTGATGATATTGGTAAAATTAAGATAGATCAGAGAAATAATAAAGCTGAGGTAGAAGTAAACTGGGATTCCGCTTCTCAAATTATTAAAGCTATGGATAATAATCAGATTGGTGGAGTTCAGGTTCAGGTAAGTGCAAAAAACCAGGATGACTTAATTGATAAAGAAATTATAAATTACTATAATAAATTTCATAAATTAGTTGATTTAGAAAGAGAGGAAGAAATAGATAGACATAAACTGGAAATAAAATATTTGTCGGGCAGAGAAAGACAGGCAAAAGGGAGAGCATTATTAGATTTACACGGAAAAGATAATGGAACAACTTTTGGCCGCCGTCCTCTGGTAAAATTCACTTCTAAATATAAAGGGAAAAGGCTGGCAGAAACTCAAATAACTCCTGGAGATTTAGTAATGATCAGTCTAAATAAGCCTTTGCATCCGGATAATCCTACAGGGACAGTAGTAGAAAAAACTTCTTATTCAATTACAGCTGCTTTTGAGAGCCGCCCTCCTGAGTTCATTTATAATGAGGGGGTAAGGCTTGATTTGTTTGTTAATGATACAACTTTCCAGAGAATGTTTACTGCCCTGGATAGAATAAAACATCCCGAAAACGAGATGCAGGAAAGAAAAAGAGATATTCTGCTGGACAGAAAAATAGCGGTATCTGCTGCCAAAAAAGAATTAGAACTTGATTTTCTCAATCAGTCTCAGAAAGATGCAGTAGAAAATGCTCTGGCTGCAGAAGATATTTATTTAATTCAGGGACCTCCTGGAACTGGTAAAACTGTAACAGCAGTTGAATTAATAGCTAAAGCTGTTGAACAGGGTGCTAAGGTTCTGGCAGCAGCAGATTCGAATACCGCAGTTGATAATTTGCTGGAACTGCTGGCTGCAAAAGATCTTAATGTAATTAGAATTGGACATCCAATTCGGGTTAATAGAAAATTAAGAGAACATACCTTAGATGAGATAGTTTTAGAACATCAGGATTATTTAGAAGCAGAAAAATTAAGAGATGAGCTTTCTGATTTAATTAATAAACAGGAATCTTATATTTATCCAGGTGGAAAGTATAGAAGAGGCTTATCCGATCAGGAAATCAAAAATTATGCAGAAAAGGATTTAGAACACCATGTTAGGGGCATTAGGCCTGAGGTTATTGATGAAATGGCAAGCTGGCTGGAGCTGCAGGAAGAAATTGATAAGTATTTTAAAGAAATAGAACGGCTTGAAAATAAAGCAGTAGAAGAGCTGCTTGATCAGGCTGATGTCATCTGTACTACCAATATTACAGCTGGTTCTGAATTATTAGAAAATCGTGAGTTTGATTTAAGTGTAATAGATGAGGCAACCCAGGCAACACAGCCAGCAGCTTTAATTCCCTATCTGAAAGCCAAAAAAACAATTTTAATCGGAGATCATAAACAATTACCTCCAACCGTAGTCAATCAAGAAGCAGCAGAAAAAGGGTTAAGGATTTCTTTATTTGAAAAATTAATCGAAAACTATCAGGAAAAACTAAGCTCTCTGTTGAAAACTCAATATAGAATGAATAGAGAAATTATGGGTTTTTCCAGTATTTATTTTTACAATAACAGTCTTATTGCAGCAGATTCTGTTGCCGAACAGAAAATAAGTGATCTGGGAGTTAAAATAACTGATGAGGATTGTTTTACAGATAAATCATTAAAATCGGAATATCCTATGGTCTTTTTGGACACCAGAGAAATGAATTCAGAAGAGAGATCTTTTGCAGGATCAAATTCTTATGATAATCCTGTTGAAGCAGAGATTGTACTTGATATACTTGACCGAGCACTTAAATCTTCTCTGTCAGAGGATGATATCGCTGTGATTGCCGCCTATAAAGATCAGGTTGATTTAATAAATCAGCATAATAAATTCAAAGATGTTGAAATTGATACAGTTGATGCTTTCCAGGGGAGAGAGAAGGAAATGATCATTTTTTCTGCGGTTCGCAGTAATCAGGAAAATAATATTGGTTTTTTAAGAGATTTACGACGTCTTAATGTTGCTTTAACCAGGGCAAAAAAGAAATTGGTTTTTATCGGTGACAGCAGCACAATCTGTCAGCACGACGCTTATGCTAAACTGCTTAAATATATTAAGAAGAGTGGACTTTATTATCAACTTTAGTTAGCTTCTAAATTCCTCATAAAATATCCAGATATTATATATCTCTGGACAACTTTTCCAGAGATATAAAAAAATGATTTATCCCAGTAATATCAGTGATTTAAAGGGATATTTTTATTGACACCACTTAAATTTTAAGATATAATTAGATTGTCTAAAAGTGTTTTAAAATCATTTTAGAATGAGGTGGTTAAACAGTGGAGAGGCTGCGCCGTAAGAAAAATTTTAGTAAAAGTGAAAAAGAAGAGATTGCTAGAGCAATGGTTAAAGGCTACGAAAAAATGGCTGCAGTAAATGAAGATCTTATTCGAAATGTTTCTCTGCTTAAGGATGGGGCTAATTAGTCTCATCTTTTTTCTTCATTTTTCCAAAAATCCAGCTGTTATAATTGATTATTAGCAGTCAAATGATATAATAAAAACAGCTGAAAAACAGTGGAGGTGGTTCTGTTGTCAGAAAGCAGAAAATTAAAGATTGAACTTCCAGTATATGTTGTGGAAGAAATTGAACATTACTGTAAAAATAATAATCAGAAACGAAATTCATTTTTAAATCAGGCAGTTAAATATTATTTAAAAGAACTGAAAAAGGAAGAAGTTCGCAATCATCTTCGTGACGGTTATAAAAAAATGGCCGGTCTAAATCAACAGTTAGCTGATGAGGGTTTATCAAGTGAGTGTTATTCCTATTTATGCTATGAACAGAGACTGGTGGAGTGTGAAAAAATTGAAAGTAAAAAGGGGTGATGTTTTTTACGCTAATTTGAATCCAGTTGTAGGTTCTGAACAGGGAGGAGTAAGACCCGTATTAATTATCCAGAATGATATTGGTAATAAGTACAGTCCTACTGTAATTGTAGCTGCAATTACTTCCCGGATTAACAAAGCTAAACTGCCAACTCATGTTGAGATTCCAGCTGACTACAACAATTTAAATAAAGATTCCGTTATTTTATTAGAACAGATCAGAACTTTAGACAAAAAGAGGTTACAGCGGCACATAGCTCATCTTGGGGAAGACGTGATCGAAGATGTTAATCAGTCTCTAGAAATAAGTCTTGGCCTAATCGATTTGTAATATATTATTTTATAATATATATTATAAAAGTTGAGTTTTCTGCTTGACAGTGTGAAAAAAATATCATATACTTTTGATAGGTATTTTTTTATTGATTAAAGTGAATCTTATCACTATATTCAATATATAGAAATATTTTATAAATTGCAAAAACGGCAAAAATAGGATATTATTTAATTATGGAGGTTAATAATGAATCTAAAAACTGTCAAATCTCTTCTTAAAACCGAAACTATCTTTGAGGGGTACGAAGAAAAAGATGATTTTGAGGTTAAAAACGCCTGTGGTGCAGATCTAATGAGTGATGTACTGGCCTTTTCGAATGAAAAGACACTGCTGCTAACTGGCCTAACTAATCCCCAGGTAGTAAGAACTGCTGAAATGGTAGGAATTAAGGTGATTATATTTGTCAGAGGAAAAGAGCCGCAGATAGAGACAATTTCGCTGGCCAACCAATTAAATATTTTTCTTTATTCCACAGACAGGTCTTTATTTGAAGCCTGTGGTCTTTTGTATAAAAATGGGATTGGACCGGAAGAGATGAATTATATAGAAACCTCCAAATAATTGTCAGGAGTTGATTTTGTCTTTGCAAAAACAGCAAATATTGAATAAAAAAATTGAAAGTTTTGATTTTCAGAGTGGGGGAGAAGCTTCAAGTGATTTAAAAAATATTCTGCGCAAACTGGGAGTTCCATCTCAAACCGTTCGAAAAACAGCAATTATTACCTATGAATTAGAAATGAATGTGGTAATCCATTCTCTGGGAGGAGAACTCACAGCTCTAATTTCTGAAGAGGAGCTGGAGATCAGGGTTGATGACAGCGGCCCGGGTATAGAAGATCTTGATAAAGCTTTTACAGCCGGTTATTCGACTGCAAGTGATGAAATCCGCGAAATGGGTTTTGGAGCTGGTATGGGACTTGTTAATGTAAAACGTTATGCAGATCAGATTGATGTAAAATCAGCTAAAGAAAATGGGACCCATGTGAAAGTAATAATTAATTTAACTAATTAATACTAATTAATCGCAGCAGGAGGTTAATAATGACCAAAAAGCATTCTGTGCTCTTAAAAGAAGAAAAGTGTGAGGGATGTACAAATTGTGTTAAGGGCTGTCCAACAAAGGCAATCCGGGTACATCAGGGAAAGGCCTGGATCAAAGAGGATCTCTGTATTGACTGTGCAGAATGTATCAGGGCCTGTGAGTATCATGCTAAATATACTAAAACAGATCAATTAGCAGAAATTATGGAGTCTGGATATCCAATTCTGTTGATTCCACCTAGCTTTTACAGCCAATTTTCTGCAAAAATATCTGCAAAAAAAATAAAAAAAGCAATTAAAAATTTAGGTTTTAAGGCAGTTTTTGATGTAGCAGATGCAGCTGCAGCTTTATCCCGGAAAACACTTGATTTTTTAAATAATAATTCTGAAACTTATATTTCTACTTCCTGTCCGGTAATTGTTAGATTAATTAAACTTCAGTTTCCCGATCTAATTGAGATGTTAATCCCTCTTAAGTCACCAGTAGAGTTAATTGCCGAAAGAATTGAAATAAAATTTAAAGAAGAAAAAAATATTGATCCAGATATTTTCTTTTTAACTCCCTGTCCGGCCAAATTAACTACTGTCAACAGAGCAATTGGTCAGAAGAAAAGTTTTTTAAGTGGTGCTATTGGCGTAGAAAGCATCTATCAAAAAATATATGAATCTCTGGAAGATATTGAGCTGGAGGAAGAAGAGAAAAATAAACCAGTAACTCTGGCGACTATCTGGGGTAGTGAAGGTGGAGAAGAGAGTATTTTAAAGTCCTGGCAGAATATAAATACATTAAGTGTTTCTGGAATTACTGAAGTTAAAAGACTGCTGGATGAAATAGAAAGAAATAATATTCCGGAAGCAATTAGATATTTTGAACTTAGCTCCTGTGCTAATGGTTGTATTGGGGGAGTTTTAAATGTTATTAACCCCTTTCAATCTAAGTTTAACTTAGAAGAGAGAATTAAAAAGATTAGAAAAATCATACAAAAACATAACATTGATTTGACGAGTAAAGATGATGAATTTTATAATTTTGCTCTTTCTAATAGAATTACTGCAGATAATGTTTCGAAACTGGATAATGATTTTAAGAAAGCAATGCAGAAACTGGAACAGCTGCAGAAAGAAATTGAGATTTTACCTGGTTTAGATTGTGCAGCCTGTGGAGCACCAGACTGCAAGACCTTTGCCGAAGATGTAATTAATGGTCGTGCCAGCAGAACTGACTGTATCTTTATGTTGAGAAAACAGCTTAGTAAACTGGCAGCTGATCTTTCAATTCTGGCGAACGAACTGCCGCCTGTTATGACATCTAAAAAGGAGGAAGCAGATGACAGTTAAAGAACTTGTAGATCAATTTGATTTAGAAGTAGTTGCTGGTCCGAATCTGGACAAAGAAATTGATGGAGCTTATATTGGTGACCTTTTGAGTAATGTAATGGCTAGAGCCGAAAAGGGAAATCTATGGTTGACAGTTCAGGGACATCAAAATGTGGCAGCTGTAGCTTTATTAGTAGAGCTTGCTGCAGTTATACTAGTGGAAGACTTTGATTATGAAGAAAATGCTGTTCAGAGAGCCTGTCAAAAAGGAGTTAATCTGTTAAAGACTACTAAAAAAAGTTATGCTTTAGCCTGCAGTTTCTGTGAAAGTAACATTTAAATGCTGAAATTAAAAGCTGATCTTCATCTCCATTCTGTATTATCTCCCTGTGGTGATTTATTGATGACTCCAGAAGCGATAGTAAAAAAAGCAAAAAAAGAAGGTATTGAAGTTGCAGCTTTAACAGATCATAATTCTGCAGAAAATGTAAAAGTTTTTAGGTTCTTTTGTGAAAAGCATAATTTGAAATTTATTCCAGCTATGGAGACTGAGACAAAAGAAGAAATTCACATTTTGTGTTATTTTCCGAACTTCAAAAGTCTTCTAAAATGGCAGAAAATAGTTTATGCGAGGCTGCCTCAACAGAAAAACGATGAGGATTTTTTTGGGCCCCAAATAAAATGTGATTTTAATGATGAGTATCAATCAAAAGTAAAACACTTACTTGCTGGAGCTGTTGATTTGAGTTTAGAACAGTGTTTTGCTAAAGTTAGGGAACTGGGTGGGGTAGTAGTGCCTTCTCACCTGGATCGAAAGCATAGTATTATTTCTCAGCTGGGTTTTATACCACCTGAGCTAAATTTAATTACAGCTGAAATATCAAAAAATACTAAGCCGGAAATGGTACTTGAAAAATTTTCTTATTTAAATAAACTGCAGTTTATGCAGAATTCTGACAGCCACTATCTTAAAGAAATTAAAGCCTATCAGAGGTTGATAGTTGAAGAATTTTCATTTTCTGAATTTAAAAAGGCTGTCCAAAAAAAAGATGGTAGAAAGATTGATTTAATTAAAACTTAATTTATCAAGGAGGTAATTATTGATGGCAGAGATGACAGAGGAAAAATTAGCAGAATTTTTAGAGCCAGTAAAAGAAATTTTATCACGTTATGAAAAAAAAGAAAGATACTTAATTCCAGTTCTACAGGAAGCACAGGAAGAATATGGATATTTACCGGAAGAGGTTATGAAAGAAATTGCGCTGGGTTTAAATCTTTCTTTAAGTCAGGTTTATGGGGTTGTAACATTTTACAGCCAGTTCCATCAGCAGCCAAGAGGAAATAATATTATCAGGGTTTGTCTGGGAACTGCCTGTCATGTTAGAGGTGGCGATGGGATTTTAAATGCTATTAAAGATGAACTGGGAATTGATGCAGGAGAAACAACTGATGATTTAGAGTTTACACTCGAATCTGTGGCCTGTATTGGTGCCTGTGGTCTGGCGCCAGTTATCATGGTTAATGATGATACTCATGGTCGTTTAACTCCAGAAAAAATTCCTGAAATTATGGCAAAATATAAATAAATGAGGGAACTATCTCTTCATATTTTAGATATTATTGAAAATTCTAGGAGAGCAGAAGCCGATTTAATAAAAATTATTATTGAAGAAAAAATAGAAGCTAATTTATTAAAGATAATGATAGAGGATAATGGTAGTGGAATTTCTCAGGAGAAATTAAATGAGATTACTGACCCCTTTATCACTTCAAGAATTACCAGAGAAGTGGGCCTGGGTTTATCTTTATTTAAATCAGCAGCAGAAAGCTGTAATGGAAATTTAAATATAAAATCAAAAATTGGAGAAGGAACACAGGTTGAAGCCAATTTTGATTATAATCATATTGATCGAGCCCCGTTGGGGGATATTACCACAACTATTAGTAATTTTATAGCTGCTAATGGAGAAAAAGTTGATATTATTTATCAGCATCAATATCAGGATAAGAGTTTTAATTTTGATACTAGAGAAATTAAGGCTGAATTAGATGATATATCTATTCAATCCAGACAAATAATTGGCTGGTTAAGAGAATATATTGGAGAAAATTTAACAGAAATCCGCGGAGGTGAAGCTTTTTAATGAAATCTTTAGCAGAATTAAAAGAGTTAAAAAATAAAGTACAGAAGGAAATGAAAAAGCGTGATCAGGGAACAAAAGCAGAAATTATTGTTGGAATGGGAACCTGTGGTATTGCAGCAGGTGCCAGAGATATTTTAAAGGCTGTTTTAGCAGAAATTGAAAAAAGAGATCTAGATGTTAGAGTAACTCAGACCGGATGTATCGGTATGTGTGAAAAGGAACCTCTATTTGATGTCAAACTTCCTGGAAAAGAAAGAGTAACTTATGGAAATTTAAAAGAATCTGATGTAAAAAAGATTATTTCAGAACATGTAGTCAATGGCAATATAGTTACAGATTTAGTGATTGCCAAACACAGCGATCAATAATAAAGGAGGCATTTTTAAATGAAAGATTCTATTTATCGTTCCCATGTATTAGTTTGTACTGGAACAGGTTGTGTATCTTCTGGTGCAAAAACTTTAAAAGAAAAAATGAAAGAAGAACTTGCTGCTAAAAATATGAGTGGTGAGATAAAAATAGTAGAAACAGGATGTCATGGATTCTGTGAAAAGGGTCCAATTATGGTTGTTTATCCTGAAGGTGTGTTTTATTGTCAGGTTCAACCCGATGATATTGAAGAAATTGTTGAAGAACATCTCTTAAAAGGTAGAACTGTAGAAAGGTTACTCTTTAAAGAGCCTATGACTGAAGAACAGATTCCATCTTATCAAGATATTGATTTTTATAAAAAGCAGCAGCGAATAGCTCTTGTTAACTGTGGAAAAATTGATCCAGAAAATATTGAAGAATATATTGCTCTGGGGGGATATGAAGCAGCAGGAAAAGTTTTAACTGAAATGGACCCTCAGGAAGTTGTAGATACTATCAAAGATTCCGGTCTGCGCGGCCGTGGTGGTGGAGGTTTTCCAACAGGTTTAAAATGGCAGTTTGCTAAAAATTCTGAGGGAGATAAAAAATATATTATCTGTAATGCAGATGAGGGAGATCCAGGTGCTTTTATGGACCGCAGTATTTTAGAAGGGGACCCGCACAGAATTATAGAAGGAATGTTAGTTGGAGCTTATGCAATTGGTGCAGATGAAGGTTATGTTTATGTAAGAGCAGAATATCCGCTGGCAATTAAACGTCTGCAAAAAGCTATCGAAGATGCTGAAGAATATGGTCTTTTAGGTGAAGATATTTTTAGCAGTGGTTTTAATTTTAAACTTCAGATTAAAAAAGGTGCTGGAGCCTTTGTCTGCGGTGAAGAAACAGCTCTAATGAATTCTATTGAGGGTAAAAGAGGAATGCCTACACCAAGACCTCCTTATCCAGCAGTAAAAGGGTTATGGGGTAAACCAACAAATATCAATAATGCAGAATCATTTGCAAATATTCCCTATATTATTAACGAAGGAGCAGAAAGTTTTTCGGCAATTGGTACTGAAGGTAGTTCTGGGACAAAGGTTTTTGCTTTAACCGGTAAAATTAATAATACTGGTCTGGTAGAAGTTCCAATGGGAACCACTATAAAAGAAGTTATTTTTGAAATTGGTGGTGGAATTACTGAAGGTAAGAAGTTCAAAGCAATTCAGACTGGTGGTCCATCTGGCGGCTGTTTAACCGAAGATTATTTAGATCTGCCAATTGATTATGATTCTTTACTGGAAGCCGGCGCAATGATGGGTTCTGGTGGTATGGTTGTAATGGATGAGGATTCCTGTATGGTTGATGTTGCCAGATTTTTCTTAAACTTTACTGAGAGTGAATCCTGCGGTAAATGCACACCATGTCGTGAAGGTACAAAAAGAATGCTGGAGATTTTAAATAGAATTACATCAGGTGAGGGAAAAGATGGAGATATTGAGTTATTATTAGAATTAGGAGATCATATTAAGAACACTGCACTTTGTGGACTTGGTCAAACAGCTCCTAATCCAGTTTTAAGTACAGTTAGATATTTCCGGGATGAATATGAAGCTCATATTCATGATCATACCTGTCCTGCTGGTGTTTGTACTGATTTAATTGATGCCTATGTAATTGATGAAGAAGCCTGTATTGGCTGTGGAAAATGTGCGAAAGTATGTCCTGTAGAAGCAATAAGTGGAGAAATTAAGAGTCCATTTACAATAGATGCTGATGTTTGTATTGCCTGTGGAGCCTGTGAGCCAGAATGTCCTGTAGACGCAATTTCACAGGGATAAACTCTATAATAGGAGGGAAATTAATGAGTAAAGTTAAAATAACAATAGATGAACAGACTGTAGAAGTTGAAGAAGATAGTACATTATTAAAAGCAGCAGAAGAGATTGGGGTGGAAATACCCACTTTATGTTATCATCCTGATTTAAGTTTACACGGAGCCTGTAGGGTATGTGTAGTAGAGGATGAAGAAAGCGGAAAATTACTGGCTTCCTGTGCAACTCCGGTTAGAGATGGAATGACAATTAACACAAGAAGTATGAAAGCTAGAAAAGCTAGAAGAAAAAATGTTGAATTACTGCTGGCAAATCATCCTAATGATTGTCTTGGCTGTGACCGAAATAATCACTGTGAACTGCAGGATATTACTTATAAATTAGGTATTCAAAAAGAAGATGTTGAAATATTTGCTGGTGAAAAAAGTGAATATGAATTAGACAATGTTGGGCCTGCATTAAAAAGGGATCCAAATAAATGTATTTTATGTGGACGCTGTGTCCGTATTTGTGAAGAAGTTCAGGGTGTTTCTGCTCTGCAGTTTACTGGGCGTGGTTTTGATTCAATTGTAAGCACAGCTTTTGATCTACCACAGGCCGAGATAAATTGTGCTAACTGTGGGCAGTGTGCAACAGTATGCCCTGTAGGGGCAATTACAGAGATCAGTGAAATCGATAAAGTCTGGGCTGCCCTAGAAGATGATGATAAACATGTTATTGTACAGACTGCCCCTTCAGTTCAGGCAACTTTAGGTGAAGAATTTGGGCTGGAAACTGGCACAGTAGTTACCGGTAAAATGGTTGCATCTTTAAGACGTTTGGGCTTTGATAAGGTGTTTTCAACAGATTTTGCAGCTGATCTGACTATCTTAGAAGAAGGCAGTGAATTTTTAAAGAAATTAAATGGCGAAGGAGAACTCCCACATATTACTTCCTGCTGTCCGGGTTGGATTAAATATGCTGAGCATAATTATTCAGATTTATTAAAACACTTATCTTCAGCTAAATCTCCAATGCAGATGTTTTCAGCTCTGGGTAAAACTTATTATCCAGATCAGACTGGAGTTGATCCTGAGAAAATCTATACAGTAGCTGTAATGCCCTGTACAGCAAAGAAATTTGAAAAAGATAGAGAAGAAATTAATGGTTCTGATTTTAAAGATACAGATGCGGTTTTAACAACTAGAGAATTTGCAAGGATGATTAAAGAAATGGGAATTAATTTTAATCAACTACCAGAAGAAGATTTTGATGAACTAATGGGAGAATCCACTGGTGCTGGGACTATTTTTGGTACTACAGGTGGAGTTGCTGAAGCTGCGGTTAGAACTGTAAAAGAAAAATTAACAGGAGAACCTTTAGAAAGATTGAACTTAGGTTTTAGAGGTATTAATCAAGCTGAAGTTAGGATTGGAGATCGTTTAGTTAAAGTAGGAATTGCAAATGGCCTTGGTAATGCAGAGAAATTATTGGACAGAGTAAGAGCAGGAGAATGTGACCTGGATTTTATTGAAGTTATGGCCTGTCCTCACGGTTGCGTTGGTGGTGGTGGACAGCCTCGTCCAGCTACAAATGAAAAGAAAGAAAAACGGGGACAGGGTCTGGCCGCTATTGATGATACAAGTAAAATTAGAAAATCACACGAAAATCCACAGATCATCAAATTGTATGATGAATTTTTAGGTGAACCTTTAGGTGGAGAATCACATCACCTCTTGCACACTAAGTATAAAGCAAGACCTAAAAATTAATAAAGTGAAATAGTTGTATCAGCTTAAGATTAAGTATTTACTATCCAGAGTCGTTCTGATGAAATTACATCAGGACGGCTTTTTTGTTTAATGATAGAAATTAATACATATAATTGCTTGTCTTGACAACAAAACTATAGTTGAGTATAATGAAGAGTAGAGTCAATATTCGCAAAATTGACACCCTAAATATTTAAGGATATTATTTTAATTATTAATTAGGGGTAACCGGAAGAAAAGGAGGGCTAAATTAACTTAATTATTTTATTAAAAATAACAGGGAGGTTGATTTAATTGAAAAAATTATTTTCTCAATTACAGCGTATTGGTAAGTCTCTGATGCTTCCAATTGCAGTTTTACCAGCTGCTGCTTTGTTACTCAGACTTGGTGCAGGTGATGTTTTTGATATTCCTTTTGTAATGGCTGCTGGTTCTGCAATTTTTGATAATCTGGCCTTATTATTTGGTATTGGTGTTGCAGTCGGAATTGCTCATGACAGTTCAGGTTCTGCAGGTTTAGCTGGAGCAGTTGGTTATCTTGTGATAACTAATGGTACCCAGGCTATTAATTCTGATATTAATATGGGAGTTTTAGCCGGTATTATTGGTGGTTTAACTGCTGGTGCTTTATATAATCGCTATCATGATATTGAATTGCCTGACTTTTTGGGCTTTTTTGGCGGCCGTCGTTTTGTACCGATTGTAACCGGTGCTGCAGCTGTTGTGCTGGCAGGAATATTTGGTTTTATCTGGCCTCCAATTCAAAATGCTATCCAGCTTGCAGGTCAGTGGATAATTGATGCCGGGGCAGTTGGAGTTTTTGTTTATGGATTCTTAAATCGATTATTAATTCCACTGGGACTGCATCATGTTATTAACAGTTTTATCTGGTTTGTATTTGGAGAGTTTACTACTGCAGCTGGAGAAGTTGTTACTGGAGATCTTTCCCGCTTCTTTGCCGGTGACCCTTCAGCAGGATTTTTTATGTCCGGATTTTTCCCAATGATGATGTTTGGATTACCTGCTGCAGCTTTAGCTATGTATCATTCTGCTAAGCCAGAAAATAAAGCAGCAGTTTCAGGTATTTTTTTAAGTGTAGGTCTGACTTCATTTTTGACAGGAATTACAGAACCAATTGAATTTGCATTTATGTTTCTGGCACCAGTACTATATTTAATCCATGCTATTTTAACCGGTTTATCACTGGTTATCACCTATGTACTTGGTATTCAGCATGGTTTTGGATTTTCTGCAGGAGCAATTGACTACTTCCTAAATTATGGACTTGCAACCAGGCCGCTCTGGATTATTCCAATTGGGATTGTATTTTTTATAGTCTATTATTTATTGTTCCGTTTTGCAATTGAGAAATTTGATATTCCTACTCCTGGACGTCTTGGTTCAGAAGCTGTTGATTCTGGTATGAGTGTAATGCCTGAAACACAGCAGCAGAAACAGGGATCAGCCGAATCTAGGGCAGGTGGAAAAAATAAACCACGAGCTTATATTGAAGCCCTTGGTGGTAAGGAAAATATTAAAAGTATAGAGGCCTGTATCACCAGACTTCGTCTTGAACTTAGCGACACTTCTAAAATTGATGAGCAGACATTACAGCAGCTTGGAGCAACTGGTGTTTTAAAAGCAAACAAAAACAATGCTCAGGTAGTAGTAGGAACAAAAGCAGAAATGATTGCAGATGATATTAAACAGGAATTAAAGGTAATGGAAGGATAATTATCTCAATTATATTATTAAGCCGGAGCCTAAAAACTCCGGCTTAAACTTTATTTAAAAATAGTTAATTTAGACGGGAAAGAAGGTATATAGATGGTCAAAAGATTATTAAGTTCCAGCAGCTCAGAACTTTTAAATTATAATAAAGAGGAATTGCTGCAGTCAATTAAATTATCGGAAGGAAGAACTATTGTTTCTGAAGTAATAGGAGAAGAATCTCTATTTAGAGATTTAAGTAACGCAGAAGTAGCGGCAGCTTTTGGCGCAGATATTTTGCTATTAAACTTATTTGATCTGAACCAACCTTATTTTAAAAATATTAAAGAGGGGAATGCCGCCGAAATAGTTAAGGAAATAAAAAGATTATCTGGACGCCCCTTAGGAATTAATCTGGAACCGGTAAATAAAGAAAACAATGAGGCTGATCATTTTGTAAAATTGAGTTCCGGACGTAAAGCGGTTCTACAAAATATCGAACTTGCTGTTAAGGCTGGTTTTAATATAATTACTTTTACAGGTAATCCATCTGTGGGGGTTAGTAATCAGGCAATAATCGAGGCAGTTAAAATTGCAGATCAAAATTTTGGGGATCAGATTATAATAACGGCTGGAAAAATGCATATGGCCGGAATAGATGAAGATTATCTGGCTGCAAAATATATTGATTCTTTAATTTCAGCTGGAACAGATATTATTTTACTGCCAGCAGTTGGCACGGTTCCCGGGATCGACTTAAATTCTCTTAAGGAAATAATTAAGTTAATTCATAATCGAGGTAAATTAGCTTTAACTGCAATTGGTACTTCCCAGGAAAGTGCTGATCAGGAAACTATTAGAGAAATTGCACTGATGAGTAAAATGGCAGGTGCAGATATTCAGCATATTGGGGATGCTGCTTATGGGGGTATAGCTTTACCAGAGAATATCCTAACTTTATCTAAAACAATTAGAGGAAAAAGACACAGTTATCGCAGAATGGCCCTTTCAATTAATCGTTAATTAAAAATAATATATTTTTTTAGAACGGTAAAAAAGCAGATTTTAGAGCTGGTATTAAAGCAGAATTAGTGTTATAAAATTTTTAAAAATCACTTGAAAAAACTAATAAACACTGATATTATTAAAGAAAATGAATATTTTTTAGAGTGTAACTGTTAAATCAGGCATAATCTAGGAAGGGATAACTTTGATTTATTTAGTAAATCTTATCTTTTTCTGGATTTTTTTAATATCAGGAAATTATACTTGGATGATTACAGCCACTTATTTTTGCCAGTAGTATATAATTTTTGAGGGGGCTTTTATGGCTGCAGCTGAGAAATATATTATCAAAAAGATATTTAATAATAATGTTATTCTGGCAGAAGATATTTCTTCTGAACGAGAACTTATTTTTATCGGAAAAGGTATTGGTTTTTCTCGTAAAAATGGAGATCAAATAACAAAATCTGAACTTAAAATTGACAAGGAATTTGCTCCAATTAAAGGTGAGAAGAGAGAAAATTATATTCAACTCTTAGAAGAAGTTGATAGTAAAATAATTGGAATAACTGAAGAAATTATTGCGATGGCCAGTCAAGAATTAAATGAAGAATTAGATCAGCATATTAGAATTGGGCTGGCTGATCATATTGCTTTTTCAATAAAAAGGATAAAAGACGGAATAGAGGTTGCCAATCCATTTTTAGCAGAAACGAGAACTTTATATAATGAAGAATATAATGTGGCAGAGAAAGCGGTTAAAATGATTTCAGATAGATTCGATTTAGATATTCCCGAAAGTGAAGTTGGTTTTATAACCCTGCATATTCATGGAGCTAGAAATGAAAGAGGAATTTCTAAAACTTTAAAAAACACCTCGTTAATTAAAAAACTGGTAACTAAGGTGGAAACAGAACTTGGCGAGGATTTGGCTTATGAAAGTTTAAACTATGCTCGTTTAGTCAATCACCTCCGTTTTGCTCTGGAGAGAATAGAAACCGGGGCTTCCAATCCGAATCCACTTTTAGAAAATATTAAGGAAAATTTTGATTTTTCCTTTAAACTTGCAGAAAAGCTTGCTATAATAATAGAGGGAAAATTTGATTATCAGGTACCAGAATCTGAAAAAGGTTATTTAGCTCTGCATCTGCACAGATTAAAAAGAGATCTTGAAACATGAAATTTAATATTAAATTTATAATTTAGCGTGTTACTGTTAAATCAGGCAAAAGCTGATTAGATAGGAGAGTTTAATTTAGAGACTCTATTCTATCTGGTCAGCTTTTTTGCTTTTATATATATTATATCTATAATCAGTATAATTTTAAAAGGAGGATCTTTTAATGAAAGGATTTAAAAATTTACAGAAAATAGGTAGAGCGTTAATGACCCCTGTTTCAGTTTTGCCTGCTGCTGGTATTTTAGTGGCTGTTGGTAGATTACTGCAGGAACAGAGTGGTCTTGTTGTTGATGTTGGTCAGGTAATGTTTAATAGTGGAATTGCTATTTTTGAACAATTACCCTTGATTTTTGCTCTTGGTGTCTCAATCGGTTTTGCAGGAGATGCTGTTGCAGCTCTGGCTGCTGGAGTTGGATTTGTCATTTTCTCTAAAGTACTTGAAGTTATGGCAGGTATAATTAATATTTCGGAAAAAACAGGTGGAAGTATTGAGGCAATTAACACTGGTGTTTTTGGTGGTATTGTAATCGGAATTATTGCAGCCCAGATGTATAAAAAATTTCATAGTACTGAGCTGCCGCCGTACTTAGGATTCTTTGCCGGTAAAAGACTGGTACCAATTGTTACTGCAGTTGGAGCAGTAGCAGCTGGTGTATCTTTATCATTTATCTGGCCGCCAATTCAGATTCAGATTAATCAATTTGCCCGTTTTGCGATGAACTCTCCTCTTGGTCCAGCACTTTATGCTGCAGGTAAGAGAGCTTTAATACCTGTTGGATTACATCATGTTTATTATCCACCATTTTTATATGAATTTGGACGTTTTACTACAGAAGCCGGTCAGGTTTTAAGAGGAGAAACAGCCAGATTTTTTGCTGGTGATCCGACTGCCGGACGTTTTATGGCTGCAGAATATCCTATAATGTTATTTGCTCTTCCAGCAGCCTGTCTGGCAATGTATTTGCGAGCTAAAAACAAAGTTAAAGTTGCTGGTATGTTATCAACTGCTGCTTTAACTTCATTTTTGACAGGAATTACAGAACCAATTGAATTTTTATTCATTTTTGTAGCTCCACCACTTTATTTATTTCATGTAGCCGGTGCTTTTATTTCTGGACTTTTAACAAATTACTTTAATATTAGAATTGGCTATACTTTTTCAGCCAGTGCTATTGACTATGTTTTAAGTCTTTCCAATCTGGGTAGTCCCTGGATGTTCTGGCTGGTTGTAGGTCCAATAATGGCAGTTTTATATTTTGCAGCTTTTTATGTCACAATCCCACTTTTTGATTTTAAAACCCCCGGACGCGGCAGTGATGAAGTAGTAACTGAAGAAACCGAAACCTTTGATAAAGATAAAAGAGCGGAAAATGTTCTTGCTGCTCTGGGTGGAAGTGAAAACTTAGAAAGCGTAGATGCTTGTATTACACGGTTAAGACTGGAAGTAGTTGATAATAGTCAGGTTGAGGAAGAAGAATTAAAAAAATTAGGTGCCTCTGGAGTTATGAAATCTGGAAGCAGTGTTCAGGTAGTATTTGGACCGGAATCTGATGCGTTAAAAGATAAGATTAAAAATATAATGTAGTAGAGATATATCTCTGATTTATATGTTCTGCTGTAAAAACAAAAGAAAATGTATTATAATAAATAAAAGGAGGCGGTTTAATGTTTAATATATTTAAGAAAAAAGAAGAATATTTAGCAGCACCATTTGCAGGAGAAGTTAGTGAACTGCAGTATGTACCGGATGATGCTTTTGCTCAAAAAATGCTGGGAGATGGTTTTGCTATAACTCCAGAAGAAAATATTGTCAAAGCACCCTGTGCTGGCGAAATAGTACAGATTTTTTCTACCGGTCATGCGGTGGGAATTAAAACTAAAAAAGGTTTAGAAGTCCTTGTGCATATAGGGATAGATACAGTTAAATTAGATGGAGAAGGCTTTGAAAAATTGGTTAAAAATGGTGACAAAGTAGAAGTTGGAACTCCACTGATTGAGGTGGATTTAGACTTTATTAAGGAAAATGCTCCTTCAATAACTACTCCTGTTATAATTACCAATATGGAAAAGGTAAAAAGTATGGAAATTCTTAAAAAAGAAAGAGTTAAAGCTGGAGCTAAAGTTTTAAAGATAGAACTGGCTTAATCAGTTCAATTAAATTAATATTAGACTTAGAAATGGGGGATGACTGTTAATGCTTACAGTTATTCCCCTTTTTATCTTCAATTAAATTTGATATAATAAGTTAAAGTGATTTTATTCTTATTAAGGGACAGGATGATTTGCTAATGAAATTTAAAAGAATTGTAGTTAAAGTCGGCAGCAGTACTTTAAGTAATCAAAATGCAAAACTTAATTTTTCTCAAATTGATGCTTTAAGCAGACAGCTTGTTGATCTTAAAAATCAGGGACGAGAAATTATACTTGTTAGTTCAGGTGCTGTAGCAGCAGGTATGGGAGAGCTTGGTTATGCAAAAAGGCCAACTTCTATCCCCGAACAGCAGGCCTGTGCAGCAGTTGGACAGGGACTTTTAATTGGGATTTATAACAAATTTTTTAGAGAATACGGAGCTAAATGTGCCCAAATTTTACTGACCTCAAGTGATTTAGAAAATAGAAATCGTTATTTAAATGCATTTAATACTTTAAAAACTTTAATTGATCATGGAGTAATTCCGGTTATCAATGAAAATGATACAGTTGTTACCAATGAGATAAAAGTCGGTGATAATGACACTCTGGCAGCTAGAGTTGCCGGTCTGGTAGAAGCAGATTTGCTGGTTAATCTATCAGATGTTGACGGACTCTATAATTCTAATCCAAATCAAGAAAATGAGAATATAAAACTAATTTCTAAAGTGGAAAATATTACAGCTGAAATAGAAAAGATGGCCGGTGGTAAGGGCAGCCAGGTTGGAACTGGTGGTATGGAAACTAAAATTGAAGCTGCAAAAATTGCTGTCAATTCTGGTGTTGTAATGATTATTGGTCCTGGAAAAGAAAAAAATTCACTCTTAAAAATAGTTGAAATGGCTGAAAATGATAACTTTGAACTGGGAACCACCTTTTTAACAGCTAAAGAAAGACTTTCTAAAAGAAAGCAGTGGTTGAACTTTAATCTGACGCCTCTGGGAAAAATAGTAATTGATCAGGGAGCGGCAGAGGCTCTGCTAAAAAGGGGTAAGAGTTTACTTCCGGGTGGCATTGTTGAGGTTAAAGGAGATTTTAATAGTGGTGATCCGGTAACTATTAGTAACGGCAGGGTAGAGATCGGAAAAGGAATTGTTAATTACAGCTCTGAGGAGATAAAAAAGATTAAAGGTTCTCATTCAAATGAGATAGATGAAATTCTTGGATATTTTAATAAAAGTGAGGTTATCCATAGGGATAATATGGTAATAGGAGGAGATAATGATGAGTATTAGAGAAGAATTGATTTCACAGGCAGAAGCAGCAAAAAAAGCAGCGAGAAGATTAGCTAAGGCTGGTACTAATGAGAAAAATAAGGCACTAAATTTAATTGCTGATAAGCTGCTGGAAAGACAGGAAGAAATTTTAGAAATTAACGAAAAAGATATGCAGAAAGGTAGAAACAATGATTTAAGTCGAGCCTTACTGGATCGACTTAAGCTGACAGAGTCTAGAATTGAAGGTATGGCACAGGGTTTGAGAGAGGTTGCTGGCCAGGAGGATCCAATTGGAGAAGTACCTCAGATGTGGAAAAGACCAAATGGACTTCAGATCGGGAAAATTAGAGTTCCGCTTGGTGTGATAGGAATTATTTATGAAGCAAGACCTAATGTAACTGTCGATGTAGCTGGCCTCTGTTTAAAATCTGGAAATACTGTTATTTTACGTGGAGGCTCAAATGCATTTAACTCCAACCAAATTCTAACTAATATTATTCAGGATGGGCTGCAGGAGGCTGGACTACCAAAAGAAGCTGTTCAGTTGATTTCCACAACTGATCGTAAAGCTGTAGATATCTTATTTACTTTAAATGATTATCTAGATGTTTTAATTCCCCGGGGTGGAGCTGGTTTGATTCAAAAGGTAGTTAACGAATCTAAGGTGCCCGTAATCGAAACAGGTGTTGGTAACTGTCATGTTTATGTAAATAAAGATGCAGATTTGATAAAGGCCAAAAAAATTGTCTTTAATGCAAAATATTCTCGTCCTGCAGTTTGTAATGCAGCAGAGAGTCTGCTGGTCGATCAGGAAATTGCTGAAGAATTTTTACCTGAGATGGCCCGAATTTTTGCAGAAAGTGATGTTGAATTAAGAGGTTGTGAACGGACTAAAAAAATTGTTCCTAATGTTAAAGAAGCTGCAGAAGAAGATTATGCAGCTGAGTATCTAGATTATATTATGTCTGTAAAAGTTGTAGATAATTATGAGGAAGCGGTAGAGCATATTTATCAATATGGGACCAAACATTCAGAGGCTATAGTTACTGAAAACTATACTACTGCTCGTGCCTTTTTGAATGATATTGATGCAGCAGCAGTTTATGTTAATGCTTCAACCCGTTTTACCGATGGAGGTCAGTTTGGCCTGGGAGCTGAGACAGGAATTAGTACCCAGAAGCTGCATGCTAGAGGTCCAATGGGTCTTAAAGAATTAACGACTACTAAATATATAATTATGGGCGATGGTCAGATTCGCGAGTAAGCTGGAGGAGGACTCTTAAATGAAATTAGCAATTATTGGTCTGGGGAATATGGGTCAGGCTATTATAAGTGGAATTTTAAAACAGAATATTATTGAGGCTAAAAATATTATAGCAGCCGACAAAAAATTCTCTGATCCAGATTTTAAGCTTTCGGATCAGTTTTCAGAAATAGAAATTACAGAGGACAATCAGCAGGCAGTTCAGAAAGCTGATTACATTATTCTGGCAGTTAAACCACAGATAATTAAATTTGTGCTGGAAGATATCAAAAAAAATGCTGCCGCAAAAGTTATTATTTCAATTGCAGCAGGTGTAAAGACCAATATGTTGGCTCAGTATTTCGGCTCAAATGCCAAAATAATAAGAGTTATGCCCAATAATCCGGCTTTAGTCTCCCAGGGGATGAGTGCACTTTATTATTCTCTTTCTGTTGAGGCAGATGAGAAAGCTTTTGTGGAAAAAATATTCAGAGCTCTGGGAAAAACTGCAGAGGTTAAAGAAGAAAAAATGGATGCAGTAACTGGTCTCAGTGGTAGTGGGCCCGCTTATGTTTATCTGTTTATAGAAGCTTTAGCTGATGCAGGAGTTTTAAATGGACTTGATCGTCAAACTGCTCTGAAGCTGGCTGCTCAGACAGTTAAAGGTGGAGCGGAGATGGTTTTAAGCACCGGCAGACACCCGGCTGAATTAAAAGATATGGTCTGTTCTCCGGCAGGAACTACAATTGCCGGGGTTGCTGAACTGGAGGAAAATGCCTTCCGCTCAGCTGTAATTAAGGCCGTTAAAAGAGCAGTTGAACGATCTGAGGAGCTGGGAAAATAAATGGATAGCAGTTATTCAATAATTACTGAATCACCTGCTGGGACTAAAGATTTTGGCAGGAAACTGGCAGAATTAATTGAAATCCCGGCTCTGGTTTTACTTAAAGGGGGGCTGGGTACAGGCAAAACATTGATTACAAAAGCTGCCGTCTCTGCCCTGGGTTATCAGGGAGATGTTACAAGTCCTACTTTTAATCTGGTTCAGGAGTATCAGGCTGAAGTCGAGATTATCCATATGGATCTTTACAGACTTGACAGCAGTGAAGAATTATTAGATATTGGTTTTGAAGATTATTTAAATAGAGATGCACTGGTATTTATAGAATGGCCGGAACTTGCTCTACCGTTAATTCCGGCTGATTTTATTTTTATAAATATAAAAAAATTATCTGCTGAACAGAGACAAATCACCGTTCGAGGAGAAGGAGAAGAAAGCAGATTGTTAATAGAAAGGTTGAATAAAGCATGTTAATTTTAGGGATTGATACTTCTACAAATATTTTAGGACTGGCCTTAATGGAATCCGATCAACTTAAAGGAGAATATAATTTGAGCTTAAAAAGGCAGCACAGCGAAAAACTTCTGCCCTTAATGGAGCAAATTTTTGAGCTGATAGGTGTTGAAGCTGGAGATCTTGATGGGATAGCTGTGGCTGTTGGGCCCGGTTCTTTTACCGGTTTGCGGATCGGAATTACTACAGCTAAAATGCTGGCTAGAATATTTTCGATTCCGGTAAAAGGAATATCTACTTTAGAGATTATGGCCGCAGGTGCTGAAGGAGAATATCTCTTACCTCTGCTTGATGCCAGAAGACAAAGAGTTTATTATTCTTTTTATCAGAGAAATACAAATAAAGATAAATTTTTTTTAAAAGAAATTAAGAAAGCAGCAAGTGCCGATATTTCTGAACTACCGGAAATTTTAAGTAAACATCAGGATCAAGAAATTTCAATTATCGGTGAAAAAACTGCTGAAGTTAAAGAAACTTTAGTAAAAAATAATTTTAGAGTCAAAGCTTTTAGAGCCGAAAAAAATATTCCGCGGGCCGCAGTCCTGGCAGGATTAGGCCGGGACTATATAAATTCAGGTCAGAATGATGATATTTATCAATTAAAACCTGCTTACCTCAAAATACCTCAGGCAGAAATTAACTGGCAGCAGAAATATGGCAGTAAATAATATAGGAGTGAAGAAAGTGAATTATAAGGATAAATTAAAAGATAAAGATCAGGATATTTATATACTGGCTCTTGAGAGTTCCTGTGATGAAACAGCAGCTTCAGTTAATAAAAATGGGCTGGAGGTTTTATCAAATATTGTTTCTTCTCAGGTTGATTTGCACAAAAAATTTGGAGGAGTAGTCCCGGAAATTGCTTCCCGCAAACATCTGGAACTGCTGCTGCCTGTAATTGATCAGGCCCTGGCAGAGGCCGGAATTGAGTTTAAAGATTTAGATGCAGTTGCGTCTACTTATGGCCCGGGATTGGTTGGTGGACTTTTAGTGACTCTGACTGCAGCCAAGACTATTTCTCTGGCTTTAAAGATACCCTTAATTGGTGTTAATCATATTGTCGGGCATATATATGCCAATTTTATTGCCAATCATGAGATAGAAAAACCTCTGATCTGCCTCACGGTTTCTGGTGGGCATACAGATTTATTATATTTTGAAGATTTAAGAGGTTACAAGATTCTGGGAAGAACTATAGATGATGCTGCAGGTGAGGCCTTTGACAAGATTTCTCGTTTTCTGGGACTGGGTTATCCTGGTGGTCCAGCTGTAGAAAAAGCAGCCCTTTCCGGGGATAAAACGGCTATTAATTTTCCCAGAGCTGATTTAGGTGATAGTTATGATTTCAGCTTCAGCGGCTTAAAAACAGCTGTAATGAACTATGTAAATAATGAAGAACAGCGGCGAAATGAAATTGATCCTAATGATCTGGCTGCCAGTTTTCAAGAAGCAGTTGTCAACAGCCTCGTTTCTAATTTGATCAGGGCTGTTAAAGAATATAAGGTTGAGAGTGTTGTCATTTCTGGAGGAGTAGCAGCTAATCAGCGGCTTAGAGAAGTAATAGCTGAGAGACTAAAAGCATATAATTTAGAATTATATTATCCCCCCTTAGATCTCTGTACTGACAATGCAGCTATGATTGGGGCAGCTGCATACTATCAGTACCTTGAACATGATTTTGCCCCCTTAAGTATCAGTGCTGATCCATCTTTAAAATTGTAGGTGATTAAATTGAAAACTAGTCGAAGCAGAGAAGAAATACTTTTTAAAACAGTTAAAGAAGATAATATTCTGCCTATAACTTCAATCTGTAAGTTAAATTGTATCTTCTGCAGTCATAAAAATAATCCGCCTCAGGTTGAAACTTACAGTTTTGGCCATCTAGAGCTGGAATTAATTAAAACAATGATTGAATTTTTGGATCCCGAACAGCCGGTATTTATAGGAGAATCAGCCAGCAAAATTATAGAAGGAGAGCCCTTTGTTCATCCTGAGATTTATCAGATTCTCAAATATCTGCGTCAGCGCTGGCCAGAGATTGAAATTAAAATCACGACCAGTGGATCATTTATAGAGCTGGAGCAGATAGAATTGTTAAAAAATTTAGAGCCCTTAGAATTAAATATTTCTTTAAATGCTCCCGCTCCAGAGGAACGGGTTTTTTTAATGAATGATTCTCGTCCGAATAATGTTTTTAAAGTAATTTCTAAATTAAGAGAATACAATATTTTTTTTGAAGCAAGCATTGTTTCGATGCATCAGCTGCAGGGATTTGAATATTTAAAAAGAACTTTCGAATTTTTAGAAAATTATCCTCCCCAAAGTCTGAGAGTATTTATTGCTGGATTCAGCAGTTATGCAGCCGAAAATTTAGTTATTGATCAGGATGAATATTATAAACTGGCCCACTTTATTACTAAAATAAAAGGGGAATATACTTATCCGATTATTATTGAGCCCCAGCAGATTTCTTCTCTTCAGGCAGAAGTTAAGGCTGTGATGGCTGATTCAGCTGCAGAGGCCTCAGGATTAAAAGAGGGAGATATAATTGTCAAAGTTGATCAGCAGAAAGTTGAAAGCAGAGTAGATGCTTTTTATAAAATTAAAGCTGCTGTAAAGCCTGAGATAGAATTTATAAGAGAAAATAAAAAAATGTTAACAATTATCAGCAAAGAAAAGAATCAAAGTTCAGGACTAATAATGTCTTATGATTTAAGTCTGGAACAAAAAAGAAAATTGAAAGCTTATGCTGAAGAAAGTGAAAAAGAACATAATAATCATTTAACTGTAATTCTTTGTTCACAGCTGGCCTATGGTTTTTTAAAAGAATTTCTACAGCCTGATCTAAATTCAGCTCAGAATTTAGAACTGCTGCAGACAGAAAATCAATTTTTTGGAGGCTCAATTATAGCTGCGGGATTATTAACAAACCAGGATTTAATCAAATCTTTATCTAGTCTCGATAAAAAAATTGAACGTATCATTTTACCTGAGATAATCTTTGATTATTATGGCAGTGATCTCCTGGGGAACCATTACAGTCAACTAGAAGATGAATTTGGAGCAGAAGTTATATTAATTTAATAATATTTTAGCATCTGATTGCAGCCCATTAGAAAAATATTTAATGTTTTTTAAAGAATAAGAGACTTAATTGCTTCTAATAGCATTTAAATAACTTAGAAGTGCTTTTATGGCTTTTTTTAGAGTTTGATTTTCCTTTCTGTCTTAGATATTATATTTACAGTGCTTATTAGCACTCGACTCAAATGAGTGCTAATTACTATAAAAGAATATCATATTAGAAGGGGGTTATTTTAAATGAGTATTAAACCGCTAAATGACAGAGTTGTAGTAAAACATGTAGAAAAAGATGAAGGTGAAGAAAAAACTAAGGGAGGGATTGTACTTCCTGATACAGCAAAAAAAGATGAAAAACCACAGCAGGCTGAAATTATCGCTGTAGGCAGAAACATTGCTCCAGAAGGTGAAGAAGCAGAAGTAGCTGTAGGAGATACAGTAGTCTTTGACAAATATGCTGGAACAAAGGTAGAGATTGATTCTGAAGAATATATTATTCTTTCAATTGAAGATGTTTTAGCAGTTATTGACTAGCAGCTGATAGATTTAGAATGCTGGTTTATTTTACTGTTAAATAAGTCTCACATTAAATTTTAATTTTTTACTTAAAAAATCAGTTTTAACTATACAGGAGGGATTTAGATGCCAAAACAATTAAAATTCGGTGAAGATGCACGCCGTAAGTTAGAAAGTGGAGTTTCTCGTTTAGCAAATGCAGTTAAGGTTACACTTGGTCCTAAGGGACGTAATGTACTATTAGAAAAGAGTTTTGGAGCGCCAACAATTACTAATGATGGAGTTAGTATTGCCAAAGAAATAGAGCTTAAAGATCGTTATGAAAATATGGGTGCTCAGGCAGTAAAAGAGGTGGCTACTAAAACTAATGATGTTGCTGGTGATGGTACAACTACTGCAACAGTTTTAGCAGAAGCTATTTTAAAAGAAGGATTTAAAAATGTAGCAGCTGGTGCTAACCCAATGCTTCTCAAAAGAGGTATTCAAAAGGCAGTAGAAAAATTAACTGATGAGATAGCTTCAGTTGCTAGACCAGTAGAGGGGAAAGAAGCTGTTTCTCAGATTGCTACAATTTCTGCCGGTAATGACGAAGAAGTAGGTAACTTAATCGCTGAAGCAATGGAAAAAGTTGGTCAGGATGGAGTTATTTCTGTTGAAGAATCCAAGAGTATGGGTACTTCCTTAGAGGTTGTAGAAGGTATGCAGTTTGATCGCGGGTACTCATCTCCATATATGGTAACTGATACTGATACAATGGAAGCTTCTTTAGAAGATCCATATATTCTAATTACAGATAAGAAAATTTCCAGTATTCAGGATATTTTACCATTATTAGAACAGGTTGCTCAGTCAGGTAAGAGCTTAATGATTATTTCCGAAGAAGTTGAAGGTGAAGCTCTAGCTACATTAGTAGTTAATAAGATTCGTGGAACCTTTAACTGTGTAGCTGTTAAAGCTCCCGGATTTGGTGACCGTCGTAAAGCAATGTTAGAAGATATTGCAGTTTTAACTGGTGGTACTCTAATCACTGAAGATTTAGGCTTAAAGCTTGAAAATGCAAGCATTAATGATTTAGGTCAGGCTCACAAAGTGACTATTACTAAAGATGATACAACTATTGTTGAAGGTAATGGAGATAAAGAAAAAATTAAGGATAGAATTTCTCAGTTAAGAAAGCAGATTGAAACAACTACTTCAGATTTTGATAGAGAAAAACTTCAGGAAAGATTAGCTAAACTAGCCGGTGGAGTTGCAGTAATTCAGGTTGGTGCAGCAACAGAAACTGAGCTAAAAGAAAAACAGCATAGAATTGAGGATGCTTTATCTGCTACTAGAGCAGCTGTAGAAGAAGGTCTAGTTGCAGGTGGGGGTACAACATATCTAGAAGTTATGTCTGCTCTTGCTGACCTTAATTTAGAAGGAGACGAAGGAACAGGTGTGGACATTGTCCGCAAAGCTCTGGAAGCTCCAATAAAACAGATTGCAAATAATGCAGGACACGAAGGATCTGTTGTAGTAGAAAGAGTTAAAGAAAAAGAAGCAGGAATTGGTTTTGATGCATTAAAAGGTGAATATGTAAACATGATTCAGGCTGGTATTATTGATCCAGCAAAAGTTACACGTTCTGCCTTACAGAATGCAGCAAGTGCTGCTTCCATGCTCTTAACCACTGAATGCCTTGTTGCTGATAACAGTGACGATGATGATGGCAGTGGCGGCGGAATGCCCGGTGGCATGCCCGGAGGCATGGGCGGTATGGGAGGAATGGGTGGAATGGGCGGTATGATGTAAGCCCAATAACCACTCAGTAATTTAATTTTTAAATCCAGAGATGCATTCTCTTTGATCAGAGAGTGCATCTCTTTTTTCTATTTAATAAAATATATAACCTTGATCATGCGTAATAAGATGAAGAGTTAGAGTGACGCACTCGATGTGCTAATACTAACTCGACCATGCGTAATAAGATGAAGAGTTAGAGTGACGCACTCGATGTGCTAATACTAACTCGACCATGCGTAATAAGATGAAGAGTTAGAGTGACGCACTCGATGTGCTAATACTAACTCGACCATGCGTAATAAGATGAAGAGTTAG
>Ga0247721_100050_pt1 | contig 64311 bp, 59 predicted proteins | sample MSEWel2017_08_16_FD_189089 | JGI IMG/M metagenome (GOLD analysis project Ga0247721, IMG submission 189089) | Subsurface sediment microbial communities from gas well in West Virginia, United States - MSEEL Well Study Marcellus 3H_2017_08_16 | ecosystem: Environmental > Terrestrial > Deep...
AATACAGGAAGCTGATAGAAAAATATCATCCTGAATATTTTGATTCTGATAACGATAAATAATAGATCAATTTGAAATACTAAGAATCAGGAAGAATAGGACCGGACAAATGTCCTAAATGTAAATTTTATATAATTTTTTTTGCCAAAAAAAGAAGGATTCTCACCTTAAGTATAGAATAATATTAAACGAGATGTAAATAAAACAGTGTTTTACTATTAGAAACAAATACATAAAAATAGTAGTTAAGAAATTAGAATAGTTTATTTTAGCTGTTTTGACTAAAAAGTTTTAAAAAATCAAAGGAGGCTTATTTAATGAGCAAAATTGAAGATTTAAAAAGAGTTGAGGAAACTGGGATTGTCGCTGTTGTTAGAGCCGAAAATGCAGAAAAGGCTTTAAAGATTACTGAGGCTGTAAAAAAAGGTGGTATTGAGGCTATTGAGATTACTATGACAGTACCTGGTGCTGTTGATGTAATCAAGCAGATTACTGATGAATACAGCAGAGATGAAATTTTAATTGGTGCTGGTTCTGTATTAGATGCAGAAACTGCGCGTGCCTGCATTTTAGCCGGTGCTGAGTATATTGTTTCTCCTTCTCTGGATGAAGAAACAATTGCTATGTGTAATCGCTATCAGAAGGCTGTTATGCCTGGAGCAATGAGTGTAACCGAGGTTGTGAAAGCAATGAAATACGGTGCAGATATTGTTAAGATTTTCCCTGCTACCTTATTTGGTCCTAAGATTATTAAGGCTATTAAAGGTCCTTTACCACAGGCACCCTTAATGCCTACTGGTGGAGTTAGCTTAGATAATGTTAAGGATTGGATTAAAGCTGGTAGTTTTGCAGTTGGAGTTGGTAGTTCTTTAAGCAAAGGTGCCAAAACTGGTGACTATGAGCAGGTTACAGAAACTGCTAAAGAATTTATCAGGTTGATTAAAGAAGCCAGAGCAGAAATGGCTTAAATCTCATTTCAGAAACAACTTTAGAGAATAACTAAAATTCATTTCTCAGCTAACTCAGCTTACCTTCCCGATCAGCACATCCTGTGCTGCGGTCAGCTCAAGACAGCGTGTCTTTCGAGCTGAGTTAGCGGAGATATTCATTAAGTTATTCTAGATAAAGTTATTAAATTCAATGAGATTTAAGACCATTTCTTTTAGTTAAGAAGGTTGGGTGGATGCTCTCATATCTGTGAGCAGGTTAGTCAGCTGAGAGGTCCATTTTATTAACAGAAGTACATTTAAATCAAAATTTAACAGGAGGTTTTTTATATTATGTCTAAGAAAGTTGTTACATTTGGAGAGATTATGCTTCGTTTAACCCCACCGGATCATGAGCGTTTTATTCAGGCTGATACGTTTAATGTTATTTATGGTGGTGGAGAAGCAAATACTGCTGTATCCTTAGCCAATTATGGTCTGGATGCTCGTTTTGTGACTAAGCTGCCTGATAATCCACTGGGACAGGCTGCTTTAAATGAAGTTCGCCGTTTTGGTGTTGATACAGATTATATTGCACGCGGTGGAGATCGTTTAGGAATCTATTACTGTGAGAATGGTGCAAGTCAGAGACCATCCAATGTAGTTTACGATAGAGCTCATTCTGCAATTGCTGAAGCTGAAAGTGCAGATTTTGACTGGGAAGAAATTTTTGCTGATGTAGACTGGTTCCACTATACTGGAATTACTCCAGCCTTAAGTGAGCAGATGTCAGATGTTACTTTAGAAGCTGTTAAAGCTGCTAAAAAGCATGGTGTAAAAGTAAGCTGTGACTTAAACTACCGCGCTAAGCTCTGGAGTAAAGAAAGAGCCGGTCAGGTAATGGAAGGTTTAATGGAATATACTGATGTTGTAATTGCTAATGAAGAAGATGCCGAAATGGTATTTGATATTAAGAGTGGTTCCGACATTACCGGTGGTGACTTAAATGTTGAAGGTTACAAAGATGTTGCCAAACAATTAATCGACCGCTTTGACCTGGAATTAGTAGGAAGTCACTTAAGAATCAGCCACAGTGCTTCTCGTAATGGCTGGTTAGTTATTCTCTTTGATGGAGAAAACTTTGTTCAGTCAGCTAAATACGAAATTGATATTGTCGACCGGGTTGGTGGAGGAGACTCCTTTGCTGGAGGCCTAATTTATTCTCTAGTAACCGGAAAAGGTCTACAGGAAGCTGCTGAGTTTGGTGCTGCTGCATCCTGCTTAAAACAGTCAATCCCTGGTGACTTTAACCATGTAAGTGTAAAAGAAGTAGAAACTCTAGCTGGAGGAAACGCTTCCGGAAGAGTTAAGAGATAAGCAGTTAATAATTCTATTTCAATAAAGGGCTGCAGCTTTGAGCTGTGGCCTTTTTTCAATTTTAGCATTAAAGCAAATTTTTATTTTTTTAGGAGGAATTTTAAATGATTGATCTGGTTACTATTGGGGAGACAATGGCGGCAATGGCACCAAATGAAGTAGGTTCCTTAAAGTATTTGAATAATTTTTCTAAATATATAGCTGGAGCAGAATCTAATGTGGCAATCGGGGTTAAGCGGCTTGGTTTTAATTCAGGCTGGATCAGTAAACTGGGAAAGGATCCACTTGGAGATTATGTAGAATTTTTTGTCCGTGGAGAAGGAGTAGATGTCTCTCAGGTAAAAAGAGATAAAGAGCATAGAACTGGATTATTAATTAAAGAAATGTATACAACCAAAGAACCGAAAGTTTTTTACTATCGTGACAATTCTGCTGCCAGTCATCTGGCTCAGGAGGATATAGATAAAGAATATATTAAAAATGCTAAACATCTGCATTTAACAGGAATTACACCTGCTTTAAGTCAGAGTGCTCAGGGGGCATTTTTTGAAGCACTGCGGTTGGCTCGAGAAAATGAGTTGAAAATTTCTTTTGATCCTAACTTAAGATTAAAACTCTGGGATTCTATAGCAGAAATGAGAGAGGTAATGTTAAAAATCATTCCCCAGGTTAATGTTTTACTGCCTGGAGTTGAAGAAGGAGAAATTTTGCTTGGACTTTCTGAGCCAGAAGAAATCATTAAAGGTTTTTATCAGATGATGGAGCCGGGTTCTCTGATTGTACTTAAAATTGGAGCGGAAGGAGCACTTTATTATCAGGGTGATCAGATTGAACATGTTGAACCTTACTGTGTGGATAATATTGTGGATTTAATTGGGGCCGGGGATGCTTTTGCTGCGGGATTAATCACCGGTCTTTTACGGGAACTGCCGATTAGAGAAGCGGTTGAACTTGCCAATTTAGTTGGTGCCTTATGCATAACTGTTAAAGGTGATATCGAAGGGCTTCCCACCTGGGAGCAGGTTGAGGTTTATCAGGGTAAAAAAGAAGAGATTCATCGTTAGTGAAAAATTATTATTGAAAGAAATATCCCCTTTCTTTTAAACAGATTAAATCATAATTAATTGATCTGTCTGTGAAAGGGGAATAATTAATATAAATATATTTACTGGTTAATTTTTAGTTAATCTTTATCTAATAAATCAATTATTTTTGAGAAGATGAGAGGTTTACTGAATATATAGCCCTGAATATAATCACAGTTAGCCCTTTTTAACTTAGCTAATTGTTCTGCTGTTTCTACACCTTCGGCCACAACTGGCAAATTCATACTGTGGAATAAGTTAATTAAACTATTGATTGTTTTTAAACTATCATATTCTAAAAATTCTTCAATTAAAACCTTATCCAGCTTCACCTTTGTAAAAGAAATATAGGTTAGATAATTTAAAGAAGAATATCCTGTCCCAAAATCATCCAGGGAAAGCTCTATTCCCAGATCAGTTAGTTGATTTAAATAATTTACAGCCTTCTTTTCCTGCTGAATTAAAAGACTTTCTGTAATTTCAATCTCTAAATTTTCAGCTTTAACATGATGAGTATTAATTTTTTCTTCAATAAAATTAATATAATCTAAATCATTTAACTGCTGCACAGAAAAGTTGATAGAAATTTTTAAAGATTTATTTTTATTATTATTTAAAAAAGCTAAATCTTTAATAGCTCTTTCTGTAACCCATCTTGATATTTCAATAATTAAACCACTTTCTTCTGCTATAGGAATAAATTCTACAGGTGAGATATTAAAATTTTTTAATCTAATTAATGCTTCTAAAGATTCTATTTTTTCATTTTTAGTATTAATCTGGGGCTGATATTTTAATTCAAAACCATCATTTTCTAGGGCAAGTCGGAGTAATTTTCTGATATCCTGTTTATTTTTAATTTTATTAAACATTTCTTCTTGGTAAAATAGAAAGTCTTGCTTATTAATTTCTTTAGCTTGATACATTGCAGTATCTGCCATAGCAATTAACTCATAACTATTAGTAGAATCTTCAGGAAAAAGGCTTATTCCTAAACTGAAGTCAAGATAGAATTCACTTTCTTCAATTAAAAATGGCTCAGTCACCAGACTTTTTAACTTGTAAATATATTCTTTAATTTCATAATTTGTATTAATACCTTTTAATAAGAGTAAAAATTCATCACCACCATATCTGGCAGCAAAAACATTATCAGAAAAAGAAGTAAGCAATAATTGGCTGAACTTTTTTAAAATTTTATCACCATATATATGCCCAAAAGTGTTGTTAACTTCTTTAAAATTATCAAAATCAAGTAAAATAATGGAGCCTTTTATTTTCTTAGCCAGGGCTAAATCTAATTTTTTCATAAAATTTACTCTGTTTGGAATACCAGTCAGAGGATCATGAGCTGCCTGGTATTCTAAATTTGTATTTAAAGCTGTAACTTCCTGATTATATGCTTCTAACTGCTGATAAGCGGCAGATATTTCTTCAGTCATATAATTAAAATTCTGAGTCAGTTTACCTATCTCATCATCTCTATTATTTTTGATCTGCACCTCAAAATTACCATCAGCCACTTTTCTTACATTATTAACTAATTGATGAATTGGTTTAAGCAAATATCTTTTATTGATAAAGTATACTGTCAAAATTAAAATAAATAAAATAATCAAACTAATTTTAAAAATAAGCAATTTCAATTTATTTCTAACAGAAAAAGCTTCTTCAGTATCAATTTGAGAAAAAATTACACTATTTAAACGTTCTAAAAAAACAAAGGAAGCTAATTTTTGTTTATTATTATATCGATACTTTATAGAACCAATCTGATCATTATATACCTGATTATAATTAATTAAATTGTTAATATTATATTTATTTTCAACAAGCTTAAAATTAGGATGAGCTATAACTTCCCCTTTTTGATTTGTTATAAAGGTATAACCGGTTTTTCCTATTTTTTTGTTAGCAATTGTCCTGCTTAATTGATTGAGCAGGATATCTCCAGCCAGAACCCCTAAAACATTGCCTTTTTTGTTTTTAATTGGTAAAGCAACAGTGATCATTAAATATCTGTTATTTGCATCTAAATAGGAATCTGTCCAGATAAGTTTTTTGTTTTCAACCGCTTTCTGGTACCAGTTTCTTTCCTGTGGTTTATAGTCCGGGCTTAAAGAAACATCCGGATGAATAGTCATTTTGCCACTATTATCTGCATAATATATATATTTAAAAATTGAGTATTCTTCTTTAACCTGTTTTAATAGTGCTAAAATTTCAGCTTCATTATTCAGATGATGTTCAATAAAGGCCCCAGTCAAATTTATTATATCCTCAGTATTGTCTAAAAAGTAATTTACATTAGTTTTTAAAGATTTAGCATTCTCTAAATTAACTTCTTTAACCTGATCACTTATTTCTTCAGAGGTAAGTCTATTAATTGACCAACTCAAGAGTGAAATGAAAATAATTAGGATCAAAATTATACTCCAGTTAACCTTAACTATTAAGCTTTTATACCATTTGACTTTTTGATTATCCATAACACAACTCTTTTCTATACTTATTGATAGAGATATAAAATATGACTTCCATAAATTTAACTATTCACTGTAACAATCATTATTTAAATTATATTATATTTTTGAATAAAATACCAATTAAGCTAATTACATTTATAAAAAAAGATGAATTTGAAAAATAAAAGCTAAAAAATTTAGATTTAGCTTGAGCCTTCCAATTAAAGCTTTAAATATAGTTATTGTTTATAGAATCAATTTATTTGTGGTATATCATACTTAATTAATTAGTATTTTTATGCTATAATAAATATCTAGACATTTATTATAGTACACTTAATATAAATGCAACAAAATTTTAAGGAGGTTTTTATTTTGAGCAAATCCGACATGACGGTGATTAAACGGGATGAGAGCGAAGTAGCTTACAGTCGGGATAAGATTACCAAGGCTATCTATAGAGCAATGATAGAATCAGGAGAAGATGCAGCTGAGGATGATGCAGAACAGGTAGCTTTAGATGTAGAATCAGATTTGATAACAGAATTTTACAATCAGGACCAGGTTCCCAGGGTCGAAGAAATTCAAGATTTAGTGGAAGAAAAATTGATGAAGGCTGCTTATGTGTCAACAGCAAAGGCATATATTTTATACAGAAACAAAAGACAGCAGTCCAGGCTGCAGAGGAAAAAAGAAAAAGAAAATCCACTTTTAACTAATGAATTTTTAAGTAAATATAAGCACCAGCCCAACCCTTTTCCCACTGAGCTGGGAGAATTTATTTATTACAGAACATATTCACGCTGGTTAGAAGAAGAGCAGCGCCGGGAATACTGGTGGGAAACAGTGAAAAGAGCTGTAGAATATAACTGTTCTCTGGCTCAAACAACCAAAAAAGAAGCAGAAAAATTATATGATAATGTATATAATTTAAGAAACTTTTTAGCAGGGCGGACACTCTGGACAGCAAGTACAGAATCCAGCAAAAAGTATGGAATGTCTAATTATAACTGTTCTTTTACCGTTATTGATAGTTTTAAAGCCTATCAGGACGTGTTTTATTTACTCATGATAGGTAGTGGTGTCGGTTTCCGCGTCCTGCCGCGTGATGTAGAACAGCTGCCAAAAATTAGAACAGATGTAGAAGTTATTCATAAATATTATGAGCCGGTAGACAAGGATGAAAGAAGAGAATATACTGACTTTGATTTTGATGAAGATGATGTAGTAACAGTTAATGTCGGTGATTCCAAAGAAGGCTGGATTCAGTCTCTGGAATATTATTTTAAATTTTTAGTAAATCATGCTTATCGTCCTCTAAAAAGAATCATCTTTAATTATGATTCTGTCCGTCCAAAAGGGGAAAAGCTTAAAACTTTTGGAGGAACAGCTTCCGGTCATCAGAGTTTAAAAAGAATGTTCACTAAAATTGATAAATTATTAAAAGAGAAACCGGATCGTGACTTAGATGAGATTAGTAGAGTTAAGTTAAAGCCAATAGATGCAATGGATCTAGCAAATATAATTGCAGAAAATGTTGTCTCCGGTGGAGTTAGACGCTCATCTCAAATCTGTCTTTTCAGTGAAGATGATAAAGAAATTGCTCAGGCAAAGAATAATTTATATGTTAAAGAAGATGATGAATGGGTAATTAATAAAGAAATATCTCACCGCCAGATGAGCAATAATAGTATTTTTTACGAAGATAAACCTTCTAAAGAACAGCTGAACTGGCATGTTAAGCAGATGCGTTTTAGTGGTGAACCTGGATTTATCAATGCTGTAGAAGGAAGCCGACGCCGTGAGAACTTTAAAGGAGTTAATCCCTGTGCAGAGATTCTTTTAGATTCCAGAGGAGTCTGCAACTTAACTTCCATAAATGTAATGGCTTTTGTTGATGAGGAAGGTAATCTGAATAAAGACGCAATGTTTGAAGCTCAGAAGCTTTCAGCCAGATCTGGCTATAGAATGGCCTTAATTGAATTTGAATTACCAGAATGGGATCAAATTAATAAAAGAGATAGGTTAATTGGTACCTCCTTAACTGGCTGGCAGGATATGAAAAATGCTGCTGATTTAAATGCAGTTCAGGAAGCGGAGTTGTTGGAAGAACTGCGTCAGGTTGCTCATCAAGCTGCCAGAGAAATTGCTAAAGAAGTCGGAGATAATGAGCCCAAGCTGATTACTACTGTTAAGCCTGAGGGTACTCAGACTCAGATGCCTACAGTTTCCAGTGGACTGCATTATTCTCACAGTCCCTATTATGTGCGCCGGGTAAGAATTTCGGCTTCTGATCCATTGGCCCGAGTCTGTGAAGAACTCGGTTATCCGATTCATTCAGAAGTTGGTCAGGATCCAGAAGATCCGGAAACCCTGGTTGTAGAATTCCCTGTTAAAGCTCCAGAAGGAGAGGTTAAGGGAGATGTAGATGCAATCGAACAGCTGGAAACATATAAGATGTTTATGGAAAATTATGTTGATCACAATGCATCAATTACAGTTCATGTCCGTGATGATGAATGGGAAGATGTGGAAGAATGGTTATGGGAGAACTGGAATAGTGTAGTCGGGATTTCCTTTATTTCCTACAGCGATAACTTTTATGATTTAATGCCCTACGAAGAAATTACAGAAGAAGAGTACAATCAGCGGGTTGAAGAAATGGAAAGATTTAATCCATCCTTAGTATCTAAGTATGAAACTGAGTACTTAGAGCGAGAAATCGATGATGCTTCCTGTGAAACAGGAGCCTGTCCGGTAAGATAACGTACAGGTGCCGCGCACCACCCGATTTATATCGAATAATGTCGAATAAAAACAAATAAATTAAGCAAAGGAAAACACCCTTAAAGGTTTGATTAATCTGCGCCTATAGGGGGTGTTTTTTCTTTTTGTTAACTGTCTAATTTTATTAGTCACAGCTTTTGTGATAGAATATTTAAATAGTGAGATATTAGGGTAAAATTTTAATCATGAATTAGATTAAGCTAGATTTGATCAAAGCTACATGAAAAAATAAATTTGTTTTGATTGGAGGGATAGAATGGCACTTAAATCAAAATCAAGCCGAATGGGGGAAGACCCTATAATTAAATTGCTTCTCAAATTATCAGCTCCTGCTATTGCAGGAATGCTCATTCAGGCTTTGTATAATATAGTAGACAGTATTTATGTAGGCCGTTTAAGTACAGATGCTTTGTCTGCTTTATCAATTTCTTTTCCGGTCCAGATGTTTTTAATTGCAGTTGGAGTTGGAACAGGAGTGGGTACAAGCTCTTTGATATCCCGATTATTAGGAAAAGGAGATAAATGTCGAGCTAATAATGTGGCAGAACATGTCTTTTTTATTGCAATTATTTATGGAATACTGGGGGGCCTGCTGGGCCTATTTTTCTCAGAAAATATCATCAAATTATTTACTAATGATCCAGTTTTAATAGATTTAGGTTATCAGTATATAAATATAATATTAACCGGCTCGATTGCAATTTTTGTTCCTGCTATTTTTAACTATATTCTGCGGGGAGAAGGAAATACATTTGTGCCAATGCTGACAATGATAATCGGAGCAGTCTTAAATATGATTATTGATCCCTTTTTAATTTTTGGACTGGGACCATTTCCTCAGCTTGGTGTAGCCGGAGCTGCCTATGCAACTGTTTTTTCACGTTTTATAGGTGGAATTTTTATAGTTTTTGTTTTATTTAGTGATAAAAATGAGTTAACTTTAAATTTGGAGGACTTTAAGTTTGATTTTCAAATTATTAAAGAAATCTATAATGTGGGTATTCCAGCAATGGCTAACCGACTGCTTTTTAGTGTTTCAATTGTAGTTATCAATTTAATTTTAGGAGCCTTTTCTTCGACTGCAATAGCGGTCATGGGCTTAATTTTTAGAATGCAGTCTTTTTTCTTGATGATGGTCTTTGGTTTAACTCAGGGATATCTGCCAATAGTCGGCTATAATTATGGCCATAATAATCCGGAGCGAATGAAAAAAACCATTTTAGTTGGTAATGCAGCTGCTTTAAGTTTTGGGGTATTTGGTTTTATAATTTTTCAGCTATTTCCAGGAGCTATCATTAGATTATTTAATAGTGATCCTAAACTTCTAAATATTGGGGTCGGAGCCTTAAAAAGAGTAAGTTTATCCTATTTCTTTATGGTTTTAAATATTATTGGAGTGGCAACTTTTCAGGCTGTGGGTAAAGGGATGCCCAGTTTTGCGATCACATTTTTAAGACAGGCAGTACTTTTAGTTCCTGGGATGTATCTTTTAGGAGAATTTTTTGGACTGAATGCTGTCTGGCTTTCCTTTCCGATTGCAGAAATAGTATCTTTTGTAATTATGATAGTCTGGCTGATAGCTACAATTAAAAGTTCAATGGGCAGAATGAGAGAAACCATTTAAAGTTTAAATTGATTGATAAGAAAATGACACCCCTGTTGGGGTATAAGGAGGAATAAGATGACGACAGCTATTAAAATTAGAGAGATTAATAAAAGTTATGGTGAGCTACAGGCTTTAGATGATATAAATTTAGATATTCAAAAAGGTGAGTTTTTTGGTCTGTTAGGTCCCAATGGGGCCGGGAAAAGTACTTTAATTGGAATTCTAGGTGGTCTGGTTCATAAGGATTCGGGAGAGGTTACTGTTTTGGGTAATGACATTATAACTGATTATAGAAAAACTAAAAAATCACTGGGAATTGTACCACAGGAGATTACTTTTGATCCCTATTTTACTGTGCGAGAAACACTGGAGATTCATTCTGGCTATTTTGGAATTAAAGATAATGGTGATAAAATTGATGAGCTGCTGAATGCGTTAAGCCTTGATGATAAGGCAGAAATAGGGCCGCGGCAGCTGTCTGGGGGGATGAGAAGAAGACTCTTGATTGCCAAAGCCCTGGTTCATGACCCAGATATAATAGTTTTAGATGAACCAACTGCCGGGGTAGATGTTGAATTGAGAAACAGCCTCTGGGAATATGTAATCCAGCTTAATCAGCAGGGGAAAACTATCATTTTAACTACTCATTATCTGGAAGAGGCAGAGGCACTCTGTGACAGGATTGCAATTATGAATAAAGGTAAGATAGTTAAAGTTGACAGCAAAGAAAATCTAATTAATTCGATTGATAAAAAAGTGATTAAGGTTCAATTTGCTGACCCAGTAAAAGGATTTGAGGAAGAATTAGTAGAAATTGATTTTGAAATAAGTGATGACAAGAGGCAGATCAAAATAGAATCTGCAAAAAAGAATTTGAATAAAATTCTCAGGAAAATAAACGATTTGAATTTAGATATTATCGATATGGATATTGAAAGTGCAAAGCTGGAAGATGTCTTTATTAAACTGACTAACTTAGGGGATGATAACAATTAATACAATTACTTTTTTAAGTCTGGTTAAAAGAGAGGTTTCAAGATTTTCTAAGGTGGCAATTCAGACAATATTTGCACCTTTAATTTCAACAGGTTTATATTTAATTATCTTTTCCTATTCTTTTCAGAATCGAGAGGTCGCGAGATATGGTATCCCCTATATTGATTTTATTGTTCCCGGTTTAATTATGATGAGTTTGATTCAGAATTCATTTGCCAATACTTCTTCTTCCTTAATTGGAGCTAAATATAATGGGATTATCATTGATTTTTTGCTGGCTCCATTTTCTCATATTGAGCTAACTTTAGGTTTTATGATCGGAGGAATGGTCCGGGGAATGCTGGTTGGTAGTGTGACTTATTTAGTGGCTACTTTTTTTTATGGGGGAGCCGTTGCTCATCCATTTTTAGCGGTGTTTTTTGCAATTTTAGTTTCTTCTATCTTCTCACTTTTTGGAATAATTGCCGGTTTGTGGGCAGAAAAATTTGATCATGTTTCAATTTTCTCTAACTTTTTTATTACCCCACTGACCTTTTTGAGTGGAGTTTTTTATTCGGTTAAAGGACTGCCCGGAATCTGGAGTGAGGTATCTTTATTTAACCCTGTTTTTTATATGGTAGATGCTGTTCGTTACTCTTTTGTCGGCCAATCTGATGTTAGACCTGCTTTTTCAGCTTTAGTCATCGGCAGTCTGGCTGTTGTTTTGCTGGTGTTAGTTACTCATTTATTTAAGATTGGATATAAAGTTAAGAGTTAAATATCTAAATAATTTTATTACTAAAATGTAAAATAAAGTAAAAAATATTTGATTGATTACAAACTTAATGATATACTATTTATAGAAGTAAAATATTAAATTTTAAAATCAAGGAGGAGAAAATAATGTTAAAAGTAAAAAAGAATAGTTCTCCTGAAGTCTCTCTTGAAAATTCTTTAAAAGAAATGAAATTAATTCGTGAAGAAAAATTAACTAAGACTACCTGGGAAGAATTCAAAAAGGAAGAAAAATCTAATAAACAGGAGGAGTAATCTATTGAAATATAAAATATTAGTTACTCCTCAATTTAAAAAAGATATTAAATACTATAAAAAGATAAAGAAAATATTTCTACAGCAAAAATAATAGAATTAGTAAATAAATATTGTTAAAAGTAGACCATCTTTAAATCTAGGTGGTCTTTTTATATTACTAATATAAAATAGTTGTTTTATTTATTTAAGAATGCTAAAATTAACATAAATAATTCAAATGGAGGTATTATTATGGCCTGGATGGGAAAAATTCTTGGAGGAACAGTTGGCTGGTCTTTTGGTGGTCCTTTGGGAGCAGTGATTGGAGCTGCTATCGGGAATCACTTTGATCAGAGTAGTTCCAGTAATTCTAATGGTAATCAATTTGGAGCTGGGCAGAGAGGTAATTTAAATCAGCAGGAAGAAAAACAGACAATCTTTTTTACCAGTATTTTTTCGATGCTGGCAAAATTTGCTCAGGCTGATGGAACTGTCAGCAGATCAGAGGTTAAAACTATCGATCGCTTTATTAAAAATGAGCTCAAGCTGCAGGGAGATGCCCGCAAACTGGCAGTTAATATTTTTGATGAAGCCAAAAGAAAAAATAATAGTTTTGAAGAATATGCACAGCAGTTTTACGATAACTTCAAAAATGAACAGACTCTAGTTTTAGGGATGTTTGATCTGCTGCTGAAAGTTGCGGTGGCAGATAATGATTTTCACCATAAAGAGGAAGAGTACATTAAAAAAGCTAAAAAAATATTTAATATAGATGACAGTCAGTATCAAAGTATTAGATCTCAGTATCTAGATACAAATGATTTAGAAAAATATTATAAGATTTTGGAATGTTCACCTGAGGCGGATTTTAAAGAGGTTAAACGCAAGTACCGCCAGAAGGCAAAAGACTTTCATCCTGATAATGTAATTGGTAAAGGACTGCCGGAAGAATTTGTGGATTTTGCTGAACAGGAATTCAAAAAAATAAATGATGCTTATGAAAAAATTAAAGAAGAGAGAAGTGCTTAAAATCAATTAACTTTTAGGTAATGATTATAATTCTGGGGGGATGCTAAATGAAAATTGTGATGATTGAGCCAATTAATATTTCGATGCTGAAGATTGAAGAATACCGACAGAGATTTGAGGCTGAGGGACATCAATTGATTGCCTATTCCAATCGAGCAGAAGATGAAGCAGAAATGATCAAAAGGGCAGAGACCGCTGATATTTTAATAATTGCCAATCAGCCTCTTGCTGCTGAAGTAATTAATGCCTGTCCAAATTTAAAGATGATTTCGGTTGCTTTTACAGGTTTTGACCACATAGCAATAGAAGCCTGTCGGGAAAATGATATTTTAGTATCTAACTCATCCGGTTATGCCAATCAGGCTGTGGCCGAACTGGTCTTTGGACTGACAATTGACTTAATGCGGAAGATTAAGGATTCTGATCAGGCAGTAAGAGCAGGAGAAACCAGAGCGGGTCTAATTGGAAATGAACTTGCCGGCAAAAATTTTGGTATAGTTGGTTTTGGTTCAATCGGTCAGAAGACCGCCCGGATTGCAGATGCTTTTGGCTGCAATATTTTAGCTGATAATCATAAAAAACATCAAGCCGGAGAAGAACTTGAAGTGGAATATCTGGAACTAGATGAGCTGATGCAGAAAAGTGATATTTTAAGTCTGCATGTTCCACTTAAAGAAGCAACAGAAAATTTAATTGATGCCGAAAAAATTGCTCTGATGAAAAAGAGTGCAGTTTTAATTAATACAGCTCGCGGTCCTGTAGTTGACAGTCAGGCGCTGGCTGAGGCTTTAAATAAGGAAGAAATTGCCGGGGCAGGTATTGATGTTTTCGAGGTGGAGCCGCCGATTCCTGCAGGACATCCACTTTTAAATGCCAAAAATACTATTTTAACTCCCCATACTGCTTTTGCAACAGAGGAAGCATTTTTAAAAAGAGCAGAGATAGTATTTGCAAATATCGAAAAATGGATTGCCGGTAAGCCGCAGAACGTAGTCAGCTAAACTAATTTTAGGATCTGAAAATTTTTGTGAAAGGTGGTATTTCTAAAATGGATTTAAAAGAAAAAGCGAAAGAACTTCTTTCTGATTTTAAGGGAGATGAATATGCTCTAGGAGTCGGAATTCTAAATAAAGTCGGAGAATATGCTAAAGAATATGGAGATAATGTTTTGTTAATCTCCAATGACACTTATCTGGAGACAGCTGTTAGAGATATTCAGAAATCGCTTCAGAAAAACAAGATGAAAATGGCTGGAAATAGAGTGTTTCAGGGCTCAGCTCCAAATGCTCCTCGGGAAGATGTCTATCGTCTGGCAGGATATATCCATACTTTTGAGCCTGACTGTATAGTTGTTATTGGGGGAGGAAGTACAATTGATGCAGTTAAGGCTGCCGATGTACTGGCTTCTCTTGGTCATTATAGTCCGGAGATAGATAGCTATTTTGGCACGGCTAAGGTAACAGAAGCCTTAGGGCACAGTAAAGAACATTTAATCCCAACTATAGCGGTTCAGACTGCAGCGAGTTCTGGTGCTCATCTGACAAAATATTCAAATGTAACTGATGTAGTCAGCGGCCAGAAAAAATTAATTGTAGATGATGCTGTTATTCCAGCCAAATCTGTTTTTGATTATGAACTAACAAAAACAATGCCTTTAGATGTCACAGTTGATGGCGCTTTTGATGGTATTTCACACTGCCTGGAAGTTTTTTATGGGATCAATGATCAAAATTATGATTTAGAAAAAGAAATTGCTTCTACAGCAGTAGAGCTGATAGTTAAAAATACCCCGAAAGTAATTGATGATTTAGGGAATACGGCAGCCCGGGAAGCATTGGGACTGGCAACAGATCTAGGAGCTTATTCGATTATGGTCGGAGGTACTAATGGCGGTCATCTAACCAGTTTTTCTTTAGTAGATGTCAGCAGTCACGGTCGGGCCTGTGGGATAATGAATATTTATTATACAGTCTTTTTTGCTCCTGCTATAGAACCCCAATTAAAAGTTATTGGGGATATTTTTCAAAAAAATGGTTATCTAGAAACTGATCTAGATAATTTAAGTGGCCGCCATCTGGGTGAAGCAGCTGCCAGGGGAATGATCAATTTTGCAAAAGAAATTAACTTTCCAACAACCCTGTCAGAACTGGATGGATTTACTGATCAGCATCTCAAAAGAGCTTTAAAAGCTGCTAAAGATCCACAATTGGAAATGAAATTAAAGAATATGCCAATTCCACTTGATGCTTCACTGGTAGATGAGTATATGGCTCCAATCCTGGAGGCTGCAAAAACTGGAGATTTAAGTCTGATCAAAAATATGGATGAATAAAAGGTGAGTGAGTTTGATGGAAAAAATTAATGAAAACCTGGAGCTTGTTATAGATGCCGGAGCACAAATAGCAGAAGGACCTTTCTGGGATCAGGAAGAGCAAGTTTTGTACTGGGTGGATATTTTAGAAAAGACAATAAATATTTATAATCCAGCTGCAGATGATAATAAGGTTATTCAGCTGGATAAGATGATAGGGGCAATTATCCCTACAACTGAGAATGGAAAATTGCTGGCAGCTCTGGAAGATGGACTCTATATAATTAATCCAGAAACTGCTGAGTCGGAGTTTTTAGTCAATCCAGAATCAAATACTGCCCAGACAAGATTTAATGATGGTAAATGTGACACAAAAGGAAGATTCTGGGTGGGAACAATGGACTTAGAAGAAAGCAGAGAGCTTGGAACTCTATACTGTCTGGGTCAGGATTTAAATTTAGAGAAAAAAATTAAAAATGTTAAGATTTCTAATGGACTGGCCTGGAGTCTGGATAATAAGACAATGTATTATATTGATTCACCGACTAAAGAAGTTTTAGCTTTTGACTATGATTTAGAAACTGCTGAAATTTCAAATAAGAGAACAATTATTTCTTTGGCAGAAGGTAAAGGAGTACCTGATGGAATGTCGATTGATGCTCAGGGCAAACTTTGGATAGCCCATTTTGGTGGGTCTCAGGTTTCAAGATGGAATCCTGAATCTGGCAAAAAAATTGATAAAGTTGAGCTTCCGGTCTCAAATGTTACTTCCTGCGCTTTTGGAGGCAAGAATTTAGATCAACTGTATATTACAACAGCCAGTGTTGGTCTGAGTGAAGAGCAAAAAGAGGAGCAGCCTTATGCTGGTGGAATTTTTAGATATCAGGCTGAGGTTAAGGGTCTAAAGACTTTCAAATTTGAATTTTAAATATTTTATACAAGCAAAAAAGAACCAGCTAACAAAAAGCCCGCTATCTCAGCGGGCTTTGCAATATGTCTTAATTTTTATTAATTATTTTACTTTTATTTTTCAAATGGTTTTATAAAATAAAAATTTTTTTCATCTGAAATTATTCTTACTGCAGCCGAGTTTATTTGTAGATTAAGCTTAAGTTAAAGTTAAGTCCAGTTAATATTAGCTTTTTTTCTGGGAACTGTTCTTAGATATTTTACATCAGGATAGCCAATTACTAAAGCTGTTATTATTTCCTTATTATTTTCAATGTTTAAAAATTTTCTAATTTCTGGTTGGCCTTTGGCTCCTCTTAGAGTAAAGCCGCTAAATAAAGCGCCTAAATCTAGGGCATTTGCCATTAATTCCATATTGGCAGAAGCAAGGGCACCATTAACATTAGAATTTGCTGTAACTACAATTACTAGTGGAGCATCAAAAAATAAGAGATCATTATCTAGAGTTTCATTTTGATAATCTTGATACATTTTGATCCACATTTCAGCATATTTTTTGAATTTCATTTTCTCTGGTTCTAAGTTATTAAGTATTGATTTACCTTTTTCATTTAGGCTTTTTAGGATTAGCCCTCTAAAATAATCGATTTTATCTCTGATGACTGTAAAAGAAACATCCTGCTGATTACTGCTGGTTGGGGTAAAACGTCCTGCCTCTATAATTTTTTTAATCTTTTCTTTTTCAACTTTTTTAGCTTTAAATTGTCTAATAGATCTTCTAAATTTAATGAAATTCAAAAGATTATCAGCTGGAACTGAAAAATTTTTTTCTTCATATTCTTTTACTTCATTCATTTCATATTCGCTAGATGAAACTGCATCTGCTGGACAGATAGCAATACAATGACCGCAGTTAAAACAACTTTCATTTTTTATTTGAGCTTTTCCCTCCACCATTATAATATCATTTACTAAACAATCATCAATACATTTGCTGCAGCCAATACATTTTTCTTTGTCAACTTTCATCATTTAAAAATCACTCCTAATATTTTAATAATTTTGTTTTAATTTGCACATCTGTGTAATTATGCATTTTTAAGTATACTAAGCTTGATAGATTGTGTCAATGAATATCAACTAAGTTACTCATAATTTTAATTGTGTGAAATGTGATTGGAGGTAGCAAGATGAAAAATATATAGAAGAACTTGATAAGGCTTTTTCAGCTTTTAAATGTTTGGGTTTAAGCGAGAGTGCGGCAGAATATGGATCTAAGTTTTATGCTGGCGCGTTATGGAGTACTTTAGATAAGTGGATCGGAAAAGGAATGGAAGAATCGCCAGCTGAGCTGTGAAAGTTGTTTAGTGAGTTAATTGGCTGGTGAATTTAGTAATTCAGTTAAGATCTATAGAAACAACGTTTTATTTTCAACAAGAATACTTGCTTAAAGTATAAAAATCTTATAATTGGAATTAGGGTAGTCTTTGTTCCAAAAAATAATCTTTGAAAATAACTAATTTCTCTTGACACCTCTAAAAAGATATAGTACAATACTACTTGTGACATAAGTGGAGAGATGTCCGAATTGGCTAAGGAGCCGGACTTGAAATCCGGTGAAGCCGAAAGGTGTCAGGGTTCGAGTCCCTGTCTCTCCGCCATTGAATATTAAGGGCTGACGCCCATTTTAAGAAACCCGCTGAGAGGCGGGTTTTTTGTGTTTTGAGGGTGAATCCTAACAAAATCCTAACATTTCATTTATATTAGTATTTTATCAGTTATTTTAATGAAAAGCATTATTTTTTCATTATTTTACCTATTTTGCGCTTGGATACCTGATAACCTTTTTTAGCTACTTTTCTTCCATTATCACTCGGATTAGGAGGGTGATTGCAAATAAAATTATTTTGTTGGTTATATTAAATAACTAAAAAATAAATTTGACAATTGATATATTTTTGTTCTATAATATTTATAGTCACGAAATATTAATAATATTAACTATAAGAAGGGGTTTTTGATGAATTTAAATCAAGAAATAATGAATTTAAACAAAGAAACCAGGGATATTGATAATATTATCCGGGATATTCATAAATATTTAGTGCAGTTTACTAAAAGAAATTTAAAGAAAAATGGATTAACAATGCCGCGCTTTATGCTTCTCTGGAACATAAAGAAAAACCAGCCGGTTAATATGAGCTTTTTGCATGAAAAAATGTATATGGCAAATAGTACTCTTACTGTTATAGTAGATAAACTTGTTGCTGAAAAATTTGTAAAACGCTATAGGAGTCCTGAGGATAGAAGAGTAGTATTGCTGGAATTAACAGAGAGTGGAGATAAACTTCTCTGTAAAATGATTTATGTACGTCAAAGCTTTCTGGAAAAGGCTTTAATTGATATGGATTTGCAGGAACAGGATGAAGTAATTGAATCTATTAGTTCTGTTCGTAATAATCTAAAACGTTTGTTGGAAAAAGGAGATGATATGGATGAGTGTAGATGACAACGAAGCTTTGGATTTTGAAGAAGAAGAAATAATAAATAGTCCACAATTGGGAAATAGAGAGCATATAATAAATGGTCCAATACTCAGTACTCTTTTTAAACTGGCCTGGCCGGTTATGATTGGTAATACTATGCAGGTTGTATATAATCTCGCTGATACATTCTGGTTGGGAAAACTAGGAGCTGAATCAGTTGCAGCACTTTCTGTTGGTTTTCCTCTTGTATTTCTTATGATATCAATAGGTGGAGGTATTACTGTCGCTGGTACTACTCTGGTTGCTCAGTATATGGGTTCTGATAATCAGAAAATGGTCAATAAAATTACAGGCCAGATCTTTGTTTTTGTAATGACTCTTTCGCTTGTCTTGGCTACAATTGGAGTTTTATTCAACAAGAATATTTTGCATTTGATGGGGGTTCCCGCTGGAATATTACCTGATGCATCTGCATACCTAGCAATTATTTTTGCAGGACTGCCATTTATGTTCTCCTTTTTTATATTTTCTGCTCTGCTTAGAGGTTATGGTGATACCAAAACACCAATGAAAATGGTTGTGTTTTCTGCAATATTGAATATAATTTTAGATCCGTTTCTTATTTTTGGAATAGGATTTATTCCAAATTTAGGAGTTAGAGGAGCAGCTATTGCTACAGTTTTTTCTAGAGCAGTTGCTGGAGTTATTGGTATCTATATATTATTTACCGGTAAAAAAGGTTTAGTTCTTTCTTTAGATTCACTTAAACCAGATTTTAAAGAAATTAAAAAGATCTTAATTTTGGGTTTGCCTTCAGCCGGAGAACAGTCTATTGTGGCTCTGGGTATGACACTTTTAATGAGTATAGTTTCTCAATTTGGGACAATGGTAGTTGCAGCATATGGGATAGGTTCTCGTATTTTATCGGTAGTTATGCTTCCTACTAGAGGTTTTGCAACTGCAACAACAACAATGGTTGGACAAAATTTAGGAGCAGAGCAAACTGACAGGGCTGAAAAAAGTGCCTGGGTTAGTACAGGAATTATATTTTTCTTGTTAACACTGCTGGCCTTTCTATTTAATCTTTTTCCAAAAACAGTAATTTCTATATTTAATACAAATCCTGAAGTAATCAAGATAGGTACATCATTTTTACGGATTGTAGGTTTTTCATTTGGTTTTCTTGGAATTAGATTTATTCTTGGTGGCTCTTTTAGAGGGGCAGGTAATACTGTTATTGCAATGGTCCTGGCAATAATTGCTCTCTGGGGAATACGCCTGCCATTGGCTCAATATCTTGGCATTAATTTAGGCTGGGGAACAAATGGTATCTGGTGGGGAATGTTTTTCTCCAATTTTATCAGTTCAATTATCGCAGTTGTCTGGTTTAAAAAAGGTGGATGGAAAGAAAAAGCCATTGAAGAGTAAAGTGTGATAAAGCCTTCACCGACATAAGAGGCTGCTATCTTATCTGTATTAGATAATTGAAATCAGCATGTTTTAATGCACAAGATATTGCATCTGCTGCTGGAAGGTTTGTATTTCTCGAGAATACACAGCAGCTGTTCCTTATGGTTATCAATAATCCTTATTTAAAAGATTAAAATATCAAAATTTATACAGATAAAAAAGAACTCTATTTACTTTGATTTATGGAAAAAGAAATTATTTATATCTATACTTTTTATAACATTAGAAATATTAACTTCCAAATAATAATTTTTACTTCTCTTTTTATAATAATTTACTTTCTATAATAATTTTAGCATTTAACATAAATAGTTGCAATTATAAACTATATTTGTTATAATAATAGCTGAAATATGAAACTAATATAAAGTTTGTAATAAATATAATGCCTTAAAAGGGGGTGAAATATGGATATTTTAAATGCTATCATTGGTAAAAGTTGGGGACAGCGAATAATTGTTCTAGGGGCAGCAATTTTATATTCATATTTATTCATTGCTAAACCTACTATAGCAAAAAAAGGAGTTATTAATTCTTTTCAAACTTTTACTAGCTTATTTACTTTAATTATAGCTGCTTTATTGATTTCACAAGCTATTGGATTTCTGATTCCTGAAGAAAGGGTTATTGATCTCTTAGGAGAAGGTTCAGGTTTGAAAGGTATTGCCACAGGTGGACTTTTAGCTGGACTGTTACAGGGAGGGCCTTATGCTGCTTACCCTATTATTAAATCTCTTTATGATAAAGGAGCTCATATAAGTGTAGTAATAGCAATGTTATTGGGGTATGGTGCTATTGGAATTGGTAGAGTTGCTTATGGTTTGATGTTTTTTGGACCTAAAATTGTAGGACTTAGATTACTTCTAGCGGTCCCGGTACCTATTTTAGCAGGGTTAATAGTTTTATTATTTGTTTAAAAATTACAAATACAAAAAGGAGGTTAAAATGAAAAAATTCAGAATGACAATCATGTGCAGAGATCTTGAAGCATCAAAGAAGTTTTATCAGGATTTTGTTGGGTTGAAACCATTTAGAGAAGTCACGGTAGGCGAAGAAACTCTGGGAGGAGCATCACTCTGCTTCTTGGAAGATGAAAGCGGAGAGATTGAAGTGGAACTTGTATGTGCATCCAAAGGTGACAAGTGCACAACAAAAGGTCTGGTAGCCTGCTTCTTCACAGATGAAGAAGGCATAGTTGAGAAACAGCAGCAGGCACTCGACATGGGATACAATGCTACAGAGATCAGAAAACCCGATGAGAACAGCACATATTTCTATGTATATGACCCAGACAAGCTATCAATTGAATTTAGAGTCAGATAACAGACGGTCAGGCGAACATAGAAATAACAGAGGCAGAAATTGATATTCTGCCTCTGTTTAATTACAGCAAATTTTTTATAATCTTTTTTTGGTGTCGGACAGTAGATTTGGGCTCTCATGTTATTTTCATATTTCTTAACGTCTCAGCTTCAAAACTATTGAATTTTCGCTGCCAGCTTTTAAAAAAGCTGGGGATTTTAAAGGAGGTATAGAGTAGTGCATTTACCGATTTATTTATTACCTGTGGCCGGGCTTGTCATAGGGGTTTTAATTTCTTTAATAGGTGGGGGTGGAGGAATATTTTATGTTGGAATGCTGACAGGATTGTTTGCTATTTCAATGGATCAGGCTGTGTCTGTATCTCTTGCAACAATTATCCCGACAACCCTGGCTGCTTCAATAAGTCACTACAGGGCAAAAAATGTAAAGCCAAAAGCAGGATTTCTACTTGCAGCAGGCGGCATTGTTGGAGTAGTTGCCGGTTCCTATCTTGTCACAATTATTCCGGTCAAAGTTCTTAAAATAATATTTGGGATTTTTCTTCTAATCATGGGAATCGGGATGATTATTTCAAGAAAGAAAAAGCAAGATAAAGAAGAAATATCAGAAAACAGACAATTTGAAGAAGTTAATGCTAATAAAGGTAAGCCTATTTCAAAGCTTTTTATAATAAAAGGCCTGATATTTGGGGTACTTGGCGGGCTAATGTCAGGTATGCTCGGTACAAGCGGCACACCTCCAATCCTTGCCGGACTGAACAGCATAGGTCTTTCCTCTCTGGAAGTAGTGGGCACATCAGTCATGGTACTCTTTTTTATAGCTATTACAGGAGTGATAACCCATAGTGCATTTGGAACTCTGAATTGGCTGTTGGTAATTTTGCTTGCATCTGGCACTATAACCGGTGCAATTTTTGGTCCTTTATTGGGTCAGCGGATAAACAAAAAAACTTTGGAAAAATTCTATGGTCCGTTTTTTATTGGACTTATTTTATTAATGGCAATTTCGATGTTTTTCTAATATTTTGTCTTAAATGTAATTTTTTAAAAAGAAGTATTGAAATATAAATTCAAATTGATGTATAATAAAGTTAAGAAGAACATTTAGATTTGACGCAACGTAATCTAACAAAGGAGTGATATAATGAAAGTCAAATGGTGGGGACATTCTTCGTTTTTAATTGAGCATAATGGAATAAAGATTATTACAGATCCTTATGATGATAGTCTGCCTTATCAAAAAATAACAGATAAAGCAGATTATGTTACAGTTAGTCATGGACATTTTGATCATAATGCAGTTGAGCGTTTGGATGGGGATTTTAAAGTTATAGATAGTTCAAAAGGATTTAAAAATAATGAAATAGAAATAGAAGCTATAAAATCCTATCATGATAGTCATCAGGGAGAAGATAGAGGTGAAAATTTAATATATTTAATTCAGTTAGAAGATAAAAAAATCTGTCATTTAGGTGATTTGGGACATGATTTGGATAATAAGAGCATAAATAAGCTTAAAAACATTGATCTTTTATTGATACCAGTCGGAGGAAATTATACTATAGATGCTGAAATGGCCTATAAATTAGCTGAAAAAATTAATGCTAAGTTAACTATTCCAATGCATTTTAAAACTGACATATTGGACTTCCCTATAACTGGTGTAGATAAATTTACAGATAAGTATGATAAAAATGAGGTTGAATTTGCCCATAAATCTGAAATAAATACTGAAAAGGTAGAAAATAAAAAAGTAATAGTACTTGATTATAATTAAATTTCAAAAAATGTATTACACTTAAATGCAGTTAAAAAAATTAACTGCATTTTTTTCTTTATTATATAATATCCGCATAGAATAAGAAAAATAGATCATGATCGCAAAACAATTAATAAATATTTTGATATGACTGCTCATATCGCCTATTAACCAAATATGTTAAAATCAAAAAAATATTTTTTGATAAACCAAAGTTCTGGCCAGGTTAGCCAAGCGCGTCTAGAATCCAAAAGGAATACTTTAACTTTTTACTTGCCGAATTCAAGTTTAATATATTTAAATAGAGGATTGGTGAGCACAATGAAATTATTTGCCGGACTAGATATCGGTACAGATGGTGCTAGAATTGATGTTCTCACAGAGGATTTGGAATTAAAATATGAGAATTCTATTAATTATGAGCTGCTTTCTCCCCGGCAGGGGTGGGCAGAACAGGATCCTGATCAGATATTCGATGTTGTTAGTACACTGCTGATTAAAGTAGTGGAAAAGTTCGGTCAGGAAGACTTATATATAGTTTTTTGTTCAGTAATGCACAGCATTATGGCCGTTGATAAAGAAGGAAATAAATTAAGCAATTTAATTATCTGGGCTGACAGCAGAGGAGAAGAATATCGGGATAAGCTGAGTGAGAATTATGATTCAAATTTATTTTACTCTAGAACCGCCTGTCCTTTACATTCCTCCTACTGGCCAGCTAAAATAATGTGGCTGAAAAAGAACATTTCGGAAAAAATAGATAAATACGTTTCAATTAAGGAGTATCTAATTTTTCGTCTAACCGGAAAATGGAAAACAGATTATGCTCTTGCCTCAACCTCAGGAATTTTTAATTCATTAAATAGAGAATATGATAAAAAAATAATGAAAATACTTGGTTTAACTGAAAATGATTTAGCAGAAGTATATTCTGGTCAGCACATTTTTGAATTTAAGGTTAATAACAGAGAAATTACCGGAATATTAGGTTCTACTGATGGAGCTCTGGCTAATTTGGGAGCAGGTTCGATAAATGAAAATAAAATTGTGTTAACAGCTGGTTCAAGTTCAGCAGTTCGCTACACTTCAGCTGAGTATACACATGATCCTGAGGGAAGAGCCTGGAATTATTTTATTGATCAAGATCTTTATATAATTGGTGAGGCTACTAATGGAGCTGGTTTAGTTTTTGACTGGCTCAAAAATATATTAAGCTATGATGATATTAAAAAATTCAGCAGAGAAAACCTGCCCCAAATTCCATATCAGGGAAATGAACTTATTTATATACCTACAATGATGGGAGAAAGAGCTCCCAGTTATAATGAAAAGACAAGAGGGTTTTTCTATGGACTTTCTTTAAATCACAGCAGAGAGGACCTGGTTCTTGCTGTCTATGAAAGTATTGCTTTTCACCTGAAGCTTATTTATGAAGATCTTAAAAGGCTAAATAATTGTGAGCAAATAGAGATTATTATGACCGGAGGGCTTGGGCTGACAGATCATTTTATGAAATTGCTTTCTTATTTGATTGGTGAAATAAAATATATTCCTGATTATAAACAGAATACGGCTGTAGGTGCTGCTATGCTGGGAATTAAAGTGGTTGATGGAATCTCTTATAAAGATTTGTTAAAATATTTGCCGGATTATAAAACTGTTAAAAATAATAACGAACCTGAATTTGCTTCTTATCTGGACTCTAAATATCAGCACTTTTGTGAAGTATATCAACATCTTCAGGAAAATTATGAAGTATTTACTTTTTCAAATAAGACATAGCATTAAATAATGATTTAAGCAACCTGCTGCAAGGCAGGTTGCTTGTTTTTTTCCTCTCAAAACATGTTATAATTATAAACAATTAATTAATCAAAATAAAGGAAGGTGAATATTATTAAAGTTATAGCTTTTAATGGTAGTCCAAAATCAGAAGGGAACACTTATCACGCTTTGAAAATTATGCAGAATGAATTTGAAAAAGAAGAAATTGAGGTTGAAATTTTACTGGAATGTTATCCATGGAACCAGTCCAGGTGATGCTTTAAAAGACAAAGAAGGTAAACAGATTATGAGAGTTTTAACTAAAAATATGGTCTATTTGATGAAACTAAAAAAAGCTGGAGAAAATGAAGTGGAGGCACCTGAGCAGGAAAAAAAAAGAGTTTATGAATTTTATTAAATAATTATGTCGTTTTATGTTAAAAAACATGGTATAATTTAGAATAACATAAGGGGAGGGGATAAAAATTAATATAAAGTCACTTAAAACTAAACAAATGTTATTTATTGGAACTTTGATTTTTGTTATCTGTATTAGTTTAGGTTTGTTAACTTATATAAATACAGCTGAGATGTTGACAGCAGAAATTGAAGAGAGGCTGGAAGAAAAGGCCGTTGATACAGGGGAACTTGTAAGATCAAGATTAGATACTCGTCTGAGAGAGTTAGAAGCAATTGCCAATCAGAAATCTATAAAGACTATGGATTGGGATCAGATACAAAATATTTTAATAGCAGAGGTTGAAAGAACAGATTTTGCTACTATTGCAATGGTTGAACCAGGAGGTTTAACCCACTATCCTGATGGAAGCACTTTAGATTTGGGAGATAGAAATTATGTTCAGCAGGGTTTTAACGGAAATTCTTTTATTTCTGATATGTTAATTAGTAGAGCAATCAATGAACCTGTTGCTATGGCATCAGTTCCCATTAGAAGAGAAGGAGAGATTGTTGGATTATTAATTGCCAGGATGTTAGGCCAGGATGTAATTAATATAATAACAGATGTTCAGTTAAAAGAAAATGGAACAGCTTTTATGTTTAATGAAACTGGAACAATAGTAGCTCACAGAAATCGTGATTATGTAATGGATCAATTTAACCCCATTTCTGAGAGAGATAATGAAGATTTTTCAAGTCTCGCAAATTATATAAAAAATGCTATTAACTCAGAGATTGGTGCCGAAACTTATAACTTTTTGAGCAAAAGTTATTATGGAGGATATAGCAGTATAGAAGGAACTAATTGGATAGTTAGTGTATCAGCAGAAGAAGATGAAGTTATGGCCGGTCTTTACTCTATGCGTAATATCATCTTGATTTTTTCACTTAGTATTTTAGTTATTTCTTTAATTTTATTATATTTTTTCTCCAGTAAAATAACCAATCCAATCTTAGATTTAGCAGAACATGCTAAAAAGATTGCTGCTGGAGATTTAAGTCAAAAAATTTCTGAAAAACTTCTGCGTAAAAAAGATGAAGTTGGCGACTTAGCTAATTCTTTTTCAGAAATGAGCGGGAATCTATCTGATATGATAAGTGAAGTAGTTGACATAGCTTCTAATTTATCTGCCTCGAGCGAAGAATTATCAGCTTCAGGAGAAGAAGTTGCAGCTTCTGCGGAACATGTGGGTCAGGCTATACAGGATATAGCTTCCGGAGCAGAAGAGCAAACCGCTCAGGTAGAGGAGTCATCTAGTTTAATGCAGAATTTAATTAATGAGATAAGTGATGTTGAAGATATGTCAGGTAAAATGGATACCCAGGCTGATAGTGTAATGGAGAATATTAATTCCGGGAATAGTTCTATTAAAGATTCTGTTTCCCAGATTAATAATGTAAAGAGTAACTCTATCTCTATTTCTAAGACCATAAATGGTCTGGGAAATTTATCAAATAAAATAGGTCAAATTGTAGAATTGATCAATAATATAGCTGCCCAGACTAATTTATTAGCGTTGAATGCTGCTATCGAAGCAGCCAGAGCTGGGGAAGCAGGCAGAGGCTTTTCTGTTGTGGCAGATGAAATTAGAGAGCTAGCAGAAGAATCAGAAAATGCCACAAATCAGATTGGCAGCCTTGTTAAAGAAATACAGAAAGGTGTCAATGATGCTGTTGAAAAAATGGACAATACCGAAACAGTAGTGGATAATAGTGTTAATGCCATAGAAAATACAGGGGATTCTTTTAATCAAATAAATGAAGCTGTCGTAAGTTTAAGTGATTTGATTGATAACATTAATCTCAAGACTAAAAAAGTGGCAGAAAACAGCAGTGAAGTTGAAAGAACCATAAGAGAGATTGCCTCTGTTAGTGAGCAGGCTGCGGCAAATTCAGAAGAAGTGGCTGCATCGAGCCAGGAACAGAGTGCCTCTACAGAAGAAATTGTGAGTTCAGCTGAAGCTCTTTCCAATATGGCTGAGCAGTTGACAGCTGCTGTGTCCAGGTTTAAACTATAGAAAAGAAAAGTGGGAAGAAATTTTATTTCAATACCTTAATGATGACTTAAGTCTGAAAAAAAGCAGCAGCTTTTCTGGGTAAGGTTAGAGAAAAAAGAGCACTGCCTTTATTAAAAGAATATTTAAATTCTGAAGATAAAAATTTAATGACTGCCAGCATCCGGGCTATTGCTGATATTGGTGAGGTTGATTTATTCTTTGCAGTTTTAAAAACAGTTTTAACTGATGAAAAATACTGGTGTGTAAAAGAGACCTCTGAGTTTTAAAATTTATTTTAAAGTGAATTTTATAAACCTGTTTCTATTATTATTCCCGCTTATAATGAAGAGCTAACTATTGTAGATAATATAACTTCTATTCTATCACTGCAGTATCCTGAATATGAAGTTGTAGTTGTCAATGACGGTTCTAAAGATGCAACTATAGATGAATTAAAGGATAAATTTAATCTGGTGGTAGTAGATAAAGAAAATGGTGGAAAAGCCGATGCTTTAAATGCCGGAATTAATATAGTACAGTTTCCTCTGGTCTGTAATGTAGATGCTGATTCTTTAATTGATGATCAGGCACTTTTAAAAATAGTTGAGCCTTTTTCCAGAGACTGGCGGGTAATTGCAGCAGGAGGAACCATTAGAGTTGCCAATGATTGTGAGATTAGAGGCGGCCAGGTAATAAAAGTTAGACTCGCAAAAAAACCGCTTGTTAGAATGCAGGTTTTAGAATATCTGCGGGCGTTTCTATTTGGTCGTGTTGGTGGGCTGTTTTGATGGGAATTTTATTGTCAATAATTTCTTTACTCTTTGAGGAAATGACTTTTCATAAATATGATAAACTAAGTGAAAAGCTGGGGAACACAAAAACGAAAAAATTTTTAAAATAATTAATTATGGTGTTTAAAATTTAGAGAAAAGGTGATGGAAATAAATATTTTAGTTGTTGATGATGATCAGGATATGAGAATGCTGCTGGAAAATTATTTAAAAAAGCTTGAGGTTGAGAGGATTCATTTTACAGAGACGGCTCAAGAAACTTATGAATTTTTAAAGCTTAATGGTCTTAAAACTGAACCGGTGGCTGATTTAATAATTCTGGATATTATTTTAGGAGAAGAAAACGGGATTGAAATCTGTAGAAAAATAAAAAAATCGCCTGTCTATCGGGAAGTTCCAATTATTATGATAACTGCCCAAAAAGAATCGGGATATTTAAAAGATGCTTTTGCAGCAGGAGCAGTGGATTATTTAAAAAAACCGATTAAAAAGATAGAATTTATGGCCCGGATTAATTCTGCAATCAGACTGCGAAAAGAAATTAAAGCCAGAATCGAAAGAGAAAAAGAAGTGCTTAAATTATCAGAAGAACTGAAAAAAGCAAATCAGAAACTGGAGAAGATTGCTTTAACAGCTTATGCTTTAGACTCTGATAAAGAAAGAGCGCTGAGTGAGGGCTTTGATGATCATTTGACTAAGCCGCTAAAAAAAGATAAATTATTTGAGATGATAGAAAAATATATTTAAAAAGATGTGAACAGATAAAAGGAGATATGAGTGGACATGCTTCCACGGAAGCTTATATTTAAGTGGGCTATGAAGTTATTACACTTTAGATTATATATTTTTTCTATCAAATTTTTAATAACCTGCCGTGAGGCGGGTTTTTCTGTTTTAATATCAAAATAGGGGTGTTCAGAAGTGGAGATTTTATGCTATAATTAAGATAGTAATTTAACATTTATAAATAAATTTTCTGGAATTGGAGGCGATAAAAATTAATAATTATGATGTACTGGGGAGCTTAAATAATTTACAGCACTGGATGCTGCTTAATCATAAAAGCCATAAACTTATTTATTTAATTGGACTTTTGTTTTTAGCAGCTTTTATAATTAAGACAATAACAGATAAGTTTAGAATTCCCAGTGTAGTGGGGTATATACTTTTAGGAACAATGTTCAGCCAGAGTGTAGTTAGAAGCTTTTCTTTTTTATCGAAAGAATTTTTAGCCTGGCACAGCTATTTACTTAATACCCTGAATTTTATTACTGTTCTGGCCGTATCTTTTATTTCTTTTGGGATAGGAACTTCTTTATACATAAAAATTCTAAAACAGTTAGAATTCGAATTAACTCTGATCGTTATTTTTGAATCAATAGGTGCTTTTGTTTTAGTCTCAGGAATAATGCTTTTATTAGGGAAACCTCTTTTTGTGGCAATATTATTTGGGACCATTGCAACAGCTACAGCCCCTGCAGCGACAGTAATGGTTTTAAAAGAATATGGTATACCGGGAGAGTTTTCAGCAACCTTAATGGTTGTTCTTGCTTTAGATGAATTTCTGGCATTACTGATTTTTTCTTTTATGGAGCCATTATCCTATATTCTGGCTTCTCCGGAGTTGGAATTAACTATAACTAATATGATGATTGAACCGTTAGTTAGAGTTGCCGCAGCGATTTTACTGGGATTTGTAATAGGTTACATTTCTCAGCATTTAATGATAAAATGTGATTCAGAAAGCAGAAAAATTTTATTAATTCTAGCGACAATAATTGGTGCTACTGCAGCAGCGGTCTTTTTAAATATTTCTCCTTTGTTTGCTAATCTGACTGTAGGTTTTGTTTATAGAAATATACCGAAAAGAAGACTGAATGTTTCAGATAAAATAGATATTCTTACTGTACCTTTACTGGCAACATTCTTTATTCTTGCTGGAACTAAGATAGATATCAGCAATTTGTTTAATAAGAGTTTTTTAATTATCGCTTTTGCATATACGTTTATGAGAATTATTGGTAAGGTTGGAGGAGCTCATCTGGGAGCAAAGCTGTCATCTGCTCCTAAACATGTTGAAGATTATATTGGATTTGGTCTAATACCGCAGATAGGAATTACAATTGATCTGGCATTTATAATTCAAAAAGATTTTATCCATATTCCAGGTGATGTTGCTAATATTTCTATGTTGATTTTAAATGTAATATTATTTACTTCAATTTTTACAGAAATCTTTGGTTCTCTGGCAACTGAATATGCTTTAATTAAATCAGATGAAATGAAATCAAAAGTCAGCTGGAGCTTTTTGAAGGGAGAATAATTTTGCTGAGTATTACAATCGGTTTTATAATTTTAATAACATTAATAATTCTAAAAGTAAGTATAGTAGTAGCTGCCCCATTAGCTTCTGCAGTCATTCTATATTTAAATAATTTGAACATTTTAGAAATATTAAATACCCAATACCTGCCCGGATTTGCGAGTTTTGTTGAGGATTATATATTTATATTTTTGTTGGGTGCTATTTTAGGCAAAGTTATGGAAGAATCAGATGATGCAACCTCAATTGGTGAGTTTGTTTTAGATGTTCTATCCTACAGGTATGCGGCAGTAGGTATCTTTTTTGCCAGTGTCCTTTTATCTCTTGGCGGCATTTCTGCCTTTGTTTTGATTTTTACCATTTACCCAATTGCAAAACAGGTTTTCGAAGAAGCTGGTCTACCCAAATCATTAATCATTGCTTCTATTGCAGGCGGGAATGTAATAGTAGGTTTATCTCTACCGGGTAGTCCTCAGGTACATAATTTAATTATGATGGACTATTTAAATACATCTGCCCTGGCCGGTTTTGGTTTAGGCCTGGCAGGAATTTCTGCCGGTTCAGCTGCTGCAATTGCATATTTAAGATATAGGAGCAGATCGATGTTGGCTGAGAGTAATAATCTGAATGACAGCATCTTAAAAAAACCTGAACTATCTAAGTTATTTAATTTTTTGACTGCGATGCTTCCACTAATAACAGTATTTATTTTTCTGGCAGTTTTGTCAAAGCCGCCAGTAATTGCTCTTTTGCTGGGAGTTGTGCTTTCAATAATTAAAAATTTCAGGAAGGTTGATTTGCTGGAAATTTTAAATGAAAGCATATCAAATGCTGTTTTGCCGCTGATGTTTGCAGCCTCTGCAATGGGATTTGGCCAGGTTATTTCCTCACTGCCAGTTTTTAAGGAATTTCTGCAGACTTTATTAAATCTGCCGCTGAATCCTTATTTGTTGATTGGGATAATCACAAATATTGCAGCTGGATTATTGGGCAGTGCCTCAGGGGGAATGCTTTTAACATTAAGCACTGTTGGAGAAAACATTGTGCAGCTTGTTGATCCGGAAAAACTACATAGAATTGTAATTATTGCTTCAACTGGACTTGATACTCTGCCTCATAACAGTGCTTATCTGGCAATGCTGGCTTATACTGGACTTAAGTTTCGAGATACATATTTTGATTATTTTATTGTTACTGTTCTGGCACCACTGCTTTCTTTTAGTGTCGCAGTATTATTTACTATAATTTTTTAAATACCATACGTTAGGTACCAGGTACCTAAATCGATTTACGGTACCTGGTACCAAAAAATATGGTACCAAAAAACAAAAAAGAGGAGTGAGCTAAATGAAGTCAATTCGCAAGTATTTATATTTCAACACAGATGAGAGAGTTGAGCTGATTAATATTACTAATCAGGTGCGAGAAATCTTAAATGAAAGTGGAATTCAGGAGGGATTATGTCTGGTAAATGCAATGCATATTACTGCCAGTGTATTTATTAATGATGATGAAAGTGGTCTGCATCAGGATTATAAAGAATGGCTGGAAGAACTGGCTCCCCATGAACCAATTTCGCAGTATGCTCACAATGGTTTTGAAGAAAATGCAGATGCTCATTTAAAAAGGCAGATTATGGGTCGAGAGGTTGTAGTTGCTGTTACAGAGGGAAAACTTGATTTTGGTCCCTGGGAGCAGATTTTTTACGGAGAATTTGATGGTCAGCGCGAAAAAAGAGTCTTAGTCAAGATAATTGGAGAATAAAAATTATTATAAATAGAACGGAATGATATTATGGAAAAAGAAAAAATTAAAAAAGTGAATCTTGACGAATACCTAGAGCAAATTCGCAGCAGTCTGGCCAGCCAGGCTGATCCTGAAAAAGCGGAGGCAATGGCCAGTTACATGAGAGATCAATTTCCTTTTTATGGACTGCGGGCGGCTGAGCGTCGAAAAGCTTTAAGAAAACATATGTGCCAGGGAGATAGGCCGGAATACGAAAAATTGGAGTTGACAGTTAAAAAACTCTGGCAGCTGCCAGAAAGGGAATATCAGTATTTTGCTCAGGAATTAATTTTAAAATATGAAAATGAATATACAGAGGATATTATAAATCTTTTTGAGTATATGATCATCAATAAATCCTGGTGGGATACAGTAGATCATATTGCTAAAAAATTGGTAGGAGAATATTTTAAAATTTTTCCTCGAAAAAGAGATGAGCAAATAGAAATCTGGCTTGCCACAGATAATATCTGGCTGCAGCGGACAGCTTTACTATTCCAATTAGGATATAAAGAAGAAACAGATGCTCAACTTCTATTTGATTTAATTGAAGAGCTAAAAGAAATAGATGAGTTTTTTATTCAGAAGGCGATCGGCTGGTCTTTAAGAGAATATTCTAAGACTGAACCATTAGCAGTTGTTAAATTTGCCAATACGCACCAACTGTCATCTCTGGCAGAAAGAGAGGCTTTAAAGGTAGTTAGGAAAAACAAATAACAGTCAGGCTGCTGAAATAATTCAGCAGTTTTTGCTTTCTCATTTTAAAAAAATTTTAGTCAAAATGCTTGAAAAAAGAAAAAAATAGTGTTACAATTAAAAAAACTCAATTAAGAAGAGAGTGTTACTGTTAAATCAGGCATAATCTAGGAGAAAATATAAGTTCCTTAAATAGAGCATATTTGCTTTGCGGGAGGACTTTATATTTTTTTCTAGATTTTTCTTTATTTTATTACTTTAAAATTTGTTTTGTTACTTCTTAGGAGGAATCAAATGTCTGTTAGAGAAAAATATAGAGTAAAAAAAATATTTAATAACAATGTGATTCTAGCAGAAAAAAACACAGAAGAACAGGAACTTATTCTCATTGCAACTGGTATTGGATATTCGACTAATAAAGGTGATGTTTTCAATAAGGATGATTTTCAGATAAAAAAAGAGTTTGTGCCTTTAAAGGGAGATAAGCGGAACAATTATTTTCAGTTATTAGAAGAAGTCGACTCAAAGATTATTCAGGCAACTGAAGAGATAATAACAATGGTAAATCAGGAACTGGATGAGGATATTAATCAATATATCAGAATTGGGTTGACCGATCACATAGCCTTTACTTTAAAAAGAATAAAAGAAGGTTTAGAGATTATTAATCCATTTTTAGTTGAAACAAGAACTCTCTATAAAAGAGAGTATCAGCTGGCAAAAAAGGCTGTTCAGATTTTAGAAAATCGTTTTGAGATTTCGATTCCTGAGGGTGAAATTGGATTTATTGCTTTTCATATTCACGGAGCCATAAATAACAGTGAGGTTTCTAAAACTGTAAAAAACACTTCGATAATCAAAAATCTGGTGGCAAAAGTTGAAGAGGAGCTGGGAGCAGAACTGGAATATGATAGTTTAAATTATGCCCGACTGGTAAATCATCTTCGCTTTGCGCTGGAGAGAATTGAAAGTCGTAAAAATAATACTAATCCACTGTTAGATAATATAAAGAAAGATTTTAAAGAAACCTACGAAATTGCCGGAAAACTGGCTGAAATAATTGAATCAAGATTTGATTATGAGGTTCCAGAGGATGAGAAAGGTTATCTGGCTTTACATCTGCATCGATTAAAAAGAGATTTTAATTAGAGATTTTTTATAAAGATTAAATTATAAAAATAGTTATTTACTGAATAAATAATAAAAAAATATTCGCTGAGGCATGTTACTGTTAAATCAGGCAAGAGCCGAAGAGAAACTATTACTGAAACATGGGAGTAGTAGATTCTCTTCGGCTTTTCTATTGCTTAGAGAATTATAAAAATAAAATTACAGTCAAGCCTGTAATTATTATATAGATTGGGAAAGCAGCTTTAGGTTAAAATAGCTGCTGGCAATATTTTTTAAAAAACTATTAGATTTGACGTAATGATTAAAAAAATAGGAGGAGTTTTATAATGAAAAAGATTTTTTCCAACTTACAGAAGATAGGTAAATCGTTGATGCTGCCCATAGCAGTTTTACCTGCTGCAGCGCTGCTGCTCAGACTTGGTGCTGGTGATGTTTTTGATATTCCGTTTGTAATGGCTGCTGGTTCAGCAATCTTTGATAACCTTGCTTTATTATTTGGGATCGGGGTTGCAGTTGGGATTGCCTATGATGGTTCTGGAGCAGCCGGACTTGCAGGAGCAGTCAGTTATTTTGTGATCACCAATGCAACTCAGTCTATCAATTCTGATATTAATATGGGAGTTTTAGCCGGTATTATTGGTGGTCTACTTGCAGGTTATCTGTATAACCGCTATCATGATATTGAACTGCCTGATTTTTTAGGATTTTTTGGCGGTAAGCGCTTTGTGCCAATTATTACTGGTGCAGCAAGTGTTTTATTAGCTGGTGTTTTTGGTTATATCTGGCCCCCAATCCAGAATGTTATTCAAATGACAGGTGAGTGGATTATTAATGCAGGACCAATTGGTGTCTTTGTCTATGGATTTTTAAATAGATTATTAATTCCAGTTGGCTTACATCATGTATTAAATAGTTTTATCTGGTTTGTTTTTGGTGAGTTTACAACTGCAGCCGGAGAGGTTGTAACAGGAGATCTTTCCCGTTTCTTTGCCGGTGATCCATCTGCTGGATTTTTCATGTCAGGCTTTTTTCCAATGATGATGTTTGGTCTGCCAGCTGCAGCTTTAGCAATGTACCATTCTGCTAAACCAGAAAACAAAAAAGCAGTAAGTGGTATCTTTTTAAGTGTAGGATTAACAGCATTTTTAACAGGAATTACTGAACCAATTGAATTTTCATTTATGTTTCTAGCTCCAGTATTATATCTTATTCATGCGGGTTTAACCGGTTTATCGATGGTTGTAACTTATGTTCTAGGGATTCAGCACGGTTTTGGTTTTTCAGCTGGTGCAATTGACTACTTTTTAAATTATGGCCTGGCAACTAGACCGCTCTGGATTATTCCAATTGGGATAATATTTTTTATAGTTTATTATTTATTATTCCGTTTTGCAATTGAAAAGTTTGATATTCCCACACCTGGTAGAGCTGAAGCTGAAACCAGTACAAATAGCGTAAGTGTAATGCCAGAATCGCAGCAGAGTTCAAATAATGAAGCTCAAACTACTGAGGCAGGGAGTACAAAAGCCGCAAAGTATATTGATGCTTTAGGTGGAGCTGAAAATATAAATAGTATTGATGCCTGTATTACAAGATTAAGACTGGAAGTTAAAGATTCTTCTAAGTTGGATGAAAACAAATTAAAACAGCTGGGAGCTTCCGGCGTTTTAAAAGCTAATAAAAATAATGCCCAGGTAGTTGTAGGGACAAAAGCAGAGTTGATCGCAGAAAAAATTAAGAAAGAATTGAATCAATAATTATTTCAAATAATTAAGATAAGAATATAAGGAGAGATTTTAAAGTGACAGCAGAGAAAAAAGTTAAAATTAATAATGAGACGGGTTTACATGCAAGACCAGCTTCACAACTTGTAAATACGGCCGGAAAGTTTGAATCGAAAATTGAAATTGTATTAGATGATAAGGAAGTCAATGCAAAAAGTATTATGGGTATCATGAGTTTGGGTATCGGTAAAGGTGATGAGATCACCTTAAGAGCTGAGGGCGATGATGCTGAAGCAGCAGTTGCAGCTATAGTTGAGTTCATTGAGGTTGAGCTAGTAAAACATTAAAAAATATTTTATTTAGATCTGCCGGGAGAAATGAAGCTGTCGGCAGATTTTTTTATTTTCAGGATTATCTTATATAAATTATTTTACAAATAAAAGGTAAAATCTTTTTTTTAGAGAAAAATACAATATAGGAGCTTTAAGAGAATCTATTCTGAGATAAATTAGCAGATATAATTTGAGAGGAGTTTTAGAAATGAAAGATAAGTTTCTAAAAAAAGTTGATGATTTAAGCAGAGCAGAGAAAAGAAGAGTTTCTAATGAGCGGGCAGAAGAGTTAAAAGGTAGAATTGATGAATATATGAGAGCTAGAGAAGAAATTGTGTTTGCTGAGAATGTTGAGGAGGATTTTCTCAAAAATAGAGATCAGATTTTAGAAGTACTCAATGCTGATTTAAGTGATTGGAATAACTGGCACTGGCAGCTGCAGAATAGAGTTAATTCAGTAGAATTATTGCAGAAAATATTTGATATAACTGAGTTAGAAGTAGCTGAGATAAAGGAAGTAGAGAAAAAATACCGCTGGGCTGTTTCTCCCTATTTTTTGGCTCTAATTGATTGGGAAGACAAAGACTGTCCAATTCGTAAGCAGGCAATACCTACACCATCTGAACTTAAGATTAATGATAGTTTAGCTGATCCAATGGCAGAAAAAGCTTACTAATCCGGCTGGAGCTATTACAAGGCGTTATCCTGATCGTTTGATAATTAATTTAACCAATGTCTGTGCTTCATTTTGTCGATATTGTCAGAGAAGACGAGCTATTGGTCAGGTAGATCGTCACTGCAGTAAAAATAAGATTGAAGAAAGTATTGATTATATTAGAGAAAATGAAGAAATTAGAGATGTCTTATTGACAGGTGGTGATCCTTTAACATTAGAAAACAAGAGATTAGAGGAGATTTTAAACAGTTTGAGAGAAATTGAGCATGTAGAAATTATAAGAATTGGGAGCAGAGTTCCGATTACCATGCCGCAGAGAATCACAGATAAGTTAATTTCTACGCTTAAAAAATTTCACCCACTTTATATTAATTTACAGATAAACCATCCAAAAGAATTAACTAAATTAGCTTCTAGAGCGATTACTAAACTTGCTGATGCAGGAATTCCACTCGGTAATCAGGCAGTTTTATTAAAAGGAATAAATGATAATTCACATCTTATGAAAGCACTAATTCAAGAATTGTTAAAAGTTAGAGTTAAACCTTATTATATATTTCATGCTAAAAGAGTTATTGGAACAGATCATTTTCGAACTTCAGTAGATGCAGGAATTGAGATTATGGAATATCTGCGCGGTTATACTTCTGGAATGGCTATTCCTCAGTTTATTGTTAACGCCCCATTAGGTCTGGGGAAAACTCCAATTAACCCTCAATATGTTATTTCTAGAGGACCTGATTATCTAGTTTTAAGAACCTGGGAGGGTAAAATTGTAAAATATAAAGACAGATGAATTTGATTAATGGGTGATAAGTTAAAATAAATGAGAAGAAATATTTATGCAATTAGATATGAATATTAATATTGAACAAAAACGAAATTTAGTAATGACACCTCAATTGCAGATGGCTATTAAAATTTTACAATATAGCAGTCTGGAGTTAAAAGAGCATATTGAAAAAAATATAGAAGAAAATCCTTTGCTTGATATTTTAGATCCAGAAAAAATTTCAGTTATACTTTCTAATTCAGATAGAAAAATATCTAGGGAGATAAGTTAAATATTTTAGTAAGAGTAACTGCAGAACAAAATTTATTTAAAATTATATTTAAGGATAATGGAAGTGGAATAGAGTCTCAATACTTACAAAAAATATTTGACCCTTTCTTTACAACCAGAGAAGAGGGTAAAGGTGTGGGACTTGGTCTTTCGATTAGTTATGGAATAATTAAAAATCATGGTGGAGATATAACTGTTGAAAGTGAAGCTGGAAAAGGAAGTACTTTTGTTGTATCACTGCCGATTTATAAGTATAAAGAAAATATTTAATTTATTCCTAAAATTTATTAGCTATAAATTCTAAAATAGTCATAACTGGCTTGCTGTGTGGTTTGGTGAGCCAGTTATAAAAAACTAAATCAAAAAATAAACAGATAAACAGATAAAACCAAAAAATACTTGACAAATTAAAAAGCAAGTTATATAATTCAAATAAGTCAGAAAGTTATATTTTTTAATCACTATTTACCCGAGTAACTAAGTATAGCATCACTTTACAACTTTAACTAAGCAACATTCCTTTTATCAATAAAGTAGCTCAGGCTACTCTTTAAAATAGAATATATTTTTGTACTTTCGAGCCTGGATACGAAACTATCTAAAATTAATTCTTCCCTAATATAAAGGGCTAATTGCGATTTTATCTCCTGGGGACTTAAAGATCTTAATTCACTAAATTCTTCTGCCCAAAAGGGAAGTATTTTAGCAAAAGTATAGGCTAATCCTAAAAGATTAATATAAGTTTCTATACCTTTTTCGGTACGGATCATATAATTACCAAATGACCAGAACTTCTTTAACTCATAAAAGATAACTTCAATATCCCAGCGTATTCCATAATCACTAAAGGAACTATTAGCAAAAATATTATCTTTTTCTTTCTCTGTTTCTTCTTCTGGTTTGGATAGTTCTTCTAAGCTGCATTCTTTAGGATTAGTATTAATAAACATTCTAGGACTTTTAAAATCATCAATATCTTTAACTGTAACCATAATTTCTATAGTTTGATCTTTAAATAATCTTGTTTTGACTAATTTATTAGCCTGATAATAATCTCCATTCTTCTTATATTCTAAATCTTTAATGTTTAACTTTTCACCATAAATAGGATTTCTACCTCTTTTACCATTTGGTTTAGGAGGTAGATCAAAAATAGCAGTATCATAACGAACAGCAGCAATAAGTTCTAAGTTATCATGTTCTTTAACACAAGAAAGAACATCACCTTTGGTGTACCATGAATCACAAAGGAGAGTTACATTTTTATTTTCAAGTAAATCCATAATATTATCTACTAATTCTCTGGTGATAGTTAATTTGCTTTTCTCTTTTTTGTATAACCTGAAACCTATTGGGATAGTTTTATATTCAACACCATCTTTTGAACTGGAAACAGGTATAGATATAGCTAAACAGACAAAAGAATTTCCTTTTAAATAGCTGCTGTTATTACGTCTAACATGGTGTGAATGTCAAAGAAAGTATTATGACCGGCAAATTTATCACCGAATTTTTCCTGAAGAGTATCATCAACAATTAAAAATATTTTTTCATTTTCAAGTTCCTGTGGAATAATTTCTAAAAGTAAGGTTACTGTTCTTTTCATTATATTTTCTAAGCTAAATTTGCTATATGAAAAGAAATAGTATACAGAATTCAAACTGCTTTCCATATGCTTGGAGATGAAATTATTCCAAATAAATCTAATAGAATGGATTTTATCAAAGCTTATAATTGAGATTACAATCCAAAAAAACATTTTAAAAGTTTTCTTAGTAAAGATATCACGATATTGATTACAAAATTTATTGATAAATGAGTAGATACTTTTTTGGTTTTCTGATATAATATTCATGCGACTGATTTCCTTTCTTTTATATTTTCATGGTTGAAAATATTATATCAGAAAAGGAGGTCAGTCGCATTTTTTATTTATATTTCTTGTAAAGTGGTGTAAGTATAGGAGAGATTATTATGTCTGCAACCAGAAAAGATGTAGCAGAAAAAGCAGGAGTTTCTACGGCAACGGTTTCTAATGTTATCAATGATAGTAAATATGTAAGTGAAGAATTGTCGAAAAAGGTAAGAAAAGCAATCAAAGAACTTGATTATAAACCTAATCTTGTTGCTAAGAGTTTAACAACTAAGCAGAGTAAACAAGTTGCAATCTTAATTGATGATATTACTAATCCATATTATAATGAAATAATTTTAGGATTTGAAGAAGAAGCCAAAAAGAGAAATTATATTGTTAATATTGGTATTGGTAATAATAGTCCTAAAGAATATTATCAGGATCTATACAGCCGTCAGATTGATGGAATTTATATGGTTGTTCAATTAAGCCATATCCCTAAAAAACAGATTAATGAAATGCTTAAAAATGGAACAGTAATGGTTAATAGTTTTCATGAAAATCCTTTTAATATAAATAGTTCCTCTATTTGTGTAGATTATTTTGGAGGAATGAAAAAAATATTTGAACACTTAATTGAATTGGGTCACGAGAAGATTGGCTATATTGATTTTGTAACCCCAAGTGTTAAAGAAAATGTTTCCAGGTATAGTTCTTATAAATTTTATTTAGAAGAGTTTTCACTTGAATACAAAGATAATTATGTGGTTTTTGGTGAGCCACCTTATCACAGTAATTATGAGCAGGGATATAAAGATATGAAGAAACTTTTAGCCCGCGATACAGATATCACAGCTGTAATTGTAATAAATGATTATATGGCTGTTGGTGCTTTAGAAGCAATTAAAGAATCTGGACTAAAGGTTCCCCAGGATATATCAGTTGTTAGTTTTGATAATACGATTTTCTCAAAGATTTCTTCAACCAAATTAACTTCTCTGCATGTAGATAAAAAAGAGCAGGGGGTAAAGGCAATGCAGTTAATAGATGAGATGATTAATAATGATGTTGAAGATATAAAAATTGAAATGCCGACAAAATTAGTTGTTAGAGAAAGTACTGCGAGAGTTAAATGAATTTAAATTTTATAATTTTGTGCTATTTAGTTACTCGGGTAACTATAATTTTATAACCCCATTATTTACGCGAGTAACTAAAATAACTTAATAATGGGGGTGAAAAATAATAGTTCTGCTGTTTTAAATCTAATCAAAAAATAAGAGGAGGAAATTTTAAATGAAAAAAATTATTGCACTTAGTTTATTAATGATGATGTTATTTTCTGCTGTTGCTTTTGCTCAGGATTCTGAAGAAATTACTCTTACAATGCTCTGGAGTGGAACCGCCTATGAAAATGATTTTGAAACAGAGATTTTACCCAGATTGGTTAAAGAAAAGTTTCCAAATATCACACTTGAGTCCACCAAATTACCGGATGATCAGTACTATACAGTATTAAAAACAAAATTGGCTTCTGGGGAACCTGCAGATATTATCCTGGTTCAGCCAGGTATGGCAGGGGCAAATGGTGTTCAGACTCTTGCTGAGTCTGGATTATTGGAACCAATAACTGAGCTTGATGCTTTAGAAAACTTTGGTCCTCAGGCAAGAGATGTCTATACTTATGAGGATGAAATATATGGAATATCTGGTGGATTGGGTATTCTGGGAACATATTACAATAAAGATATGTTTGCTAAATATGATCTAGAAGTTCCAACTAACTGGAATGAATTCCTGGAAGTCTGTCAGGTATTAAAGGATAATGGAGAAATGCCAATTGTAATGGGAGATAAAGATAATTATGTAATGCAGTTTGGCCTATATCAGATTGGTGCCAATGGCCACTACAAAGAAAATCCTGATTATGATCAGGAATTAATAAGTGGAGAATCAAAATTTACAGATGATGGGACCTGGGATGATATACTGGCTAAATATAAAACACTATATGATAACAATTATATTACAGAATCTTCCTTTGGTTTAAGTGCTCAGCAGGCTATTCAGATTTTTGTTGATGGTAAAGCTGCTATGATTTTTGATGGTAGTTTTAATGCTAGTGCTATTAGAGCTGAGGGTTCTACAGAGTTTGAGAGAGGTTATTTTCCACTCCCAGCAAACGAAGAAGGAGAAGAAACCTATGCATCAGTTTCAATATCCGCTGGACCAGCAATTACAGCTTCCTCTGATAACAAAGAAGCTGCAAAAAAAGTATTAGAATTGTGGTTTGATGGCCAGTCCGAAATTTTTAAAGAATATATTGATACTGGTAGGTTTATTTATTCTTATGGTTATGCTGCAGATAAATCTGATCCTTTATTCAAACCGTTTATTGAACTTTATCAGGAAGGTAAATCTTTTTACTGGTTTAATCAGCAGTGGCCAGCGGGGGTTAATGATACAATGCAGCAGTCATTTACAGAAGCTGTTTATGGTAGAAAATCCATTGAGGATGTAACCGAAGATATGCAGCTTAAATTAGAAGAGTTATTAATGTATAAGTAGTAAAAAGTAAATTTACAACATTGAAGTTAATACTGGCCCTCATCTTTATCAGGTTGAGGGTCAGTATATAAAAATACGAGAAAGAGAGGAATATTATGAAAAAATTTAAGGAATGGTTTGATAGTAAATCATTAATATTTCCCAATAAAACATACTTATTTATTATTCCTGCCCTGTTAATGTTTACTGTTTTCTGGGTTCTGCCTATTTTTCAACTTTTTAGATACAGCCTGACAAATTATAATGGGATTACCAGTGATTTCAGATTTGTTGGTCTAAGTAATTATAAATTCTTATTAAGACAGGGAACAATTTTAAATTCCAGTAAAAATACTTTGATTTATACTATAGTTTTGGTTTTAGGTAATAATATTTTAGCACTAGGAATGGCAATCTTATTAAATATTAAAATTAAGGCTAAAGGATTATTTAGAACCCTGGCTTATCTGCCGGCTTTATTTAGTCCAATAGTTGTTGGTTTTATCTGGTCTTATGTTTATATGCCTGATTCTGGTTTGATTGCATCATTATTAAGTGCTTTTGGTTTTGGAGCAATTAATTTTAATATACTCGGAAGTTATGACTGGGCGATTTATGGAGTTGCAATTGTAGAAATCTGGAAAAGGTTTGGTACTACAATGATCATCTATCTTGCCGGTCTGCAGACTATTGATAATAGTTTGCTGGAAGCTTCTCGAATAGACGGCTGTAATGAATGGCAGATGATAAGATTTATTAAGCTGCCTTTAATTTCTGCTTCGATTACAATAAATATTGTTTTGTCAGTCATCTACGGACTTAAAGCCTTCCATTATATTTTTGTAATGACAAATGGTGGCCCCGGGACTGCAACCAATACTTTAATGTATCAGGTCTATAATATTGCATTTTCAGAACAGATGATGGGAAAAGCAAGTGCTTTAGCAGTTGTTGCATTTCTGGTAATTATTACAATAACTATTATTATGTTAATCTTTATGAATAAAAGGGAGGTAGAATTATAATGCCCAAAAGTTTGGGGAGAAAAATAGCTATTTATGCTGTGCTAACTTTTTTTACTCTTGTAATTGCTTTACCATTGATAATTGTACTGTCAAGTTCTTTTAGAACTCCTTCCAATATGCAGTCACATTTACGGTTATTTACTGAAATCAATTTAGAAAGCTACAGAATAGCCTTTAATACAATGAATTTTCCGATAAAATTTTTGAACAGTATAATAACTACTGGAGGATCTATATTTGTAATAGTGGTGATTGGTACAATGGTCGCCTATCCAATCTCCAGAATAAAAAATAAATTTATGCGCTGGCTTTATTACTTTTTTGTAGCTGGACTTGTAATACCTGCTCAGATGGTTATTGTACCGGTTACTCAAATGTTTAATGCCTTAAATATTCCGGAAACTAGATTTACTCCGATGATTATGTTTATCACCTGTAGTCTACCTTTTAGTACTTTTATATACACCGGATTTTTAAAGAAAATACCTGTAGAACTGGAAGAAGCAGCATATATTGATGGAGCAAATTTATGGATTAGGTTAAAAGATATAGTTTTTCCACTGCTGAAACCGGCTCATGTAGCGGTAATTATTACTCAGGGGCTCTGGATCTGGAATGACTATTTCTTCCCTATGATCTTTTTAACAAAATCAAAATTTTATACTCTGCCGTTAGGGATGATTCAATTCCTGGGAAGTAAAGATAATCCCGCTCAATGGAACATTTTATTTGCAGCCTGTATTTTAGTAGTTTTACCGCTAATCGTAGCCTTTTCATTAATGCAGAAGAAGTTTATTAGTGGAATTACAGCAGGTTCAGTTAAAGGATAAAAACAGATGGAAGTGAATGGAGGTATTATATGAATAATGGGGAAAAACAGGTTCTTGTTTTAGCAGGAGAAAAAAATGATGATTTTTTAGATAAAGCAGAGAAATTAAAAACAGAATTTATAAAAGACAAAAAACATCCTAAAAGTATTGTTAAAGTTAAATCCGATTCCTCGTGTTTTCAGGGCTGGAAAGTAGAAAAAACTGGCAGTATAGATATTTTAACTCAAAAATCATTTGCTAAAGGTGACAAAATCACCCTGGATTTTGGAACTCATCAAGTGGGGTATCTTAATCTATCAATAAAAACTGCAGGCAGTCCACCAGATGCTCCTTTTAGATTTAAACTTACTTTTGGAGAAATGCCCTGTGAGATTGGTGAAGATTTTGCCGATTATGAAGGTTGGTTGAGTTCATCCTGGCTGCAGGAGGAAGTTATAACTCTGGATATATTACCCACAGAAATAACTTTGCCGAGGAGATATGCTTTTCGCTACTTACAGATAGAAATAATTGATACTTCTATAAAATATGATGTTGTTTTCGATGAAATAAGCTGTACCACAGTTAGTACTGCTGATCAATCTAAAGTAGAAAAGTTACCTGCAGATGTTCCTGAAAACCTAAAAGAAATTGATAGAGTGGCAAATCTGACTTTAAAAAACTGTATGCAGTCGGTGTTTGAAGATGGCCCTAAGAGAGATCGTCGTTTATGGCTGGGAGATCTAAGGCTGCAGGCTCTGGCGAATTATTATACCTTTGAGAATTATGATCTGGTAAAAAGATGTCTATATCTATTTGCCGGGGTACCTTTAGAAAATGGTCAGGTTGCAGCTAATATATTTATGGAGCCAGAACCGCTTGCGGATGATACTATGCTCTATGATTATTCGCTGTTTTTCGCTGTGACATTATTTGATTATTATCAGCACAGTGATGATTATGAGGCATTAAAAGAATTATGGCCGACTGCAAAAAAACAGATTGAATTTGGTTTAGCACGGTTAAATGAGAAAAATATTGTTCAGGATAGTAATCACTGGTGGGCATTTGTAGACTGGACAGAAGGATTAAATAAGCAGGCTTCTGCTCATGCTATTTTAATCTACACTTTAAAAAGAGGAATTAAACTGGCAAGAGAACTGGGAGAAGAGAAATTAGCCGATTATTATAGAGAACAGAGCGATTTAACTTCTCAGGCAGCACTTACATATCTCTGGGATGAGAAAAAAGAACTCTTTATTAGTGGGGACGAAAAACAAATATCCTGGGCTTCACAAATTTGGATGGTTCTTGCTGGAGTTTTAGATGCCGAAACAGGTAATAAATTATTAAAAAAAATAATGAAAAATAAAGAAGCATTAAAAATTACAACTCCTTATATGTATCATCATCTGGTTGAGGCTTTTATTAAGAGTGGTAATAAAGAAAAAGGATTAGAAATTCTAAATTATTACTGGGGCTCCATGATTGAAGATGGTGCTGACTGTTTCTGGGAATTATATGATCCGGAAGATAAGTCCTTTTCTCCTTATGGAAGTAATATAATTAATAGTTACTGTCATGCCTGGAGCTGTACTCCCAGTTATTTCATTAGGAAGTATTATATGAATGAGGAAGTGTAATTATAGAAAAAAGTAAAGCTATTTCTTACCCTGTCAAAAAAATCAAAGGCCGTTTTTCTGATGTTAAAGAATATGTATATCTCAAAATGAAAGTTTTATATGATTTCAACCTCCACATTTTATGAGAACTTTTGAAGACGATAAGGATGATTTTTTAGATTAAAAAGTTCTTTTTGACTATTCAACCTCAAAATATGGTATAATAGTCTTGAGGTGAGCAATATGAATAAATACCAGCAAGCTGCTGATCTGATAAAGAATTCAAAGCACACAACAGTATTTACCGGTGCCGGTGTCTCAGTAGAAAGTGGTGTACCACCTTTTAGAGGTGAAAAAGGACTCTGGAATGAATATGATCCAATAATTTTAGAACTTAAAAACTTTTATAAAAACCCGGAAGCAAGCTGGGTTACTATTAAAGAGATTTTTTATGATTATTTTGGTAAAGCAGAGCCGAATAAGGCCCATCAGGTTATTGCCCGCCTGGAAAAGGATGGTTATGTCCAGGCTGTAATTACTCAGAACATTGATGATCTGCATCAGCAGGCAGGCAGCAAAAATGTATTTGAATTCCATGGGAATTCACGTCATTTAGTCTGTACAGAGTGCGGTAAAAAATATTCTGTAACTGATGAACTTTTAGCAGAACTGCCGCCAAAATGTAAAGAATGTGGCGAAATTTTAAAACCTGACTTTGTCTTTTTTGGTGAGGCAATACCCGAAAGAGCAGAAAAACTTTCTTTTGAAGAAGCAGAAAAAGCTGATTTGTTTATCATTATTGGTACAACTGGTGAGGTACAGCCTGCCTCTTTAATTCCAGTAGTGGCAAATAGTAAAGGCGCCAGGATTCTGGAGATTAACATTAAAAAGTCTAACTTTACAGATGATATTACAGATATTTTTATTCAGGAAAAGGCAGCTGAGGCGATGGGAAAAATTGAAGCAGAAATTTATAAATAATTAATTTAAAATTGTTGTTTGAAAAATTAGCCCTGCAGGTTATTAAGTAAATAATTTAGATACCAAAAAACCCTCAGCTTTAAGGCTGGGGATTTTCTTTGTATAAAGCTATATAGGGCAGATTCCTATATTTTTCCTGATAGTCCAGTCCATATCCCACCACAAAATTGTCTTCAATTTCAAAACCGGTATAGTGGACAGGTAAATCCAGCAGTTTATTATCTGAGATATGCAGTAGAGTGCAGATGCTGATACTTTTTGGGTTTCTGGCGCCCAGATTTTTTAGCAGATAGCTGTGGGTTAAGCCGGTTCTGATAATATTTTCAATGATTAAAATATCCCTGCCGGCTATACTAAATTCGAGATCTCTGGTTACTCTAATGACACCTGAGTTATTTTCATCTGCATAGTGATTTAACTCCAGAAAATCCAGTTTGAGGGGAAAGTCAAGTTTGCGGCTTAAGTCAGTCATAAAATAGAGTGAACTTTTTAAGATACTGACTAAAATTACTTCCCTGTCTTTGAAATCCTGATTGAGCTGAACTGCCAGTTCATCAATTCTGGCAGCAATTTCTTTTTCAGAGATAATTACTCTATCTAAATTACTGTTTTCCATTTAATTTTCACTCCTCTCCAGCTCGAACTTTTCTGCCAGTTGTTCATAATCTTTTTTATAAACGATTTTTATATTAATATGGGGATAGAGTTCCTGCAGGAGACGAACCTTTTTATTTTTTTCTGTTGTATATTTTCTTTTCATAGTTGTCAGTTCGATATAGGTATCGTGTTCAGTTAAATAAAAGTCGGGTCTAAAGGCCATGATTACATTTCCATCTGGATCCCATTCCAGAGGGAATTCACTTGGTTCATATTTCCATTTGATGTGATGCATATTCAGTACTTTGGCAAATTCTTTTTCGCTTTCATGGCCAAAGCTGCGCCCGCTGCTATTTTCAATTTCTTTTGTTTTAGTTTCAATTTTAATATTATTATTTAAGGGGCCGGGATTTTCTTTTTTTAAATCGATTAAGTTCATTAAAACAGAGAGGCTTTCTTCTAAGTTAAGACCATCTCTATTTAAGGTAAGGTGGTAAAGAGTTGTCTTTTCCCAGTCCTGTTCGTAGATCCGCCAGAGATAGCGGCGGTGTTTGCGGTCAGCTAATTCAAGTTCCCGGGCGGACTCTTCTTTATGTAGACCAAATTCTTTTTCTAATTTTTTAATTCGATAATCTTCGGAAGCAGCAATTTTAAAATGAAGGGCATATGGGTGATTGTTAAATATGATTTGAGCTCCCAGTCCTAAAATAAGCAGATTATTATTTTCAGCTTCTTTTTTTAGCTTCTGCTCAATATATTTAGCAAAAGTAATCTGGTTTTCTTTTTTTGCATCAGGATTGGCAATTTTTGTGTAGAATTTAGAGCTCTGCTCCAGCATATGCAGCTGGTGCTCATCAGCAATTTCGGGCAGCCAATTCTTGAGTACATAACTGCGATTGATCAGCATTAATCCCAGGCGATTGGAGAGTTCTTCTGCAATTTTTTCTCCTCCACTTGCCGTCTGCCGTGAAATTGTTACTATCTGCATAAATTTCACCTTCTTTCTTTAATTATATTATAGCATAAATAGCAGCATTCGACTATATCAATTAGCAAATTAAGGAAGAACCTGATAGCGATAAAGCAGAATTATTAATTAACTCAAAATTCTTAAAAAAATAAAGGATTTTGTCTATTTTTGCCTAATATATATTAATAAGAAGAAAATTTTATAACTTTTTTTAATAAATAGGAGGTATTATTCGATGAAAACTTTAGCTTTAATTTTAGCAGGCGGTAGAGGTACCAGGCTTGATATTTTATCAGCACATCGAGCTAAACCAAGTGTTCCATTTGCAGGAAAGTTTAGACTTATCGATTTTGCCTTAAGTAACTGTGTTAATTCCGGTATTTACAATGTAGGAGTTTTAACTCAGTATTTACCAATGTCTTTAAATAACCACATTGGTATTGGAAAACCATGGGATTTAGATCGTAGAATGGGTGGAGTTACAATTCTACAGCTATATAGAGGTAAACCGGGAAAAACAGACTGGTATGAAGGAACTGCTCATGCAATTTATAAAAATATGAGTTTTATAAAAAATAAAGATCCAGAAGAGGTAGTTATTCTTTCTGGTGACCATGTATATGAGATGGATTACAGCAAAATGGTGGAATATCATAAAGAAAAAGGAGCAGATTTGACAATCGCAGCTCAACCTGTTCCCTATGAAGATGCAGATCGTTTTGGAATTTTAGATTATGATGATGAGATGAAAATTACTGACTTTGTAGAAAAACCAGCAGATCCGCCCAGTAATCTTGCTTCAATGGGTATTTATGTTTTCAAAAAAGAAGTATTATTAGAAGTACTGGAGAAGTACTGTTCTGAAGAAGATTCGGACTTTGGTCATCACATTATACCACCGATGATTGAAAAAGGTGGAGTTTACCTCTATGAGTTTGATGACTATTGGAAGGATGTAGGTACCCTCGCTGCTTACTGGGAAAGCAGTCTGGAACTAACCAATCCAATTCCAAGTTTAAACTTATATAATGAAGAGTGGAAGCTGCATACCAGGAGTGAAGAAAAGCCTCCTGTTAAATTTGGAAAAGAAGCCGGTGCTTCCAAGAGTCTGATATCCAATGGTTCTATAGTTAATGGAGTGGTAGAAAATTCAATTATTAGTCCGGGAGTTTATATTGAAGAAGGGGCAGTAGTTAAAGATTCTATTATTTTCAATGATACAATAATTAGGAGTAATTCCGTTGTAGAAAAAGCGATAATTGATAAAGAAGTTGAAGTCATGGCTAATTGTAAGATAGGTCATGGAGATGACTTAACACCTAATAAAGATAAGCCTGATCTTCTAGAAAATGGTTTAAATGTGATAGCAAAAAGGGCTACGATTCCAGAAGGCACAACTATTGGCAGAAACTGCAGGATCTTCTCTTATGTAGGTGTAGAAGATTTTGAGAGTAAAGAAATAGCAAGCGGCAGCACAATAACTTCTGAGATTGGAGAAAAGGTTGCAGCTGGAGACGAAGATCATGTACGTGAATTAAATACCCAAAAATAATTAAGTATATATCCAGGCTCCCTTCAGTTAATTGAGGGGAGCTATTTTATTTATTGAAAATTTTATGCTAAAATTAAGGTAGTTAGTTTTAATATTTTTAATAGGAGATGATTATTATCAAAGTGAAATGGTTAGGAAATTCGGCTCTGCTAATTGAGGATGAAAAAAATGTTGTAATTGATCCCAGCTTCAAGCTGGAAACTGATTTTGAGGCAGATATTGTATTGATTACTCATGAGCATGATGATCACATTAATTTAGCTGATCTGGCAGCAGTAAGTAATGATCAGACTAAAGTTTATGCACCTCAATCAGTTTATGATAAATTTGAGATTGAAGGAGAAGTTGTAAAAGCAGGAGATATAATAGAAGAAATTAAAGTCTTAGATGTTGACTGCTATAAGGCGGAAGAATCGGTAGCTTATTTTTATAAAGGTTTATATCAGACTGCAGATGCTTCGGATTATCCTGATCCAGAGGAAGAAATTGAGCTGTTGTTTACAGCCTGCTTTAATGATCATTTTTCTGACTATCTGGAAAAAGCTATTAAACTTAGTCCAGCGATGGCAGTACCTTATCATTATGATCCAGAAGCAAGACAGGAATTGCTCCAGGCCAAAGGTTTATCCAGCAAATTTGAACAAATTGGGTGCAAATCAAAGGTTATAGAAATTGGCGATGAGTTGGAAATTTAATAGTCTGATTCATTTACATTAAGTTTTAACAAGATTTTGGGTTGAATTTATGAAACAGAGAAAAGCTCTCGGGAAGATTAATTTTCCTGAGAGCTTTTATGTAAAATTTATTCATTTTTATTTAAGCTTTCCAAAAAATCACTTAGATACTTTCTTTGAGTTGGACTTAACCGTCTGGCATTATCAAGTAGAGGTTTTAATGAATCAGGAACAGCATTATCCGGTTTAGAAAAAAATTCTGCTATTGTAATTCCAAGGGCTCTGCAGATCCTTTCTAAAGTAGTAATTGTGGGTGATTGTTTATTTGATTCGATTGAACTGATAAATGATTGGCTGATACCAGTATGACTAGATAATTTTTTTTGACTTAAACCTCTCTGACTTCGATATTTTTTTAAACGCTTTCCGATATTCATAATAAATACCTCCCTACAAAATATTATCTTCTGATGACTTTAGAATTAGTAATATATATTATATCACTATAATGATAATTTAATACTATTATACCAGTTATTTCTGACAAAAAATAGTAAAAACCGTAATTTTATAATTTAATTTTAAAAATAATAGAAATTATCAATTAATGAACATTCTAACCATTATAATTATTGAATATAGTTCATTATAGTGATAATATAATATATAGTTAATATATTATTAAGGGAGGAGAGATTATGTCAGTAAAATTAGCAAGAAAAATCAAAAGGTTTCGAAAAGAGAAAGAGCTAACTCAGCTGAAATTGGCAGAGAAAGCTGGGCTTGCTCAATCTTTTTTAAGTAATATTGAAAATGGACTACAGAGTCCTTCCTTAAAAAACTTAGAAAAAATATCTAAGGCTCTGGATGTCTCCTTAAATGAACTTTTAAAATGACTTAATTTATGGGGGAAGATATGCATAATATAGATAAAAAACAATATTATGATCAACTGACAGAAGTTTATAATCGCCATTATTTTGAAAAGAAAATTAAAGAATTTGACCAACAACAATTTCCGATAAGTATTATTCTGGGGAACTTAAATAACCTGAAGAGAATAAATAAGAAATATGGATATCAACGTGGTAATTTATTTATTAAAAAGGCAGCGGAAATATTAAGCTCTTTTTGTGAAGGAAATGATATAATAGCAAGAAACGGTGGAGATGAATTTGTTCTTTTACTTCCAGAGAGTGATATTAAAAAAGCAGAGAAAATCTCAAAGGGAATTACAAAAAATTGCAGCTGTCTTAGTGGAAAGTATCAAGGAATGACAGTGGCGCTTGGTATAGCCTCCAGATCAACTAAGAATCAGAGACTTACTGATGTTTATCAGCTTGCAAATGATAGAATGTATAGAAATAAGATTTCCGGAGCTGGGAGTTTTAAATTTGAAATTTTTTCTGCTTTTGAGAGGATGCTGGGAGAAAAAACAGGTGAGACAGTAGCTCATGCTCGTAGAATGGAACTGCTTTCTGTTAAACTGGCAGAGAGATTAAAAATCCCTGCTTATCAGATTGATGAATTGAAAATTGCTGCTCGACTTCATGATATTGGCAAAATTATTATTGCTGATTATATTTTAAATAAACCAGATGCTTTGACTGAGGACGAATACAAAAAGGTTAAAGAACATACTAACACAGGATTTAGAATAATTAAATCAATGCCAGCTCTAGAAAATGTAGCTAGAATAATTTTATCACACCACGAACGATGGGATGGCAATGGCTATCCTAAGAATTTAGAAAGGGTAGAGATACCTTATCTGGCTCGAATCATATCTATTGTGGATACATATGATGTTATAACTCATGAGAGACCTTATAAAGAAGCAAGTTCAGCTGCAGAGGCATTGAAGGAAATCCAAAAAGGTGCTGGTACTCAGTTTGACCCTCTGCTGGCCGCGGAATTTATTGATTTAATTAAAAATCGAAACCATATTGAAATCGAGTTTGTTAAATAATTACTTTAATTACCTTCGAAATTTGTTATGTTATAAATAGGAGAATGGATAAGTTTACAAAACAGGAGGTAATAATTATGGAAGCAGAATCTAAGCAAAAGAGACTTGTTCTTGTTTCCAATGGTGAGCCATATAAACACGTATATCAGGATAAAGAAATAAAACAGGAAAAACTTGCAGGAGGACTAACAACTGGCCTGGACCCGATGATGCAGGAAGATGGTGGACTCTGGATTGCCTGGGGTCGGGGAGAAGCAGATTTTGAAGTAGTTGATCAGGACAACAAAGTTAAGGTGCCTGATGAGAATGGTTATACATTAAAGAGAATTCAGTTGAGTGAAGAAGAAAAAAATGGGTTTTATTACGGATTTTCAAATGAGGTGATGTGGCCGATCAGCCACACCTTTATTTCAAAAGCTAATTATAAAAAAGAATACTGGCAGTATTATAAAAAGGTAAACAAAAAATATGCTGACAGCGTTAAGGAAGAGCTTCAGGAAGATGACTTAGTCTGGATTCATGATTATCATCTGGCCTTACTGCCTGGATTACTGACAGACAGTAATGCTAAAACCTCACTTTTCTGGCATATACCCTGGCCTGCCTGGGAAGCTTTTAGAACTATTCCCTGGAGGGAGGAAATTTTAGAAGGAATGCTGGCAGCTGATTTTCTGGCTTTTCATACTGATTCTTTTGTTTACAACTTTATCGATTGTGCAAAAAAAATAGGGGCAGAGGTTGATTTTTCTACCAGAGAAATCAATTATCAGGGTTCAAAAACTAGTGTAGAAAGTATTCCTCTGGGTATAGATTATCAGGGTTTCCATCAGCTTGCAGAGGATGAAGAATATCTTGAAAAGGCAAGAAGTATTAAAGAAGAATACTCCACAGAAAAACTTGTTTTTGCAGTTGACAGACTGGATTATACTAAAGGAATTGAAGAAAGATTGGACGGTATTGATAGATTTTTTGAAAAATATCCAGAATATCAGTGTAAGGTAACTTTTGTTCAGCGGGTGGCTCCCAGCAGAACTGGAATTGAAGAATATCAGCAGATGAAAGAAAGAATAGAGAGAAAAGTTGCAGAAATCAATGGTAAATATCAGAAGGATCGCTGGCAGCCGGTTAAATATTTTTACGGCTCAGTCCCTCAGGAAGAACTGCTGCCCTATTATAAGGTAGCCGATTTAGCATTAATTACTGCTTCAATTGATGGGATGAACCTGGTGGCTAAAGAATATCTGGCAGTTCAGGATTCTGGAGTACTTCTGCTTTCGGAGTTTGCCGGTGCGGCCGAATATTTAGACAGTGCAATTAAAGTTAACCCTTATGATGTTGAAGCTGTAGCAGATAGTATTTATCAGGGTCTTGAGATGCCTGACTCAGAGAAAAAAGAGAGACTGCAAAAGGCTCAGGCTGATCTTAAAAAATATGATATTAACTGGTGGCGAGATTCTTTCCTGGAAAAGTGGCTTGATAGTTATGAAGAGTAAATATGTTCTGGATGAGCAGAACCTGAATAAAATTACAGGTAGTCTAGATAAGGCAGAGAATATATTGCTTTTTCTTGATTATGATGGAACCCTGGCTCCTTTTAAAGTTGATCCACTTTCTGCTTTTGCTTTACCGGAGATAGAGAGCAGTTTAAAAAAATTGGAAAAAAGCCAGAAGTATCATTTAAGTCTGGTTTCCGGGAGGCAGTTAAGTGAGTTAAAAAAGATGATCGACTTAAATTGCTGTCATTATGCGGGAAGTCATGGTTTAGAAATAGAGATGTCTTTTACAAGGGGAGTAATTTATCCTCATCAGAAGCAAGAGTTTGATGTTTTAAGCAGGAAAAATTATCAAAAAAGTAAAGAAAAATATTTAAAAACCGATGGGGTTCGAGTTGAGGATAAGGGCTTTGGACTGGCTCTGCATTTTGATTCTGAAAAAATGCAGTCGGAAGAAGAAAAAGAACTTCGAGCTTTATTCGAAAATAGCTCCTATCAGGTCCTTTCCGGCAGAAAATTGGTTGAAATCAGGCCAGAAGGCTGGGATAAAGGAAAAGCTGTCAATTATATTAGTGATCAAATCAAAAAAAATTTAGATTTAGATGATGTTTTGAGGATTTATATTGGGGATGACCGGACTGACGAGGATGCTTTTAAAGTTTTAAAAGATGGAATAAGTATTTATGTTCAGAATGAAGGTGACTTAAATACAACGGCAGATTATTATCTTGAAAGTCCAGAAGATACAGCAGAATTATTAAAAAAAATTGCAGGAGAACTTTAAATCTCCTGCGATTTTTATGCCTTTCCAGGTGATTTTACAGCTTATGAAATTTCGGTTTCAGATTACTAAAGCTTGTGATCTCTTTAAATCCAATTTCTTTAAGCCGGGGAATTGTATAATTGAATTTTTGAGCTATGTCTCCTTTATTGTGACTGTCAGATCCGATAGTTAAAATTTCTCCGCCTAGTTGATGGTATAATTTTAAAATTTTAAAGCTGGGGAGTGGGTTTTTTCCATCAACGCGATAGCCGGAAGTATTAACCTCTAAACCCCGATCATTTTTGATAATTACTTTTAAAATTCTTTTAATCAAATCAGCAGCTTCTTTGTTTTCCATTAGATCTGGCTGGTTTTCAAAATCTCCATAGCGGCGGATAATGTCCAGATGGCCGATTACACTGTAGTCATCATAATTTTTGACTACTTTAAGTACAGTTTTTAGATAGTTAAGATAGGCTTCCCACTGGCTGTAACCTTCAAAAAAGTCACCATTATATAAATCAGCATTTTCTGCAGTATGAAAAGAGCCAATTACAAAGTCAAAATCATCAGCAATATATTCTCTGCATTCCTGCAGAATATGGGGCTGCAGGCCTATTTCTATCCCTTTTTTTATTTTAATCTGCTCTTTGTATTTTTCTTGAAACTTTTCTATTTCTTTTAAATATTTTTCTTTATCTATTAAAAACTCAATTGTATTATCCTGATAATCAATGTCATGGTGATCAGTAATTGCTATTTCATCCAGGCCGAGATTAATGGCAGCCTGACAGAGTTCATCCATTGTCATCTCAGAGTCAGCAGAAAAGTGTGAGTGCAGATGATAATCAAACAACATATTTTTCCTCCTCGGTATTGTATATAATTTAAAAGATCTATTTTAAGTTTGAAATAAATATATTTGTTCTTATCATAGCACAACTGCCGGGAAAAATAAATTAAATTTCAAAGTGTCTAATGCTTTCAAGTAATTTTCTGGACATGGCAGCTAAACTGCGGGTGGATTCTGTTATTTCATGGGTGGCAGAGCTCTGTTCCTGGCTGCTGGCTGCGATTTTTTCAGCAGAACTGGCTGTTTTTTCGCTAACCTCAGCAATATCTTTAATAGAAAGCTGTACTTCCTCACTGTTCTGATTCATATTGAGGGCGGCCTCAGAAATTTCATTGATTAATTTTTTCAATTCAACAGCTGCTCTATCAATTTCTGCAAATGAATTTTCACTGCTCTGGATAGCCTGCACGCTATTTTCTACAGCTTCTCTGGTAGCATTCATATTCTCGACTGTATGTTTAACACCACCCTGAATGTCAGTAATTAATTTTGAAATTTCTTCTGTAGCCTGGGAACTTTCCTCAGCTAAATTTCTTATTTCATCAGCAACTACTGAGAAACCTCTTCCCGCCTCTCCGGCTCTGGCGGCTTCGATAGCTGCATTTAAAGCAAGTAGATTAGTCTGAGAAGAAATACTGCTGATTAATTGGATTATATCTCCAATCTTATCTGAAGATTCTCCCAGTTCATTGACTGTGTTTTCAACCCGGTGAGATTTTTCTCTAACATTTTTTATTTCTTTAATAGAATTCTTAATTGAGTTATTTCCGTTTTCAATGTTATTGATCACAATCCTGGACTGCTGTTCCATATTAACACTCTTATTATCTATATTTTTTATTTCCTGGCTGAGTTCTATTATATTAGCTTTAGTTTCATCTACCTGAGCTGACTGTTCTTCCATTGCTGCTGCCATCTCATGGGTGGAATTCCCAACCTCTCTGGCTGAAGTTGATATTTCTTCACTATTATCCTGGAGTTCATGACTGGCTGCTGATAATTGTTTTGAGACATGAGAAATACTGCGGACAATTTTATCAAGACTGCTAATTAAGTTTTCGATTGAACGAGAGAGGATGCCAATCTCATCAGTTCTATTTAGATATTTTTCTTTAACTGTTAGATTTAATTTACCATCTGATGTTTTTTTGATAACCTCAACTAAATTAATAATTGGTGCTGTAATTTCTCTGCTGATTATGTAAATTACTATTAAGGCAAAAATAAAGGCGGCCAGGCCAATGTAAGTGGTGTATTGTTTAAAGATTTGAAGCTCAGATAGTATAGCTGATTCTGCTGCAGTTAGTGCCAGGGACCAGTTAGTTGTGTTTATTCTGGCAGCGGTAATTATGTTATTTTGATTATTAATCTTGAAATTACCTGTGTATCTATCATTTTCTCTAATTAGATCTAAAACTTTTTTTAATTCTGAGCTGGAGTTTTGATAATAATCCTGGGCTCCAATTAGTTCTTTTTCTGGATGAGCTAAAAGTTCTGACTTCTGATTTAAAATCATGCCATAACCACTGCCATTTAAATTTAAATCGGTTATTAGATTCTGGATATCACTTAATTTAAGCACTCCCACTAAAAATCCCTGTAACTTATCATAGTCATCTGTAATTGGAGCTGCAACTGCAAAAACACTTTCTTCAGTAAAGAAATCAACATAAATTTTTGAAAAAACACTTTTTTGCTGCTCCAGAGCCTGTTTAAAATATTCCTTTTCAGAAATATCACCAAAACTACCTGAAGTGGCTTTAAATCTACCATTCTCTTCAACTAACATTATATCCATAAAATTTGTTTTTTCCTGAGTTCTTCGTAAAATAAGCTGGGCAGAATTCCAGTTTAACCCCTGAACACTGTTGATATTGGTCAGTGTTTCTAGTAAGAGCTGTTTTTCTTTTAACCACTGATCTATATTGTCTGCATTATCTTGAGCAGACTTTTCTGCTTCCTCAATTATTATGTTTTTTAAAATTGTTTTTGAGCTGTTGTAATAAAGAAACGAGCTGACAGAAATTATTATTAGTACTACTACTGAAACTGTAAGCAGCAGCTTGTGCTGAATACTTTTAAATTTAATCACATTAAATCCTCCCATTTATCTATTTTATTGAATCAATGTAATTTTAACAGGTTAATGTTTCTAAAAGATTAATTTTGTGTTAACTATGGGCAAATTATTTGCAGTTTTTAATGTCTGCACCGGTGGTTCTCACACTCAATCAAAAAGAATAACCAGAGAAATTGAAGATGATACTTTTTATCCCTCACATGAGGCTATTGATTTTTATCATCATTATAAAGAAGATATTGCTTTAATGGCAGAGATGGGCTTTGATGTCTTTCGCTTTTCCACTGCCTGGACCAGAATTTTTCCAACTGGAATGGAAGCGGAGCCCAATGAGGTCGGTCTGGAATTTTATGATCAGGTAGATGATCCCCAGCTGAGATTTTAGGGCTTACACCATCAGTTTATAGCCAGTGCTCTGGCAGTTAAAGCAGCTCATGAGATTGATCCTGGCTATCAGGTGGGCAGTATGAACATCCAGGCAACCTTTTATCCCAGAACCTGTAACCCGGATGATATTATTGAAACCCAAAAGCAGGATCAGGTCGTTAATTACTTCTGTGGTGATGTACAGGTTAAGGGAGAATATCCATTTTATATTGACCGTTACTTTGACGAAAATGATATTTAAATTGAGATAAAAGACGGAGATTTAGAGATTTTAAAAGAAGGAACAGTAAATTATTTATATGATCGTTATCAGATACCTCTCATGGTAGTAGAAAATGGTCTGGGTGCTAAAGATGAACTAGAAGAAGATGGCAGTATCAATGATGATTACAGAATTGATTATCTACGCCGCCATATTGAACAGATGCAAGAAGCTGTTAAAGATGGGGTAGACTTAAAGGCTTATACTCCCTGGGGTTGTATTGATCTTGTCAGTGCTTCAACCTTTGTCAACGAAGCTGGGAAATATGAATCTGATGTAGAAATTATTTTTGGTAAGAAAACTGTAAATGCTAAAAGTATTATGGGTTTAATGAGTCTGGGGATTTCCCAGGATAGTAAAATTACTATCAGGACTAAGGGCGAGGATGAAGAAGAAGCCTTTTTATAAAATTTATAAAGGAGACAAATAATGAGGTTGATTTAGAAGGAATAGTGCTTACAAGCTCCACTTATCATTTTGCAGGAAATGAAAAAAAGGGAATTGAGCCCTATAGATGGACTGAAAATTATACGTACAGACCTGGGGAGGAACTAACACAACTGCAAGAGCTTTAAAGTCAATTGAAGAAGAATATAAAAATACGGAGCGTTGCCAGAAGATGCAGAATCTGGTGACACTATTCATATTATTGGAGAAGTAATTGATGATGGAGAAATCAAGTTAAAAGATTATCAAAGAGTAATTATTACAGTAAAATGATCTCAGAGTTTGCTTTATGTAAATGAAAAAAATATCTATTGAAAGAGTATTATATCTAAGCGGATTGGTGAATTTAATTTGCTCAGAATATATTTTGTTTTGATTATTCAAAATATTTGCTATATAATATTAATTAAGAAAAGGAAAATATTCCTAATATAGATAATAATAATTAATATTATTAATATGCTTTTGATCTTTATAATTTCACTTAAGATTTTCAAAAATATTAAATTTAAAAGGGGGATTATGTCTGCTGCTGTTGTAAATTATAATTAAAACTCAAAGGAGGAGTAGCAAATGAAAAAATTAATTAGTTTTTTTATTGTACTTGTTTTATTTTTTGGGGGGATGGCAGCTGTTCAGGCGGAAAGTCACAATTATTACAATCGAGTAGATAAGGTATTTGACTGGGGGACAAGTACAACTAAAGTAATAGTTAATCTCGGAGAAACAATAAGTAATGAGATGGTTGATTGGAATAGCTTTGAAGTTTATGTGAGGAGATCTGATCCTAGATTGGAAGATTCATTTTTAGAAGAGGGACAGCGAAAAATTGAAGCGGCTTATGTTTCAGACTCAAAAGGAGAAAAGTTGGATTCAGGAGAATTTCTAACTTTAGAATTGGAAGTTGGACCAGGATTAAGTCTGGATTCCGCTCTTAATTATGTTTCTGATCAGGGTGGGAATAACTGGATTGATGCTAATTACACAATTTCTCAGCTAAAAGATATTGAAACTGAAGCTGGAACTTTAAGTGGGATTAAGATTACAGAGTTAAATAAAATATTTAGACCTCAGATAGAAAAATTTGTTACCGGATCTTCATTTTATAATGATTCAATTAATGGTGATATTAATTTAACCTATGCAGCCTATGAACCTGAAGTTAAAGATATGACTAAAAAGCCCTTGATTGTCTGGCTTCATGGTGGAGGTGAAGGAGGAACTGATCCAACGATTCCTCTAGCAGCAAATAAATCAGTTAATTTTGCTTCCGAAGAAATACAGGATATTTATGGTGGTGCTTATGTACTTGTTCCACAAACACCAACCCGATGGATGCATCCAGGAGCTAATGAAGGAGATTTTGAGCATCTGCCTCCAGACTCAGGTGAAAATGGTAGGCCATATACCTCTAAGTATACTAAAGCGTTGATGAACTTAATTGATAACTATGTAAAATCAAATATGGGGATTGACAGAGATAGAATCTATGTTGGCGGTTGTTCCAATGGAGGTTTTATGACAGTAAGATTGGGTATTGATTATCCAGATTATTTTGCAGCTTTATATCCCGTATGTCATGGAATGACTTATGATTACTTAACTGATAGGGATATTAATAAATTGGTAGATCAGAATATTTGGTTTGTTTCAGCTGCAACTGATAGTGTTCTTCCTGCTCCCAGTTACACTATTCCACTCTATGACAGGTTAATAAAAGAAGGGGCTCAAAATGTTCATTTATCTTATCCCAAGAGAGTAGTAGATACTTCTGGAAAATATGTAGACGAAAATGGTAGACCATATGAATATAATGGTCACTGGTCCTGGATTTATGTTTATAATAATGATCTGAGTAATGAAATCAATGGTAAAACTATCTATATTCAAAACTGGCTGGCTAAGCAGGAATTAGAAGATTAAAATTCAGAATTTTAAAGCAGAGGAGAGTCTCATTATGAGAAGAAATAGTAAGCTTATTTTGATGTTTTTTATTTTAGCTGTCTTGATCTTTGTCTGGATCAATCTTGCTCTTGCCCAGGAATCTGAATACACAGTATCATTTTACACAGCTGGTCTGGAAATAGATAGTAAAACTGTTCAGGGAAATCAAACGATGGAATTGCCTGATCCACCTGAAAGAGAGGGCTATATTTTTGCTGGCTGGTATACTTCCGAATCAGAGGGACAGTATAATGCTTTTGATCCGACTCAAGAAATAAATAGTGATTTAAATCTTTATGCCCAGTGGATTGCAGAAGACCATGTAAATATAATAGAAAGTACTTCAGCAGACAAGACTGTTGAATTAGGGTATTCTGATTCCTCTGGAATAGAGATTAGAAGCATGGAAGATAATTCTATTGTAGAAGCCGAAGAGTTAGAAGCCGGTGTTTTAGATTATCCGGTTTATAAGGATTTAAATAAAAATGGAAAACTTGATCCGTATGAGGACTGGCGTCTGAGCGTAGATCAACGCACTGCTGATTTAGCTTCGCAAATGAGTTATCAGGAAATTGCAGGATTGATGTTATACAGCAGCCATCAAACTAGCTGGGAAAACTCTACCCCTACCCAGGCTCAAGTGACTTTTCTGGCCAATGATGATTTAAGACATGTTTTGATGGCAGGGGAAGTGCCAGCAGAAATTGCAGCTCCCTGGAATAATAATATTCAGGCTATCTCCGAAAAATTGGGACTTGGAATTCCGGCAAATAATAGCTCTGATCCCCGCCACAGTGCTGCAGTGGGAGTTGAATATTATTCTGATAATACAGGAACAATTTCTCTCTGGCCCAACTCTTTAGGTCTGGCAGCAACTTTTAATCCAGGATTAGTCAAAGAATTTGCTCAGATAGCATCTAAAGAGTATAGGGCACTCGGTATTTCAACTGCTCTATCACCTCAAATCGATATAGCAACTGAACCCCGCTGGAATCGTACAAATGGAACCTTTGGTGAAGATCCAAGACTTGCTGCAGATATGACTGAAGCTTATGTGAGTGGTTTTCAGGGTACATTTGCTGATGGCGAATTAACAGGCTGGGGTTATGAAAGTGTAAATGCAATGATGAAACACTGGCCCGGTGGTGGTGCAGGTGAAGCAGGCCGTGATGCTCACAGTGATTTTGGTAAATATTCAGTCTTTCCTGGTAATAATTTTGATGCACATACAATCCCTTTTGTTGATGGTGGATTGGTTGGAGAAAACGGTGATACTACAATGGCTACTGCTGTAATGCCTTATTACACCATTTCCTATAATGTAGATCCATCTGGTAAGGACTTATCCAACGCCTATTCTGAATATATAATTAGTGATTTGTTAAGAGATAAGTATAATTTTGATGGAGTAATCTGTACAGACTGGGGTGTTGATTGTGGTCGAGGGTGGGGACCCGCGATAGAACCACTGGACACTGCCGCCAGATCAAAATTGTTGATAGAAGCAGGAGTTAATCAGTTTGGTGGTCGAAACACTTCCCGCTATATTCTGGAAGCAGTTGAGCTCGCAGAAGATGAAGGAACTGAAGTAGAATTTAGAGAGCATATGGAATTTGCAGCAGTTAGACTCTTAAAAAATATCTTTAGAACAGGCTTATTCGAAAATCCATATCTCGATGAAAAAGAATCTTCAGATTTAGTTGGGAATGACGTATTTGTAGAAAAAGGATATGAAGCTCAGCTTAAATCTATTGTAATGCTCAAAAATAAAGATGATTTATTGCCTTTAGCAGAAGACACAGCAGTATATATCCCTCAAAATGAAGGTGAATATATTTTTAAAGGAGCAGAGAATGACTTTAAGCTTGTAGATTCTCCGGAAAACGCTGATCTTGCTGTAGTAACTATGAGTAGCCCCCAGAGTCCAATTGAACCCCCAATTGGCTGGGCAATGTTTGGTGGAGGCTGGTCACCTGGTGAGAAAGCTCCTTATGATTTTGAAGAATATCCTTATGACTCTGGATATTATCCCTTAACCTTACAGTACAGTGAATATACAGCTGTAGAAGCCAGAGATGTTTCTATAGCAGGAGATTATAGGAATATAACAGAGATTGAGGAAACAGCAAGCAGCAAATATTTAAATAGAAGTTATAAAAATAGAAAGATGACAGCTACTAACTTTGGCCAATATCAACAGCTTTTAGATACAAAAAAAGCAATGGGAGATAAACCAGTAATTGCTGTAATTAATCTGGATAATCCAATGATATTTAAAGAAATTGATCCCCTGGCAGATGCTATTTTGCTCCGCTTTGCTGCCAGTGATAATGCTGTTTTAGATATTTTCAGCGGTAGAGAGGAACCATCCGGATTATTACCACTGCAGATGCCAGAAGATATGGCAGCAGTTGAAAATCAGGCTGAAGATTTGCCAAGAGACATGGAAGTCTATCAGGATTCTGAAGGTAACTATTATGACTTTGCCTTTGGACTGGACTGGGATGGAGTGATTGATGATCACCGAGTAGAAAAATATCGTGTCGATCCACTGGAAAAGCCTCAATCAGCTGAAAAAAGCAACACAACTGCTGATTATGTTACAGTAGAAACCAAGACTCTACCAGTGGGACAGTTAGGTAGTGAGTATTCAGCTAAAATCAGAACAAAAGAGCCTGCCAATCTGGAATTAATTGATGGTAACTTACCGGCTGGTCTTGAATTTGAGAATGGAGTGCTTGCAGGAACTCCTGTTGAGAAAACTGATAAGTATGGTGAACAGCTCAAGCTAAGGGCTGCAGCAGCTGGTAAATTGGATAGAGTATTTAGAATAACTCTGGTAGTTAACGAAACAGGTCCTGTAAATCTGGCTGATCCAAATGAACTTTCTATCTTAATTAATCTTGCTCAGGTAGAAAATGCAGGCAACTACACAGATCAGGAATGGGACGAATTAAATGAAGCTCTAAGAAATGCTAAAGCAGTTTATGAAAATGCGGCTGAATTAGAACAAATTGATCTTGATAGAGCAGCTGAAAGGCTGGAAAAAATAATTAAATAAAGATTAATAAAAACATCACCACTTTACAACTTTTTATCATGCAGCATCCCTGAATGAAATAAAGCTGTGCAAACAATCCTTTAAATTCTCATAAATTTTGGTATTTTCGAAGTCTGATACGAAACTGCCTAAAATTAGTT
>Ga0247721_100051_pt1 | contig 63516 bp, 48 predicted proteins | sample MSEWel2017_08_16_FD_189089 | JGI IMG/M metagenome (GOLD analysis project Ga0247721, IMG submission 189089) | Subsurface sediment microbial communities from gas well in West Virginia, United States - MSEEL Well Study Marcellus 3H_2017_08_16 | ecosystem: Environmental > Terrestrial > Deep...
AAAATATAATTGTTTTAGTAATCCAGGCTTCAGAAAAAATTGCCACAATCTCTTCTAAAGTCATGTTGACTGCTGCAAAAAATGACCAGTCAGTTAAAATCATTGTTCCCGAAAAAATGCCTAAGAGCAGTGAAATAAAAACCTGTTTTGTTGTTAAAGCAAGTAAAATTGCAATTAACGGTGGTAAAATACTTAAAAACCCGTACTCCATAATATCCCTCCCTGTAAAATCTACTGATTTGATGTCCCAGCCATTGACGTTAAATTATACGGGTTAACACTTAAAAACCAACATTTACTATTATACCACAAATTTTCTGAAAAGTTTAGCTTTTTGCTGCAGTTTTTATTAATTATAAGCTTACTTAATTTTTACTGCTGCTGAGATAATTTTAATTACAAAAAATTAAATTAAACCGGTAAACTGCCACCAGAAATATTCAAAAATAACAGTAATTATAGCAACTGCTGTTAGGGGAATTCCCAGTTTAACTACACTTTTTTCGGAGTAGTTTCCATTTTCTTTACCCATTCCCACCAGAATATTGAGGTGATGAAAGGGAAGAATATAATGAGTTCCAATTGCAGTGTAAACAAAAAGAGCTGGAATTAAAGGGTTAATGCCACAGCTTTCAGCAAAGATAATAAAAGCAGGAATTGCAATTCCCATTACTGCGATTACACTGCCCAAAAACATATGTAAAACAATTGAGATCCCCGCTGTCATCAGAGCAAAATAGAGCATATTACCAGGAGTCTCTGCCGGAAGCACAACCTGAGCCAGCCACTGATTCATCCCGGTTAAAGATCCTACCTTACCTATTGCTACTGCTGCAGTTAGAAAAATCAGCACCTTAATCGGAACCTGATTCCAGTCTTCTTTTTTTAGAATATCTCCACTGAGCGGGAGACTCATCATCACAGCAATAGTTAAAGTAATCCACCCCAGTTCAACTCCATGAAAAGAATCAGTCATCCATAATACAACAGCTGCAATCAGCCAGAAAACCGTCCGCTGCTCTTCAGCTGACATCATTCCCAGGTCCAGAAGTTTCTGGCCAATTTTTTTCTTATTAATCTCTACTTTTTCTTCAGCTTTAAATAATTTTAAAATCACAAAAAGAGTTAATAAAGCTGCCAGTGCAGCTGGAGCTCCCATATACAAAAGCCAGCCACCCCAGCTTAAATCAACTCCGGCAAACTCCAGAGTCATAAAATTGAGAGTGCTTTCTCCTGTTAAAAAGATCATCGAAATCGGAATTGAAGCTGCAAAAACAGTCAACCCAATTTTAGAAGCATCATTTTTATTAATTCCTGCATTTTCGATAACGACTGACATAACAGACATAATAATAAAAGCTCGCGGCCAGGGATGAGGAATAATCAGACTTAAGAGAAAAGTCAGAGCAAAAATAGAAATTATGATTGACCGGTAAGAATCAACAAAGCGAATAATAAATTTATAGGCTATCCGTTCTCCCAGACCGGAGCGCTCAACTGCTGCTGCAATTAAATAGGCACCAATTACCAGATAAACAGTCTGAGAAGTCCAGAGTGAAAGCACTTCTTCTGCCGGTGCAATTTCAAAAATCAGCATCGACATTAAAAATAGTGCTGCAATATAGGCAGAATCAGCCACCTTTGCCGCCCAAAAAATAACTGTCATCAGAGTCAAGGAAAACATTTTCCGTCCAGCTAAAGAAAGTCCAGGAATGCTGAGGTTCCAGACAAGCAGAGCAACTATGATGCCAACAAATAAAAAGATTGTGCGTTTATCTTTGATTTTAACCACCACCGTTTTTAATATATCTATATTTTAATAAAGTTTAGTAGAATAGTCAACTATATTCCAGACGCTTAAATCCCCCAGATATCATCAAAATCATCATAACTTTCTACACCTGCAAGCCAGTCTGCTTTATTCTCTTTGATTATTTCGCAAATTTCTTTATAATCTTCTTCTGTAATTCGACCTTTTTCTTCCATAAATTTATAAAACTTTTTAAACCCGGCACAGTAATCTTTAATTGCAGTTTTGCTGGCCCACATTGCTTTTCTAATAAACCAGTCACCGAGAAAGGCAGATATCTCATAAAGATCTTCTTCCGGTTCCTGAATTCCATAATATGTTAGATACTCATTAATATAGAAATCAATATTTTCCACATGTTTCTCTACAGTCTTATTTGATAGACCTTTAGCTTGAAGCCATTTTTTAAACTTATCCAGCAATTTTTCATTTTTCTTTTCCTGCTTTTCCTTTTGCTTAAAATAGTCTTCTAAATCATTATCAAGATCATCAATATCAAAATCATCAGTTAAATCCATAATCTGTACACCTCCTAAAAATATTATACACTAATAACAATTTTAATTAAATAACTGACTAAAATTATTCCGATTTCATAAAGTATTAATTGATAATTGTAATCAACTTACATTTAACTAAATCGATTAATCTGATATAATAGTTATTGAAGTTGAATAAATTTATTAGACATGTTTAAAATAAAATATTAATTAAGCTGACTTTGTTTCAAAAATCATAAGAGGAGGTTTTTTGATGCCTTATTTAGCTGATGAAAATCGTTATGAAAAAATGGAGTACAATTACACCGGGAACAGTGGACTGAAACTACCAGCAATTTCCTTAGGGCTCTGGCATAATTTTGGTGGTGTTGACACCTTAGCCAATGCCCGCAAAATGCTGCGCAAAGCTTTTGATTTAGGAATCACTCACTTTGACCTTGCTAATAACTATGGTCCTCCAGCAGGTTCTGCAGAAGAAACTATGGGAACTTTACTGAAAAAAGACTTCGCTCCTTACAGAGATGAACTGATTATTTCTTCCAAGGCCGGTTATTATATGTGGCCAGGCCCTTATGGTGACTGGGGATCCCGCAAATACTTAATTTCAAGTATTGACCAGAGCTTAATGCGGATGGGGCTTGACTATGTAGATATCTTCTACCACCACCGTCCGGATCCCAACACACCACTGGAAGAAACAATTGGGGCTTTAAAACAGATCCAGGATCAGGGGAAAGCTCTTTATGTAGGTATTTCAAATTATAATTCTGAGCAGACCAAAAAAGCTGCAGCAGTTGCTGAAGAAATGGGGGTAAACTTACTCTTAAATCAGTATAACTATTCTATCTTTGATCGCTGGTCAGAAGAGGAAAATCTATTAGGAACCCTGGAAGATGTAGGAATGGGCTCGATTATCTTCTCACCTCTATCTCAGGGACTACTGACAGATAAATATCTGGGCGGAATTCCAGAAGATTCTCGAGCTGCTAAAGAAAGCGGCTTCCTTAAAAAGGACAGCATTACTGAAGCCAAATTAGAAAAGGTTAGACAGCTGAATGATATTGCTGCCGACAGAGGTCAGAGCTTATCTCAGATGGCATTAGCCTGGATTTTAGAACAGGGAGCTACTTCAGTTCTTGTTGGAGCAAGCAAGGTTGAGCAGATTATTGAAAATGCAGGCACCTTAAACAATACCGGCTTTACCAATGAAGAGCTGGCTGCGATTGAAGCAATTGCAGCTGAGTAATCTGGTACCGCGTACTTGAGAATAATTGGAAATAACAAAAAGGCTAAAACCCTGATCAGGGGCTTTAGCCTTTTTTGATTATCTATTTTTTTATTTACTTCTTTTCTAACACTACATTATCAATATAAATTGTAGCTGCTTTTGCATTATCAGTATTTCCTAAAGAAAATACTAATTTCGGAATATCAGCTTCACTTAAAGAAAGGTCAAAGCTGTATTCTTTCATTTCACTGCTTAAATCTGCATTAGTCTGCCCGTAAACTGTCCAGGCTCCTCCGTCTTCCTGAATCATTGCAATAATATCGCGAGCAGCATCAGCTCTGGCCTCAAATGTTAGTGTATAATCACCAGCATCTAAATCAAGGTACTGTGCAAATTGAACTGCCCAGGTCTGATTACCAAGACTTGTCACATCAATTTTAAATTCACCGTCTTTTACACCGTAGTCTCCAACAGCTCCACCTTCTCCAGCCCAGACATACCAGTTATCTGGAGAATCACTCATGTCATCTTCAATTTTTTGATCAAATTTACCATTAACAACCTGATTTTTGGTGTAAGTTGGTTCTTCAAAATTTCCACCGCGAACTGTCTGGTTGTCTTCAGTTCTTTCAACTACATGATAGGGCTCTTTTTGATCATCGATATACCAGCGAATTGCATCTGGAGTCCACTCTAAGGTAAAGGTGTGATAGCTGTCAACAAAATTACCTTCTTCTAACTCGTAATTTTCTGTTATTCCTCCACCACCAAAGTGATTTGGTCCGTGAACTGTTCCGTGAACCTCATCTACATCACCAGCGATGAATTCCATAATATCAATTTCTCCACAGGCAGGCCATGGATTTTCTGCAATATCAGATCCCAGCATCCAGAAGGCAGGCCACAAACCCTGTCCTGCAGGAAGTTTGGCCCTGATTTCAACTTTACCATACTTCATATTTACTTTATCTCGGGTAATCATTCTGGTTGAAGTATAGTCATAGCTGCCGTACTGATCACTGCGCTGCTCTTTTTTGGCAGTAATCACCAGGTTGCCGTCTTCAACTTTTGCGTTTTCTCCATCTGTATAATACTGCAGCTCATTGTTACCCCAGCCAGGAATACCCTGTTTATGGCCATTTCCTACTTCAAAGCTCCAGTAATCTCTGTTTACTTTTTCTCCCTCAAAGTTATCTTCCCAGTCTAAACTGCCGTCCTGGTTATAGACCTTAATGTAATCTACTTTCATTTCTTTGGGGAAAGTGGTATCAACCTGACCACCTAAGTTACCACCAACAGCTACATTAAAGATAAAGAAGAAGTCATTATTATAAACCCACTTCTTTTTCTGCTCCTCTGGAATCTCTGCAGCAGAAGCCTTGCCAACTTCTTCTAACTGTACATTGTCCAGCCAGATTGTACCTGTCTGTTTACCGAGCTGAAACTCAAATCTTGCCTGAGCATCAGTTGCTTCAGTCATTACAAATTCAAATTGATAAGTCTTCATCTCTCGCGATAATTCTGTGATATAGGCTCCAGTTTCTCCTTTGCCCGGATTATATGCCTTCCAGCCGGCATCTGCTGTTCCGCCAATTTTTACCTCCAAGTTGCGGGGTTTAGAAGCCCGGGCATCAAATTTCACTCTATATTTGTAGCCTTTTTTTACCTTAATTGGTGCCTGCAGCAGCTGGACAGAATAAGTATTGCTGCCTCCATCAAAAACAGAAGCTCTAAAAGCTCCGTCATCAATTTCAGCTGAGGCTGCACCGGCGTTTTCTAAAAAGACCCAATTGTTCTCAGTCACAAAGTTGCCGCCACCATTGTCTTTAACTTCATTTACTCCGTAAAAATCTTCTTCAAAATTAGCATTGCCCAGGATATTTTCAGCCTGAACAGAAATACTAAAGAAGGCTAAAACAAAAACCATCACTAAAACAACTGACATTTTACTTTTTAACTTTAGCATCATATCACCCTTTAATTAAATTTTGTACCAGGTACAAGTGAATAAAATTACAATCTTTTTCTTTTAATAGATAAGAGTCTGAACTGCATGGGCAGGTATTTGGACTTCAACCTGCTCTCCAGCTTCTTTTAAAACAAAATCTTGAGCCTGATCTTTTTCATTCATTACTATAACTGCTGTAGTCTGATCTGGATTTTCGAAGGCTGTAATTAGTAAATCATCATTTTCTGCTTCCACAGCAATTTTTGTGGCTCCAGGCTTAATATATTTGCTGAAATGACCCAGATAATAGTAGGGACTGTTATAATGGACTTTGTTCTTCTGAGTATCAACAATTATTGGTGCATCACAGTAATTTTGAACATGATTTGGCCCTCCCACTTCGTTTAAGACGAGGTTCCAATCAACCCAGCCTGTTGTGTAGTGGTTTAAGTCAGCGATGACATGGCGCCCGTATTTTTCGCCGGTCCACCACTCTCCAATAAAGTCATCTGCCTCAAATAAGGGGTTACAGCCTTCAGTAAAGACCAGTTCTGTATCGTAGGTCTCATAGGTATAGCTTAAAACCTCGTCATCAACTATATCCTTAGTGTCGTCCTCACCATACCAGTGAAAACCTACACCCCAGACCCACTTAGCCGCTTCCGGATCAGTGAAAATAGTATCGACTCTGGATTTCATAATATCTTTGTTGTGGTCGAAGACCATAATTTTTACATCTTCTAGACCCGCTTCTTTTAGAGTCGGCCCTAAGACCTTAACAAAGTCTCTTTCTTCTTCATCTTCGTAAATACAGTTATCCCAGGGAGTCTCAGCCATCGGTTCATTCTGAATAGTCAGACCCCAGATATCCATACCTCTTTTTTGATATTCTTCAATATACCTGACAAAGTAATCAGCCCAGGTCTGCCAGTATTCTTTTTTTAATTTACCACCTTTGTTCATCCGGCCATTGGTCTTCATCCAGGCCGGTGGACTCCAGGGTGAGGAAAAGAGTTTAAATTCTGCACCCTCAACCGCCATTGCATCTTTGATAAAGGGGATTAAATATTCTTCATCCCGGGAAAGGTCAAAGTCTTTAAGTCCTGTGTCTCCCTCAGTTTCTGTATAGGCATAGTTGCCCAGCGAAAAGTCACAGCTGTTGATGTGGGTTCTGCATAAGCTGTAGCCGATTCCTTTTTCAGGATGAAAATATGCTTCTAATACTTCATCTTTTAATTCTGAAGGAACCTGGGCTAAAGTATAGGCTCCCGCTTCAGTAAAGGCACCACCGAAACCAGTGATCTGCTGCGCTCTTTGATCGCGCTTGATTTCAAAGTCTGCTGAAGCAGCTTCTTCTTTAAATTCTAGAGTGTCTATTTCTCTTAGTCTGTCTTCTGTATCTTTTGCTGTCTGAATTACTTTAAGCTTTTTAGTCATTAAATTTTCATCCCTTCAAAATTTTTATTACTTGTAAACTCTGACCCAATCAACATACATCTTCTGTGGAAATTCTGTAGTGGAATCCGGGTAACCCGGCCAGTTTCCACCAACTGCTACATTTAAGAGCAGGTAGAATGGTTTTTCAAATTCATTGAACTCCGAAGTTCTCATATCCTGGCGGTGGTATTCTTCTCCATCCAGCCTCCAGATTATCCGATCAGCATTCCATTCAACCTCGTAGACATGATAGTCAGCTGAAAGATACTCTGAGATACTTTTTGAACCACCCTGATATTCATATTGATTATTTTCATTGGCAAAATGAACTGTTCCATGGACAGTTGTTTCTTTATCATAATTGCCTCCAATTTTCTCCATGATATCTATTTCTCCACAGTAAGGCCAGTCTACTGAACCACCTGTTTCGCTGATATTTGTACCCAGCATCCAGAATGCAGGCCAGATTCCCTGTCCTTCTGGAACTTTAATTCTGGCAGCTATTTTACCGTACTTGTATTCAACCTTTTCGTTGGTGATCATTCTGGCAGAAGTAAAGTTGCCCACTTCAAGACCCTGACCGTTGTATTTGGCTTGAATAATCAGCGCTCCATTATTTGAATCTAAATCCATCTGCACATGAGAATATGCTGAACTATCTGTGTAAGCCTGCCATTCATTATTAAAAGTTCCTGCTGCAAGTTCCTGGCGGGTCCAGTTAGCTGAATCAATTACTCCCTGATTAAATTCATCACTCCAGTCTAGATTCCAGCTTAAACCGGGACTCCAGTTGTCATTGGGAATATCGAGTTCTGATAATGAAGCAGTCAGAACTCTGTCACTGCCGCTAATTATAAAACTTCTGATTTTGGAAGTCTGGTTATTATATATTTCTAGATTATAAGTACCATTTTTTACTTCAAACTGGGCTGATTCTCCTTCTTTACTTGCAAGCATTTCTCCTTGATTATTATATAGTTCTAGATTAAGAGGAGAACTTCCACTGTAATTAACTTGAACAGTTAAAGTATGAGTACTGTCTACAATATAATTTGTTGTACTATCATTACCTCCACCATTACAACCACTTAAAATCAAAACCAATGGAAATAGAAATATTAATAAAAGATACTTTGGTTTAATAATTAACATAATATTTACTCCTACCAAACTAATATATTTTTTTCCCTGCCAGATATTTAAACCTGACAGGGAAATATTTGACTATTTATATAAAACAACTTCAGGCAAATCAAATATATTGTGTTTTATTAATGGAAGTAAATATTATCCATATAAATAGTACAAGCTCCGTCCTCATTAGCACCGCCAATATTTGTTTGACCAGTAATTTTTAACTGCATTAATTTTGATAAATCAACATTTTCAGCATTAGAAAGATCGATTTCTAAACTTGCCCATTCATTCTGTACTAAAGTGTCTGTAACAAGTTGTTCCTCTGAACTATCCAAGTCTATTGGATATACTGATATTTTTGTTGCATCTGGTGTCCAATAGCTTATATGAAGTGTTGTTTTACCACTAATATCTAATCCGCTTTCTTCATCAATAGCTATTCCTTGATAGTTAACTAAATCTAATAATTTAATTGTTTTTCCATCTACTGTATTATCAGTTATAGAACCGCCTTGGCCCCAATCAGGATTCCAATTTTTTATTTCCTTATCATCATAAGTACCACTGCTATTATGGAGTGAAATTACATCTGCTGAATCTAAACTTGGTGCAGCAGGAACAGTCTCTGGAGATGCCTCACCAGTTAAATCAGAACTTGCTTCATATAAATAAATATTATCAATATAGAATGTTGTTGCATCACCTGTTCCTAATTCAAATATAATATCTGCGAAATTTGCCTGAGTCATATTTGCATTAAACTCTATCGTATATCTTTGCATTTCTGTATTTAGACTCACAGTATGAGATCCACCCACATCATAAAACCAAGGATCTACATCAATTTGTTCTCCTATATTAACTGCTATATCTCTTGCAATATCCGCTCTTGCATCAAAGGAAAGAATATAGTCTGTAGAATCTTTTAATTCTATTCCCTTATAAAAAATCTTTGGATTATAAGTTACTGTTCCAACAGAATCTAAAGCAATTTTCAATTCTTCATTTACTACTTTAACAGTCCCGGATGTTAGACCACCAGACCATTGATCTCCCCACCAAGAATCCCAATCACTTCCAAGTGCTGAAGCAAAATCACCATTACTAATTATATTATTATTAGATAATGAAACATTTAAATTAATATCTGAACCATTAATTACTATTTCTTTCGAAACATCACCATAAAAATAAGCATCAACCTTGACATCATAGGTACCAAAAACTAAATTTGTTTGAGCAAGCCCATTAGCATCCGTTGTCATTTCCTTTCCAGCAACGGAAATTGTTACACCTTCAATTGGATCTCCAGTAGCTTCATCAGTTACAGTTGTTCTCAATGTATAATCAACCATCTTGCTTGTATTATCACTACTGCATCCTGCCAGAGCCAATAATCCCATCATTAAAACCATTAAAATCGCTATTTTCTTCACTTTTCTACCTCCTGTAGTTTAAACTATAATTAAAAGTTAACTGTAAATGTCGCTTTAATTTCATGAGTTGTATAACCATTATAATCTGGATTTGAAGAACCATGCTGCCAGCTTTCACCACCATCATACCACTGGTGTTCCGCTTCTTTTTCATAAACAGAAACTTCTAATGCTTCTGCTGTAATATCATCAGGCCTATTCAGATCATAATTATCATACTTATATAGTACATCAAATGTAGTATTATCAGACATTTTATAACTTGTACCTAATTTAATTAAATGCTGTCTACCATTAGCGTCTTCAAATACATCATTATTCTCAGTAGCATATCCATAATCATAGCTTCCTGTTAAAGTAACTCTGTCATTCAACACATAGGTATTAGCTACACCTAATTTAATTCGAGTTTCAGTAGAAAAGTTTAAATCATCTAATTCATTACTACCAGTATAATAATTTAAATCTCCTCTTAAACTGGTAGTCAATTTTTCTCTTTCGATAATTTTATAACTTCCATTAATATTAAAATCATTAAAGACTTTATCTAATTTCTCAACAGTTCCACTTCCACTATTGGTAATATTTTTATTTCTGTAAGAAGTTTCAATAGCCCATGGACCTCTAGATGCTTCTAATGTTAATTTTGCTTCTTTTTCATTTGTATCTTCATTTTCATTAAAAGCACTTCTTGTCTTTTCATAATCAGTATATTCTAAACGAGCAGTTGGATATAAGGGTAATGGTAATAAATAACTGCCTTCAAGAGTAAAACCTTTGTTGTAACCAATTCCATCCTGAGCACTAAAACTTGCATTACCAAACCAGGAATCCATATCTTGGTCTGCTCCAAGTACAGCAACATAATCTTCTCCAACATTTGTATAAGTAAGAGCAATTTGAGAATCTGGTATTGGCATATATTTTGTTCCAAATTCAAAAACTGTTGTATCTTCCTTGTTATCAATATTATGTGTTGATTCTCTCCAGCTTACATTTTGAATATTATAAATTTCATTTACATCATCACCATAACTTGCAGTTATTACTTCACCATTAATGAATAAACGATCTGTAAGTCTATATTCTCCATTAATTGCTGCTCTTATAACATCATTATCTTGATCATAAGCAGCCTTTGTATTATTATTACCATCAAAATTAGTATCAGTATCTTTGTCATGTGTATTAACAAGTAATAAGCCTAAATTACCTTTGTTAAAGCTTTTTTTAAATTCAGACCCATAAACAATATAATCAGCTGATCTTGTCACTCCATCATTAGATTCAACAATTATATCTTTACTACCAACATTTTCTGAAACCTGAAAAATAAAGGCTCTAGTACCAATATCAGATAGCTCAGTTTCAACTAGAATACCCTCACCATAAGGATTCATTTCTCCCCAGTTATCTTCAAATTGTGTGGCTAGTACACGAGGGTTGAAATTATAGTTAAAGTTATTGGTCACTACAAATTTAGCATCATCTGTATCAGCAGTTACTGTCAGATCTCTTAAAAGCACTGGATTATTATCTCTGACAGTTGTTTGTTCCTGAACCCTGGTAACGCCAGCACCATTTTGGAGACCCAAAAACTCATCCACTAAAGATTCAAAACTGACATCAGCTGTAATATTTGAGCTGATATTAGCTGACATATTTAAAATTAACTTATTTTGGAACTTCTCTCGGTTATCATTTCCATTATCAGTTGTTGACTGCTTCCAGTCTCCAGTTCCAAAAATATTGGTATTTCCGTTCATTGAATAAAACTGCTTTCCATCAACTTCTGTAAACTCATCAAAAATAAAGTACATTGATCCATTAAAATTAACACTGGCCAGAGCTGATGTAGTTACAGCAAAAGTCATAACCATTACTAAAATAAGTAAAATAGACACTTTTTTCATTTATATTTTCCTCCCTAAAATCTTGATTGTAATTTAATTTTCTAATTAATCTGTAATTGCTGTCTTATTAAATTATTCAACTTCTTATTACAGCATAATTTTCTAATAATTTTCTAATCTTAATCTTTAGGAAAGGACTGTTTTTTCTCTTATGTAAATGATATAATTATAACAGGTCACTTCACTTTAGGTACTGGTTGGACGCCTGTAGCCCTAAAGGGAGTGGCTCTTTTTATTCCCTTTCCAATTTGCTTTCATTCCCGGTAATCACCTCCTAAGTTTAAAAGACTAAAAATTACAATACTAAGCTAACTAAAACTACAATTTACAATTTTCTTTCTTTTTCGACATAAAGAAAAATTTTGAACTCAGAAAAAGACTGCTGCCACTGATAGGGGTCAGCGGCAGTATTTGCTTTTTCCTTTTTGCTCTTAGTTTTAGCTTTAATCTATATTAAGTATCTTCTGCCATAATTTATTCTGCAGACTCCAGAGAAAATCATTTTAAGAAATCGTTTTATAATTTGAGCGCAGATAACCAGACAGAAGATATTAATACCACATGTGAATCATTTCTTTTTAACCCGGAACAAGAAAACGATTTAGGTACCTGGTACTAAAAAGATGTCTATTCTTTTTATCTTACCATTTCTGACTTTATGAGCAAGTTCTCCTTTTAGCTCGGGAGCTTCGACTTCAAACTCCTTACCATCAGCAGCAGTTAATATATACTTAGAAATTTCTGCTTTATCCTCACCAAAGGTATCTTTTCGGTTCGGGTTATGATAGATAACCAGAGTCTCTCCTAAAAATCTGTAGGCAAAAGCTGCTTCTGGAACCACTACTTCAGCAGTTTCTGTTTCACTTAACTGTAGAGCAACTTCTCTTTCTTCCTCGGTAAATAAGTCTGAGCTCAATTTTGGCTCCGGCTGATAAATTAATTCTCCAGCCTCATATTTAAAAGGCTGCTCCCCAAAGGCCATTAGAGACCACATATTGATGTATTCTGCAGTTGAACCGCTGAGCCTCGCTATATAACCGCGGCCGTGATTTTTAGTATCTCCATTTAGACTGCTTAAGATAAAGGAAGAATTCTCTAAAATACTGCGGCCGTATCTTTCCGGATCCTGAAATGGTACCAGAGCCTCATTGATTGCCTGATAGTATTCTTTGTAAAGTCCGCTTTTTAGAAGTTCCAGCAAATATTTATATTCCATGTGCAGCCAGATTGATCCATTTTCCAGCCAGCCGGGACTGAAGGCTCTCGCTCTTCCAATCTCATGGCTTTCTGCACTTAAATCACCATTAACTCTGTACATTTTAAGTTTCTCGTCAAAGAGTTCACTATTTTGAACTGCTTCGGCAAGCTTTTGGGCTTTCTGATCATCTTTTAAGATTTTCATTCCTCTGACCTGGGCTTCTAAAAATGGTGGCAGCCTGTGCTGTTTGAATTTCTTAACCGCTACCTTTTCCAGTCCATTTTCTGATCTCTGCCCAAGTTTTTCGTATTCTTCAACCTGATAGCTGTAGTACATCGTAAAGAGTCCACTATCTTCTTCAGCCAGCTTTACAGCCCGTTCAAGTTTTGCTTCAACTTTATTTAAAAAGGCCATCATTTTTCGGATAGATACTGCAACTTCTCTGCCTGTTAGATCAGCAAATACCTGTTCTCGATACTCTTCTTTAATTTTACCGGCCTGCTGCCAGTAGAGGAAATCCTGATCAGATTTGACTTCAGTTAACAGGTGATTGAGATTATCAAAAAAATCATAGATTTCTGCTGCCAGAGCAATTTCTGTTTCCAAATTGAGTTCAGATAGAGCTTCTGACATGAATCTAACCATTCGCAGCAATTCCATTGTTTCAGCAATTGATGATCCAAAAATACCAGGCAGTCCATTTAAAGCATCATACCAGCCAGGCTTATTAGCCTCCATCTCAATTCCCATTCCGTAGGGATCGAGACTGGCAGTCTTATTCAGTACTAAAGTTAAAAGCTTGTTGAAAAGACTGGTAGTATAAATTTCTCCTTTTTTAGTCCGCAGGTAATATGGGGATTTACTGCGGGCGGCAATTTCTTCCTGCTTTTTCCTGTCTGCAGCAACTGCATTATACTGACGAACTCCATTTTCAGTTAAGAAATATTTTTCACTGCGGGGCTTAACGCGAACATGTGAATCATAAAATGTATAATCTTGATTTTTGAAAAGAAGTTGCTCTTTATTTTCCGGATATAAAGCCAGATAATTTTCAATTAAATCAAGATTGTAGGTCCAGTGATCAATCCAGTAGCCTTCACCAAACTTAGCTTCTGTCCAGCTTTCAGCTTCCTCAACTACAAGGTCGATAAAGTCTGTAAGTGAAGATTTAAGTTCCAGCTTGCGGCTGTCGATGAAAACAGCTACTTTCCCCGGGGTAAAAGGTTTTTTAAGAAGCTCTCTAAATTCAGCTTTTGCCTCACCCTCAAGTTCAGCCATCACTTTATCAACAGCATTACTCTCAGTTAAAATAAACTTGCTGCCCTCAATTACCAGTGGATTATAACCATCTGTCTGAATTAAATCAGCAAATAATTTGAGGTTATCTCTTTTGATTTCCGGGTTGAAGTAGAGATCACAGCGTCGGTTCTGATTAACATCTCTAAAATTACCATTACCCTGAGAATAATAGGTCGGCTCAAGTAAAAATTCATTATAATCTCTTTCTAAATCACCGTGTTTGCGGGAGAAAATATGATAGGTCTTTTTGTTTTCCTGACCTAAACTTAGAGGAAATCCTCCTCGCAGAAGATTATCCATAAAAGTCTGGCGGCTGTAGGCATCAAGCTCTTTATTACCGCTGACAGTAAAGATGTGATCTGCATAATAGTTGTGGATCTTTTGAGATTCTCTCCGCTTTTTACTTAAGTAATTTTCTTTTAAAACCCGCTCTTTAACTTCACCTAATCTTTCTTTATCAGCAAGGTTGCCAAAAACTGAAGCCAGCTCCAACTTTTCTCCAGCCTCCAGCTCTTTTTTAACTGCTGCCATAGCTGAAGGGAAGCGGTTTTCTAAAATCTGCTCACCCTCATAGTCAGCCAGCTCTTTTCTCTCAAATCCTGGTGCTGATACCAGACTTGATTTCTCCTCAAAAATAACATCCGGGTCTACTAAAGGAGTTAACAGCTTATTTTGACTGCCCCTTACAAAAGCGATGTAGAAATTACCGGCTGTCATCTGCTTAACTTCAGCCTCATCCTCTGCCGAAGCGCGCAGCTTGTAAAAAGGTGTTTTAGCCGTAAAAGAATCAACTTTTGCCCAGGCCGAAATGGTCTGGCTGACTTCTTTTAAAGCTGCATTTTCAATCCCAAAAGGAACTAAAATCGGCATTCCATCTAAAACTTCCAGCTCTCTTTTTTCTTCTCCAATATTTTCAAGCTCAACTTCTCTGATTAAGGCACCGAAATCCTCGTTGGGCAGAATATAGTAGCTGACTCTTGTTTTTAAGCCGAGCTCCAAATTCTCTTCTTCAATTTTTAAGGAGTCAGTATCGATAATCATCTTTGTCGAAATACTTTCATTTAAATCTCTAAATGCTTCATAAACTTTGTTTTCTGCTTTTAGTTTAATAAAAGTCCTAAAGCCCTTTGTTGATACATTCTGATAGGACTTATTTGCCGGATAAAACTCCATAATTGCATTGTCCTTATTTTTGGAGCCAAAACTTGCAATTCCCTGGCCGCGGTTTACATAAAAAGCCCAGATTGGAATACCAAACTTGCCTGCTATCCCCGGCAGGAAACTGGCAAAGTTCTTCTGCTTCTGGTAGTTTTTAATTATAAACTGGCCGCTGTCATTTAAATAATAATCTTTAGTCATCTTTTAACCTCCCTGCTGAAATAATTAAACCTTTAATTTATCCTTTCATCGATCCTTCTGTAATTCCTGCAATAAACTGTTTTGAGGCCAGTATAAATACACCGATAATTGGAGCAATACCCATTGCAGTTCCGACCATCTGTGCTCCCCAGTTCTGGTCAACCTTTCCTCTGAGCATTGAAAGTGCAACTGGAATTGTAAACTTGGCTTCTGTTTCTAAGACTAAAAGAGCCTGGAGGTAGTTATTCCAGGAGCCGAGAAAGGTTAAAATTGCAAGAGTTCCGAGTCCCGGCAGACTTAAGGGTAGAACAATCTTATAGAACATTTCAAATTCACCCGCACCATCGATCCGAGCTGCTTCCATCAGTTCATCCGGAATATCTTCCATAAACTGAGTCATCAAAAAGATACCAAAGGCATTTGCAGCCCCAGGAATAATCAGCGGCTTAAAGCTGTTTAACCAGCCAAATTTAGTCATCATAATATACCAGGGAATTACTCCCAAAAGCATCGGGATCATCATTGTTGCCAGCATTAAGAAAAATAATTTATCTTTACCTTTAAATTCATATTTAGCAAAACCATAACCACCTAAGGCACAGAAAAATAGTGTCAGCAGAGTTGCCGATGTCGATACGATCAGGCTGTTTAAAATATTCTTGTAGAAAGGAAGACTTGCCATCAGTGTCTGATAGTTATCTTCCAGACTGTCACCAAACCAGAGTGGTGGTGGATAATTAAAAATTTCAGATCTGCCTCTGGTTGCCAAAACAATCATATAGAAAAATGGAAATAATGTTGCTAAAACTCCTGCTAATAAAACTATATATAATAAGATTTTTTTTAATTTCTTTGTAAATTTACCTGAGTTGTTACTACCTGCAAAGTTTTGTCTCATTCTTTTTCCTCCCTATATTTCCCGGCGGAAATACTTATTAAAGATTATTGATGCAGTTACAATAAAGAAACATAAAATATAGGCAATCGCACTACCGGTTCCAAATTCAGTCCAGCCAAACGCAGTCTGATATAAATACATGGCAGTTGTTAGTCCGGCCCTGTTGGTACCACCCATTACACCAAGCAGAATTATTGGCTCATCAAAAATCTGCATATTACCGATAATTGACATCAGCATGGCAAAAAACATAATTGGTCTCAAAAGAGGAAGTGTGATTTTAAAAAAGGTCTGTCTGGTGCTGGCGCCATCAATAGAGGCAGCTTCATAAAGTCCTTTCGGAATTTTCTGCAGCCCGGCATAATAAATAATTATATTCCAACCTGTAAAACGCCAGGTTAAAAGGGCAGCAACCGAAGGACGAATAAAGTTTGGATCTCCAAGCCAGCGGATAGGGTATGAAATATTTAATAATTGCAGTAAATCTCCAATTAGAGGCAGGCTCAAAAGTCCACTTAATGCCGCATTTAAAATCCCAAATGGCGAGCCAAATAAAGTTGTAAAAATCATGGCTACAGCTACTGGAGCTGTGATATATGGTAAAAAATAGGCGGTTCTAAAAAATTCTTTAAATTTAACCATACCTCTATGTAAAATAAAGGCAAATCCAATCGCAAAAACATGCTGGGGAATAGTTGTCATGATAGCTATTGAGAGTGTATTATAAATTGACTGCCAGAACCAGGGATCAGTCAGTACAAAACGATAATTCCCTAAACCGGCAAAACGCATGGCGGTCATTCCATCCCAGCGGAAAAAGCTTAAATAAAGGGAAAAAAGAATGGGAAAAGCTCCAAAAATAAAAAATAAGATGAAAAATGGTGAAATAAATACGTAGGGTGCGTGTTTTTTCTTTAATCTCATTTGAATGCTCCTTAATTATTATGATATAGGGGCTTAAAGGTTAAGCCCCTAATATTTTTGCTGTTTATCTTCTGATTCTTCTTAAGATTAATCTTTCTGCGTCTTCCAGTGCCTGTTTTGGTGCTTTTGTTCCTTCTAATACTTCACCTAAAGAAGTCCACATGATATCACTGATCATAGAATCATGTTTGCTGGTGTTGATTTCTGGAATATTCATGATTGTTTCTTTCCAGACTAATCTTGCCTTCTGGCCGCCATAGAAGTCTAACTTTTCTTCGAATGCATCTTTGTAATAAAGTGATTCAACAGCTGGGAACATATTAGCTATTTCAAAGTTTTTCCACTGAACTTCTTTGTTTGTTGACATAAACTTGATAAACTTCCAGGCTGCTTCCTTATTATCAGATGACTTTGGAATACCGGCAAAAGATCCACCCCATGGACCATCATAACCTTTTGGGAAAGAAGTTACTCTCCATTTTCCATCTGTCTCAGGAGCAATCCACTCTTTTAAGTGGCCGCCTAACCAGGCACCTGAAGGCTGCATTAAAACTTGACCTTCTCTTAGAACTGTATACCATTCGTTTGTCCACTCAGAAATACCAGCATCTAAGCCCATATCTCTAATTTCTTTTGCTGTCTTCATTGCTTTTAAGAAGCGTTCAGAATTAACAACTAATTCTCCTTCTTCATTAAAATATCTATCTGTGCTGCTGCCGTTGATCATCATTGTATAGATATTGGCAACATCACCAATTAACCATCTGTTTTCTCCTGATGCCATAAACTTCTTACCAACTTCGATCCAGTCTTCAAAAGTTTTGATATCTTCAATGTTTACTCCTAATTCCTGCAGGCGATCATGTCTGTAAAAAATTGTTCCTGGAGCAACATCAGTGGGCATTGCTACTAACTCTCCGTCTTCTGTAGTTGCCTGTGCAAACGGATAGCCAACCAGCTCATCTTTATACTCATCACCATTATAGGGTGGCTGACTTAAATCTACAAAGCCACCTCTGGCAGCTAAAGTTGAAATATACTGATCTTCAAGATAAGCTACATCTGGCACTTCCCCACCAGCAGCTAATCTTGTAAGTAAATTATCGTGGTGGTCATTAATTGCTGCTAACTGCAGCTCAACTTTAATGTTTGGATATTTTTCGTTGAATAAAGCTACTGCCTCTTCGAAAGACTCATCTGCCCAGGTACCAACTGTAATTGTTACCTGTTCATCCTGTGCCAGAACTGAAGCAGAGGCACTAAAAATTAAAACTCCTAAAACTGCCATTACCAATAAAACCGAAACGCCTTTTCTCTTTAACATCTTTTTCCTCCTAAGAATTATGTTTTTATGAATCTTATAAGATAAACGCTACCCTTTCGAGCCTTATATAACTTATATTCAAACTTAAATGCCGGGAGCGGTCCCAGTAAATTGAATTATTTTTAGTCTTATTTCATCGCTGATTAGTCTGCTCTGCATAAGTGCTTTCTAATAAAATTATTAATCATTTTCGGATAAAATATTACTAAAAGCTTTTCGGGAGTGCTCCCAAATTTATTAAAAAATATAATTCTGCTTTCTGCTCCGCTTAATTTTATAAATGAGCTCTGCAAAATCATATTAGTAAACTTATTTCAACTTTTTTGTTGACTCTCTTTCTATTAATTCCATCTTAAAAATAACATCTTCAGAATGCGAATCACTTAGTTCGCCTTCCAATTTGTTAATTAACTTTTCCATCCCTAAATAGCCCATCTCATAAGCAGGTTGGGCCAGTGTTGTTATTGGTGGATCCATTAAGGCTGCCATTTCAATCCCATCAATACCAATAATTGAAATATCATCCGGTATTTTTAAGTCCATTGATTTAATTGCCTTTAAACCTCCAATGGCCATCATGTCAGACGAATAGAAAATAGCTGTGACCTCAGGGTGCTCCTGCAGCAGTCTTTTTGTTGCCTTTTCGGCCTTTTCTCTGGCAAAATAACCTGGATAAATTATTTCCTCATTAATCCCTGCTTCAGCCAGAGCTTTTCTGTAGCCAGCTAACCTATCATTAGAAGCATCAGAAGAAGCAACATCTTCCCCTTTAATATGGGCAATTTTTTTATGCCCCAGCTCTATTAAATATTTTGTAGCTTTGTAACCTGCATCTAGATTATCGGAATTTAGCTTTGGTATTTTTTCATTTTCTATCTTTCTATCAACTACCACAATCTGCAAATTATGGCTTGCTAAATTATTCAAGTAATTATCAAGCCTCTCTTCACTTCCACCACTGATCATTAAAATACCGTCAACTCTACCCTCTTCAAACATCTGGATACACTTTAATTCTTCTTCAACTACCCAGTGACTGTTGGCCAGCATCATATTATAGTTGGCCTCCATTGCCTTTCGCTCTGCACCTTTAACAAACATTGAAAAGAAAGGATCAGTGATATCAGAAACCACTAAACCAATTGTATTTGTTTTTTTGCTGGCCAGCCCTTTGGCTGAACTGTTTGGTTTATAATTAAGATCTTTAATTACCTTTGCAACTTTTTCCCGAGTTATTTCACTAACTCCGGCTTTGTTGTTTATTACTCTCGAAACAGTACTTTTTGAAACCCCTGCCTCATCTGCTATTTTGTAAATATCAATGCTTTTACTCTTCATAAATAACCTCACTTTTACTAAAACCTTTTAGTAAATCTTTAGGGAACGGTCCCATCGACTAATATTAGTATAATATAGCCAATTTACTTTGTCAAGAGAATTTTCAAACAATTTGTAAAAAATTGCTTGAAAATTTATATTGCCTTCTCTTCCTTCCAGCTTCCTTTTTTAAACCAGAAAGCTCCAATTATCGCACTTAAAAGATTGGACATAAACATTCCCCACCAGATTCCGTTGGTTCCCAGCTGGAAATATTCTGATAAAAGCCGGGCTAAAGGAACTCTAAAACCCCAGAGAGCTACAACAGCCAGCACCATAGCAGCGACTGTATTACCGGCACCTCTAAAGGAACCTCCGATTACTATTCTAACTCCCAAAAAGCCGAAGGATAAACCAACTATTTTCAGAAAAGATACTCCAATATTTACAACTTCCGGATTATCATTGAAGACTGAAATAATCTGAGCCGGAAATACTTGAGTTATTAAAATCAAGGCAGTCATCAGCCCAAAAGTCAGACCAACAGCAGTCCAGGCAATTTTCTCAGCTCGATCAGCATCATCAGCTCCCATTGTCTGTCCGACCATCGTGGTTGTAGCCATCGAAAGTCCCCGCATCGGCATCATAACTACTGATAAAATTCTGTTACCTATTCCATAGGCAGCTACAGCAAGGGTGCCAAACTCAGATACAATTCCCATCAAAAAGGTCATTCCAAGGGCTATAATGGACTGCTCTGCCGCAGAAGGAGTGCCCAGCTTGATTATTCTTTTTTGCAGCTCAAAGTCTGGAATTAAATTTTTAGCTTTGAGCTTAATTCCCTTTTTGCCTTCAAATAAGAGGTAGATTCCATATAAACCGGCAAGAGCTCGGGAGAGAACTGTCGCAATTGCTGCTCCTCTAACCCCCATTTGTGGAAAAAAACCCCAGCCTAAAATTAGAAAAGGGTCCAGAATAATATTAAATAAGGTTGAAAAAACCATCATCTTCATTGGTGTTTTAGTATCTCCAACTCCTCTTAAAAGAGCTGTAAAAACAAAAAAGATAAACATAAAGGCTACACCAGCAAAAATAATATCCAGATAGGCCACTGCATCATTCATAATATTTGCCGGTGCTCCTATCCAGCCTAAAATTGTTCGGTCAAAAATAAAGCCGGCTGTGCCAAAAATAATTGAAAGAAAAATAACCAGGCTAAAAATCTGTCCTGCTGCATGATCAGCCATTTCTTTATTATCTGAACCGGTATACTGGGCCACCAGAGTCGTCCCGGCAATAGTCATTCCTCCCCCAATTGAAATCAAAAGAAAAACTAAAGGAAATCCGACCGAAATTGCTGCCACAGAATCTGCCCCCAGTTTACCGACCCAGAAGGTGTCTGCCAGATTGTATAAAACCTGCATTGTATTCCCAACCATAATCGGCCAGGATAATTTAAACAGTGTTTTGGGAATCGAATCATTCAGTATTGCTTCTCTATTATCTTTGTTTGTATTTCGCTTAATTTTCTTCGCCATCTTTAACCACCCAATTAATTTCTATTTTCAAGACCTCGATCATCATTAACAACTACAAAAGTTAAAATTATGACTGCAGCTGCGGCTAAAATTATGCCGACTCTAAACATAACTGCCATCCCATAATTATCAATTAAATAACCACCTAAAAGACTTCCGATTATTCCTGCTGCTCCAAAGGCTGACATCATAGTAATACTCTGGGCAGTCGTCTTAAGCCCTGCCGGCGCAACCAATTTTACATAGTAGCGGACTGTGACCAGAAAAACACCAAAAGAAAGTGATTGCAGCATGCCAAAAAAGAGAAAATAGACGGGTGAAGTTGCTGAAGCTGCAATAATAATTCTCAGCAGATAAAAGAATGCTGAAAACAGGAGTAAAGAATTTGTCTTAAATTTTTCTAAAAAGTACTTTGCTACAAAGAAAATTGGGGCCTCACTTATAGCATTAAAAAAAAGCGTATACCCTAAATCAGTAGAATTACCTCCCACTGATTTAATTATTGGCGCCAGATAAACAAAAAGCATCTGGTTAGGGATAAAAATCAGCATTGTAATAAAAAGAATAAAAATATAGTCCGGGTTTTTAAAAAGCCGTATGATATTTTTATCTGCTTTTTCAGCTTCAATTTCTTCTGCTGCTGTCAGCTTTAAATCTTCAGTCTCAATTTCTTTTGCCTCTATCTCTTTGGGCTCTGTTCCTTCTTGATGGAGCTCACTGTAGCTGTTGTCTTCTATATTCAAAGCAATGATTATTACTATCAGAGCAATCAACCCATAACTTAAAAAATGAATCCGCCAGCCGAATCTTTCTATAACCTGTCCAAAAACTGTAACTAAAATTGCAAAACCAATCGAGCCCCAGGCCCTCATAAAACCATAATTATGAGCTGTATGAGCTGAAGTTTCTAGAATCCAGCTGTCAAGGACCGACTGCTGAGGCTCCCAGAGAAATCCAACTACTCCAATAGAAATTGCCAGCATCAAATCTCCATAAAAAGTTAAAGGGGTTACAAAGACTGCCATTAAAAACATCGAGATTATAAAAATAGTTTTTCTGCTCTCCAGGCGATCACAGATATAGCCGACAATTGGCGGCCCGAGCAGACCCATAAAGGTTCTAAGGGACATTAATGTCCCGATTCTCATATTGCTGTAGCCCAAATCTGTTAGATAATAAACTAAATAAGCACCATAAACTGCCCAGGTGCTCCAGAAGAAAAACTGCAGAAATGAAAACTCCGTTATTATTTTATATGAATCATTTGCTTTGATTTTTTTGATTAAATTCAACTTGGTACCGGGTACTTAGAAAATTTTGTAAAAATGTCCCGTTATCTCCTTCCAATATTAATTTAAGTCTTTAAAAAACTCTCCTATTTATATAATACTGGAGAATTATTAAAATACCTTTAATAAATCGCAAATAATTATAAATTAAATTAATTATAGTTTAGAAATATAATAACAGAAATAATTCAGAAAAAATTATGAATTAAAAAATAAAAATACCCAATATCAAATCAGGCTGATATCAGGTATCTTAGATTAATATTTTGTTTTTCTGTTAATTTGTTTTACTAAGACTATCAGACAACCTCTTTTCCTGAATTATAATCTTTATAACTTGCTCTACCATAAACACTTTGATAATCTTTAATTACCTTCCTGTAGCTCTTATCTAATTTTTCAAAAACATGGTCCCAGCTTTGGTCTAAAGCGTAATGTCTGGCATTATGGGCCAGCGATTTTCTCAATTTATGATTGACAATTAACTCTTCCAATCTGGCAGTAAATTCAGCTGCCTCAGCTTCTTCTACAGCAAGTCCATTGTAATTATTGATTAGATTTTCTTTAACTCCACCTGCCATTACAGCCACAACCGGAAGCCCGGAAGCCATAGCCTCAATAACTACGTTGCCATAGGTTTCAGTCACTGAGGGAAAGGCAAAGATATCAGCTGAAGCATAAATCTGAGAGAGCTCAATTCCATTTTTAAAGCCGGTAAAAATAACATTTCCCGGCAGTTCTTTTTTCAGCCGCTTCAGCTCCGGTCCATCTCCCGTAATTATCAGTTCAATCTTATTTTTATATTTTTTGTTCAGCCTTTTAAAGCTCTCTATTAATAGCGAAAGATTTTTTTCTCTGGCCAGCCGCCCCACATAAAGCAGGGAAATTTTATCTTCCAGCCCGTTTTCTTTAATAAACTTTTGATTTCTGTGTCTGGGGGAAAATAATTCTGCATCAATTCCTCTGCCCCAGATATCTAAGTTGATAAAATCTCTTTTAGCAAGTTCTTTTTTTGTCTCTTCTGAGGGGCAGTAGTTCCTTAGTGCCTGATCGTGAAACCACCTTAAATACTTCCAAGCAGCTTTTTCTAAAAAATTAATCTGATAGTAATCAAGATACTGATCAAAATTAGTGTGGTAGGAAGCAACTAGAGGAGTATCAGACTGCCGGGCTGCATAAAGTCCGGTCAGACCGATATTAAAGGGTGTTATTAAATGAAAAAGATCTGCCTTAAATTCACTAAGTTTTGCTTTGATCTTTAAATAATTGGGCAGCGAAAACTTTAACTCTGGATAAAGGAAAAAATTTAAGCTCTTCATCCTGACTACATTTTTTTCATGGATATTTTCTATTCTGGGTTCAGTTTCCGGAGCAAAGACAAGATATTCGATTCTCGCTTCTGAAAAATAATTAAGCAGACGGTCTAAATTTTTTGTGACACCGTTTATCTCAGGAGAAAAAGTATCAGTAAAAATGGCAATTTTCATTTTAATTATACCTCCAAAAATTAGATGATTAAAAAACTATGAATGGAAAAAGAAAAAATTAAAGCGATGATAATTCCAATTAAGATATCAGAAGGATAATGGACCCCTAAGTAGATTCTCGATACTGCAACTAAAAAAGCTGTAAAGATTAATAAAATGCTCAGCTGTGGAAAAGCAAACGAGAGGGTTACTGCTGCTGCAAAACTCGCTGTTGTATGGCCGGAAGGAAAGGAATAAGATTCAAATGGCTCAACTAAATGTTTAGTTCCAGCAAGTTTTTCATATGGTCTTTTTCTATTTATTAGCCGCTTTAAAATGTGGACAAAAAAGTGGCTTGAGAGCAAAACAGCAGTTAGTTCCCAGCCGAGCATTGGCTGACTGTCAGATTTTAAAAAAAGAAAGAAGAAAGTAAGCAGGCTTAAAAATCTAACTCCACCGAGATAAGTGATTAGGAGGAAAAACTTATCAATTATACTATTTTTAATTCGGGTGTGAAAATAAAAAAAAACTAGATAATCGGCAGCAATTATTTTATTAGAAAATTTTTGCACTTTACTTACCTCCCCTTATTCTTAATTAAATTATATCTCTTAAATGTTACAGGAACTTATCATCCAGGTTAACATTTGATTAAATAAATATTTTTAGAATGGTAGTTTAAAATTAGGTAACTAGGCTGCTAAAGTCTTTCTGTTAATAAAAATTATCAGCCCCCCAATAATCAAGGCCGAATAATAACTGATAAATCTCCAGATAAAAATAGCAATTAAAAGTTGTTCTTTTAAAAAGAAAAGACTGAAAAAATAATAAAAACTGATTTCTGCCCCACCTGAAGCTCCAGGTACCGGAACAAAGGAGGTGATCATGATGACAAAGGCTGCTGCAGCAATGATAGTAAATACTTCAACCTGATTTAAATTAAAACTTCGGTAAACAAAATAGGGAATCAAAAAGAAAAAACTTAACTGAACTGCTGTAAAAATACTTATTTTTAAAAGCATCTTCTTTTTTCTTTTCAGTATTTTTAAGTCCTGATCAAAAAGTTCAATCTGCTTATTTACTTTTCTTTCCCACTTCTGATAATCTTTAATTAATTTAATTTTGGCCAAAAACTTTAAACTTCCCAGCAGCAGAAATTCCTTTAATTTTTTATGTCTGGCAAAGATGTATAAAGCTAAGATCACACTTAAATTAACCGCAAAACCGATAAAGATACTGTATAAAAAAAAGCAAAGGCAAAAAGAATAACTGCCAGAAGTCCCCATTTATTTACCTTCACTTTGCCTCACCTTGTTCTGATAAATTTCTTCGTAAAACTTCTGCCACATATAAAGCACATGTTTTTTTGAATAATATAAATTACCGGCCTCTGAAATATCGACTGCCTCCTGATAATATTTCTGATCAGCAATTAATTTTCTAAGCTCTTCTGCAAAACCCTGATTGCTTTCCGCACTTAAATAATAACCGGCCAGAATCTCCTGATATAACGGAATATCTCTTAAAAGAAGCGGCAGATGGCAGCTCATTGCCTCCAGAATTGACATCGGGAAAAGCTCATTATAGGAGGGCATAAATAAAAGGTCAGCAGTATTATAATAATCATTCATTTTTTCCCGGGGCAAAATCCCTGTAAATTCGATATTCGCCGGGGGATTATCTACAATTTCTTTTAACTTCTGGTAGCCGCTTGTTATTCTGCCAAAGGAAAAGCCTCCTGCCCAGATAAATTTAACTTCCGGAAATTCTCTGGCAACTTCAACAAAATCGAGTACTCCCTTTCTATTTTGAATCTGACCAACCCCTAGTACCACAAATTTATTTTCGGCAGTCTCCATCTCTTTTCTCAGAGCCCGCTTTTTATCGGCTGAATAGGGATAGAAGTTTTCATTGGAAACATAGTTTGGAATATAATAAATTTTTTCTCTATCGATACCCTGCTTAACTAATTTATTAATAAAATAGGGGTTTACAGTGACTAAATAATCCATACTCTGATAAAATTTGATTATATATTTAAAGAAAATCCCCTCTACCAGAGCCGGAAAGTTGAGGCTCGAATCAACAGTCTCCGGTAGAAAGTGGACATAGGCCACCGAAACACCTTTTCTTTTAAATAGTTTCGAAAAAAAATAATGTTTTAGATCAATGGTGTGAAAATGGGCTATATCGACATTAAAGAGTTTATTAAAAATTATTTCAAATTTCTGCGGCAGTTCTTTGACCAGTTCAACCTGTTCTCTGTAGGCTGAAGCAACACCCTGTCCTTCAACTTTTTCGGCAGAAGAAAACATAGATACCTTGATTTTTGAATTATTTATCATAAAAACCTCCATTGAAATTGAATTAAAAATTTACTCTTTTGCAATTATTTTAATTATTTTCTGGCTTTCAATAATTCTTAAGCTATCTTAAGGATAACAGTTCTTTTTTAAATTCATGTATCAGGAAGTTTAACAAAATGTAAAAAAAGCAGCTTAAACTCAAATCTTAAGAGTTCAAACTGCTTTATTGATCAAAATATTTACTTTTCTCTTTCTTTAATAAACTCCTTAATCTTTTGCTCAATCTGGTCTCTAACCTCTCTAAACTTACTTATAATTTCTTCTTCACTGCCTTCGACGGCTCTTGGATCATCAAAGGGCCAGTATAATCTTGTGCTGAGATCAATACCTATTTCTTTCATTACTTTAATGGTTTTGGGGTGTATTCCCTGGGCTTCCAGACCGGCACTGTAGACTTCATATTTATCAGCTGCATATTTTCTCATAAAAGCTTCAGCCATCTGACTGCGGCAGGAATTGCCTGTACATAGAAAAAGAACCTTTGTTTTTAATATAATTACCTCCATTTTTACTATTTTATCAAACAAAAGCTCTTTTATTGTTAAACACAGGTTAACAATATGTAAACTTATATTTGAATTGTCCTGATTATTTGCTCACTTAAATTAGCTAAAAGCTCGGGACTTCTTTTCACAATCTCATTTAATTCAGACGGCCGATCGATAATCGAAAAATAAGCATTAATTCCGTGGGCTAAAACTTTTTCTACTCCCCTGCCTAAGGTTCCTGCAACAGCAATAACCGGTATATCTTTTTTGGCAGCACTGCGGGAGACTCCAACAGGAGTTTTCCCATAAATACTCTGACCATCAAGCATTCCTTCTCCAGTAATTACTAAATCAACATCTTTTAAGCGGCTTTCGAAATTTATAATATCAAGTACAATATCGACTCCTGCTTTTAATTCTGCATCTAAAAAGGCCACCAACCCAGCTCCAAGACCACCTGCTGCTCCGGCCCCTGGAATCTGATTTGTATCCTTATTAAGCTCATTTAGTACAATCTGATTGAAGTGGCGCAGATTTTGATCCAGTATTTCTACCATTTCTCTGTCAGCACCCTTTTGAGGGGCATAGACATAAGCTGCTCCATCTTCACCAAAAAGGGGATTATCTACATCACAGGCCACCAGTATTTCTACATTATTTAATCGAGAATCCAGCTTTTCTAGATTCATTTCTTCAATCTGGTCTAAATTACCTCCACCAAAAGCTACCTGATTACCATCTGCAGCAAGAATTTCTGCTCCCAGAGCCTGGGCCATCCCCACCCCGGCATCATTAGTCGCCGAGCCGCCAATGCCGATGATAATTTGCTCAACCCCATGCTCCAGCGCTGAAGCAATCAGTTCACCAGTCCCATAGGTAGTTGTTTTTAAAGGATTCTTCTTACCCTCCGGCACTAAAGGCAGGCCGGAAGCAGCTGCCATTTCAATCACAGCAGTTTTTCCATCCCCCAGCAGTCCATAAAAAGCCTCAACTTTATTTCCCAGAGGTCCTGTAACCTCTTTTGCAATAATTTCACCATCTGTTGCATCAACTAAAGACTGAACTGTACCTTCACCGCCATCAGCCATCGGCAGTAAATCAACATCTATCTTCGAATCAAAATTAAGTATTCCTCTTTTAATATTTTCAGAAACTTCCATTGCTGTTAATGAGCCTTTAAAAGAATCAGGAGCTACCAGTATTTTCAAAATCATCGCCTCCAGACAAATTTTCTAAAAATTCACTATATTAAGTATAACAAATTAAATTTTTGATTTCCAGTCTTTTTTAAAAATGTAAGATTTATTAATAAAAGTAATTATTATTAGTTAACCTGGTTGATTGGATTGCCTTCTAAAAAATTATTTAAGTTTTGAACTACAGTCTCCATCAGCCGCTGTCTCGCCTCCTGGGAAGCCCAGGCAATATGAGGAGTTACAATTGTCCTCTCAGAATTTAAGAGCGGATTTGATGCTGCCGGGGGTTCAGTTGAAAGCACATCAACTGCAGCAGTTTTAACTTTTCCTGATTCTAAAGCGGCTGCCAGATCCTCCTCCACAATCAGCCCACCGCGGGCAGTGTTGATAATAATTACACCTTCCTGCATCTGAGCAATGCTCTGCCGGTTAATCATTCCCGCAGTCTCCTCAGTCTGAGGACAGTGCAGGCTGATTACATCAGCTCTTCTGTAGAGGTCCATTAAATCTACAAATTCTACCTGATCAGTTTTCACAGCTGGATCAGACTCTTTTTTCTCTGGACTGCGGTCATAAGCAATAAGCTCCATCTCAAAGGCAGCTGCCAGCTCTGCTGTCCGCTGACCGATACTGCCGTAGCCAATAATCCCGAGAGTCTTATTCTGCAGCTCAATTAAAGGGTAGTCCCAGAAACAGAAATCAGCAGCTTCAGTCCAGGCTCCACTCTTAACACTTCTGCTGTGCTCACCCACATGGTGGCAGACTTCTAAAAGCAGAGCCATCACAAACTGAGCTACTGCATCTGTTCCATAGGTTGGAACATTGGTCACCACCACCTCATTTTCAGCTGCTGCCTCAACATCAACTACATTGTAGCCGGTGGCCAGTACACCTATATATTCTAATTCCGGCAGAGCCTCAATTGTCTCCCTACTTAAAGGGGTCTTATTTGTCAGCAGCACTTCTGCTCCTTCGGCTCTTTCTAAGATTTTTGCTTCTGGTGTCCGCTCGTAGATTTTAATCTCCCCCAGCTCCTTGATGCCTTCCCAGCTTAAGTCTCCAGGGTTTAAGGCATAACCATCTAAAACTACTATCTTCATCTATTCCGCCTCCTCGATAAAATTTCTGCTGCAAATTTCTTTCTATACAAAAAGCTTCTATTCTCTACCATTAAAATAATGATAACAAATAGAAGCTCAATTTTCTATCTTATTTGATAATTATACAGGAAGATGGTGGAACTTCAATCTTGTGCAGACCCTTTTTAAGGCTAATTTTTTTATCCGCTGTCAGCTTACCCACTGCATTATAAATCTCAATCCTTTTATTTTTCAGCTCCGCTTCCAGGACCAAGACCAGCTCCTGTTTGAGGGTGGCGTTAACTATAATCAGCTCCGGCGGTAGTTTTTTCCCCGGCTTGATAAGCATCTGATCATAAACAGCAATTATTTTCTGTTCTTTATTTTCACTGCTGATCAGCGGGTATAGGTGGCCGGGAGAAAAAGCTTTCAGCTCACCTTCTAACAGAACTTCTTTATGCTGTTTCCAAAAACTGAGCCAAAAATCTGCCACTGCCAGATGTTCCTCACTCAGTTCACTTAATTTCATTGAAAACTGTGGTACTGCAAATAAAACATTGAGCAGCTGCAGGGCTGCACTGGCTGCACTTGTCTCAGGATCCCACATCAGCATATCCGAATGGACTGCTGTTTTACCCGACAGCAGCCTTAAGTCAATTGTGCCCACTCTATTGGTCACTGCATCAGCAGGACAGTCATTAACTCTAAAGATATTACCATATTTCCGCATATAAGGGCCGATATATTTCTGCCTGAATTCAATCATAATTTCCGGCTTGAGCTGCTGCAGGGCTTCTCTGAGATCAAGCATCAGGTTGTCAACTGCCTGATCAAGAGACTCGATGTCCATCCCTGCTTCCACTTTCAGCTCAGCTGCTGGTTCATAAGCGAACTGGTCAATGAAATCAAGTTTAAGTCCATCCAAATTCCAATCTCGTACTGCAGTTTTATAAGTCTCAGTCAGATATTCTCTGACCTCCGGATATCTTGGATCAAGTACTCCTGCTTGCCTGGATTCTGCGTAAAAAAGCAGTTTATCTTTAAATCTCTGCCAGGCTTTAGAATGAATCCCTACAAAAGGCACACTGTACCAGAGCAGATATTTAAGCCCCAGTTTATGTATTTTTTCTACATGTTTTTTCATATCCGGAATTCTTGCTTCTGCAGTTTCCCAGTCACCACAGTAGGCATAACCACGACTGCTGTCCACTGTCTGCCAGCCATCATCGACAATAACCGCCTCACAGCCAAATTTTTTTGCTTTTTTAGCTTCATCTTCAATTTTTGCTGCCTTTAAGTTCTGATGAAAGCTGTACCAGCTGGAATACATCGGCTCTTTAGCAGCCTCTGGAACCTGAGCTGGCTGATATCCCTCCAGACTTTCATACCAGGCAGAAATATCTTTAAGTGATTGATAATATGGAATCTCTCTGCTGTCCACCCTGAGCACTGCCTGATAGCTGCTTCTCTTTTTTGAAGGCTGGGTAAAAAGAATGATGCGGCAGTTAAGGCGGCCGCTTTCTTCATTAACCCCCATTTTTAACCTTACTGTTTCCATTGCTTCCGAATATGCAAGGCTTAAGCGGTTCTGATCATTCTGATTTATAAATGAAATCACCGGGGCCAGTGAAGCCGCCCTGGCGGCAAATCCATCCTCCCAGTCAGCCGGCAGCGATTTATCCCGCCCTGCCCCTGGATGCCAGGCAGTCTGAATATCAAACAGGGGATAGAAAAACGAAATAGTCACCTTCGGAAATTCAATCTCCTCCTCAGCTTCAATTGAAATTTTAAAATAATCTACATCTTTTTTTAAATGTTCGACCTCAAAATTCAGCTGCTGACTCTCAGAGTCAAGCTTTAACATTTCCGGAGTCAGTTTAAACATTCTGCTCAGCCCGCTTCTGATTATCTGCTTTAATTTCACTGATCAGTTTGATGGCCTTTAAGCCTTCTTTGAGCGGTACCTGAGCTTCTCTTTTTTCTCTCACAGCTTCGACAAAGTCTTTGTTTTCCAGATAATATAGGTCCTGATCTGCCTCATAAATTTCAGTTTTAACTTCCTCCTGCTGATGATATTTAAATACTGCCTTTTTTATATTCTCAAATTCAACAGTTACATTTTCACAGATTACTGTCAGAGCTTTATCCCAGCTGCCGGGTACTGCACAATTGGAGCCGGCAATACTGCCCAGCGCACCAGATTTAAACTGAATTAAAGAAAGGCTGTTGTCTTCAATTGTATATCCTTCAGTTTCCCGGTGGCAGCGATTAGTCAGCATTCCTTCTGCAGTCTGATAATCGCCAAATAAATGAAGGGCCAGATCATATAAATGAATAACCTGTTCATAAATCTGACCTCCAGATTTTTCTAGCTGCCGCCACCAGCTGGAATGAAGTGAATTACAGTAGTAATGACCCTGCAGTAATGCTGTCTGACCTGCCTGGCCACTATCAATTAATTTTTTCAACTGCTTAACTCCTTCAGCAAATCGGTAGTGGTATCCGACCTGAGAGATAACACCTGCTTCTTCAACTGCCTCAACCATTGAGCTAGCGCGACTCTCATTGATGGCAATTGGTTTTTCAATAAAAATATTGATACCCCTTTGGGCTGCTTTTTCCAGCTCACCCTGATGGGCAGCCGGCGGCAGACAAATATAGAGCAGATCCAAATCATTTTCGTCCAGCATCTGATCAAAATCAGTATAAGCATCAGCTTTTTTTAGTTCCAGTCTTTTGATTACTTCAGCTGCTGACTTTTTGTGGCGGGCAGTAAAAGCTGTTATTTCAACTCCAGGCATATCCAGCAGAATTTCCGCATGAATCTGAGCCATCTCACCTGCACCTAAAAATCCTACATTTAATTTCTGCATAATTGTTTTCAGCCTCCCGCTTTAATTGAATTTAAGTACCGTCTGCAGAGCAGCCTGCGGCTTTTGATCCAGCAGTTTAAATAACTTTTCTGCCTCTTCAAAATCTTCCATGTGGGTTATTAGCCCTTTTAAATTAATCTTTTCAGACTGCTGCAGCTCCATTATTGTCTGATTTAAACGCAGTCGATCCCAGCGGTAGCTCAATTCTGGTCTAACCCCTGATATCTGAGAACAGATCAGCTGAATCCGATTATGGTGAAATTCTTCGCCTAAATTTAAACCCTCTGAGCTGCCGGCAAAAAAACCGGAGGCAATTGTCTTCCCGGAATAGGTGGTAGCCTTTATTGCCTGATGCAGTGCTTTTAGAGAACCAGAAATCTCAATACTTACATCTGCTCCTCTACCTCCTGTCAGCTTTTTAATTTCTTTTGCGGCATCACTTTCAGCCGGATTGAGCACTATATCTGCCCCCATTTTTCTGGCTGTCTCCAGCCTCTCTGGATTTAGGTCAAGGGCGATTACTTCGGCCCCATTTAGTTTGGCCAGCTGAGATACAATCTGACCCGGTACTCCCTGACCAAAGACTGCCGCTGTTTCGCCAACATGGATATCTGCATCTAAAATTGCATTTAAGGCGATTGACCCAATATGGGAGAAGATTCCATAAATCGGATCAGCTGTCTCCGGCAGCCGGTGCTCAGCTGCGAAGTCCTCACTTAGAACAGCAGACGTTCGGTGGCCCCAGGTTCCGTAGACCGTCTCTCCGACTTCAACTCTATTTACCTCAGCCCCAATTTCGATAATTTTACCAACTTCTTCATAACCCCAGTTTGTAATTGGATAGCTGCTTTCTTTATCATCTTTTTCTTCGAAAATCCTCAACTCTGAATTCCAGCTTTTATTTAAATGGGGGTTAAAACCTCTGTATGATGTTAACTCAGTCCCGGCACTGATCCCGGAATAAAGAGTTTTAACCCTCACCTCATCCTCTTTAAGCGGCTCTTCCTCATATTTTCTAAATTCAAGCTTAGCCGGCTCAACTAAGGCCAATACCTTTCCCATAATTAATTACCTCCTGGCTTTTAACCATATATTTTGATAAGGTTCTAATTTTAAACTCAAACTTCCATTTTCAATTCGATAATTATTTCCCGTAATTATATCTTTTAACAGGCTGTTATTTTCGGCTTTTAATAAATCTGCTTTAAGTTCTAATTCAACTGCCTCAGCTGAAACATTGGTCAGAGCTGTGATTTTCTCTTCTGCCTGTCCCCGCTGCACTGCAAACACCCTCCGGTCAAGCTCCATTATTTTCTGGGGACTGGCAGGCGCAAAAGCCTTATTTTTCTTTCTCAATTTTAAAAGATTTCTGTAGCTGTCAAAGACCAGCTGTCTAAATGTCCCCTCTTCTTTTAATTCTGCCAGAAGTTCATCTCGATCAAGCTTTTCTCGATTGATTCTTCTATTTTCCCCACTCTCTTCTACACCCTTTTGATAATTTTCTGAACCGAGCAGAGAGTGCAGGTAGATTCCCGGTACTCCCTGCAGAGCCAGCATAATTGCCTGGGAGGACATAAACTGTTTAACCTGTATTTTTAAATCCTCACTTTGATCTCTGACTGCATCTACATAGCTGACATTTAACTCATAAGGGCTTTTAGAACCGTCAGAATTGGTCTTATAGGAGACGAGACCACCTTTATTTTTGACCTTATCTACAGCTTTCTCAATCTGAGATTCAGTTAAAATTCCTTCAACAGGCCTCAGACCAACCCCATCGTGAGAGGCCAGAAAGTTGAAATAATAATTTCCGCTCTCCAGCTCTTCTAAAGAATCTGCCCAATCAGTTAATTTAGCAGCATCTCCCTCTAAAAAACTGTAGAGTACAAGTGGAGGCAGGGTAAAGTTATAAACCATGTCCGCCTCATCTACTCCCTGGCCAAAATAGCTGATATTCTCCTGGTGGGGAACATTGGTCTCAGTTAAAATTAGAGTTTTCGGTGCAGCCAGCATAAAAATTTCTTTAAAGAGCTGAATTACCTTGTGGGTTTCCGGCAGATGAATACAGCTGGTTCCAATTTCCTTCCAGAGATAGGCTATAGCATCCAGGCGGATTATTTCTGCTCCCCGGGCGGCGTAATACAATAGAACATCGACTATCTCCAGCAGAACTTGAGGCTCCTTAAAGTTTAAATCAATCTGGTCCGGACTGAAGGTTGTCCAGACATGCTTTTTACCTGCTGCTGTCTCCACTTCAGTTAAGAGTGGTTTAGCCCGCGGTCTGGTCACCTCAGAGTAATCTTTTTCCGGATCTGCTTCGATAAAATAATTGGTATATTTCCCTTCCTGTTTTTTATACTTTTTAAACCACTCACTCTCGGCTGAGATGTGGTTGATTACTGCATCAAACATCAGTGAAAAGTTAGCTCTGATTGCCTCTATATCTGACCAGTCACCAAAATCAGGGTTAACCTTTTTATAGTCAATTACTGAAAATCCATCATCTGAAGAATAAGGAAAAAAAGGCAGAATGTGAATGGTGCTGATGCTTTCTGCCAGATTATGCTTAAAAAAATTGTTTAAAGTCTGCAGTGGAGCTTCAGCTTCAGTCTGGATATGATCTCCATAGCAGATCACCACACTGTCTTTTTCTGTCAGCCGGGCGGCATCCTGGCTCTGCTTTCTCAGCTCAGGATGTTTTTCGGCAAAATTTATTATAAACTGCTCCAGATCTGGATAAAACTCAGCTGCTGTTTTTTGACCGTAAATAAAGTTTAATTTCTTTTTCAGTTTTTCTCTGCTTGATTTTGGAATTTCAAAACTCATAATATCACTCCAGTTATTTATTATTCTTATCAGCTTATACTCAAACAAATTCTTATACTAGACTAATTTTTTTAATAACTCTTCTAAACGGCGATAGGATAATTCTGCGGCTGCAGTTTCAAAGTTTTCTTCTACAGCCTGCCTCCGGTATGCCTGATCTTTTAAATATTTTTGAGCCTCTTTTAAAGCCGGCTTAAATTTTTCAGCTGCAATTTCAATATAACCGTCTTTTCTTTGCTCATACTCTGAGCCCAGTGAAGCGAGGTTTAAATTAAGTTCCTTAATATCACTCTCAAAAACCGGGTATTCGAAAACAACCACCGGTTTTTTTGCAAAAAGTGCTTCTAAGAGCTGATTGCCCCAGCCTTCTTTAATACTTGTATAGGTAATTAGATCAGAAATTACATAGCTGTCCCAGAGAGAATAGATTTTTTTGCCTTCACTTTCGGAACGCTGATGGGCAAAAAGATCACCGGCCCAGATTATTTCTACCTTATGTATTTCAGCCTGCTTTTTTAAATAATCCACATATTCCTGATTATTTTCTGTCAAACCGGGCAGCAGAAATACAATTTTATTTGCTTCCGAAAACTCTCTGCCGTCATATAGTTTTCCCTCAAGCTCCTGTTCTTTAAGTCTGGCAGTAAATTCTATGGCTACTTCTATCGCCTTCCTCTCGGCAATTCTGGTCGCATGTAAAACTACCAGATCATCTTCTTTGATTCCGAGCCTGGACCTCAGATCCTGATTGTACTGATCGGGCTTCCACAAAGGCTGCTTAAAGTCAAAAACATTGGGCACCACTGTTGAATCAAGGCCCTTTCTTTTTTTGAGCTCTTTTTGGGCAATTTTATTGATCACCACATGCTCTATTTCTTTCAGCCGGGGAGGAAAATATTCTGCCAGTAAATCTTCCACAAAACCGCAGACCGGATTAGAATAGAGCTCCCGCTCCCAGTAAAAATCATGGTGGTGAGCAAATGTTTTCAGCTCCAGTTTTTCTATAACTTCTTTAAAAGCGATGGCTGCCGGCAGATTCCAGCCCAGAGAAAAAATATTATTGGGGATTAAGAGTTCAATTCCGGCCGCTTTAATTTCAGCTTCCAGCTCAGCAGCTATTTTAGCTGCCTCCTCTTCAATTTCAGCCTGCAGTTCTGACTCCTGCTCATAATCTTTTAATTCTCGGTAAGCATTATCTACAAATTTAAGGTTCTTTTCATTTTTATAAAATAATTCTTCTATCTGTATCTCAGCCTCCGGAGTTCCAGAAATGTAGACCACCTGGTGACCCATTTTTTCTAAAACAAGCCGCCATTTGTCCATCTCCAGGGAGACTCCATCAGTCTGACCTGTGCGAAAATGTGCTAAAGCTATTTTCATTATCAAACCTCCAGTAGCAAATGTTTTATAATCTCATCTGATAAATATTCTAACAAAATCCTGCCCCTTTCCAGAATAACTACCCTATTTAGCCAACTATTCTTTTACTCCACCAAAGGTTAGACCACTGGTAATAAATCTTTCAATAGATAAGAATAAAATTATTACCGGTATAGCTGTTAAAATGGAAGCTGCCATCATTCTACCCCAGATATAATGCTGGGTGAAAAATAGCTGATTTAAACCCAGAGGCAGAGTCCGCAAACTGCTGGAGTTAATAAATACTGAGGCAAATAAGTATTCATTCCAGGCGATCATAAATGCATAAATAAAAACCGAAACTATGGCTGGAGCTGAAAGCGGAATAACTATCCGATAAATAACTTCCAGTCTGCTGCAGCCGTCAATAATTGCTGCTTCTTCTATACTTTCGGGTATTGTTCTAAAATAATTCCCCAGCATGTAAAGAGAAACAGGCAGAGTCTGAACTATATAAGTTATAATCAGTGAGGCCCTTGTATCAAAAAGACCCAATTTGGTTATCATCTGAAATAAAGGAATAACAAGTAAAACTCCACCAAACATATAGACTAAGAGTACTCCCCGCTGAATTGCAGCCCTTCCGGTATATTCAAGCCGGGCAAAACTGTAGGAGCCAAAAATAGAGATTACTACTCCAATTCCAGCTGACAGAAAGGCAACAATCAGACTGTTTTTAAAATACATTAAAAATGGAAATATTTCGGGATTTAAAACTCCTTTATAATGCTCAATTGTTGGATTTTCAGGTAATACAGTTGGGGGAAAAGCAGCCTGCTCAATATCAGGTTTAAAAGAAGAACTGAGCATAGTAATAAAAGGTAATAAAACAAAGCCCAATAATAGTACTAATAAAAGAACAAAAACAACATTTTTTAAAATAGTATTTTGTTTTACCATTCTAACACCTTCCTCACATAGAACATAATAAAGCCTAAAACAAATACAAATAAAATAGCCGAAATAGCTGCTGCCTGACCGAAATCATAATTTGCAAATGCCTGTTCGTAAATATAAACCGGCAGTACATCTACCGATGAGGAAAGCAAATAGACTTCTGAAAATTTATAAAAATTCCAGATCGTTCTTAAAATTACCAGGGCTCCCAGTACAAACTTCAATTCAGGTAAAGTAATATGTTTAAACTGCTGCCAGGTAGAGGCTCCATCAACTTCTGCTGCCTCATATAAATTGGCCGAGATTGACTGCAGCTCTGCCAGAATCATCAAAAAAGCAAAAGGAAAGTTTTTCCAGACATTAAAGATGATAACTGCATAAATTGCATAAGCAGGTGATTCAATCCAGTTAATATGCTGAGGCAGAAAATGTAAAACATCCACCAGAAAATAATTGGCCATTCCAAAAACCGGGTCAAAAAGATATTTCCAGCCGAATACTGCCGAGATAACCGGTGTAACATAAGGTAATAATATAATTCCTCTAATTATGGAGCGGCCGGGGAAATCTCGATTTAGTAATAAGGCTGTTCCCAGTCCCAGCAGGGTTGTTCCAATCACAGTTGTTGTAGTAAAGATCATTGAGGTTTTAAATGATCTCCAAAAATCACCATCAGTTAAAACATCAGCAAAGTGTTTAAGACCAACAAAAGTATTAGGCTGAACTGGATTCATATTAACTTCCTGCAAACTCAGCCAGAGATTATAAAATATAGGATAAAAAATAAGTGCACTTATTGCAATTACTGTTGGTAAAATCAGCCAGTATCCCAGCCTGGCATCTCTATCAGTTTTGATCTGCATTTTTTTCCTCCCTTAAAAATGTCTACTCTCAATATTTAATCAAATCCCGCCAGAAATAAACCTGACGGGATTTAAATTAAATTTGAATTTCAAATTACTCGACAGCTTCTTCCATTTCTTTCTGTCCCCATTCAGCTGCTTCTTCTGCAGTCCAGCCGCTTTCGGTCATCTTCATTATTGTCTCACCAACAATAAACTGACTTGTTATATTACCGATTTCGGGGAATACTTTACCACCAACATAGCCAAACTTACCAATACTGTCCAGTCCACCTGCAATTTCGCCAGCTTTAGCTCCCCATACTTCCAGAACTTCATTGTTCTGATACTGTGGGTCAGAAGCTATTGAAGCTCTGACAGGGTTCATTCCACCTGGAGCCATATGCAGAAACTTAATATAATTATCTCCGCTTAAGAGAAACTCGGCAAACATTTTAGCTCCGGCCATTTGAGTATCTTCATTACCTTTAATAAAGGTTAGACCATTAATCTGACCAAAAATAGCATCTCTTGTTTTATGCATTTTGTTGGCAAATGCTGTTTTATCAACTAAGTTTGGAATAATACTTCCTTTTTCACCTTTATAACCAGTTGCTTCCAGACCAATATCATCCATAATATAAGTTGAATACATCATCATTGGTACTCTACCTGCTAAATAAAGATCTCTTGCATCTCTCCAGCCATCTGGTCCAGGAGGAGTAAATTCTGCCAGTCTGCTGTAATAGTCGAGTGTTTCTACCATTTCTGGAGAATTAAATACTATATTTCCGTTTTCATCAAAAATTCTGGCATTATTTGAAAGTGCATACTGGGTAAATGTCTGTCTTGCATATGCATCTTTATCTGTTCCAATTACAATACCATACTGCTGCTGATCGGGATTGTAAAAGGCTTCTGCTGCTTTAATAATATTATCCCAGGTTGTAGGAGGCTCCAGACCTTTTTCTTTAAATAAGTCCTGACGGTACCAGATTCCCTGTACCCAGCCGTGGAAAGGAACACCAAAATATCCTTCATCAGGACGGGAAAGCATTGTTAAACTACCTTTAAAAAAGTCATCTTTACCAATCTTATTTATAACTGTATTTACCTGTTCACTGTCGATCATACCTTCAGCACCCATTTTCATAATTACTTCCGAACCCATTTCCACAATTTCCGGAAGTCTGCCTGCTGCCATACCAGCTACTAATTTGGTAGGGATATCATTTTCCTGAACAGTAACTAATTCAACTTCAAAAGCAGGATGAGCTGCTTCAAATTCTTTGATTAGAGAGTTAATAACTTCAACCCTATTTTCTTCTGTCTGAGTGGTCCAGTATTCAATAGTTGTCTTTGCAAAAGCTCCAGTTGTTAAAGTCAGCATTAAAACTGCTAAGATTGTTAGTGTTAAAATTGTGTTTTTTCTCAATTTTGACCCTCCTAATATTTTTTGATAATTCACTTTCTATTTTTGTTTCCCACTTCAGCCGATGGCTTAAATTATAATCTTTTATCACCTCCAAATAAAATAGCGAAATTTGTTGGTCAATCGTTTGACTAAATAGGTAAAAAAAGCTGTTTCTATTATGCAATTTATAATTTCAAGCTGATTAAATTAGTTTAACCAGCTAAAATTATCATTAAATCAAATCTTTTTTACAGATTCTCTTTCTATCAGCTCACAGGGTAAATAGATCTTCTTCTGTTTTAAGACTCCACCGGTCATAACCTTGTATAACATTTCCATTGACCGCCAGCCCAGCTCTTCTTCCGGCTGAGAAATTGTAGTTAATTCTGGATCACTGGCCAAAGAAATTATGTTATTATCAAAACCAACCACCGAGATATCCTGGGGAACTTTAAGTCCTGCTTTTTTTACTGCTTTGATTGCACCAACCCCCATCTCATCACTGGCAGCAAAAACAGCAGTTATGGAATTATCTTTTCCCAAAATTTCTTCCATAGCCTTAATCCCACTCTGAAGCTTAAAGTCTCCTTCGACAATAAGTTCTTCCTTTATTTCCAGATTGTTATCTCTCAGCGCCTGTTTATAGCCCTGAATTCTGTAGAGTCCTGACTCTTTATCATTTGCAGTACCACTGATCATTGCAATTTTTTTATGTCCGGAATTAATTAAATACTTTACAGCCTTATAAGCTTCTTTAACATTATCAATGTGCAGCGAAGGAAGTTCTTCCTCTACCTCCCGGGCCACAACAACTGTGGGAATTTCCGTTTCTCTTAAAAGCTTTCTGCAGCTTACCGGCATCCGGCCGCTGGCAAATAAAATTCCATCAACCTGTTTTTCTTTCAATAAATTTATGTACTTTAATTCTTCACTCTCTTTCCCACCTGTGGTCGAAATAATCAGGCTGTAATCATATTTGCTGGCAATTTTTTCGATGCCGCTGGCAACCCTGGCAAAATAGGTGTTAGAGAGATCACTGATAATCAAACCAATGGTATGTGTTTTTTTAGTCACCAGACTGCGGGCAATCTGATTTGGTTTATAGCCCAGTTCTGCTGCAACTTTAAAAATCTCTTCTCTGGTCTCCTTGCTGGCTTTAGGTATTCCATTTAAAACTCTGGAAACCGTTGATTCAGTTACTCCAACTCTTTCTGCAATATCTTTTAGTGTTACAGCCATTTTTAAAACCCCATTTATTTCTGTTGTCTTTGATTTTTACTTTCATTAATTTTAAGTAAACTAATTAATTTAATTCATTAGTTTTAATTGTCTTACTATTTCGATTCGTCTATATTATAATACTATTTTTTTGATTAGTCAAGCGTTTGACTAAAATTGACCAGAAATTTTATTAAGCTCATAATAATTTTTCATGGTTGAGAAAAATAATTGTCTTTTCTTAATTCTGCAAAACAGCTGATTCCATATGGGATCTTTAGCATTTGGGCCACCATCTTTCTTAGTGAATTATTCTAGTTTGTGCTAAATTAATTATAAGACAGGAGGTACTACTCTACCAGTTAAAAAAGCAGCCCCCCAAATTGAGGAACTGCTCAACAAGTTAAAATATATCTCTGTCCTCAACTTCTTCTAAAAGCTCCTCTTCTCTGAGAAAACTATCTCCTCCCTGGAGCATTCGCCGGAAGACTTTTGCTCCAGCAAATAGTTGTAATTTCTTAATTTTAAATTGTACTCGAATTTAATTTCTACTTCATCAGTAAACTCTGCCGGCCTTTGATTAACTTTTTCAAGCTCTTTTTAACTTTCAGCCTCAGTTAATTTATCGCTTTTTATCCATTATACAAATCCTCCTGCTCTTAGTTTTAAATTAGTTTAAGCAAAATATTTTTTATAAACTTCCAGTGTCACAATTTCCTGAGGCAGCCTGAGGTCATTTTCCCAGGCCCGCTGCAGCTCTGCTGCCAGCTCATTATATCCCTCAGCTTCAAATTTGACCAGCACTTCTGCCAGAACTTTTTGATTTTTATTTTGCCGCTTCTGATAGGGATAAAATCGCTCACCCTCCTCTAAAAGCAGCTGATAATATTCCCCAAGCAGTTTAATTTCAAAATCAGGATATTTATTTTTTAAACCACTATAAATTGCCAGCCCTTCCGGATCCAGGTCACCGGCATAATAGATATCAAGACTGGAAATAAGCTGCTGCCGCAGCTTAGAATTCTTTTCTCCTGACTCCATCCCCACTAGCTCCTCCAGAAAAGAAAAGCTTCTGATAATTCTTTTACCCTGACCATAAATTACAGTATTAAAATCTCGATCAAAAATATCAATTCCAGCTACCAGAGCTTTTTTGGCGCCAATAAAGGCTGAATGATTTTCCATAATTATAATATTATTGATCTGAGTAGGATCTTGTGTCCAGTAAACAAATAAATGATTATACTGCTGAGCCTTTAGGTCGGCCAGGCTCAATTTTAAATTATTTAGTAGTTTTTTTCCTTCTGCTCGACTCAAAAATTTCTCATCTGCAAATAACTCCAGAGAGCGCTCCTCCCGGCTGGCCCATTCCCGCCCAGCTTTACTCTCTAAAAACTCAACCAGGTTAAATAATTTCTGTTTTAACTCCGCTGTCTGCTGAGCTGATCTTTTAAGATAATAGCTTAAGTCGAGCTGGCGGGAAAGCTGTAAAATTTCTTTATCCGTCCAGCCCTCAGGCTCTTCTTTAATCAGAGTCCAGCGTTTTTTTAAGCGGGGCTGGCGCTGGTTAAAATCAGAACTTTTGATTGCCCGAAGCTTCTCTTCACCTTCCAACTTTTTTAAAAACTGAAATAAACTCTGATAGCCACCGGCTGCCTGATAGGCAGTAGCTCCTCCCAGTCTGGATTTAAAAAATTTTTCTAAATCAGCCAGCTGAAAGCGGAGCCTGCCCTCAAGCTCATCCTTTTTATATTTTTCAAATAATCTAATCCACTTTTGCTCGTCTCTCACCATAGATCACCTGTCCCTTGACAACTCCCTGATTGCGCTCAGTATCACCGATCTCCAGGGCCCAGAACACCGGGAAACGCTCGGAAATTTCAGTTTTAATAATCTCCGGTGCAGCAAAAGCCACCAGCTGGAAATTAAGCTTATCAGCAATTTTAAAAATCGGATCCAGCACATGAGCTGCCGAAGCCTTGCCAAAGGGATTATCCAGAAAAAGCACTGTCCAGGGATTTGATTTATCAAAGCGCTGTTTTTTGTAATTTAAGAGCATCATCATCATAAAAGCATTAATCGAAAGTGACTGGCCACCACTTCCCTCAGGTCCATTCCCCTTACCCTGAATTACTGATTCCCAGTCAGAATAGAAATAATCCTGGGGACGGGCATGGAGAAATTCATTTTTTTCGGTCATTTTATAAACCTGAAGCACCGGATAGCGGCCGCGCAGTGCTCTTGAGAAAAGGGCTGCATCTCCACAAAATTCCTTAAGCTTATAATCCGGCAACTGCTCTACATCAATCTCTTCTCGATTAAACTTATTGATCAGCTCCAGAAAATACTCCTTCAGCTCAGCAATTACCTCTTGCTCATCATCCGGCAGCAGATCATCCCGACGCAGTCTGACCAATGGAAAGGCATGACCGCGCAGATTGTGATAGACCATATTGCTGATCATTTCCTTCATCGACATTATCAGGCGCATCACATGGATTGCCGAGCGCTCGGCCCACTGCTCTCTGGCCTCTTCTGCCTCTCTTTTATTACGGTCAATCGTATTCAGCTCATTATTGATGTATTCTTTAAAGGAATTCAGCATCTCATAGTTATACTGGTAGTCACTGGCCCTAAAATTATGGAGCAGCTTTTCGTTGATGCTGTTTTTTAAAGTAATATTTTCTACCACATCTTTAACATCATTTTTAAAATGATAGAAATTATCCTCAGTTCTTTCCCGAAGAGACTTAAGTTTATTTTCAATACTGCGGTAGTCATTCTCCCAACTCTCGATAACTGCCGCCGGCGAATCCTTAAGTTCTTCTTTAACTCCAGCATTGAGCTCACCCTTTGCTGCCTCCAACTGGTAGTATTCGAGCTTATTACTGAGGTTATTATAAATCTGCAATTTTTCCTGATAATTTAAAATCATCTCCTCCAGCTTGGAGAGATAATCCCTATTTTCACTCAGCTCTTTTTTGATTTCCAGCTCCTTAATATTGAGCTCCACCTGCTCCCAGCTCTGAACCGAGCGCTGAAAACGCTCTTTAATTTCAGCTGCCTTCTCTTCTAACTCATTTTCTCTTGATTCCAGCTGGCCGCGGCGGATCAAAATATCTTCTTTCAGGACCTGGGCCTCTTTTTCTGTCTTTTTAAGCTGCTCACTTATTTCCTCCAGAGCAGTTTTAAGCTGGCTCTGATTTTTGAAATCATAATCCCGCTCTTTCCAGTCAGCAGAGAGCTGAGCCAGTTCTGATTTCAGCTCATTAATATCTTTCAGCAGCTTCTGCAGCCCTTCTTCTAAATACTTAAGCTCAGCTGCTTTTTCCTCTTCTTTTTTCTGGAGGGAGATAATCCGCTCATAGTTTTGGTAGCTCTGATGCTGCTCCAGGGCAAAAAACTCAGGATACTGCTCCCGGGGAGAAATGTTCAGCTCATTTTTTCTAAATTTACTTTTAAGCTCAGCCTGCTCATCACTCAGCATTTCATTTAAGCCACCGGCAAAGTCCCGCAAAGCCTGAAGCCAGTTCTCATAATTATTTTCCAGCCGCAACTCTTCTTTTTGCCTCTTTTTTTGCTCTTTTTTATTATCACCAAGCAGCCCATCCAGACGCTCTATCTCAGCCAGCGCTTCCTGGTAGCGCTTTTCTTTCCTGGCCAGTGTCCGTTTAGACTCCAGATATTCTTCGACCTCAGCCTGATTTTCTTTAAGCTTAGTTAGATCTTTTTCTTTTTGCTGATACTCTTTGTTCAGAGAGTTTATTTTTTCAGCTGTATTTTTAAGCCGCTGTTCATATTTTTTGATTTCAGCCTGCAGAGATTCCAGTTTAGATTCTTTATTTTCCAGTCTTTTTTTGATTTCAGCAGCCGATTCTGCTGTTAGCATAGTCTCAGCCCGATAATTGAGTTGATTTAAGTTTTTGAGTTTTCGCTCCAGAATAGAAATTGTTTCTCTAATTTCAGCTTCTTTGTTTTTTAAACCGCTGAACCAATGCTCAAAATTCTTTTTATCTTCGCTAAAATTCCTTTCCTTACCGGTCAGCAGTTTAAATGGCAGCTTAGAATCACTGCCATCCAGCTGGTGGTTGATAAAGATTGGGACAGCAAAGTGAGAAATTTCATCCAGACTAATATTGGCCTTAATCTTCTCCCAGTCTGACTCATAAACTACCACCAGGCCGTAAGGCAGCAGCGGGTAATCCTTTAGATATTTCTCCCGCTTATCCACCAGTTCAAATAGAAATTCACTGCCGTAATAGACGCGAATATCGAGTTCTTTAATTTTCTGGTATAGCCTTTTCTGCTCCAGGCTGGCCACCCAGTACTCTCTGTCATTTAAATTTAAATCAAGTTGGAGTTCAAATTTATCTGCATTTAATTCCTGCAGTCTTTCCTCTTTTTCGTTGATTAATTTTAAAAGCTCATTTTTCTGCTGCTGCAGCCACTGCTTGCTGTAGAATTCCTCAAATTTATCAAGGTTTAAACTTCTTACTAACTGAGAAAAAAGTTCCTCTTCAGCCTCTTTCTGTTTTTTTAGCTCCTCCTTAAAATTTTCAACCTTAGTCTCTTGAGTGGCTGCTTTAACTGCAGTCTGCTGTTTTTCAGTCTTCAGTTTTTCTTTCTGCTCTTCCTGTTTTCTAAAATCTTCTTCCACTTTTTCCAGTTTGGAATTTAAATTAACTATCTCTTTATCCAGATTCTGCAGCAGATACTCTGGAGTCTCCAGCTCCAGTGGGTTAAAAAAGTGGGCCAGCTTTTCTTTTTCGGTCTCAACCTGCTGCTCTTCGTGTTCATATCCCAACTTAAACTGCTGCTCATCTCTAATTTTTTGCTCGATCCTATTTTCTTTAGCTTCCAGCTGGTCAAGCTTCTGCTCTAAATATTTCTGATAGGAATAATAATTGGCAGCAGACTCTTTAACTCTAAGGTTTAGATCATCTATTTCTACAGCTGTCTCTTCCTTAAGTTTCTTGATTTCTGTTTCCAGTTCCTTAAATTCAGTTCTCTCTTTTAAGGAATTTATTTTTTCTCTTTTTGCTTCGGCTTCACTCTGCAGCTCCTCTAATTTAAGGTGCTTCTGGTTTAACTTTAACTGCAGTTCTTCTGCCTTTAGCCGCTCAAGCTGACTATCTAATTTCTGCTGCTCAGCTTCGGCGCTTTCCTGTTCTTCCTTAAGTTTATTTAAAGCCCTCAGCTTTTTAACATATTTTAAGTTTTCTGACTCAAAATTAAGTTCTTTAATCCGCTCTCCAGTCTTTTCTTTCTCCCGCTGGCTGCGGCGGAGCTCATTTTCTAAAAAGATCCTGCGGTCAGCAATTCCGCGCAGATAATTATTCCCCCGCTCTCTAATCATCTCTCTGGTTTCTTTAAGCCTCAAACCCTGCTCAGCATCACTTAAGAGGGGATCAACCATCTGCGAGAGAGTTTTTAGGTCCTCACGTCGGGATAAGAGCTCAGGTAGGTTGTGGGCAATTTTTACATTATCCACAAAAATATTGAGCAGCGAGTTTTTCTCCCGCTCATTATAATAGCTGATACTTTCACTGACAGCAGGAATAATCAGCTGATCAAATAAAGACTTGTTATCTTTAGCCTGCGAAAAATATTTTCCCAATCCCCCTTCACTGCGGTTAATGTTTTTCATAATATCCCACTCAGAGCGATAAATTCCGTGGCTGCTTAAATACTGATAGTATTCAGAGTTGAGAGGTTCAACTGCAGTTTTAGAATATTTGATAAAATCAGCCCGATTTTGATCAATTAAATCTTCCAGACTCTGATATTCCAGCACCTGATCACTGCTTTTAGTATAGAGAGGGAGATTAGTCAGGCTAAAGCGGCTATTGCCCTGGTACTCATGAGTATAGAGAAAATATTTTAGACCGACTTTACCCTCTTCATCAGTGGTACTCTGTTGTTTGTGAGCTGAGACACAGATTCCGGTTAAAAGTTTTTTATCCTCTCCTCCTTCAAGCCGCCACTCCAGCACTACATGAAAAGTATAAGGTTGAAAAGACTGATAACGGTCATAAAACATACCCTCAAGTTTATTGCCATTCCGTTTACCCCAGGCAGTACCGGGAATTAAAAGCTGAAAGATTAGCTGCAGCATTACTCCCTTTCCACTACCGTTCTGCAGAGTGAAAAGAGTGTGGTCAGATTCCAGGTCAAAGATTGAATTCCGGTGCTGTTTCTGAAAACCATCATATTTATTACCTGTAATCCTAATTTTGCTCAGTCTGGGCATTCTGTTCTTCCTCCTCTAAGTCTTTTCTACTTTCTAAAATTAAATCCATAAATTTATTGTAGCGCTTCTGGCTGTGGTAGAGCTCATCCAGGCGCTCATATAATTCTGCCTTTGGAATCAGCTTCAGCTCATCATTCTGGTCAATAATCAGGCCCTGTTCAGTTAAGGGTTTGAGGGCAGTATTGATAAAAGAGAGACGGTTACCCTTAGTTCTTGTCACATCGACCTGCTCATCCTTGTTCAGCCGGTATTCGCTAAACTCGGTCAGCCAGAGCTCGGCTACCTCTTCCACGGCAATCGACCAGTTCCGGGTGAAGGACTCATCTTCTTTTTTGCGCTCCAGCCAGCTTTCTAAAGTTGCAGTCACCAGATCAGAAAGGCGGTGATAGGAAATTCCTTCTTCCTCCCAGCGAATCCGGACATGGCTTTCTTTATCTATTTCAGCCAGAAAAATTGAAATAATGATATTGGCCAGATAAAAGTAGCGCTTACGCCTGAGACCAGAATATTTTTCCTTCATCTGGGTATAGGAATTGGCAAAACTTGAACCCCGAGCTTTAGAGACAAGGTGTACGTTTTTAGCTGTCGAAAAAACTCTTAAACCTGCCTCAGCAGCCATTGTATTAACGATATTATGTATTTCACTGTTAGTTCTGTATTTTTCAGCCAGTGGATCAGAGACTGAAAGAATTTCTTCTTCTAAAAGTTTGAAAAATAGGGCGGCTCCATTTTCGAGCTCTTCCTGTTTAAATGCCATTTTAATCTTCCTCCAGATAAATTTTGTAGGGTGAAATGATAAATTGATCAAGTAGATTTACTTTCTTACTACTGTCTGTTAGTCTGGCAGCAAGCCTTCTACCTTCCAACTCAGACAGCTTCGGCTCAGCTTTTACTAACTTATTGAATAAAACCAGCCGCTCATCCAGCCCCGGATATTCCTCTACTATCTTAAGTCTTATATCAGTTATGATAAACATCATAAATAACTCCAGATTAATTGGCTGACTAAGCCATTTTTCTTTCTGAGCTGAACTCAACTTATTTAATTGAGTTAGCTTAAATTCTCCCTCTTCCAGCAGTTCTAAAAAAACATCCTGCCAGAGTTCAACCGCCTGCTTCCAGTCTATTTTTCTCACCGGTGCTGATTCGATTTCCAATCTTTCTATTTCAGCTTCACTTTCTTCTAAATAGCTATAAAGCTGCTGTTCTGACCAGGCCCAATCTAAGGGAAAGATAAAGTCCTGCTCGGGTGAAAAAAGTGGGTTCAGCAACTTTTCTAAATCATCAATCTTTGGCAGTCCTGACTTGAGCACAGTATTCTGCCAGAAATCTTTCTTGAAACTCAGGCGAGAAGTCTGCCAGAAGATATCAGGATTTTCCCGTCGGAGCTGCAGCTCCAGGGATAAATTGGAAACCGTAAGCTCTGCCAGGTAATCATGGAGAGCCCTTGCTCGCTCCAGTTCTTCAAATAAGAGTTCTCCTTCTTTCTGGTCAACATTTTCAAAAGTGTCCAGCCTGTCCCGCCAGACAAAAATATCGCTGAAAACCTTTTTCTCTTCTTTAAACTGCTCCCTGACCTCAGCCTCAGTCCGCCGGCGCCGCTCTTTATAGGCAGAAAAGATAAGACCCAGATTGCGCAAAATATCCTCCCGCCAGTCCTTTTCTTTTTTTATCAGATTACGGACCCGGGCGATTAAGTTGCTGACACTGCCTTTTGCCTCTTTAAAGTTACCATTTTTAATTAGCTGCAGAGTATAGAACTGCTCTAAATCAAAGCCAAATTCCTGCAGAATCTCTCTGGTAATAAAAATTATCTCCTGTGAAATCTCGGAGAGCCTGTAGACTGTGCTCCCACCTTCCTGCCAGTTGGAAGCCTCCCGATCAGGAATCAAATAGCGGTATTTAAAATCTCTAAACTCACCTGCAGTTTCATCATAAATTTTGACATGAAAATATGACTGCTGTCTGGGATCTCCCGAATAAAGAACACCATCCACCAGTCTTTCCACTTCTTCCATATTTATTTCTAAACTCATTTCTTTTAAAATTTCAACAGTCAGCTGCAGCAGATCACTGCGACTGCGCTGCTGACTATTATTTATTTCTCTTTTGAAAACCTTTAGCAGCAGGTAAAGAGATATTTGATGGGAATATTCGTTCAGTGATCCCGCATCCATTCCCTGTCCCAGTTCTGCTATTGCCTTTGTCTTTTTTAAACGCTCATGTAAACCTGTATTTGCCTGATCCATAAAACCCTCTCCAGAATAATTTTAAATTTGCTTTCATTAATATTATTCTATTTAGGAGAGATTCTTCCTGCTTTTAGACTCCAGATAATTTTAAACAGCTCTATTTTTCTCTGGAGCGGCCACATTGATTTTAATATCTCTTCTAAATCTGTGGTTAATTCCCCTGCTTGATTATAGCCACCTGAATAGGGTAATTCCTTATTTTCCATCTCATATTTCCCCAGAATTCCATAAGCATACTGAGAAACTGCCATATCTAAAACAATATGCTTTTTAGGCCGGGGAACTGCCTTTACAAGCGGATTATTCCCAAGTTTTGATTCTTTTGCTCTCCAGGGTAGTAAATTAGTTAATGTATTAGTAAAACAAATTGTCCCACAACCTGCTTCTGCTGCCTGCCAGCCAAAAGCTCCTCCCCGCATCCAGTGGTTTGTATTTCTCAGAAATATAACTGCTATACCCTCTCGTTTGGCTTTTTCAATTGCTTTCTCCATTACCAACTGAGCATTTAAATTCCCAGGGCCCAGCTGACCGTCATATATTTCAATATTCCAATTAATATCAACCTTTTTTGGCTCTGCATTGATATCTATATAGCTATCATCATTATTAATTCAGGTAGGAAATTCGTATTTAACTTCCTTCTTTATTGCTAAGATTATAATAGTTTAACAGCACTGGTTTTCATTAAATTTAAGCTTTATATTTTAAAAAACAGAGTTATATAAAATTATTTTAGCTATTTAATAAAAGTAATAAAATAAATTTATTAGAAATATATGTGAATATAAGCAGGAATTATCTTCTTTATAGCAAATATATTATATAGCAGTAAGATAAAATTTTTACATATTTAAATCAAATATTTATAAGGGCAAAATAATTGAAAGATTATTACGCAAAAATCTGAATCTAAGGATTTTTATCTATGATTGTCAGATTTACCTCAGGTATTTAAGGCCACAGTGATGAAAATTGCTGTGGCTTTTTTGTATAAAATTATAATTAGATCAGTTGGTAGAATTTTAAGCAGGGAGGATTAAAAAATGAAAGTATTAGATTTCTTTAAAAAAAACAAAGAATATAATTTTATTAAAAACAATGATTTAGAAAACTGGTGGAATAACAATTTTAGTGAAAGGGAAAGAAAAATAATAATCTCTGAAAGTGCATACCTCCTCCAAAATAACTCAAAGAAAACAGCTGCCAGAACACTGTATTTGCTGGCTGGAAATGTAATCACAAAATTTTATAATCAAAATCAAGAAGTTGTAATCCGCATCTTAAATAAAGCAGCTGAATTATCAGATGAACCAATGGAATTATTTGAAATCTACGCTCAGTTAATTAAACTTTACTCTGATAGAGAAAATGAAGATAAAAAAAATAAAGAGAAAATAATTAAGCTCTGCAAAAAACAAATTACCATCTCTGAAGATGTTCTCAAAATCCTAAAAAGCAAAGATCATGAAGCTCAAAAATCAAGTTATCCTGCTCATATTGGTTATCAAAAATTAGCATTAATTAGATTTAGAGAAGGGAATAAAGAAAAGGCTGTTCATTTACTTAAAAAAGCAAAAAAAGCGAATTGGAAGGGTGACTGGGATCAAATCCTGACAGAATTTAATTCTAATGAAGAATAAAATAAAGATCTACTTATAAGTTAATAGTTTAATCCAAATTTAAAAAGCTTAGAAGCCCTCTCTTAAAAAGGCGTCTAAGCTTTAATTAATTCTTTTATTATTTAACTCTTTTAAAATTATTTTTCCAGCTTTTTGGTTGAGTTCCGAACTACTAATTCTGTATCAATAATTTCAAATTCTACTTTTTCTTCCTGATTATTAATCAACTCTAAGACCATATCAGCTGCTTCAATTCCCATCTCTTCTTTTTTCTGGCGAACTGTAGTTAGAGCAGGATTTAAATACTGGCTGATTTCAATATCATCAAAACCAACAATAGAAAAATCGTCAGGAACACTTAAGCCTGCTTCCTTAATCGCTTTCATTGCCCCAACTGCAATTTCATCCCCCATACAAAAAATTGCTGTAGGTCGATTCTTTAATTTTAAAACTTCTTCCATTGCCTGATAACCACCATCAACACTAAATTTACCCTGAATTATCCACTCGTCTTTAATCTCTAAATTTTGCGCTTCCATTTCAGCTCGATAACCTGCAAGTCTCTTTTGAGTAGGAACAGTTATTTCTTCACCTTCAATAACAGCAATTTTTTCATGTCCCAGTTCTGCCAGGTGCCTGACTGCTTTACGAGCACCCTCTTCATTATCAGAAATTATATAAGAAGCTTTTTTATCCGAAATATCAAGATCTATAAAAACTGAAGGGATTTTAGCCTGAAGTAATTCCTGTAATTTGGAATCGTCTTTTGGCATCCCCATTAAAATAGCACCATCTACATTTCGAAACTGGCACTTTTCTAAATAACTGAATTGATCTTCCCAGTTAGCAGAAAATAAAATCATATCATAGTTATTTTCTAAGAGTCTCTCTTCCAGCCCGGAAATAATCCCTCTAAAGAAAGGATGTTTAACCCCACTATCCTGGTGATCTTTAAAGAAGAGCCCGACTAAAAAAGATTTATTTGTTCTTAAAGATTGAGCATTTGCATTTGGCCGGTAATTATTTTCCTTAATGATCTTTAAAACCTTTGCCTTTGTTACTTCTCCAATATCATCATAACCGTTCATCACCTTAGAAACGGTTGCAACAGAAACCCCCGCTTTTTTGGCAATGTCTTTAATTGTCAACATTCAGATCATTCCTTTATTTTGATTAAAAGTATTTCCCCTATTTTACCTATATTTATTTTATCATTAATTTACTGAAAATTACAGCTTTATCATCAATTTTTAATAATTTGTCGAAATTTAATCGAAATTGATTTAGTGAATTTAAAAAATCGACAGCAGATCAGGTCTAAATAACCTGACTGCTACCGATTTAAATAAGGTCACTCTATTAAAATAAATTTTTGACTTATTTATAAACCTCGATTCTCTCTTCTAGAGGTTCAAACTCCTTTTCTTCTGGTTCATCCACCGGGTTACCAAAAGGCATCTGGGCCACAAAACGCCATTCATCAGGAACATCCCACTCCGCCTTAACATCTTCTTCTATTAATTCTGTATAATGCTGCAGAGATGCTCCCAGACCTTCTGTTTCCAGCATTGTCCAGACATTATACTGCAGCATCCCACTCGAGTGCTGAGACCACTTAGGAAAATTATCACTGTAGAGTGGAAATTGCTGCTGCAAGTTTTCCACTATTTCCATATCTTCATAAAATAAAACTGTGCCATAGCCACTGCGGAATCCATCGATTTTTTCTTTAGTTGTGTCAAAATCTTCCTCCGGCACAACCGGGCGCAGATTTGATTCAACAATATTCCAGAACTTATTGTGCTGATCATTAAAAAGCAGGATCACCCTTCCTGTTTGAGAATTAAAAGAAGTAGGCGTGTATTTAACTGCGTGCTCGACTACCTCTTCTACCTTTGCTTCTGGAACAATTTTTTTGTCATCTATATTATAATAACTTCTTCTTGTCTTTGCTGCCTGATAAATATCTTTGACCATTTTTATAACCTCCATTTAAAATTTTGTTATGTAAAAGCCCCGGCTGCGGAGGCCAGGGCTTTTGAGAATATATTGAAAATCTATTGCATTCATTTACTTAGCCGTTTCAAATTGCAACTTTTCAGCTTAAATCTATTCTTTGGTAGATTTAATTCCTGCAGCAACTCTGGCTACTCTCTTAGCAAGTCTGCCTGCCATATTCAAATCGGCTTCTACTGGTACCTTACTGCCATCACTGCCGGCAACTGTAGATGGACCATAAGGAGAACCTCCATGATAAGAATCATCACTTAATTCTGGATTCTGTCCATAAGTTGAACCTACAAAAACCATACCAAAATGAATCATCGGCAGCATTGAGCTTAAAATTGTACTTTCCTGACCACCATGAAGTGTATTAGAACTGCTCATAATACCGGTTGCTTTATCTTCAAGTTTGCCTTCTGCCCACAGACCGCCAGCAGTATCAATAAACTGTTTAACCTGGGCAGGCATATTACCAAAGCGGGTTGGAATACCCCAAACTATACCATCAGCCCACTCTAAATCAGCTAAAGTTACTTCTTCAACATCTGATTGAGCTTCCTGTGCGACCTGATAAGCATCCTGTCCGGACATTGCCTTTTTGGCAGCCTCCAGTTCAGGTATTTTTCGTAATTTAACTTCATAATCTTCATTTTCCTGAGCAGCATTTCGGGCTGCCTTTGCCATTTCAAACATGTGTCCATAAGAACTATAATATGTGATTAATAATTTAGCCATCATTTATCCGCTCCTTTTAATATCTAAAAAATTTAAAATGCTTAATATATATCCTAGTTTTTTACTCAGAATTCAATTCAAAAAAATTTATAAAAATTATCCCCATTTGACTGGGGATAATAGATTAACTAATTATCCTTTCGAGTATTAATCCCCAAAAGTTTATACAGCATACAATTACCTGAAAGACCTGTGTAGAGAGGGATGATTCCTAAAATACCAAAGTATTTAGCATTTCCTTCTACAAAGAAAAACATTGACAGCAGAACAATACCAAGTATTATTCTAATCCACTTATCAGTTTGACCTACATTTTTCATTAATTTTTCCCCCTTTAAACTTCAAATTATTAACCCTAATTTTTATTTACTAATTATAAATTATCATCTAAGTAGACTGATTTCTGTATTATTGATTACATTTGTAAAATTAAATTGAGCGCAATTGATTTGTTTGTACCTGGTTATAGTGATTTTTTTCACTAATATTCTATATTTCTTAACTCTTCTGCCAGCTGCAGAATCTCTGTTCTAAAATGTCTATTCCTTTAAAGAGAAAATAACCTAGCAGGCTGACAGCAATAATGCCGCTGTACATTTTGGCATAGTTGACCATCGACCAGCTGTTCATTATGTAATAGCCGATTCCATATCTGACAGCAAAATTTTCTGCAAAAAATAAGACAGCAATACTGGTTCCAATAGTAATTCTTAAAGCAGTAAGTATTCCCGGAAAAACTGCCGGCAGGACCAGATGCTGATAAATATCCAGCCTGTCCATCCCCAGTGAGCGGGCAGAAGCAAAATATTTGCTGTCAATACTGCGCACTCCATCTCTGGTAGTAACTATAATCTGAAAAATCACTATTACAATCAGCAGAATAATCTTCGATAAATCCCCCAGACCAAATAAAAGCATAAAGATTGGCAGAAAGGCAATTTTGGGAATCGGATATAAAAGATAGATCAGTGGGGCTAAAAATTTATCTATTTCAGGATGCATTCCGGTCAGAAGTCCAATACCTACTCCAAGCAGCAGAGAAATTATAACTGCAGCCGTTATCCGATAAAAACTCATCAGCAGGTGGGGTAAAATTTCACTACTAAAATTACTGAAAAAAACTTTCATGACCACTGCTGGGGGGCTGATAATTGCTGAATCGACAGTAAAATAAAGCAAGTACCAAACAGCTGCTATTAAAAGCAGGGCATATAAACTACCGTATTTCTGCTTCTTCATCTTAAATCTTCTCCTTTGCTCTCTAAAGACATTAGAGTTCTCAATTTTTTCTGCAGCTCGAAAAACTCTTCTTTTTCCCGCAGCCTTTTTTCACCAAAATGCGGATTTTCAATAACAGCAGCAATTTTTCCTTCTCTGAGCACTGCAATCTGATGACCCAAAAAGGCAGCCTCCGCAATATCATGAGTTACCAGCACAAAGCTAAAATTATCCCGGCTGTGGATTTCTAAAATCAAATTCTGCATTTCTTCTCTAGTCAGAGCATCAAGAGCAGAAAACGGCTCATCCATCAACATCAAATCTGGCTCCAGCACCATTGAGCGGCCGACTGCAACCCGCTGTTTTTGACCACCACTCAGCTCTGCTGGATATTTATTTTTCAGCTCAGAAATCTTAAGTCTTTTTAAAGCTGCACTAACTTTATGTTTGATTTTTTCCGCAGATTCATCTCTAATTTTAAGACCGAGTGCCAGATTATTATAAACTGTTTTCCAGGGAAAAAGTCCGTAATCCTGCAGAATGACTCCACTTCGATCTCTGATTCCCTTCAGCCGCTGAGAGTTTATCTTGATTTCTCCCTGGTCAGCTTGCTCAAGACCTGCCAGCAGATAGAGCAGGGTTGTCTTACCACAACCGGAAGGACCGATTATGGCAAGACTCTCACCTTCTTTCAACTTTAAATATATATTATCTAATACTTTTTCTTTTTGATAGGCAAAACTTAAACCTTTAACCTCAATCATTGACTGCTGTACTTCCCTTCTACAACCTGATTGTAGTCGATATCAATCTGACTGCCATCTGTTTTTTCTATCCAGCTGATAACTCGATTTAAATATTCCTCAGTCGGTACTCTTGTCAGGTGATATTTAGGCATTGCAATTAAATTTTTTATTTTTTCTGGCAGGCCCAGGCTTTTGATTAAAACCTCTCTGGCTTCTGAATCATCCTGCTGAATTTCTCTAACTGCCTTATTATAAGCATTATGAAAAGCTTTAACTGCTGCATCTTTTTCTGCCAGGGCTTTTTCAGTGAAAATCATCGCCTCCGGCATAAAATCATATTCATTTTTGTAAACTCTTTTTTCCAAACCCTGTAATTCAGCTGTAGAAGCCAGCGGCTCCGGAATCACTGCCATCTCAAGCTGCCCTGATTTAACCATTTCCAGGCGGGCGGGGATTGCTGGAATAAAAGTCTTATTCAATTTATATTTATCTCCCAAAAACTGTTCAGATAAGAAATTAGAAACACTTACTTCCATCATCCCGATATTTACTTCTTCTTTTTCTTCAAAATCTTTACTGACTAAAATAGGAAAACTACCGTCAGTACTGGTGGTTATTTTAACTGGAAAGCCATTATTAACATTATTGACAAAAGCAATTAAATCAGTCATTGCTCCATCCAGAGCATTGGTCTGCAGGGCAGTCTGCCTGTTAACTGCATTTGTATAGACATCAATTTTGATTTCCAGACCTTCTTCAGCAAAATAACCCTTTTCCCGGGCCAGCAGAATTGGAGCTGAGTCGACAGCCGGCATAATTCCTATCTCCAGTGACATTTCAGCTGCTCCAGCAGTTCCCACTAAAATAATAAGTGAAAATATTAACATTAGTAATGATAAAAAAATCTTTTTCTTTCTCATATGTATTATTCCTCCTAAAATTTGAGTTTTAAAAGTCTCTAAATTATATTATATAGCTTTTGGCTCAATTTTTAAAGCTTAAAATATTTGTACCTGGTTAAAGTTATTTTTTTCACTACAGTTCAGTGACAGAGTTTATTTTGCATTTTCTCCAAAATTATGAAACAATATATATGTTAAAAAAATAACGAAAGGAAGTTCGAATTTGAAAAAAATAAAACTTTTAAAAGAAATCTGGAAGGCATCCCGCCCGCTTTCTTTGACTTTAGCCCTCTATTCAACAACTCTGGGGATGGCTGTTGCACATCTGGAAGGTGAATTATTCAGCGGTGACTTAAGTTATGACCTTCAACTAATATTTTTAATAACCACAGCCGGACTTTTTGTCCAGACTGGAACTAATTTCATCAATGATTATTTTGAGTGTGAATACAAAAATGTCCACTTTATCGAGGGAGAAAAATATAATTTTCTCGGTAAAAAAAGAAGCTCTTTTTCTATTTTAATTTTTCTGCTGGGAATTTTATCTTTTCTGATTACTGCCCTGCTGGGACTTTATATTATCTCAATTACAACAAAAAAATTAATCTTAATTGGAGCTTTAGGAATCATTGGTGGTTATGCCTATACTGGAGAACCAATTGTTTATAAAAAGCGTGGTTTGGGCACTCCACTTTCCTTTGTTCTGATGGGCCCCTTGATGGTCATGGGAACCCATCTTGCTTTCAGCCAGCATTATTCCTGGCGGCCTATAATTCTTGGCCTGCCGATCAGTCTTTTAATTCCGGTTTTAATGCTGAGCAATGAGCTGCGGGATTTTGAGCGTGACAGCTCATTGGGGATCAGAACTCTTACTGTCAGGATTGGTTTTAAAAAAGCTAAAATACTTTATTTAGCCCTGCTCAGCAGCTCTTATCTGCTGACAATTGGCTTTATATTATTAAATCTTTATCCAGCCGCCGCTCTTTTATCTCTGCTGACCCTGCCGCTGGCTTATAAAGCCTATCAAAATGTGGCAGAAGCTGAAAAAAAAGGGGTCCCTGTAACTAACCAGCTCCATTTAACTTTTGGTCTAATCCAGCTGCTGGCATTATTTCTGGCTTAGGAACTTTTACATAGCTGTCTGCTAAAACTGGATCTTTAGCAGCAATAATTCTATTCATTTTAACCTGCTAAGTACCCGGTGCCATCCCTACTCCCTAAAAACCAGAACAGCACCCCCAATAGAAAGGGTGCTGCTCCTTCAAGCTAGTTTGAAGTAATATTTATTTAAGCAGCATATCTGATTCTTAGAGCTGCTGACTGATCTACTTCAGTTACTCTCTGAGCCGGATCTACCTTAATTTCTTCCAGCTCACGCAGATACTCAATTAAGGCATCTCTAACTTTGATATAGCTGTCTGTAAAGTCAACCTCAGTAAAGGCAGCAAATCCATCTCCACCTTCAGCAAGGAAATTATTAGTTGCTACTGTGTACTCTTTGTCCATTTTAAGTGGAGTGCCGTCTGGAAGAGTTACAGATACTACCCGCTCATATTTAGGCTGGTCTTTATCATATTTTACCCTCAATCCAGAAAGCTGCATCATTCCTTTGTCAAAGGTAAAGCTCTGCTCTAAAATGGAAACTATCTGTTTACCGGTCATTTCACCAGTCACAATTGTATTTCCAAATGGTAAGAGCTCATAAATATGACCTACATTTATCTCACCTTTTGGCAGATCAATTCTCAATCCACCTGGATTCTGGAAAGCAATATCAGCATTTACTTCCTGAGCCATTGCATCAGTAGTTAAAGCCCCAACCTTTGAGATGGTATCATAACTGCTGACTAATTTTTGCTCAGTCTCAATTAAAACTTCAGACATAATTGGTTCTAATTCTTCCTGATATTCACTTACCATTTCTGCAATTTTAGGATCTTTTTCCAGATCAATTACACTTTTGCGGACCGGATGACTCATTGGAACTGTATTATAAATTTCGCCTGTTTTTTCACTTACAAAGAATCTTAAATTACCCAGCTCACGTCCGTGCTTATAGGCTTCAACAATTGGATTTCCATTAACAACTGCTGTTACAGTGTGGTGGCTGTGGCCGCCAACAATACCTGTTACATCAACTTTTTTGGCTACTTCTACCAGTTCTCCACTAACTTTACCACTCTCATAATCAGTTGTTCCCGGTAAGTGGCCGACAACTATTATCATTTCCGCACCCTGTTCTCTCAAACGGGCACTGTACTTTTCAATAGCTGCAGCTGGGTCAGTAAATTCTAGCTCAGCTATATTAGAAGGCATTGTAGTACCTCTAGTATCTGGAGTTGTTATTCCTATCAAACCAATTTTAACTCCATCAGCAGGAATCATTCGAGTTGGCTGAACCCACTCAACTAATTCTCCAGTATTTTTGTTAACGATATTGGCAGCCAGCATTGGGAAATATGTTTCCTTATTAATTCGCTTTAATTCTTCTATTCCCCAGTCAAACTCATGGTTACCTACAGCCTGAGCTACATAGCGGGCATGATTCATAAATTCAATTACAGGTTTTGCATTATTTAAACTGGAAATTGGTGTTCCCTGATAGGCATCTCCAGCATCCACCAAAATTGTACCTTTGCGGTTGGCACTTCTGTAGTGGTTTATTGCCCCCATCAGCTTAGCTGCTCCTGCTTCATAACCGGCTTCAACCTTACCGTGGAAGTCATTGGTAGAAAGTATATCTATCTGCTTATATCTATCTTTAACTCTGTAGAGCATTGCTGCCATTTCTCCAAATCTCATTTCTGCCTTTGGAGCCAGAGTTCCATCTCCACGTCCAACTAAAAAGCCCATCTCAACAGCGAGAGCTACTTTATCTTTATCTCTTAAATTTCTTGTTATTTCGTCCTGATCTTTAAACTGATCTAAAACAGAAGGATCTGCTTCTTCTGCAATTCTCATTGCATCAATTAACATTACAGCAGCTTCTTCTCGAGTCAGCACTTTATCTGCTTCAAAATTACCATTATTCTTTTCAACCAGTCCTGCCATCAGTGCAGCTTCGGCAAAAGCCAGCTCTTCTCCTTCCAGACCCTTAAATGCTGGCTCTTCAACGGTTTCTGGAATATCATAATTAAACATTCTGACCAGGGCCTTTGTCAGGTCCATCTTTGTCAGCTTTTCTTCTAAATTAACACTCTCTGCATTCCAGGAACGATTGACAGAAGGTATTTTTAAAACATCATTATTGATTAAGGAAAGAGCTTCTTCTTTATGAGGATGATCTAAATCAGCCCCAACTATTTCCCAGTTGTGGTCAACAATTTTTTCAGGATCAATGGTTTCTTTCCGATCAATATATTCAATAATCATTTCTCTAATACCCTCTTCTGATTTGAAATAGGGTTCATTAGAGAAAATACCGGCTGACTTCATCCCGCTGTAGCGGTAGTTATTAACTGCCAGCTTAAAGGTTTGATCATCTCTGACCGGCTTACCATTAAAGCTTAAATCTTTAATTCTCTGGCCTACAGGTTCAGAAATATCAATTTTGTATTCCACACCCTGGAACATGTCATAAGAATAACCGCGCATCTCTGGATCAAAACTGATTGTTACATCTCCAGGCTGATAACGATTATAATAGGCAGCTCTAGATTCCATAAATTCTTTTAATTCACTGCCGCTTACTTCTACAGCATAAAGAGTGTTGCTGTATTTATAAATACGGGCAGCATCTTTAATTGAAACTGGACCTTTATTTATAGTAGAATCAGAGTCGAATAAAGCTGCTGAAGAGATATCTGCATCAGTATTTGCCAGCTGGACTTCATTTATTAAGTCTACCAGCGCTGTATCCATAACCTGAGCAGAGGGAATACCTTCTACTGGATCTGCCGGACGGAAGTCTCCAGCTGCATAACCAATCGGAGTATTAACATATTCTACTACTTCTTTGTGATAAGGTTCAGCAACTGCTAAAGTTTCTGGATCTGCTTCATATTCTTCAGCTTCCAGATGAGTTCCCTCTTTCTTAGCAACAACCCACTCACCATTTTTTTTCTCTAATGTCATCTTGATTTTGGAAGCCTGCTCACCGGCGTCTGTGGCTGCCATAACCAGTACACCATTAATTACTTCTTTAACTGATTCATGGTCATGTCCGGTAATCATTACATCAATTTCTGGATTATTTTCTGCAACCTTGCGGGCTCTGTCACCACCACTTGGATCATGACGTCCATCTAGTCCGGCATGAACTAAAGCAATAATAACATCGGTCTTTGCTGCCAGTTCTGGAATATATTCTGCTGCAGCCTTATCCATATCTTTAAATTCAAGCGACCTTACCTTATCGCCATCCCAGATAGGAATATTGGGAGTTGTTAAACCTAAAATACCAACTTTAATACCATCAATTTCTTTAATAGTATAGGGTTCGACAAAAGTCTCACCTGTTTCTTTGACTAAAGTGTTGGCAGATAGAATAGGAAATTCAGCATCTTCTAAAATCTCCTGCTGAGTTTCAAGGCCAAAATTAAACTCATGGTTGCCCAGAGTCATTGCACTGTAGCCCATATAATTCATTACCTTCATCATGGGGTGAACTACATCGCGGCAGTCTTTAAAAAGTGCAGTCAGAGTATTCCCTTGAATAGTATCACCTGCATCCACCAAAAGAAGATTGGGGTTTTCTTTTCTCGCTTCTTCTACCATCGAGGCTATTTTAGCAAGTCCTATGTCATCAGGTTCACCAATTTTATAGGACCAGGGATAAATTGCACCATGAATATCACTGGTTGCAATCACCGTTAAATCTTTTGCCGAAATAATTCCTCCCATGAGCATCAGAAAACTCAAAGCCAAAATTACTGTCAGCATCAACTTTTTCTTTTTAATAAACAATCTAAATTCCCCCTCTTAAGATTTGTTAATAAAATAGCAATATTCAGATTTTTGCAAATTAAAGCGTTAAAATTTGCTATTTATTCTATTATTTAATATATTCTATGTAAAATTCTAAACTCCTGCTAGAAATTTACAGCAGGAGTTAATTAATTTATTAACAATTTAATTATATTTAATTTTTTATAGGAACCGGCAGCTAGATATTATCTCCAGATTCATCTAAGAAATCTTTTAAGCGGGCTAAACCTTCCTTTAATTCTTTTTCATTACCAGCAAAACCAATTCTTAAAAACCCTTCTCGGCCGAAGGCAGTGCCCGGCACCACTAAAACTCCCTTTTTATTAAATAATTTTTTGGCAAAAGTTTCAGAATCTAAATCCAAATTATATTTTAAAAAGGCTGTTGTGCCACCATTAGGTTTAACATAGTCAATCAGCTCTTCCTGCTTTACCCACTCATCTAAGATTTTTAGCTGTTTTTTTACCTTGGCTAAATTTCTTTTAATTATCTTATCCTTATTCTTCAGAGCAATTACAGAAAGATAATCAGAAATCATACTGTTGCTGATTGTTGTGTAATCCCTGTGCAGCTGGCAGAGCTCTATCACTTCTTCGGGACCGGCAATCCAGCCCATTCTTAAACCCGCCAGTGAAAAAACCTTGGACATACTGCCCACGCTGATTCCTTTTTCGTAGAGGTCAGCGATAGAAGGAATCTCTTCTCCCAGATCAAAACCGCGGTAGACCTCATCAGCCAGAATATAGGCATCAACTTCACTGGCAATTTCTACTAACTTCTTTAAAATATCTTCTCCCATCACCACTCCAGAAGGATTATTGGGATTGTTAACTGCAATCAGCTTTGTTTTTTGATTGACCATTGTCCTCAATTTATCCAAATCCGGCAGAAACTGATCTTCATATTTTAATTCGAGCTTTTTGACCTCAGCCCCAAAAGACTCTGGAATCGAATAAAGCTGCTGATAAGTAGGAAATACTGAAACCACCTGATCTCCAGCCTCTATTAAAGAATATAACAATAAAAAGTTGGCTCCTATTGCTCCATGAGAGGGCAAAACATTCTCAGGTTTTATACTCTGATAAAGGCTGCTCACTCCCTTTTTAAAAGCAGCTGAACCTTTGATATCTCCATATGTAAGCTGCATCTTTTTGATCTCTTCCAGCCGGGCAGCCGGGTCATCACTGAAATTTAAAAGTTCTTCTACTGTCAGTGATTCTACACAGGTTTCTGCGATATTGTATTCAGCATCCATCTCATACTCATTCATCCACTCTTCTACTTTAAATGGTGCTATCTTCATTTTTTGCCTCCTTTATTAGTACCAGGTACTCTACTTTTATTTTATTCTATCAGATCAAACAGAAAAACTCCACCGGATTAAATCCAGCAGAGCTTTTCCCTTATAAGGGAGGTAAAAATTTCTAAGCACCGAGTTTACCGAGATTATTTGCCGGAGCCCATTGTCAGTCCTCTGATAAAGTATTTCTGGAGGAAGACAAAAACTATAATTGTCGGAATAGTTGCCAGTATTGCTCCAGCCACCAGTACACTCCAGGAAGTAATAAAATTACCCTTTAGTGTGGCCAGACCTGCTGTTACAGGTTTTAGATTGTCATCTCTCAGCAGAACCAGAGCCCAGATATAGTCATTAAAAATCCAGGTAAACTCTAAAGTTCCCAGTGCTGCCAGAGCCGGCAGTGAAAGCGGTAAATAAATTTTATAAAATATCTTAAACTCAGATGCACCGTCAATTCTTGCTGCTTCTGAAAGTTCCACAGGAATAGTAATCATATAATTTCTTAAAAAGAATGAACAAAAACCCATCTGAAATACTGTGTGAATCATGATCAAGCCCCAGTAGCTGTTATATATACCGAGAAAATTGCTTAATCTAAAAACCGGAATTAAAAGAATTTGAAAAGGAATCAGCATTCCAGCAACAAACATTAAATAAATAACCATATTGCCCTTAAATCGATATTTTGCCAGAGCAAAACCGACCAGAGAAGATAAAGCTAAAGTCCCAAATAAGGAAGGAATGGTAATAATGAAACTATTTTTTAAGTAGGTATTTAAATTTCCGTCTGACCAGGCTTTTGCAAAATTACTGAAAGTTACATTCTCAGGCAGACTCCAGAATCCATTATTCATAATATCATCCATTGTTCTAATTGAAGTCAAAAACGCCCCAAATACAGGCAGCAGCCAGACTATAGTAAATA